>Ga0070731_10001066_pt1 | contig 30246 bp, 34 predicted proteins | sample Coa_R1_2_FD_66448 | JGI IMG/M metagenome (GOLD analysis project Ga0070731, IMG submission 66448) | Surface soil microbial communities from Centralia Pennsylvania, which are recovering from an underground coalmine fire - Coalmine... | ecosystem: Environmental > Terrestrial > Soil > Unclassified ... | reverse complement strand
CACGGCCGAACGTCGTATCGAGGCCCATCACCTCGCCCGTCGAGCGCATCTCAGGGCCCAGGACCGTGTCGACGCCCGGAAAGCGTGCGAAAGGCATCACCGCTTCCTTTACTGCGATGTGATCCGGCCGGGCCGGTCGAAGGGCAAACGCGGCGAGCCGTTCACCGGCCATCACACGAGCCGCAATGCCGGCGACCGGCACGCCGATTGCCTTGGCAACGAACGGCACGGTTCGACTCGCGCGCGGATTAACCTCGAGGACGTAGATCTCTCCTCCCTGTACGGCATACTGCACGTTCATCAGACCGCGAACTTCGAGTGCGCGGGCGAGGGCGACGGTCTGCCGTTCCAGTTCATGGATGGTCTCCGTTTTCAGTGAATGCGGCGGTATGGCACAGGCAGAATCGCCCGAATGAACTCCGGCTTCCTCGATATGCTCCATTATCCCGGCCACGAACACCTCGCCGGCATCATCGGCAATGGCGTCTACGTCGATCTCGATCGCGTTGTGCAGAAAAGCATCGATGAGCACCGGGTTATCCCCGGAGATGCGGAACAGATCGCCTGACGAGAGCACCGATTTGAGTTGCGCTTCGTCGGATACGACGACCATTCCGCGCCCACCGAGAACGTAAGATGGTCGCAGAATTGTGGGGTAGCCGATGCTGCGTGCTGCGGCGATCGCTTCTTCCGCCGTCAGCGCCGTGGCATTTCGCGGCTGCTTGAGACCAAGCTTGTGCAGGCGTTTCTGGAACCGTTTGCGGTCCTCGGCCAGGTCGATCGCGTCGGCGCTGGTGCCCAACAGCGGCACCCCTTCTTCGACCAGGATCCGCGCAAGTTTGAGCGGAGTTTGCCCGCCGAATTGTACGATAACTCCCGCGAGAGTCCCTTTCGACTGCTCGACATGCACAATCTCGAGTACGTCCTCGGCGGTCAGGGGCTCAAAATACAATCGATCCGACGTGTCGTAGTCGGTGGAAACGGTTTCCGGGTTGCAGTTGACCATGATGGTCTCGAAGCCCTGCGCGGAGAGCGCGTAGGCCGCATGACAGCAGCAATAGTCGAACTCGATGCCCTGGCCGATACGATTGGGGCCACCGCCGAGAATGATGACCTTGCGCGCGTCGGTGGGAGCGCTTTCGCATGCGCGAACGCCGCCGATCGGATTCTCGTACGTGCTGTACATATACGGCGTGAGGGCCAGAAATTCCGCGGCGCAGCTGTCGATTCGCTTGAACACGGGGCGAATGCTGGCCGCGATCCGGGCGCGCCGAACCCCCTTTTCGCTCATTCCACAGAGCCTGGCGAGTTGCGCGTCCGAGAATCCCAATGATTTGACGACGCGCCACCGCTGCGCGTCGCGCGGGAGGCCGTCTCTCGACAACCGCGTTTCAAACTCGAGAATGGTTTCGATCTCTTCGAGAAACCACGGGTCGTAGCGGGTAATCGCAGCTACTTCCGAGACAGGGAAGCCCGCACGGATGGCCTGCGCGGCGATCCTGATACGGTCCGGTCCCGTGCGAGCCAAAGCTGCCCGCACGGCATTCGGGTCTGCCGGCAATTCGATCGGGTCCAGACCCGTCAAACCGGTTTCAAGGGAGCGCAGCGCCTTCTGGAGGGACTCGGCAAAAGTGCGTCCGATTGCCATCGCCTCGCCGACGGATTTCATCGACGTCGTCAAAACCGTGTCCGCACCCGGGAATTTTTCGAAAGCGAAGCGTGGAATCTTGGTTACCACGTAATCGATAGTGGGTTCGAACGAAGCGGGCGTAGCGCGGGTAATGTCGTTCTGCAGTTCGTCGAGCGTGTAGCCGACCGCAAGCTTTGCCGCGACTTTGGCGATCGGAAATCCCGTCGCCTTGGACGCGAGTGCCGATGAGCGCGACACCCGCGGGTTCATTTCGATCACCACCATGCGCCCGTTATCCGGATCGACGGCGAACTGCACGTTCGACCCGCCCGTTTCCACGCCGATCTCGCGCAGCACCGCAATCGCGGCGCTGCGCATGCGCTGGTATTCCTTGTCGGTGAGCGTCAGTGCGGGAGCGACTGTGATGGAGTCGCCCGTGTGCACACCCATGGCGTCCACGTTTTCGATCGAACAGACGATAATGGCGTTGTCCGCGCGGTCGCGGATCACCTCCATCTCATATTCTTTCCAGCCGAGGACCGATTCCTCGATCAGAACTTCGTTGGTCGGCGACGCGTCCAATCCCTGTTCGACGATGTCAAAAAACTCTTCTCGGTTGTAGGCAATGCCTCCTCCTGTACCCCCGAGCGTAAAGGACGGGCGAATGACGGCCGGGAGGCCCACCCGCTCGAGAGCCTGCATGGCGTGTGCGAAGGCCTCCGGCGATAGTTCCATGACGGGATTGTTCTGTCCATCGTACAGAAAATTTCCGCGATCATCCTTTTTGTGCCGCAGGTAACCCTTGAGGGTGACACCTTGCGGTACATCAAGACCGATTTTCACCATCGCGCGCCGGAAAAGTTCACGGTCTTCCGCCTTGTCGATCGCATCCGCGCTCGCGCCGATCAGTTCGACGCCGTATTTGTCGAGCACGCCGCGCTTGCGCAGCGAGAGTGCTGTGTTGAGCGCCGTCTGCCCGCCCATGGTCGGCAGCAGCGCGAACACGCGGCCGGCGGGCACATTCGCCTGTTCGCGGGCAATGATCTTTTCGACAAACTCGGGCGTTATCGGTTCCACATATGTTGCATCGGCTAGCTGCGGATCGGTCATGATCGTGGCAGGATTGGAATTTACGAGCACGACGCGATAACCTTCGGCGCGCAGGGCCTTGCAGGCTTGGGCACCCGAATAGTCAAACTCGCTCGCCTGTCCGATGACGATGGGTCCAGCCCCAATAATGAGCACGGTGTGGATGTCGGTGCGCTTGGGCATTCAGCTCAGCTTCGCCATCTCAGGGTCGTCTCCACGACCGGATTGGTGAAGTCGACGCCGGTCTCGACAGAGTTGGTCCATGCTTTCTTGAGTCGGTGATACCACATCGCCGGAACGTCCGCGTCCCGAATGAGCATAAGGCGCGGATTGAATCTCAGGCCCTCACGCTGGAGTTCTACCATCGCACGATCCTGGGACAGAAACGCATGCATGAATGGCCGGAACAGCGGTTTGAGGAAGCCGAGCCACGCTCGATTCCAATAAAACGTCTGTGTGACTTCGGTGTTGGCATCGTCGATGGGTGTGCAGGTGGTCAGTCCGACGATTTCCCTTTCTCCCGCCCTGATGTGCTCGAAGCGGACGCCGGGAAGCTCGAACCGGATCTCCGTGGTCACATCATCGCCCAGAACGCGATACGCAAAGGAATTGGAGGACGGGCGGTGCGCTAGCATCGAAAATCCGCGCAGCGATGGCGCAAACCGTTTTGACTTCTCGTGAATCGAGCGGCGCGACCGCCAGTACCAGGCCTGATGAACAAACGGTCCGTGTGCCGGATCCATGAGCCCGACCACGGCATGATCCATCGAGCACCGAAAAACCTGACTCTCGCGCAATCGCGGGATCCCGTTTTCGACCATGGGTATCCTGGGCGGATCGAACGAAGGCGGAGCGTCATGTCCGTCGATTGCCGGCATGTAAATCCAGAGCAACGCATCCTGCTCGCGCAAAGGATAGTTGCGGACACGGATGCGCGAGGGCTCGAGATCCTGCCCATCAGCGAGGGATGGTATGGCGCGGCAAGTCCCATCGGGCGCGAATCGCCAGCCGTGGTACGTGCACTCGACCGTGCGGTCAGCGCAGATTCTACCGGAGGACAGCGGTACGCCTCGATGGGGACAGATATCACGCAGCGCGAATGGTTCACCGTCCCTTGTGCGGCCGAGCAGGACAGGTTCTCCAAGAAGGATGCACCGCATCATGCGGCCAGGCCGGAGGTCACTCGCTTGCGCGGCCCGGTACCATAAATTGCGCAAAAAGGCGGATGGGTTCAGAGCCTCCGCCGCCTCGCTCATTTGGCGGGTTTTTCCGGCTTCTCGGGCAAGGGCTTGAGCAGGCTGTCAAGCGTCGTCATGATCTGCTGGCCTTTGTAGGGCGGCAATTTATACGCCCAGCCTGATGCTCGCGAGTCGATCATGCGGGCCTGTCGCTGTGCATCGGCTTTGCCCGGAACGGCATCGGCGGCCACCGTTGCCCAGAAATCCTGTCCCTGTTTTATCGCCTGCACGGTTACGATCAGCCCATCAAAGGTCCGCGCGACCATGCGTGCTGCGTGACCGTCCGAGAAGTCGAATTCGCGCGCCGGCTTCACGTCATCGAAGGTGAAATTCGAGATCGTGCCGGCAATACCGTCGGCTGCCCCGGGATAGGAGACTTCGCGACCCTGCGGGAGGTTGACGAGCTTGAGATCAGGATCGCTCGGCTTATCGCGGCGCAGTTCGTAGGATGTCCCATTCAACGGATTTATGTCGGCCTGCTGGATCTTGCTGGTGTCGACATCGACCACCTGTTTGTCGAGCCAATCAGCGGCTGTGGTTTTCGGCGTGAACACACTTCGTACAAGCCAGCTCTCATTGGAATCCGCCCGCCGCGCGAACAGGCCCACTGCGCCGCTCGGGTCGCCGATGTCCTCATTCTTGCCGGTAATCACCGAAGCGAGTGTCCGTCCGTGTCCATCCTGCAGCGTAATCTCGGAACCGTCTCCCTTCGGGGGACCGGTGAGATCGAGAAAATGCAGCCAGTCCGGCCGGGACGTCTTTGGCTCAATGGTCTCCAGCGCGGCGAGTCCCACCAGGGTCTCGCGTACCTTCTCGAACGATGCCGGATAATCGTCATGACTTGCAACGATCCAGCCTCGATCAGGCTTGAACACGACTTCGACCGTTCCCGACTTCGATTCGAGCCGGATACGGGCCACGTCCCGAACCTCCGAAGCAAGTCCCGGCAGGAAGGAGCGGGGCGTGTAATGCGGCGCACTCTCGCTGGACTGGCGAACAAGGGCGAGCACCGCAAGTACCACGATGACGGCCGCGATCCCCGCAAGCACGACGAGGTTGCGGCGCCGCGGGTCGTGAGAAAGGACAGAAGCAACAGCCATGAACAGAACCTAAAATGCCAGTGCGCGTGCACGCCGACGCCGTCGCAGGATTGCCAGCACGATGGCAAAAGCTGCGACGAGAATGGGCACAAGCGCAATGTTGATGAAGGCCAGCCAGGCGCCAAGAGCGTCTATGTCCTTGCGAAGATTGTGCTGGACGGTTCGCAGCGCCGTCCGCGTAGCAGCAACCTCCTGCCGGAATCGCAAAATTTCCTGCTGTTGTTCCGACGTAAGCGCTGTTCCGGACTGCGCCTGCGCGTTGGTTCCGCCCCCCTGTTCCAGCGCATGCAGTCGTGTCTCGGTATCGGAAAGCTTCTGCTTCAACCCATCCGCTTCCTGCTGAAAGTGCGCCTGCGCCTGCGCCTGAAGCTTCTGTACCACGGTGAACGGACGGCTGCTGGTCGCCCGTGTACGCAGTGAAATGAGGTCGTTTGAGCCGGAGAGATTCTCGACGGCGTTCATGATGAAGGCGCCGTTATCGGCAAAAGGTGAAGCGAGTTGCCGCCCGTACAGATTCTCCGTGTGAACCCAGAATTTGTCGTCGAAAATGTCGCTGTCCGCCATGATGATGACGTTGATCGGCTCTCTTGACGCCTTCAGCGGGGAGTCCGCCGACTTCAGAGGATTCTTCTCGGGAGGCTTGCCTGCAGCTGTGACGGTCGGTTGGCCGCCCGGGAACGCCGTTTTCACAGGTCCCGAAATGCGGGCCGCAATCGTGTAGCGCCGACCAGTCGGCACGACCTGCGCCAGCAAATCTTCAGGTCGGGGATCGAGTTTCGCCTGGATGGCGTCCATCAGCGAGGCTTGATCCGAAGAGCGTACAAGCGGTTCGAAGGTCGTGGTTGCGCCCTTCAGAGGGGCGATTGCGCCGACACTGGCGAGATTCATCGCCTGCAGGTTTGCCGTGACCTGATCATGTGAATCGAAATCGCTTGCGTCGAAATGCAGCCACAGAGGATAGCGCGTCACCGGATTGCGTGGATCGGCGGACGTGCGCACGGCCTGGGCGAGAGACCGGTCGAGGACGACCTTCGAAGAGTCGTAGTCGACGCCCCAGGCCTTCAAGAGGTCGCGCATGTCCGACGATGATGGCGCCATGCCCTGGCCGCCGCCCTGCATGGCCTGCGCGATCTCCGACATCGGATCGAGGAAAATCAGCGCGTGTCCGCCGCCAAGCACATATTGGTCGATCGCGTACATCTGCTTGGGTGCAAGCGGCGGAGGGTGCGCGATGATGAGCATGCTCACGTCCGCAGGGATGCGATCGAAATCCTGCTGGATGTTTTTCGTCTCGTAGCTCTGCCGCAGTTCCTCGTAGGCGATGAACGGATGCGCCTGGCCTTGCAGGAGCGCTGCCATGCCGCCGGCGCCGGTTTCCAGCGGCAGGCTGGAAATGATGCCAATGACGGGTTTCTTCGGCATCGTCAGCCGATAGATCAGCGAAGTCAGATCGTATTCGAGATAGGGCTCGCGATCCTGCGCGAAGAACGCGATGGTCTCCTTGCCATCGATGGTGTTGGTGCCGACGAGTCCGAAATAGAGCAAATCTCCGGTTTCGGTAGGCGCTCCGGTCAGCCCAGCTGCGGATGCCTGGTCTTCCGCCTGGGTGAAGGGTTCTGCGTCGATTTCCTGCAGAATGATCTTGCCGTGCGAATGCGCGACATACTCGCCGAGAAGATCGCGGACGCGGCCGGCATATGCATTGATCGCCGCATATTGAGATCCGACCTTCTTCGAATAGAAGTATTTGAGCGTGATCGGTTCCTGCAGCGTCTCCAAAGTGTGCACCGTTCCCGGAGACAGCGTGAACAGTTTGTTCTCCGTCAGGTCGATGCGTGTGGTGGTGAACGTCGCGTCGGCGGCGATATTGAGCCCGACAAAGATGACCGCTGCGAGCGCGATTGCGGCCAATGCGTACAGTCGGCGGGAAAGCGGCTTCATTTCCGGTCAGCCCGTCTTTTTGAGATCGACGATCACGACGTTGGCGGAGAGGAAGAGCGCAATCAGCGAAAGGAAAAATATGAGGTCGCGCAGATCGATCACGCCTGCTGAAATCGCCGTGAAATGTGTGAGGAAGCTGAATGAGGAAATCGCGTTCACAAGCGCGAGGGGCGCCCAGGCGCGGAAGAAATCGAGCACCAGCGGTGCGCCCGAAATCGTAAAGAGGAAACAGACGAGCACGCTGACCACGAACGCGATTACCTGATTGTTGGTGGAAGCCGAGATGCATGCGCCGATTGCGAGGTATGCGCCGGCCATGAGGAAGCTGCCGATATAGCTTGCGAGAATTACCCCGTTATCGGGATGACCCAGATAGTTGACGGTGATCCAGATGGGAAAGGTAAGCAGGAGCGCGACCCCGGTGAACGCCCACGCCGCGAGGTATTTTCCGCCGACCGTTGCCCAGAGCGGGACGGGCAGGGTGAGGAGCAGTTCCATTGTGCCGCTTTTGCGCTCTTCCGCCCAAAGTCGCATCGAGATCGCCGGCACGAGGAATAGATAGAGCCACGGGTGGAAACCGAAAAAGACCTGTAGGTCAGCGGTATCGTTGTCGAAGAAGTGACCGATGTAGAACGTGAACGCGCCCATCGCGAACAGGAAGATCACGATAAACACGTAAGCGAGCGGCGTCGCGAAATAGGCCGCGAACTCGCGCTTGAATATCGCAACAAGTTCTCTCACGCGCGCACCTCCCGCGCCCGCTTGGCATCATGGGTGGTGATGGCGCGGAACACCTCGTCGAGGCGACCGGGCTCGGCGTACAATTCTCTCACGTCCCATTTCTCCGCCGCGGCAACGCCGATCACATTGTCGATGAGAAGCGCGCCGCTTCGGGGAAAGCAGGTCAGTTCGACCGCGCCGTCTCCACGTTCGGTCTGCTCGACGGTCGCAACACCGCTCAGGCTCTTCAGCTTGGCTTTGATCACGTCCGCGTTTCGCGCCGGCAGCGTGAGGGTTACTGCGTTGTGATGGCGAGAGCGCGCCAGCAACTGAGCCGGTGTGCCGTCGGCAACGATCCGCCCGCGATCGATGATCACGGCGCGCGTGCAGATGGCCTCCACCTCCTCGAGCAGGTGCGTAGAGACGATGATTGCCTTGCGAGGCGCCATGGCCCGCAAGAGTTCACGCACCGCGTGCTTTTGGTTCGGATCGAGGCCGTCCGTAGGTTCGTCCATGATCAGGACTGGCGGGTCGTGCAGAACCGCCTGGGCGAGACCTACGCGCCGTTTGAAGCCCTTCGAGAGAGTTTCAATGGGCTGGTCGAGAACGGGATCGAGCTCGGTTTTTTCGACCGCACTGGCGACGCGCTGCTTTGCCTCAGCTCCCGAGAAGCCGCGGATCTCCGCGATAAAGCCGAGGAACTGCCTCGGCGTCATGTCACCATAGGCTGGCGCGCCTTCCGGCAGATAGCCGATCATGCGCTGCGCTGCGATCGTCTGGTTCTCCACATCGAAGCCGCAAACCCTGGCGTGCCCGGACGTGGGCGCCAGGAACCCGGTGATCATCTTCATGGTCGTGGATTTGCCGGCGCCGTTGGGGCCGAGAAAACCCAACACTTCGCCGCGCTCGACCTTCAGATCGATTCCGGCAACCGCGGTTATCGGGCCGAAGCTCTTGGTCAGTCCTTCGATTTCAATCATGGAGGCAATAGTGAGGGTCAGGTCATGAAATGCCGCAGCCACCGCAGCCCTTAGAGAAATCAGGGCTCGCAGGCAAGCCGCAGAGGGTTAAGTTCCGGTCATGATCGGTACGCGTCTTCTAACGAAGATTTGCGGTCCGCGCGTTTGATTACCGGGCAGAGGAGGGTGACAAATGCACGGACGAACGAGGCGAACGAGCGGATGAACACGGTCAACCTGATCGACAACCGCGCTTTGCGGCGCGCCATTCTCGTGGGCACGTTTCTGCAGATCGTTGCGGTGCTGATTGCACATTTCAGCCACTGGATTGAAACGCACGCTTTTTTGTTTGCCGGAATGATGATCTCGGCGACGATGGGATATCTCTACGCGGAGGATGTGAGCCGTGGCTACGCGAAAGGCGCATATGGGGGCGCAATCGCGGGCGGCGTCTGCGCCTTTGTTGGCATTGCCGTTTCGGTTGTGCTGGGCGATCTCACCGGCCGGATGCTGATCGTCCGCTCACTTATATCTGTGCTCACGGGGGCGGTCGGCGGCATCTACGGACAAATGGCCGCTGACTGGCGCTGAAGGCTGGGGCTTTTTTGTAGGTGGGTTACCGGCTGGCCCGTTTCGATAAACCCGAGAGGGTTGGGGGGCCTGGATCTGCGGGTCCACCGCTACGCACCAGCCGGCACAGGCGGTGTATCAGAGGCAAAGGGGGCTGTCACGTGGTCACATTATGTCAAATGAGTGACCATCCACAGGGAAGAGCAGGATTCAGCCCTACGGACGATTCTCAAAGGTTATCGAGAACGGCAGTTTCGAATAAGCATAGGTTAACGCACTCCGGGCTTGCTCCAATGCCGATATTGCGATCCGGCGCGAACACGATGAAAAGTTTTGTATAGAGGAATTCTTTGTCTGTCCCGCTTCGTAGCGGCATTGCGTCGCGCCGTCCCTTCCGGGCGAGCGGCAACTCTGTTCGATCTTGCAGCGAGGCGGCTTTATTCGCCTCAAACTTGAGGAGACCAATCGGTATGAGCCGCCTTATCCAGACGGCCGAAGCAATAATCGATTACGTCGGCCGCGTCGGGGCACGCGAGCACGCGGCTTTGCGTCGCTGCCGCGAAGAAACGGCGCGATTGCCAAATGCAAACATGCAGATCGCGCCGGAACAGGGTGCATTTCTGGCGCTGCTCGCCAAACTCGTTGGTGCGCGGCAGACGCTCGAGATCGGTACCTTCACAGGCTACAGCGCCCTCAGCGTTGCTCTTGCTCTGCCCGATGACGGCCGAGTTGTCGCCCTCGATATCAATAGGGAGTACACCGACCGCGCCCGCAGCTATTGGAATGAGGCAGATATGGAGCGACGGATTGATCTGCGCGTCGGTCCGGCGTTGGAGTCGCTCCATCGCCTGGCGGCCCATCGCGAAGGTCCTTTCGACATGGCGTTCATCGATGCCGACAAATCCAACTACGGCCTGTACTACGAACGCGTGCTCGAATTGCTGCGTCCCGGCGGTGTCATTGCGCTCGACAATATGCTGTGGGGGGGTGCTGTCGCAGATCCTGCCATCGACGATGCCGATACAAGCGCGTTGCGCGCGCTGAACGCGAAGATTCAGGCGGACGAACGCGTCGACATGGCGCTGGCAACGATTGCCGACGGTGTGATGCTGGCTCGCAAACGGTAAGCCTTGCACTGTCCATCCGACCGGACCATGCTGCGAACCGATGGTCGAGGAACCCATAACGTTCCTCCGCGCGGGCGACCGCCCCGCCGCGCGGACAGAATGTTGGGGCGGAGAGGCTGGCGCGCCCGAGGTGCGGTTCGAGCGGCGTGAGCTTGACCAGATTTTGCGCGCGTATGGTCGAATGGTCGCTGCGGGGGAGTGGCGCGATTACGCAATCGATTTTCTTTCGGACCGCGCCGTTTTTTCGGTTTTTCGCCGGTCCAGCGAGCGGCCGGCTTATACGATCGAAAAATACCCCGCACTGAAGCGGAGGCAGGGACAGTATTCGGTGCTTGCCGCTTCTGGACACGTGCTTAAGCGCGGTCGCGATCTCGGCACGGTTTTACGCCTGTTCGACCGCAAGCTGATCAGAGCGGTAGCGGATACGTAGCAACCGCTACTTTGGCTTGGCCGCAGTGGCAACCGCGACCAGGGACCAGCCACCGAACAGCAGGTCGATGCCGATCACGGTGGGCAAGAGCCATATTGCAGCGGCGACGAACGTGACCAGCAGAATGAGCGGCGCGAGAAAAAGATCGATCACGCCGTTGATCACCAGCCAGAGCCATCGTCGCGACCGCTGCCGGCGGTGGTCGATGCCGAAGAGAATCATCATTAAACCGTCGAAGAGGAGAAATCCCGCCAGCGCAATTGTCACCGCATAAAAACCTTTCATCGGCCAGACTGTCAGGAATGTCCCCGCGACGACGCTCGCCAGGGCCGAGGCAACTGCCCACCAGAATCCCGGCGCATGCCGCGCCATCATCGTCGTGACCAGACCGAGCGCGCCCACCGCCAGAAATAGCCAGCCAAGGAGGAGGTTGACGGCCACGATGGCGAGGGCAGGAAGGAGGAGCGCGAAGGCGCCAAAAATCATCAGCACGGCGCCCTCGAAAAACAGCAATCGCCAGTGGTCGCTTATCTCGCTGGCCGCCGCCGACACTGGCTGTGGTCCTCTTTCCTGGTTCGTCACGATCTGCGCCCGGTGATCGTTTCGGCGACTAAACGATTTCGTATTTGCAGCTGATTTGCAAATTCCTGGCGCCGTTGCCCCTTACCGTAAGATGGAGGTCGCGTTGTCACCTGCCCGGAACGAGGACGTGCTTGCGCGAGCCACCTTTTGAAACGGCTTCGTAAGCGTCAATCGCACGATCGAGCGCCCACGCCTGGACCTCAAAAGGCTTTAGTGCGCCGCTATCGAAACCGGGCTTGAGCGCGTCCAGCATCGCCGCGATTTCCGCACCGGTAAACTTCATCGAATCGACACCGATGAGACGGAGTTCGTGATGATAGAAATCGGGAAGGTCGAACGAGACGCGGCGATCGCCGACGCTCGTGATGGCGATCTGCCGGCCCCGCAACGCTAGCGATTTCAGACAGGTTTCGAACAGTGGGCCACCGACGGCGTCATAGGCAACGTCCGCGCCTTTGCCACCGGTCGCCTTCTTGCATTCGTCAACGACGTCGTGCACCTGGGTGTTGATCGACACGTCGGCCTCCGACGGACGCTCTGTACGATCAACGCCGATCACACGCGCGCCATTCCAATGCGCTATCTGGATCACGGCGCGCCCGACCGCGCCGCCGGCGCCGGTAACGAGCACAGTCTCGCCGCGCTGAATGCGCGCTGCGTCGATCAGTCCTTTCCACGCGACGAGGAATGGCACGCCGATGCTTCCGGCCTGCTCCATCGAGAGGCGTCCAGGCTTGTCGGCGAGCCAGTCTGCCGGCACGACCACGAACTGCGCATGCGACCCGTCGCGCTCGACTCCGAAAGCCGGACCGCTGCCCCAAACCTCTCGTCCCTTGTTTTCGCCGCCCACCACAATTCCCGCATAATCGCGTCCCGGTGTGCGGGGCAGGGATGACTTGAACGCCCCGGCGACATTCTTCACGTCGCTCGGATTGATGGCGGCCGCGACAACCCGAACGAGCGACTCGCCGCGCCCGGGCTGTGGTGTCTCGCGTTCCTCGAGCGAAAGGACCGATGGCGGGCCGTATTGCGAAAACCGCAACGCTTTCATGGCGGCAGCACTCCTCGACGCACGCTCACGCCTCTGGTGCCAATGTAACGCGTTCCATTGCTTCGGAGACATCTTCATGTCGTATCGCGAACGTGCTGAAATCTTCTGCAGGCGCTTCGGGCTGGCGCGGCCCGTCCTGCTTGCGCCGATGGCTGGTGCGTGTCCGCCGCGCCTTTCGATTGCGGTTGCTGACGCTGGCGGGCTCGGCGCGTGCGGCGCGCTTCTGATGGCTCCGCACGAAATCGCGCAATGGGCAGGCGTGGTGCGGACGCAAACCGACGGCGGTTTCCAGATCAATCTCTGGATTCCGGGTCCGTCGCCGAAGCGCGATCCCGCGCACGAATCGCGCGTGCGCGAGTTCCTCGGTGGGTGGGGACCGGAAGTGCCCGCAGACACAGGCGAGAAAGCGCCTCCCGATTTCCACGAACAATCCGAAGCTCTGATCGCTGCGCGCCCGGCTGCCGCGTCTTCCATCATGGGTCTGTTTCCGGCCCGTTATGTACGGCGGCTGAAGCACCAGGGAATCGCCTGGTTTGCCGTCGCAACCACCGTCGGCGACGCATTGGCTGCCGAAGCGGCAGGCGCCGATGTCATTGTGGCGCAGGGAATGGAGGCGGGCGGCCATCGCGGCGCGTTCGATCCTGCGCGGGCTGAGCGCGAGCTGGTTGGACTTGTTTCGCTTGTTCCCGCGATTGTCGACGCGGTGAAAGTCCCGGTCGTTGCGACGGGCGGGATCGCCGACGGCCGCGGCGTGGCGGCGGCCTTCGCGCTCGGCGCGAGTGCGGTACAGATTGGAACCGCGTTCCTGCGCTGCCCCGAAGCGGATATTCCGCGCGCATGGACGGATGCGCTGGGACGCACGCGACCGGAGGAAACCGTGGTGAGTCGCGTGTTCAGCGGCAAGCCCGGCCGCAGCATCGCGACAGCTTATGTCAAGGCAGCAACGAGTGCCGAAGCGCCGCCGCCCGCACCATACCCTGTACAGCGTGCGCTCACCGCGCCAATGCGCAAGGCGGCCGCTGCCGCGGGCGACGTCGAGCGCATGCAGGCCTGGGCCGGCCAATCCGCCGCTCTGGGGCGCGCAATGCCCGCAGGCGAACTTGTGGAGCAGCTGTGGAGCGATGCCCAGGTTTTGTTGCAGGCCTAGATCGTGTCCACCAACACGATTTCGGCGTCGTCGAGCGCGGTCACCTTTACCGTCTCTTCGTTGGCAATCGCGGCGCCGTCGCGTGCGTCGATGCGGACGCCATTTACGTCGATCGCGCCTGTCGCGGGCACCAGATAGCCGTGCCGCCCGGCGCCAAGCGCGTATTCCGTACTTTCGCCTTTCTTCAGCGTTGCGCCAAGCACACGCGCGTCGGCGCGAATGGGTAGCGCGTCGTTATCGTTCGTGAAGCCGCTTGCGAGGGTGACGAAGCGGCCGGAGCGATCCGCTTTCGGGAAGGGTTTGGCGCCCCATGAGGGTTGGCCCCCGTTCTCGCGCGGCAGAATCCAGATCTGGAAAAGCTTGGTGGTGTCCGGCTCGAGATTGTATTCGGCGTGGCGTACGCCGGTGCCTGCACTCATCACCTGTACGTCGCCAGCACCGGTGCGACCCTCGTTGCCCATGCTGTCGCGGTGCGTGATGGCACCTTCGCGCACATAGGTGATGATCTCCATGTTCGCGTGCGGATGAGCCGGAAAACCGGTTTGCGATTTGATCTCGTCGTCGTTCCACACGCGCAAGCTCCCCCAATGCACGCGAGCGCGATCGAAATAGTCGGCGAACGAAAAATGATGTCGTGCCCGGAGCCAGCCGTGGTCCGCTCCGCCGAGCTCGCTGAATGCCCGTCGCTCGATCATGATTGCCTCTCCGCGGGGGATTTCCCCGCAATGGTTGCTCGCTCACACATGGTATGCTGTCCACGAAAGACAAGCCGGTGGAGGAGACGATGCTCGAGACCGTAATCGACCAGCGGCGCAAGGATCTCGGCGGGTTCGAAGTGGGCCGCGTGCTGCCGAATGCCGCGCGGCGGATGGTAGGTCCCTTCATCTTTTTCGATCACATGGGCCCCGTCGATTTCCCGCGAGGAATTCCGCGCACCGTGGATGTGCGGCCGCATCCGCACATCGGTCTTTCGACGATCACCTATCTCTTCAGCGGCGAAATCATGCACCGTGACAGCCTCGGCACGGAGCAGGCGATCCGTCCCGGCGAAGTGAACTGGATGATCGCGGGCCGCGGCATCACGCATTCGGAACGGTTCGAAAAAGCGCGCGCGGAAGGCGGACGCCTGCACGGTATCCAGGCGTGGGTCGCCTTGCCGACGGAAAGCGAAGACACCGAGCCAAGCTTCGTTCACCATGGACAAACCGATTTGCCCGTGGTCGGCGAAGCGGCCACGAATATCCGCGTGATTGCCGGCGAAGCGTTTGGCGCCCGCGCGCGCGTGACCATCCATTCGCCGATGTTTTACGCCCATGTCGAACTCGGAAACGGACAGCGACTCGAACTGCCGGATGGCTTCGCCGAGCGCGCGGTTTATCTGGTGAGCGGCGACGTCGAAGCGGACGGAAATATCTTTGGGCCTGGTCACCTTCTCGTCTTTCGCAAAGGCGATGAGGCCGTCGTGAGAGCCAAAGCGGATGCGACGTTGCTTGCGCTTGGCGGCGATCCGGTCGGCCCGCGATTCATCGAATGGAATTTTGTCGCCTCCTCGCAGGCACGCATCGATCAGGCAAAGGCCGATTGGAGGGCAGGAAGGTTCAAACTTCCTGATCTGGACAACAAGGAATTCATTCCGCTGCCAGACCCTCCGCCAGCCGCGAACCCGATGTCGTAGCGTTCACGCCGCGGCAGAAACCGGTACAGCGAGCTGGCGCGCCGTAATCCGGGCTTTTGCAAGCGCCGCTTCGGCCGCGTCAGGGCTCAGCCTCTGCGCCTCGACATGGATGAAGGTCACGTCCGTCAAGCCGTTCAAACCGAGAATGGCGCGCAGATACGGCTCCTGGAAATCGTAAGCCTTCGCCGGACTGTCACCGGTGTACACACCGCCTCGCGCCGTAACGACGAAGACCTTCTTGTTCTTGAGCAGGCCTTCGGGCCCGTTTGCGGTGTAGCGGAAGGTGCGGCCGGCGCGGGTGATATGATCGAGCCAGGCCTTCAGCGTCGAAGAAATGCTGAAATTGTACATTGGTGCCGCAATGACGATCACGTCGGCTGCTTCGACTTCCTCGATCAGTGCGTCGCTTTCGCTTGCCACCGCCTGTTGCCGCTCGGAACGGTCGGCCGGAGCCGTCGTCCAGGCTGCGAGGTGTTCACCGGAAAGATGGGGGACAGTGTTTGCAAGATCGCGATGGACAACCCGCGCCTTGGGATTGGTGACTTGCCATGCCGACACGAATTCGCCGGCTATCTGGGTGGATTTCGAGTTCTCGCCGAACAGACTCGAAGTCAGAAACAGCAGGGTTTGCATGGTTCTCCTCCTCGGTGCCTCTGGACAAACCGTCCTTGGGGTGTTACTTGTCAGTAACATCACCGAGTAGGTACTTACTGGTCAGTACCATGTCAAGGCCCCCCGTCAACAAGAGCGAGTCTGGAGCCGCTGGTCGATCGGGGGCCGTCGCGCCTCGGGAGCGTATCCTGCGGGCGGCCCGGGAGCTGTTCTACGCGCGGGGTATCCGCGGCGTCAGCGTTGACGAGATCGCGGAAGCCGCCGACACCAACAAGATGACGCTCTACCGGCACTTCGAATCGAAGGATCTGCTCATTGCCGAATATCTGAAGAGCCTCGCGCGCGAAGCGGACGCGCTGTGGGACGAGCTTGCGCGCGCCCATGCGAACGATCCCCTGGCGCAGCTGCGCGCGTTCGTCGAGCGCATGGGGCAGATGATGGCGCAATCCGGCGACCGCGGCTGTGCGTTGGCAAACGCGGCGGTCGAATTGCCGGACAAGGATCATCCGGCGCGCGCGGTCATTGAAGAGCACAAAACCCACCAGCGCGAACATCTGGTCTCGCTCTGCCGCGCTGCCGGCTTGGAGAAACCGGAGCGCCTCGCCGACGAGATTTTTCTGTTGCTCGAGGGTGCGCGCGTCAATCTGCAGAGTGTCGGCCGGGATGGACCGGGTACGCGCGTGGGCGAAATGCTCTGTACGTTATTGCGAACGGCGCCGCGGAAAAATCAGGCTACCTAGTCGGGGAAGCGTGGGTTGCTGCGCTGTCGGTGCACGCCGCCACGCCCGTATCGCAGGCGAGGTTCTCCTTGTGCATGCGGAATGCCGTGGGGATTACCGCGGCGAGATTGACGATCAGGGCGATAACAAGCAGCGAAGGCGAATTGGAAAGTACGGCCACGCGCGGCCAGATGCCAGCGAACAGGCCCACGACATTTTGCGCGGGCGTGTTCATTGCCGTGACCCTGTCCGCGATCCCGATCGACTCGGAACCAGAACGAAGGCGCCATCCCCGGCCAGCGCGAAGGTGAGCAGCGCTGCGATCCACAGAACCGGCGCCTGCCAGCCGTAGGGAGATGCTGTCACGCCGTGGGCGGCAGTCGTCGCGATGGTCAACGTGGCCGCGCCCGCGACCGCGGCCACCCGCGGCCACAAGCCATAGATGAGCGCAAGGCCGATTCCCGTTTCCCACGCGACCGCAAATGGCGAGATCCCGGGCGGCAGCGCGAACAGCTGCGAGCTGTCGGCGGGTTCGTAGCCGAATACCATGCGCATGACGTGTTGCAGGAACATCGCGCCAATGGCGAGACGAAGCGCCCAAAGCGCGTAAGGCGCCCAATGGGCCTCTGCGACCCGGGCTTGCGTCAGGAAGTTTTTCCCGAAGAGATTTGTCAGGGACATGTTACCGTACCGTACCGTCATTCCAAGGTGAAATATGCAATAGATCCGCGGAATTCAATAGCAACCGTACGGTACGGTCATGAGAAATACGCTGACCAGCCATGCAGAGAGGAAGGGCGCGCTCGGCTCGCTCTGTGGGCGTTCATCTGCAGGTCGCCGGGGTGTCGCGGCAGTGGGCCGGTAGCCCCGAACGGAGGTGGAGAATGCAAATCAAGGATCATGTCTTCATTGTCACCGGTGCCTCGTCCGGCATCGGGCTCGCGACGGCCGTTGCCCTCTCCGGGCGCGGCGCGAACGTCGCGCTGCTCGCTCGGAGCACGGATGCCCTGCAAAAATTGGCTGAACGCCTTCCCGGCAGCCTGCCCGTCACGGCGGACGTAACGAAATTTGATCGCCTGCGGGAAGCCATAGGCGCGGTGCACAAACATTATGGCCGCATCGACGGACTCGTGAACAATGCAGGCCGGAGCTATGCGGCGGCCTTGGAGGAGATTGATCCCGCGCTCTTTGACGAAATCTTCCATCTCAACGTGTTGGGGCCGATCGTTGCCATGCAGGCCGTGATTCCCCTGATGCGCGAGACAGGCGGCGGAAGCATCGTCAACATCAATTCGGGAACGGCGTTCATGACAGTTCCGCAGTACAGCGCTTATTCGTCATCGAAGCGTGCGCTTCTTGGGTTCAGCCTCACGGCCCGCGCCGAGCTCGAAAAGGACCATATCGTCGTCAGCGAAATCTACCCGTTCATCACGGCGACCAACTTCGGGAGGAACCGCATGGGCAATCCGGCGGGCGGGGGACCGCCGTCCGTCTACGCCGAAGGCGATAAGCCCGAATTCGTGGCCGGGCTGGTTCTCCAGGCCATCGAAGAAGGGCAGGCGCAGTACTTTGCCAATGATCGCCTCCGCAAAATGGCGGGCGTCGCCAGTTAGGACGCTGGTCTCAGGCTTATGTTGCGAGTGGGCGACCGGCGCTCGCCCAGGCATCGATGCCGCCAAGGAGCGGACGGATTTTGCGGTAACCCGCGCGTTTCAAGTGGTTTGCGGCGATTGCTGCCGTGGCCTCATTCGGGCAGGCGCAATAGATGATGATCTCGACATCGCGTGGATAGGCACTCAGCACGTTCTGGATTTCCGTCGGGTGCGCGGCAATCGCGCCGGGGATCATGCCGTTCTGGGCGCGTGCTTCAGCAGAGCGCACATCGAATATCACCGGGCGCCGGCCGCCATCGATCAGGTGAGCGAGTTCGTCCACCGAGATGCGATCCATCCGCAGTCGCCGAATGAACAGCTGTCGCTGAATCCACCGGATGAGAAGCCAGGCGGCCATCGCGGCGGCGATGACGAGAACGCCGTATTTCCCGAGTTCGATCAGCGTCGTCATCACGGCGTCGATCGCGTTATGGAAAATCCGGCCGAGCAGGATGGGGACAGCCATGTACAGCGCGGCGCCGGTGGCGTCGAGGAGGAGAAAGACCGGGAGAAACACGCCCGTCACGCCGGCAAGCGCAACCGTCACGTAACCGAGGCCGGGGACGAACTTTGCGAAAAGGAGCGCGACCGGTCCGAAGCGACCAAACACCGTCTCCGTCTGGCGCACACAGGAATCCGGCGAAAGCGACACCTTGCACAGAAGACCAAGTACCCGTCGTCCATAGCCGGCACCTGCCGCGTACCATGCGAGGTCGGCCAGTATCGCGCCTGCGACCGCCGCCGTGAGTACCTCCGGCCACGGCGCACCGGCGCCGATGCTGAGAGCGCCGGCAATCAGCAATACGGGCCACATCGGCAAAGGCGCTCCGCCCTGGCTGATGAGCACGTTCACGAACACGACCAGAAGGCCGTACTGTTCGATAAGGAGAGCAATGTGCCGCATCGTTGCGGGTGCCTTACGTTCTGTTCTCCCTTACTACCGACTGTGCGTTCAGCCGGGCAAGTTCGCGGGTCAATTTCTCGATTGCGTCACCGTTCTCGCGCGAGGGCCCGAGCGCAATCTTTCCATCCAGCATGGAGTGCATGGCGTGCCTTGCGCGCGAGACACGGCTTTTCAGGGCGGTCGGTCGGCAATTGAGCGCCGACGCGGCGTCTTCGCTGGACAGGCCGCCAACGCCGGCAAGGATTACCGCCTCGCGCTGCCGTTTGGGCAATGCCTTCATGGCGCGCACCGTATCCTTGAGCTCGAGCGCCCACATCTGTTCGGCGCGCGGCGCAGGAATTCGTTCCGCTGCCTGTTCGTCCCAGGGCATCTGGCGCCAGGCGCGCCGCGCTTCGGAACGGAACTGGTTGCGCATGATCGTGAACAACCACGCTCGCAGGTTCGTACCGGGGGCGAACGAGCCGCGCGCAGCCCACGCCTTGGCAAGGGTCTCCTGCGTCAGATCGGCCGCCGATTCGTCGTTGCGATACAGAAGTCTTGCGAGGCTGCGCAGCGAGGGAATGAGCTTGGCGACTTCGGCCATGAAGGCTCCGCCGTCACGCCTGTTGCCGATTGCTTCCGTCATGGCCATGGGTGCCCTCCGTCAAATGCTTGCGAGCGAAAAGGGAAGCGCGCCGAGCAGCAGAATACCCGGCAATGCGTACAGGTATTTGCGGCGCTCGAGCAGCGCCACGGTGGTGCCGAAAAGAACAAACCCCGCAACAACGACGCCCCACAGGCGCAATTGCGGCACCGACAGGAAGAGCGCACTCGCGAGCGCGCAGGCGCCGAACACGCGGGCGAAGTTGCGACCATAGCCCCAATCGGCGAGTATCCGCGAAAGCGGCGCGGGGTCGGCGAAGAACACGAACCCCGCCATTGCAAACAGCGCCGCGGCCAGTTTGGGAACGAGCCAGACAATCACATGCACGGCGAAGCCCTCCTCAATGCGCGGCCATGTAGGCGTCGCGCAGTACGTTGGATTCGAGTTCGAGATCTTCAAGACGATGCTTCACCACGTCGCCGCCGCTGACGATGCCGACGAGGTGGTCGCCCGAGAACACGGGAATATGGGTTGCACGATGGCGAATCATCAGCGCCATCGTGCGCTTGAGCGATTCCCGCGGTGTGATGCGTACGAAGTCGCGCTGCATCAGGTCGGATACGCGCAGATTGGCGAGGTGACCACCATGCCGCGAAAAGCCGTTGACGATCTCTCGGCTCGAAAACATGCCGACGACACGGCCGCCGTCGGTCACGGGAAGTGCCGCTATGCGATGGTCGCGCATCAGTTCCGCCGCGTGCTCAATGCTTGCGTCCTGCTCGATCGTGATCACCTCTCCGCCCTTCCCGTAAAGAATGCTCTGGATGCTCATCGCGCGAACTCCTTCCTGGTTTGGCGGGCCGGCCGGCCCGGTTGCGAGATCTCTTCTCAGTGGGCTCCTGCGCCCATTGCGACCGGGGTCTTCGGCCTCGGCGACAGCCAGACTCCGACGGCCACGGCGGCGATGATGATCGCGAGCGTCAGGAACACCCGATTGGTGGCGAGCATCACGGCCTGGCTCTGTACAAGGCTGTCGAAGTTGTTCAGGGCCTGCGTCGCGCTCATCCCGTGCGATTGCATTACTGTCAGCATGTTCTGCGGCTGATGCAGATTGCCGACGAGATCGACGCGTGCCGATGTCGTGGCACGGTCCCACGCCGTGGTCGCGAGTGCCGTACCGAATGCGCCGGACATCGTCCGGATGAAGTTGACAAGACCTGCCGCCGACGCCGTCTGCGCCGGCGGTACCGCGGCAATGGAGAGTCCGAGCAGCGGTACGAAGAAGAGCGGAATGCCGAGGCCGGTCGCCAGTTGCGGCAAGGTGAGCTGCCAGAACGTGATGTCCCGGTCGAAGCTCGTCCGCCAGAACGTGACGGCCGCCAAGATAGACAGCCCGACCGACATCAGAAGTCTGGGATCCATTCGGCTGATCAGCATGGCCGCGACCGGCGCCATCGCCACGCCGAGGACGCCCTGGAACGCCATCACGTCGCCCGCTGAGGTCGCCGTGTAGCCCATGTTGCTCTGGAGCCAGAGCGGAATGAGAACAATCGTGCCGAAGAAGGACCCGAAGGTGAGCGCCATTGCGCCGGCCATCACGCTGAACGTACGGATCCTGAATACGCTCAGATCGACGATCGGGTGATCGTCGGTCAGTTCCCAGATGAGGAACGCGACGAATCCGATCCCGGCAATGACGGCGAGCGTCACGATGAATGGCGAGCCGAACCAGTCCTTGTCCTGCCCGTTGTCGAGCATGATCTGCAGCGCGCCGATCCACAGGACGAGCAAACCCAGTCCAACGTAGTCGACGGGCTGGTTCATCGTTTTCGTCTCGCGCGAGCGCAACACGCTCCATACGGAGAGCGCGACGAAGATCGCAATCGGTACGTTGATGTAGAAGGCCCACGGATAGCCGACGGAATCCGTCAGAATGCCGCCGAGCACCGGGCCGGCGATGGGCGCGATGATCGTCGTCATGGTCTGAAGGCCGAGCGCCATCTGCACGCGCTTCGGCGGTGTTACGCGCATCAGCAATGTCTGGGACATCGGCATCAGCGGCCCGCCCGAGAATCCCTGCAGCAGGCGGAAAACAACGAGCGCGCCGAGGGACGGCGCGAAACCGCACAGAAAGGAAAAGAGACCGAATCCCGAGGCCGCGATCACGAACACGCGCACGGCGCCGAAACGCGCGGCGAGCCAGCCGGACAAGGGAACGGTGATGGCTTCGGCGACGGCGTAAGATGTAATGACCCAGGTACCTTCGTTTGGCGAAACGGCGAGAGCACCCGCAATGTGCGGCACCGCGACGTTGACGATCGTCAGATCGAGCACCGCCATGAAATTGGCGAGCGCCAAAAGAAAGATGACGCCGAAGAGCGCTCCACCCCGGAGATATTGAGAGGGCCCACCCGCGACGGAGGCTTCGGACTCCGCGCTCATGACCGGATGTCGATTGTCGCGTTCATGGACAGGCCGACGCGCAGCGGATGCGCGGCGAGTTCGTGGGGATCGAGCGCGACGCGCACCGGCAGGCGCTGTACAACCTTGATCCAGTTGCCTGTCGCGTTTTGCGCGGGAATGACGGCCATCGCCGATCCCGTGCCGCCGCCAAGACCCTCCACGTGGCCGTGGAACACGACGCGCGAACCGTACAGGTCCGATGTCAGCGTCACCGCCTGGCCATTGTGCACGCTGGTCAACTGACCTTCCTTGAAATTTGCATCCACGTAAGCCTGGTTTTCCGGTACGACCGTCATCAGCACCTGGCCGACATCGACCCGCTGGCCGATCTGCCCGGACTTCTGCGCGATCACGCCGTCAAATGGCGCGCGGATGATGGTGCGCGAAAAATTCAGGCGCGCGGTATCGAGCGCGGCTTTGGCCTGCAGAACCTGTGGGTTGTGATCGACATCGGTGCCGCGGATCAGAGCTTGCTGCGCCACAAGTGTCTGCTTCGCCGCTGCCAGCGCGGCCCGCGCGGTCTCGAGTGTGTTGCGCGCGCTCGTCAGCTGCTCGTCCGCAATGGCCCCCTGCCTGGCGAGCTCGACGCGCCTGCCATATTCGAGCTGGGCGTTGACGACGTCCGACCGGCGACCTGCGATCTGTGCCGCAGCTTCGTCGGCGTTGGCGAAATTCTGGCGAACCAGACGCTGCGCCTGGGCGTAGTTGGCTTCGGCCTGTGCGAGCGCGAGCTTGGTATCCGAGGGATCAAGCTCCACGAGCACCTGACCCCGCTTGACGTGCGTGGTGTCCGTAACAGGGAGCGCCTGGATGGTACCTGAGACCTGCGGCGTAACCTCTGCGCTGTCGGCCGCCACATACGCGTCGTCCGTCGATACGTAACGCTGGCTGACGATCCACCACCGGCTTCCTGCACCGACGCCGGCGACAAGCAGAAGCGCTCCGAAACCAATGAACAGGCGTTTTCGAAGTGCCCTTCGTCGGATAGCAGGATCAACTTGCGGTTCGCTGTTTTCTCGGACGAAGGCGGAAAAATCGCGGTCGTCGATAGCCATATCTGTCATCGGATGCTTTCTCCGCGGTGTTCGGTTCCGACCGGACCGGAGGGAGAGGGGCAGCTCCCGTCCGTGCCGGCCGGTTTCGCGGGGAGGGCGCCGATGAAGGGGGAGGAAGTCGGCCGACCCATTGAACTTTCCCCGCTGTTCCTATATGACCGTACCGTACGGTCATGTTCTGGCCCATGAGATAGAGCCTGGATAAGGATGCGTCAAGATCAACCGTACGGTACGGTCATGCAAAAAATGCTAAGCCGCTATGAGGAAAGTGCCATGGAAGTGACGGAACTGATCGAAACAGGCGAAACAGCCAAGGCCGGCAGGGATGACCGCCGCGACGCAATCATTGCCGTCGCCCGCGAGGCCTTCGCGGCCGACGGCTATGCCGGCACTTCCATGTCGTCGATCGCGGCGCGGTTGGGGGGCTCGAAAGGCACGCTTTACAGCTACTTCAAGTCCAAGGAAGAGCTCTTCATCGCTGTCATCCAGAAGAAGTGCCAGAAGATCCTCGGTCTGCTCAATGCGGCGGAGATCGAAGGCGGCGGGGATCTGCGCGCGACGCTTACGAATTTCGGCGAGCATTTCGTCGAACTGCTCCTGAGCGACGAGTCGATCGCGACGTTTCGGCTCGCCACGGCGGAGTGCGGCCGCTTCCCGGAGATCGGCCGCGCCATCTACCATTCCGGCGTGCGGGAGAATCATCGCCGCATGGCAGAATTCCTCGATCACGCGAAGGAAACGGGACAACTCCGCAGCGATGCGGACGTGACCGTCGCGGCGGAGCATTTTCTCGATCTCTGTCTCTCGGGACTCCACCGCAAGCGCCTGTGGAACGTTATCGAAAGGCCGTCCGCGGAAGAGATCCGCACCAATGTCGGCCACGCCGTATCGACGTTCATGCGCGCCTTCGGTGCCTAACAGGCCGTCTCTATGTCCCCAACGGCGGCGGCGTCGTGCTCTTGAAGCTCGGCCGCTCCGCGTGTTTCGCAAGATAGGCGTCCAGCGTCTGCGTCTCGCCGATGAAATCGCGGCTTTCCGGCAGCCGGTTGAGATAGACGAGAATCGGCAACGCGTACATGTCGGCGAGGGTAAAGTCTTCGCCGGCAATGAAGCCATCCCCTGCGCGCCTGCCCAGCACGTCGATGGCGTGACGAACATGTGGAAGCAGTACCTCGACCGCGGCGCGATCGGTGCTTCCACTCGCCGGGAAAAGGTACTCGCAGAAATACGGGAACACGGCCGGAAATACCGCGTTCGCGACGAGCGATGACCATTGTTCGATGACCGCGGCGCGCTTCGCATCGTCGGGAATGAGCTTCGGCCCGCCAAAGACGCGATCCACATAGGCGATGATGGCGCGCGACTCGCACAGCGCGAGGTCGCCATGTCGCATGGCGGGAATACGCCCGAAGGGATGAATGGCATCGATTTCCGACGAGTGCGGCCGCGCCGGCGTCAGAGCGTAGGCGACACCTTTTTCTTCTAGCGCTATGCGCGTGGTGCGCACGAAAGTCGATTGTGGCGCACCGATGATTTCGAGTTCCGGCATGATCATTTCTCCTTTTTTCCTGACCTATTGGAGTTTCGCACAGCCATTGAGACTTCCGCTCAGCCGCAGCCGCAGACCTGCAAAGCAGCCCTGCGCAGAGCGCCGCCGATCGATCGCGGCCTGCACGACGTAAGGGGCGGCGGCCCAGGCGTAGAGGAACAGCATAGTCGGACGTCCAAAGGCTTTGCACCTCAAGGACGATTGAGACCCGAACGGGCAGACATCAACTTTTCGAAGTCGAAAAAAACACGCGCCGGAGAAAATTGTCCGGAGCCAGGCCGCCTGATCGTCTAGGCTGGGCAAACGGATACGAAAGGTATCACCCCATGAGCGAATATCTCTTCCTTTACCGGGCGCCGAGCGGGGATTCGGCTTCTCCCGAGCAGATGCAGCAGATCATGCAGAAGTGGCTGGCGTGGTTCAAAGATCTCGGTGAGAAAGGCCGTATCAAGAATATGGGCCAACCGCTCGAAACCGGCGGCAAAGTCGTGAGCGGAACAGCGAAGTCGGTCCACGACGGTCCGTTCGCCGAGACCAAAGACGTGGTCAACGGTTATACGCTGGTCGAAACCAAAGACCTTGCCGAGGCTGCCGAACTGGCAAAAGGCTGTCCGATCCTCGATCGCGGCGGCTCGGTCGAAGTACGCCCGATCCGGAAGATGTAGTGGACGCGCGCGACCTTCTTTTCCGGCAGGACGCCGGCCGGATGGTCGCCACGCTCACGCGCGTGCTTGGCGTGCACAATCTGGCGCTGGTGGAAGACGTCGTACAGGACGCCTTCTGCCGCGCGCTGGAGATGTGGAAATTTCGGGGCGTACCGGACAATCCCTCGGCCTGGCTCATGGCGACGGCCAGGAACCGTGCGCTCGATGTATTGCGAAGCCAGCGGACGGCGCGAAAGTTTGCGCCGGGCTTGGGCTATCTCCTCGAAAGCGAATGGACTCTTGCGCCCGCGGTCGACGAGTTGTTCGCCGCCGATGCGATCAAGGACGATTTGCTGCGCATGATGTTCTCCTGCTGTCATCCGCAACTCGCCGAGGAAGCGCGCGTCGCATTGATGCTCAACATCCTCTGCGGGTTTAGCGTCGACGAGGTTGCGAGCGCTTTCGTCAGCGGTCACGCCGCCATCGAAAAGCGGATTATACGGGCGAAGAAGGTGCTGGCGCGCTCGAAGCATCTGTTCAATGTCGCCGTGCCGGCCGATTTCGCGGCGCGGCTGCCCGCGGTGCTGCGCGCGCTCTATCTCCTTTTTAGCGAGGGTTACCACGGCGCCTCGCGCGAAACGGCCGTCGCTCCGAACTATGCCACGAAGCCATGCGCCTGATCGCGATCCTGCTTGAGCATCCTTCCGGTGCCGTGCCCGCCGCGCACGCGCTTGCGGCGCTTATGTGTTTGAATGCGGCGCGCCTCTCCGGCCGCATCGATGAAGCCGGCAATCTGATTCCACTTGCAGAGCAGGATCGCTCATTGTGGGACAGAAAGCTGATCGCGAAGGGCGTAGCGTTCCTGGAACTCTCCGCGACGGGAGCCGAGATCAGCGATTATCACATCGAGGCCGCAATCGCCGCAATCCATGCCAATGCGTCGAGCATGGCAAAGACGGATTGGCGCTCGATCGTCGGATTGTACGATCTCCTGATGGCACAGCATCCCTCTCCGATCGTGGCGCTTAACCGCGCCATCGCCGTCGCGCAGTCGGAAAGCGCGGAACGGGGATTGGAAGAGATCGCGGCCATCAGCGATCAGGCGCGCCTGGCGCAATATCCATTTTATTTCGCGGCCCAGGGGGAACTCGAATTGAGCCGTGGTGAATGCGGAAAGGCGCGGGAGCATTTTCATGCGGCGCTCGCGCTTGCGCGCAGTCCGATGGAGCGGCGCTACTACGAACAGCGCCTTGCGGCCTGCGGGTAGAACTGTCGTCTCTGGGCGGTGAATCAGCTTCGGCCGCTGAGGGCGATTGTGTCTTCCTTCCGATTGCGTCACTGATATTCATGACCGGCAACGGACTTCTACCATGCGTTGTGCACTTCTTCTCGTCGTCGCATCGCTGTTTCATGCAAGTGCCGCGTCGGCGGAAAATTCGGGCGTGAGGCCCCGCGCGCCGGAGCTTGGGATTCATGTGGGCGTATTGCCTGCGGGGCCGATCGACGCGATTACCGACGTTGCCGGCGTCAGGGTCGGTCACACGACCATCATCCGCGGGGACAATATCCGCACCGGCGTCACTGCCATACTGCCTCATCCGGGAAATCTGTTTCGCGAGAAGGTGCCCGCCGGCGTTTTCGTCGGCAACGGCTTCGGCAAACTCACCGGCACGACGCAGATCGACGAAATGGGCAACATCGAAACCCCCATTTTGCTGACGAGCACGACGAGCGTTCCCCAGGTTGCCGCAGCATTGGTGACGTACATGCTCGCCCTGCCCGGCAACGAGGACGTCCTCTCCATCAATCCGGTGGTCGGCGAGACGAATGATGGCTATCTGAACGACATTCGCGGCCGCCACATCGCGCCCGACGATGTTTTTGCAGCCATCAGGAATGCGCATGACGGCCCGGTCGGGGAAGGCGCTGTCGGCGCGGGAACGGGTACGGTCGCATTCGGTTGGAAGGGCGGCATTGGCACCGCCTCGCGAAAACTGCCGGCAACGCTCGGGGGCTTCACCATCGGGGTTCTGGTGCAGACGAACTTCGGCGGTGTGCTGACCATCGCCGGCGCGCCAGTCGGACAGGAACTCGGACAATATTATCTGCGCGAGGCCGCGCAACAGGCGTCCATCCGCGACAAAGCGGATGGGTCCTGCATGATGATCATCGCGACCGATGCGCCCCTCGAGTCGAGGAACTTGAGGCGTCTGGCCGCGCGGGCGTGGATGGGCATGGCCCGCACGGGCAGTTCGGGATCGAACGGCAGCGGCGATTATGCCATCGCCTTTTCGACCGCACCGCAACTGCGCATCCGCACCGATGACAAGTCCCTGACGCAGCATGTCGAGCTGGTCACCAACGACGCGATGTCGCCGCTCTTCGAGGCGGTGATCGAGGCGACGGAAGAGGCGATCTATAACTCCATGCTTCGCGCAACCACGGTGACCGGCAACGGTCACACCGTCGAAGCGCTGCCCATCGACAGGGTGGTACAGATCCTGAAAGACCATCGTTCGGTAAAGCCGCAATAGGCGCGGACGCAGACAAAGGATGGCAATGAGGCGGTGAGGCCGTGAGGCAGCGGTAGCGCGGTGGCTTGTGCGTCATGGATATTGTTGTGGCCGCCGAGCGCGCGGCGCGTCCTTTCTCGCTGTTCCTCACCGCCTCATTGTGAATCTTTTTCGCGTCTTCTCGGAAACCAGGCGGTTCTCCCGGTTGCACGTTAAACAGGGCGGGTGAGTGATTTCGAACCAATCGTGATCTACCGGAACCGGCGGAACCAGTTGCGAATGTCGTCTGCGAGAAGCTGGGGTTCCTCCGCAGCGAGGAAATGGCCGCCGCGCTCGGCGAGGCCATACGAAAAATCCGTGTAGCTGCGGGCCGCGTATTCCAACGGGCAGCGTTCGACTTCCTCGCGGCTCAGGAAAATCCGCGCCGGCACCTCGATCTTCGCGCTCGTATCGGGATTCGGATCGTGCGCGGTTTCGTAATACATGCGCATCGAGGAACCGATCGTTTCCGTGAACCAGTAGATGCTGATGTTGGTCAGCAACTCTTCCATGGAGAAGCGTGAGAAAACGTCGCCGCCGCAATCGCTCCAGCTCTGCCATTTCTCCACGATCCAGGCGGCGAGACCGGCCGGCGAATCGTTCAAGCCGTACGCCAGCGTCTCCGGCCGCGTGCGCTGCTGATGCCAGTAGGCGCCTTCGTCATCTTCCCATTTCTGTACGGTGGCGAGCCATGATTTCTCCGCGTCGCTCAGCGGCGGCGAATCGGGATGCTCCACCGGGGCGGCGACCATGGCGTGGATCGCCGCGGCGCTCTTCCATCGCCCGAGCCTGTTGGTGATGCCGCCGCCGATATCGCCGCCATGCGCGAAGAAGCGCGCGTAACCGAGCACATCCTTCATCAGCTTCACCCAAATGCCCGTCACGGCGCGGCTCGACATGCCCGGCTGTTTCGGAGCTTTGGAAAATCCGAAGCCGGGCAGCGACGGCGCGATCACGTCGAAGGAATCTTCGGCGCGGCCCCCATGTGATGCGGGATCGGTGAGCAGCGGGATGATTTTTGCGAACTCCGCCACGCTCGATGGCCAGCCATGCGTGACGATGAGGGGCAGGGCATTGGGCCCTTTGCCGCGGACATGCAGGAAGTGAATGTCCAGACCGTCGATCTCCGCAATAAACTGTGGGAACTGGTTCAGGCGCTCTTCCGCGGCGCGCCAGTCGAAATGCTCGCGCCAGTACACAACCAGCGCGTTCAGGAAGTCACGATCTGTACCGTACCGCCATCCGGCGTTGGCCACGGTATCAGGCAGACGCGTCCGCGCCAGTCGACATTTCAGATCGACGAGCGCGGAGTCGGAAACTTCGATCTTGAAGGGGCGAATGGCCATTGCCGTTCCTCCTCGCCTGAAACCATCTAAATTGCAGTTTGCAGGTTTCATAGGACCGCGTAGAACGTAACTTGTCAACAGGGAATTTGCCGGTTACGCTGGCTGCATGATCGACAGGGAAGACTTCGTCGCGGGATCGCTCTGCCTGGACTTTGTGAACACGATCGGCGGCATCCGTTCGGGCGTGCACAACGACCGGCTCGAGAGTTACCCGGACCTTGTCGACTGGGCTGTGCTGGGCGGAGCCGTCAGCTGCCAGCAGGGGGATGCGCTTCGTCTGATCGGGCGCCGGCGCCCGGAAATCAGCGCCAGGACTCTCGCCGAAGCGAAAGCCCTGCGCGAGTCGCTGCACGCCGTTTTTTCCGCCGCGCTGAAACATCAGGCACCGAACAGGCAGGCCTTCGATTTCGTCAACCAGCGCCTCGGGATCGCCATGTCGCACGCGCGTATCAGGCGCGGCGCCGAAAAATACGAATGGACATGGGAGCCGCCCGAACTGCTGGACGCGCCGCTGTGGCCCGTTGTACACAATGCGGGCGAGCTGCTTGCCTCCGAAACGCTTGCGCGCCTGCGGGAATGCGCGAGCGAAACCTGCGGCTGGTTCTTTCTCGACCTGACCAAGAACCGTTCCCGACGATGGTGCGCGATGAGCGGCTGCGGCAATCGCGCCAAGGTCCGCCGCTTCCGCGACAGGCAGGCGTGATCAGGGAATCAGCAGCGTCCCGGCCAGTTCTCGCCGTTGTCAGGCGAGCTTCGCGTCCAGCGTAATCTCGGCCTTGAGAACCTTGGACACCGGACAATTCTTCTCGGCGTCGCCGGCCAGCCGCGCAAACGTCGCCTGATCGAGATTCGGGACTTGGGCGCGAAGGCTGAGAGCGGAACGGCTGATGCGGAATCCCTGTCCTTCG
>Ga0070731_10001065_pt1 | contig 30249 bp, 33 predicted proteins | sample Coa_R1_2_FD_66448 | JGI IMG/M metagenome (GOLD analysis project Ga0070731, IMG submission 66448) | Surface soil microbial communities from Centralia Pennsylvania, which are recovering from an underground coalmine fire - Coalmine... | ecosystem: Environmental > Terrestrial > Soil > Unclassified ... | reverse complement strand
GCTTTCGGGCGGCCATTTCGTGCTCTTCCTCGGCCCCGCCGATGTTCCGACGCGGCAGTGACGACTACTGCGGAGTACCGCCCGCTATCGAGTGGCGCGCCAGCATATTCGCGAGCCGGACGAAATCCGCGACGGCTAACGCTTCTCCTCGCGCGCCCGGATCGATGCCCGCATTGCGCAGCGTCGCCTCGTCCGCAATCGACGAAAGCGCGTTTCGCAGCGTCTTCCGTCGCTGCCCGAACGCCGCCGACACGACTCGCGCAAACAGCGCCTCGTCGACAATGGCCGGCCGCGATTCGCCCAACGGCACGAGCCGCGCCACCGCCGACTCGACCTTCGGCGCCGGCCGGAACGCGCCTGCGGGAACCGTGAAAAGTCGCGAAACAGCAAAACGCGTCTGCAGCATCACCGTCAATCGCCCGTAATCGGGCGTCCCGGGAGCAGCCGTCATCCGCGCGACGACTTCACGTTGCAGCATCACGTGCACGTCGCGAAGCTGCGCATCGAACGAAGCTAAATGGAACAAAAGCGGCGAGCTGATGTTGTAAGGAAGATTGCCGGCCACGCGCAATCGATCGCCGAGCGTCGCGAAGTCGAACGTCAGCGCATCCGTTTCGTTCAGCGCGAGTCGATCGGAATCGAATCGATCGCGCAAACGTGCCGCAAGATCACGGTCGATCTCGATCGCGGCGACGCGCCCCGCGCGCTCGAACAACGCGCCGGTGAGCGCGCCGAGTCCCGGCCCGATCTCGACGATGTTGTCGCCGGGTCGTGGATCGATCGCGTCGACGATTCGCGCGATGTAATGCGGATCGACGAGAAAGTGCTGGCCGAACCGCTTGCGCGGCCAGTGACCCTTGATCAATCGGGCGCGCGGCGCGCAAGCGCGATCGCGAGCTCGATGGCCGCGACGAGGCTGCCCGGATCGGCGGTTTTCGCAAGCTCGGCGTCGGATGCGAGGTCGAGCGCCGTGCCATGGTCGACCGACGTGCGGATGAACGGCAAGCCCAGCGTCACGTTGACGCCGTGCCCGAAGCTCGACGCCTTCAGCACCGGCAATCCCTGGTCGTGATACATCGTGATGATTGCGTCGTAGCGTTTCGCGATGTCGGGCACGAACACCGTGTCTGCGGGGATCGGTCCCGTCACGTCCGCGCCCTCCGCGTTCGCTGCATTCACTGCCGGCGCGACGACCTCGATGTCCTCGCGTCCGAGATGTCCGCCCTCGCCGGCATGCGGATTGAGGCCGCACACGGCGATGCGCGGATTCTGGATGCCGAACCGTGCCGACAATTCGCTTCGCACGATCGAAAGCGTTTGCGCAACGGCGTCGCGCGTGATGGCATCGGGCACCGCGCGAAGCGGCAGATGCGTCGTGACGAGCGCCACGCGAAGCGCGCGCTCGCCGGTTCCCGAGACCAGCATCATCACGACACGCCGCGTGCCTGTGCGCTCGGCGAAAAACTCCGTGTGGCCCATGAACGGAATGCCGGCGTCCTGCATCGCGCTCTTCTGCACCGGTGCGGTGACGAGCGCCGCAAAAGCGCCGCTCGCGCACGCATCGCAAGCCGCTTCGAGTGTCGACAGCACGCTTCGCGCGTTCGTCGGATCGGGATGCCCGGGAATCGCCGGCGCGGCGAGCCGCTGGTCCCATACTTCCATCGCGCTTCCGAGCGGCGCGAACGCAAGCGGATCGTAGCGCACGTAGCGCGGCGTGACGCCAATCCGCGTGGCGCGCGCGCACAGCAGATCGTAATCGCCGATGACGACGAGCCGCGCCGCAAACGGCTGCATCCGGTGGTGCGCAGCAAGGCGAGCGATGAGCTCGGGGCCGATGCCGGCCGGCTCGCCGGCGGTGATGGCGACGGTCGGATGCGCGCCCATCAGAGCGGCAGCACCTGCACGGCCGAAGGATCGCCGAACACCTGCACGTCGACGTTCAGCATCGCGCGCACGGTGAATCCGGCGATGCGATCAACCTCGATCCGCGCCTGACGGTACGCGGAAAGCGGCTGCGCCGACTTGCCGAACACCCATAGCGCTTCGAGCGGCACGTCGGCATTGATTTCACCGGTGTGCTGGACGGCGCGTCCGAGCGGCAGCGCGAAGCCTTCGCGCCCGAACACGGGAAACTGGTCGAGCTTGGCCGCATAGCGCAACACTTGCGAACCGGCATAACGCGCACGCGTATTCAAATCGTACCAGGCACCCGGCGGTAGCGCGATGTCGACTTCGCCGCCTTCGCGCAGAATCGGCGCGACGAGCAGCGCATCGCCGCACATGAACTGCGTCTCGAAATCGCGCGCGAGCCGGCTGTCCGGAAACGCGAGCGCCATGGCGCGCGACACGGGCAAGCCCGTGCGCGTCGCTTGCTCGATCGCCTGCTCGAGATAGGGAATCAATCGATAGCGAAGGGCAAGCCATTTGCGCGCGACGCCTTCGGCTTCCGGACCGAACACCCAGGGCTCGCGTCCGCCAACACCGTTCATCCGCATGTGCGAGAAGAACACGGCCGTCTGCAGCCAGCGAACGTAGAGCTCGCTCGACGGCGGCTTTGCGCCATAGAACCCGCCGATGTCGGAGCTGTGATACGGATTGCCGCTCATGCCGAGCGACAATGCGCCGCGTATCGACGCGGCAAGGCCTTCCCAATCGCTTTGCGGCGCGCCGCCGAAACCGATCGGGTGGCGTTGGCTTGCCGCCCACCCTGCGCGGCTCCAGACGATCGGCGGTCCGTCCTGCGGCTTCTGAAAGCGCGCGGTCGCCTCGTGCACGCAGCGGTTGTAGAGCAGCGGATAGACGTTGTGCAGACGCGCGCCGTGATCGCCGTTGAAGGCGAGCGCGTCGTCCGGCACCTCGGAGCCGAAATCGCTGGCGATCACGTCGACGCCATCCTCGAAAAGCGCGGCATGCGCATCGCGCCACCATCCGAACGCATCGGGATTCGTGAAATCGACGAGGCCGCTTTCGGGGCGCGGCACCGGTTGCGGATCCGCGTCGAACGCCTGCACGTACGGATCGCCTTCCTCGGTCAGGAGCAGCAACCGCTGCGACGCGAGCTCCTGGAACAGCGGCGAGTCGACCGACACGTGCGGAGATTCGGACACGCACACGCGAAAATCCTGTGCCTTGATGCTGGCGATCGTTTGCGGCGCGTCCCCCATGCGTTGCGAGTCGAACGTGAAATCGAACTGCGTCTGCGGATCGTACGTGGATGACGCGTCGAGCATCAGCACGTCCGCCGGAATCTTGCGCTCGCGAAGCCGCGCGGCTACGCCGATCGCCTCGCGTGCCGTGCCGAACGACGCTCGCGACACCCAAAGCCCGAGGCTCCAGCGTGGCACCGGCGCGGGTCGGCCGGTCAGCTCGGTGTAAAGATCGATGATCGCCGTGGGCGTTTCGGCCGCGAGCACGAAGAGATCGAGCGCCTCGTCCTCGACGACGAGTGCGAGGCTTCGATGCGACCAGTCGGGATGACCGGCGCCGCACGTCACCGTGCCGGGCGTATTCACGAACACGCCCCATGCGCCCTTGCCCGATCCCGTGCTCCACGCGAACGGCGTCGGCTTGTACGCACGCGCCGTGTTGACGCCCTGCGCGTCCTCGACGCGCGCGCAGACGAGTTGACCGCGCTTGTCGAGGCGCCCGAACTGCTCGCCGAATCCGTAAACCGCCTCGCCGGTCGAAAGCGCGAACGCGACCGACCACAAGCCGCCTTGTCTCAGCCGCCCGAGCGTCGGCAGGCGCGTCCCGCCATCGATCGCCTCGTCGGTGATCGAGTGCAACACCATGTTGCCCTTCCACGCGAGACGCAGCGCGAGCGGCGAGCCGGTCAACTCGAGCGTCGAGTCGCCCGATGTGAACTTCCACGCGCCGGCCGCGGGCTGGGCGACCTCGCACCCGCGCGCTCGTGCGAGAACGAGGCCGTAATCGGGCTGCGTGCTCGGTCCGACGCGGAGGCGAAACACGCCGGGACCGAAGCATTCGACGTCGAGCACGTCGCCGCTCGAAGTCGCGAATGCCGCACCGGATGCCGTCGCGCCGAGTCCGTGCGGGACATCGAGGCGCAGGTAGTCCGCCGAGTCGAGCTGCACGGCCAACGCTTACACGCGCATGGGCACTTCGTTGATGCCTGGCGTTTCGATCCGCATGGCGAAAATGCTGCCGCTTTGCGGGAAGCGCGCGAGCTCGTCCGCGTCGCGTTTCTGCCGCGCGGTCGTGACAAAAAGCGTCCGCAAATCGTTGCCGCCGAATGCGCACATCGTTGGACACTTCGCGGGCAGCGGGTGGTAGGCGATGAGCTTGCCGTCGGGTGCGACCTGTGCCAGCCTGCCGTCGCCGTAGAGTGCGATCCAATAGCTGCCGGCGCTGTCGACCGAGCCCCCATCCGGGTTTTGCGTGTCGCCATCCCAATGCGCGAATATCCGCGGGCGGCTCGGCGTGCCGGTCGCGATGTCGTAGTCGAATGCGCGAATCGTGCGCGTCGGCGTATCGGCGTGATACATCGTGCGGCTGTCGGGACTCCACGCGAGCCCATTCGCGAGCGTGATGCCGCCGAAGAGCGTCGTCAGCTTGAAGTCGACGTCCATCCGATAGAGCGCCGCATCGGGCCCGTCGCGCTTCTCGTTCATGGTGCCTACGACGAAACGACCCTGGCGATCGTTGCGGCCGTCGTTGAAGCGGATGCGCGCCGTGTCGTACGGCGCTTCGACGACCCGCCGCTCGAGCTTGCCGTGCGGATTGCAAAGCCAGATGCCGCTGCGCAGCGCGACGACGAAGCCTCCCGCCTCGCGCAGCGCGAAGCTGCCGATCGCTTCGGGCATCGGCATCACTGTGTTGTCCCGCGTATGCGGGTCGAAGCGATTGAGCGACGGCGCGTTGATGTCGATCCAGAAGAGCGCCTGCTCGTGCGCCGACCAGACGGGGCATTCGCCAAGGCTTGCGCGAACGTCGAGGACGCAGGTGAACGCGGTGTTCATGAGGACGTGCGAGGATGCGCTTTGGCGGCGACGGCCGCGGCAACGCGCATCGTACAAGAAAAGGCGGCGCTCGGCGCGAGGATGCGCATGCCTGTTCCGCTCGCGCCGGCCGCGTTGCGATTGAATGCGTCGGTCTCGTGCGTCACCGGCTCGAACGCGACGAAATCGGCCCCGGATGGCGCGTAGACGACGACGAAGCCAAGCGAGCGATCGGCGTCGATGCGCACGCTTCGCTCACGCGACGCGTCGCCAATCGTCGCCGTTCGATCCCAGCCAACGAAGACATTGTCGAGGGCGATGTCGTCGAGCGTGCGTCCTCGTTCGAAGCGCCACGCAGGCGGAAGCGCGACGCGCGAGCGTGGAAGCTGCGTCGCGTCGTTTTCCCATACGCGTTCGGCATGGAAGCGGAGCCTGGTGTCCGCGCCGCGCGCGAAGAACGGATGGAACCCCAGCCCGAAGGGAAACGGCTCATGGCCGGTGTTGGCGATCGTCAGCGTAACGGTAAGGACTGCCGACGGGCGCTCCCCACGTGAAGGATCCGGCGCGAGATGGAACGCTTGCGTTGCCTCGAACGGCCACGGCCATGCGCGCGCATTCGCGTCGTGCGTCAGCGCAAGGCGCGCATGCGCGCGCGATGCCTCTAGCACGGTCCATTCGCGCTGCCAGCCAACGCCGTGGATCGAGTTCGGATGCTCGCCGAAATTGCGCGCTAGCGCGAACGTGCGGCCCGCGAAATGCAAGCGCGCATCGCGGATGCGATTCGAATAGGGCACGAGCGGATAGCAGGCGACGCCGCGCACGTCGCGTGCGGCGAGCGTCGCGTCGGCGGCCGGACGCAGGATCGGCACGCCGGCGATGTCGAACGAAGCCATGGACCCGCCGATGTGCGGTGCGATGCGTAGCGAAGCATTCGCCGTCGCGAGCGTAAGGAGGTGCATGCGCAGGATCGCGGTGCAGAGACACTTGCGCACATTGTACGAAGTGGGCCAAACTTCGCGCGCTCGGCGTTCCGCGAGCGCATCGTTCAACCAATTGTCAGGGGGACAAGCCATGAAGCAGGGACCGCGCAACGCCGCGATCGCGATCGCCGCGGCGGTGTGCCTCGCCGTCACCGCCGGCGCGAGTTTCGCCGCCGGGAAAAAGCCGCGCGGCGAATCGCATGCGCGTGGCCGCTACCTCGTTGAAATCGGCGGGTGCAACGACTGCCATACGCCCGGCTACGCAATGAGCGGTGGGAAGGTCGACGAGGCGAAGTGGCTGACCGGCGACTCGCTCGGCTGGCGTGGACCCTGGGGGACAACGTACCCCGTGAACCTGCGGCTTTACATGCAGGCGCTTTCGGAAAAAGAGTGGGTCGACAAGGCGCGGCATCTGACTGCGAGACCACCGATGCCCTTCTGGGCGCTGAACCGCATGACCGACTCCGATCTTCGTGCGATCTATCGGTTTGTCCATACGCTCGGACCGGCGGGTGCGGCCGCGCCGCAATACGTGCCGCCGAACCAGGAGCCGAAGCCGCCTTACGTGACGTTCCCCGCGCCGCCGAAATAGCTCGTCACGCTTGCGGGGCGCCGCGCGATTCGATCGCCTGCCAGCCGGCGACGCCGAGCGCGTCGTCGAGCGCCGCGCGATTCTGCGCGCTATCTTCGGCAGGCGACATCGGCTCGGCGCCGGCGGCATGCCGGCGAAGCATCGCAAGCGTCTCGCGCATCGTGCCGACGATCCGGAACACGAGCGATGCCGGAAAGCTCACGTGCGCGTACCCCATTTCGCCGAGCTCGCGCGGCGTGAGCCAGGGGGTGCCCACGCCTTCGAAGATGGCCGCGGATAACGTCGCGCCGCGAAGGTCGCGCGCGACCCGCGCGTACTCCTCGGCTGTGCGAAGGCCGGCAACGAAGACGCCGTCGACGCCAAGCGCGAGAAAGCGTTCCGCACGCGCGATGGCGGCGTCGAGGCCGAGCGCGCCGTACGCATCGGTGCGTCCGATGATCAGCGTGTCGGCGCTTTGTCGTGCATCGAGCGCGGTCGCAAGCTTTTGCGCCATGACCGGGATGTCGACGACGCCTCGCGCCTTCTCGGCGCGCGGCTGCTTGCCTTCGCGGCGCTGGTCCTCGATCAGGATCGCCCCGACGCCAAGACGCTCATACGCACGCACGGTGTGCGCGACGCTCTTCGCATCGCCATAGCCATCGTCGCCATCGGCGAGGAATGGGAGCGACGTGGCCGCGGCGATGTCGCGAATGCCGTCCGCCATCTCGCCGAGCGCGGCGATGCCGAGGTCGGGAAGCGCATAGCGCGCGGCGAGCATGGCCGATCCACCGATCGCGAACGCGCGAAAACCGGCGCGCTCGATCAGCCGCGCGGAGAGCGCGTCATGCGCCAGCGGCGTGACGAGCGGCCGCTCGGCGGCGAGCGCGCTGCGGAAAGTCGGTCGGGTCATGGGACCCTATAATCTCGCACACGGAGGCTTCTCGCCTCCTTTTTTCTTTCGAGGACCTGCGTCGCGATGCGCCGCGTCATCGCCAATCCCGATTTTCGCGCCGGCTTCATCGACATGCTGCCGGCGGCCCTCGCGCTCGTTCCGTTTGGCATCGTCTGTGGCGTTGCGGCGGCCGCGGCGGGCGCGTCACTGCTCGGCGCAGTCGGACTTTCCGCCATCGTTTTTTCGGGCGCCGCGCAGATCATCGCCGCACAACTGCTCGCGGCCCATGCGCCGCTCGCGGTGATCGTCCTGACCTGTCTCGTCGCGGGGCTTCGCTTCCTGATCTACAGCGCTGCGATGGCACCGAACCTGCGGCCGTTGCCCGCGCGCTGGCAGAACACGCTCGCGTTCCTGATGACCGATCAGGTGTTCGCCGTCGCCGTGCGGCGTTTCGACGCCGGCGGCGACCCGCGCGCGGCGGGTGCGCATTTCCTCGGCAGCGGCTTCGCGTTGTGGCTCCTCTGGCAGGTGACCAACTCGATCGGTTATTTCGCCGGCAACCTGATTCCCGTGGAATGGTCGCTCGACTTCGCGGTGCCGCTCTGCTTCCTGGCCCTCGTCGCGCCGCAGCTTCGCACGTCGCCGACGATCGTCGCCACGCTCGTCGCGGGCATCGCCGTCCTCGCGCTCGCGTCGTTGCCGATGAAGCTCAACCTGATCGTCGCCGGCGTCGCGGGCATCGTCGCCGGGACGGTCGCTGACTTCACGAAGGAGCGATGGACGGCGCGCTGAAGCTCTGGAGCGTGGTCGCGATCGTCGGAGCGCTCAACTATCTTTCGCGGCTCTCGTTCATCGCGATCTTCGCGCATCGCGGCGTGCCGGTGCTGCTGGCGCGCGCGTTTCGTTACGTGCCGTCGGCGATGCTGACGGCGCTCATCCTGCCGATGATCGTCCATGTGCCGGACGAAGCGCTGTCGGCGTCATTGCCGAGGATCATCGCCGCGCTGCTCGCCGGCGTCGTCGCGTTCGTCACGCGCAGCACGCTCGCGACGCTCGCCGTCGGCATGCTGGCGCTTTGGGCGCTTCGCCTGCTCGTGGCGATGATCGGCTAACATCGGAGCGTCTTCCGCTTGCAAAGAAGGTCGATGATGGAGAAGCGCTTCATCGAGCCCGTCACGCTGCGCGGCCGGTACGCGACGGTCGAGCCGCTCGCGCGCTCGAACGAAGAGGGAATTCGCGCCGCCGCCGCCGACGGCGAGCTGTGGCGGCTTTGGTATACGTCGGTGCCCGCCCCCGACAAGACATCCCACTGGCTCGACTTGGCGCTCGACATGCGGGAGAAGCAGGGGGCGATGCCGTTCGTCGTGCGCGACAACGCGAGCGGCGACGTGATCGGCAGCACACGCTATTTCAACGTCGACGCGCAAAATCGGCGTCTCGAGATCGGCCATACCTGGTATGCGAAGCGCGCGCAGCGTACGGCGATCAATACCGAATGCAAGCTGTTGCTGCTCACGCACGCGTTCGAGACGCTGCATTGCATCGCCGTCGAGTTTCGCACGCACTGGTTCAATCATGCGTCGCGCGCGGCGATCGCGCGCCTCGGCGCCAAGCAGGACGGCGTGCTGCGAAACCACCTGCTCCTTCCCGACGGCAGCCGCCGCGATACTGTCGTGTTCAGCATCATCGACGGCGAGTGGCTCGCGGTGAAGCGTCACCTGCAACATCTGCTCGAGCGTCCGCGCTGAACCTTTGGCTGCGCACCGATGGATGACGAAGTACGACGAATCATCGAGCGCGCGGTCGGAGCCATCGGGCCTGCACGATGGCGCGATCTTGGCGCAACCGGACGGGCGCACGCTTTCGCGCTCGAAGCTTCCAACGCGCGAACGTTCGTCAAGATCGGCGAGGCGGTGCGCGTGGCCGACATGCTCGACTGCGAGGCCGACGGCCTTCGCGCGATTCGCGGCACGCGCACCGTTCGCGTTCCGGAAGTGGTGGCAACGGGACGTGCAGGCGGTTGCGCATTCCTGGCGCTCGAATGGCTCGAAATGACAGCCGGGTCCGGCGGCGCAGCGCTCGGCTGCGCGCTTGCGCGACTGCATGCGATACCCGCACCAGGCGACCCGCACGGCGGGCGCTTCGGTTGGCATCGCGACAACTGGATCGGCGGCACGCCGCAGCAGAACGGCTGGTGCGAGGACTGGTGTGGGTTTTTCGCGCAGCGCCGGCTTGCGCCGCAACTTGCACGGGCCGCCGCGAACGGATTCGAAAACGCGCTTGGCGATGACGGCCAGCGCGTGCTCGCCGCGCTGCCGAATCTATTGCGCGGTCATGCGCCCGCGGCTTCGCTCGTGCATGGCGATTTGTGGTCCGGCAATGCGGCGAGCCTCGCGAACGGCGAGCCGGTCGTGTTCGACCCCGCCGTGCATATCGGCGATCGCGAGACGGATCTCGCGATGGCGGAGCTTTTCGGCGGTTTCGACGGCGCGTTTTTTCGTTCGTACCGCGAAGCGTGGCCATGCGCCGACGGCTACGAGAGGCGCCGCGACGTGTACCAGCTCTATCACCTGCTCAACCACCTGAACCTTTTCGGCGCAGGCTACCTTTCGCGCGCTCGCCGCTCGACGCAGCGAATCCTCGCTGCCGCGCGCTGATCGCCGCGGCGGCGGACGAAACGGCGGGTCACCGTTCGCGTTGCCGGCCTCCTGGCATCACTCAGGAAGGCCTCGGACGTGAGCGCCGCCAAGCGCACCAAATGCAAGTAGTTCATGGCGTGGCTCCGTGCAATTGCAATGCCCCGATTGTCGTGCACGGGGGGCGGCTTTTCTGCCGGAGCGGTCTCAAAACGATGTAGGGCGGTCGCCCAATGCGATTGGCCGGTGCGCTGACAAACGACGAAATGAAAAAAAGGCCGCGGAAACCGCGGCCCTGTGCCAATGCGGGAGCAAGGCCCCGCAGGATTCTGCTTCAGCCGATCGTCACCGGCACGAAAATTTTCTGGCCGTTGCGCTCGATCAAAAGCGCGATGTTCTTGCCCGACTTGTCGACCTGTTGCTTCAAGCCTTCGACGGTCGTTACCTGATGCGGTCCGACGCTGATGATCACGTCGCCCGGCTGGATGCCGGCGAGCGCGGCGGGACCCTCCGAGTTCTCGACGACGAGTCCGCCGTGGCCCACTTCCTGGCGTTCCTGCGGCGTCAGCGGCCGCACGGCGAGGCCGAGCTTTTCGTGCGCCGACGAGTTCTGGTTGTTGCTCGCGACCTTCTGGGTGTTGTCCCACGAGCCGATCGTCGCGGCCAGGGTGACCGGCTTGCCATCGCGCCACACGTCGATCGTCGCTTTTTCGCCGGGCGACATGTTACCGATGCGCTCGGTCACGTCGGTCGCGTCGGTCACTGGCTGGCCGTCGATCTTGCGGATGATGTCGCCCGTCTTGAAGCCAGCCTTCGCCGCCGGGCTGTCTTCCTCGACGGTGCCGACGAGCGCGCCGTTCGAGTCGGGCAGGTTGAAGCTTTCCGCGAGCGTCTGGTCGAGCGCTTGCACGCCGATGCCGAGACGGCCGTGATTCACCTTGCCATGCTCCTTGAGCTGCATCGCGACGTTCTCCGCGACGCTCGCCGGAATCGCGAACGACAGGCCCATGAAACCGCCCGAGCGGCTGTAGATCTGCGAATTGACGCCAACGACCTGCCCGGCCGTATTGAGCAGCGGGCCGCCCGAGTTGCCCGGATTGACGGCGACGTCGGTCTGGATGAACGGGGTCATCTGGCCGCCCGGCAGCGCGCGGTGTACGCCGCTCACGATGCCGGCGGTGACGCTGTTCTCGAAGCCGAATGGCGAGCCGATCGCGATCACCCATTCGCCCTGCTTCGCCGGCGCGGGATGCGACAGGTCGAGCGCGGGAAGCGGCGTCTTCGCGTCGATCTTGATCAGCGCGATGTCGGTACGCTTGTCGGCGCCGATCACCTTGGCTTTGAATTCGCGCCGGTCGGTGAGCTTCACCGTGACCGTCTTCGCATCGTCGACGACGTGCGCGTTCGTCACGATGTAGCCGTCGGGACTGACGATGAAGCCGGAGCCGACGCCGCGCGAGGGCACGACGCGCGGCTGAATGTTGAAGCCCGGCCCGTTCGGCATGCCGAAGCGCTTCAGGAAATCGTTCAGCGGATTGTCTTCGTCATCGTTCTGGTCGAGCCCCATCGTCTTCGTCGTGCCGACGACGCTGATGTTGACGACGGCGGGGCCGTCGCGCTCGACGAGCGACGTGAAATCGGGAAGCCGCGCGGCGGCTGTCGAGGCCACCGGCGAGGCGACGGCGGGCGGTGTCGCGGCGTTCGCAAGCGACAGCGCCGGCGTGTCGAGCCGGGTGTAGCCGGTCCCGACGGCGAGCCCGAAGCCCGCGGCCGCGATCGCGACGGCCACTTGCTTCAAATGAAATTTGGTTTGCATCGATGCACTCCTGTGGATTCGAGGGGCCCCTTCTGGATCGAGGCCGGCAGGGTGAATATACGGGGGCGGGCTTAACCGAGCCTTAAGAGCAAAAGCGAACGCGCACCACCAGTCCGCTTCCCTCGGATGGCGCATCGAGCCCGATCGTCGCCCCGTGCGCGTCGGCGATGCGCTTGACGATCGAAAGACCGAGTCCGCTTCCCGAACCCTCGCTCGCTTCGCCCCGATAGAAACGGTCGAACACGCGCTCGCGCTCCCCGGCCGCAATGCCGGGGCCCGTGTCCGCGACGCAGAGAATCACGTCTTCACCGTCCCGATCGACCGACACGTCGATGCGCCCGCCGCGCGGCGTATAGCGAATGGCGTTGTCGACGAGGTTCGAGAGCAGGATGCGAAGGCTCTCCGGATCGCCGCTCACGGTCGCCGGTGACTCGCGCGCAAGGCCGAGGTCGATCGATTTGTCCGCAGCGAGCGCGGCGCGCGCGACGATCACGTCCTTCGCGAGCGCGACGAGATCGCATTGCGTGCGCGTTTGCTCCATCGACTCGGGCTCGGCGCGCGCGAGCGTCATCAATTGCTCGACGACGTGCGATGCGCGCGCGACACCCGCATCGAGATCGTCGAGCGCTCTCGACGCTTCGCCCGGCGACGCGCTGCGGCGCGCGAGACCGAGCTGCAGCGTCAACGCCGCGAGTGGCGTGCGCAACTCGTGCGCGGCGTCCGTGGTGAAGCGGCGCTGCGACGCGAGCGCATCGGAAAGGCGGGCGAGCAGGCCGTTCAAGCTCGCGGCGAGCGGCTGCAACTCGTCGGGCAGCGCTTGCTCCTCGATGGGCGCGAGCGCATCGGGACGCCGCCTGGACACGGCCTTCGACATCGCTTCGAGCGGCTCCAATCCCCGACCGACGCCGACCCAGATCAGCACGCCGAAGAACGGAATCAGCGCGAGAAACGGAACGAGCGTGCGTAGCGCCGTCTGCGTCGCGATCGCTTCGCGCTCGTCCTGCGGCTGCGCGATCTGCAGCGCGTGCGTGCCCTGGACCAGCGTATAGACGCGCCAGTCGCGGCCGTTGTGGTGAATCGTCGAATAGCCTTGCGTGGCGGGCACCGGCAGTCCCGCGCCGGGCTGCGACCAGTAGACGAGAACGCCGTCGCGATCCCAGATTTGCGTCACGATCTCGGTGACGCCGACCCCCTGCGGTGACCGTCGCGTGTCGAATCCCGGCTGTCGGCCGCGCAACAGATCGTCGATGCGCGTCGAATAAGCGAGCTGTTTGAGTTGCAGATCGAGCAACTGCCCGACTTCACGCCGCGCGGCGAGATACGTGACGCCGCTCGCGGCGAGCGCGATTGTCGCGAGTCCCGCGAGCAGCCAGACGAGCAGCGTGCGCCGAATGGAATTCATGCAAGCGCATACCCCACGCCCCGCAGCGTCCTGATCATCTCGCTGCCGAGCTTCTTGCGCAGATTGTGGATGTGGACCTCGACCGCATTGCTCTCGACTTCGTCTCCCCAGCGATAGATGCGCTCCTCGAGTTGGGCCTTCGATAGCGCCGCGCCCGGCCGTTCGAGCAGCGCGGCGAGCAGCGCGAATTCGCGCACCGACAAATCGATTCTTCGCCCGGCGAGCGTCACCGCGCGCGTTGCGGTGTCGAGCGACAAATCCCGATGGCGCAGCACATTTCCCTCGCGGCCGATATCACGGCGCAATAGCGCGCGCATCCGCGCGCCAAGCTCGTCGAGGCTGAACGGCTTCGTCAGATAATCGTCGGCGCCGGCGTCGAGGCCTGCGACCCGGTCTGCCACCGCGTCGCGCGCCGTCACGATCAGCACGCGCACGCGGTTGCCCGCCCGGCGTAGCTCGCGCAGGAGCTCGAGCCCGCTCTTGCGCGGGAGACCAAGGTCGAGCAGCACCAGTGCGTAGGCGTCGTTTCCGACGTCGAGCGCGGTTCGCGCCGCAACGCCATCGTTCACCCAATCGACGGCGTACCCGTCCTGCGAAAGCGCCTGCGAAAGCGTCTTGCCGATCATCGGGTCGTCTTCGACGAGCAGGATGCGCATGGGCACTCCGTCTTTCGGGCGATTCTAAGGCGGCAAGCTTAAGCGATGCTGAATCCAAAACGATCACCGCCGCGTATGGGGCCTTGTCACCCATCCGAAGGAGGTCGCCATGCCGAAGTCCGATCGCCGCCGTCGCCCCGCCAGCCGTCCGGCGCGAGCGCTTCTCGCCGTCGCCATCGCGGCGAGCTTGTCAGGTCCCGCTCTCGGCTCGAGTCACCGCGAGGCCCCGTTCATCGCGACGCAGCCACAGGTCGACGGGACCGATTTCTACATGTTCCGAAGCTACGAGCCGGGGCGCGACGGCTTTGTGATCATGGTCGCGGATTACCTGCCGCTGCAGGACCCGTACGGTGGCCCGAACTACTTCCATCTCGATCCGAACGCGCTCTACGAGATCAACGTGAGCAACGACGGCGGCGCGAATGCGAACCTCACGTTCTCGTTTCGCGTGCAGAACACGCTCGACGACAACGCGATTCCGGTCGGCGGCCGGATGGTGTCGATCCCGCTGGTGCAGAACGGCTCGGCCGATGTGGCGACGCCCGATTCGCCCGCGCTCAACGTGCACGAGACGTACACGCTCGACGTCGTTCGCGGCGGAGTTCGGCAATCGGTGGTCAACCTTGCAACCGGCGGCACGACGTTCGACAAGCCGGTCGACTACATCGGCACGAAGACGATCTCGAGCTACATCGCGTATGCGAACAAGCACATCTGGCCGATCGGCATTCCAGGATGCGACACCATCGGCCGGGTGTTCGTCGGTCAGCGCAAGGATCCGTTCGTCGTGAACCTCGGCGAGACGTTCGATCTCGTCAACATCAAGTATCCGGCCACCGAGTTGAATCCGCTCGCGGAATTCGCGACGACCGACTCGCTTTCGGATGCGAACGTCACGTCATTCATCATCGAGGTACCCACCGCGTGCCTCGCCAACGGCCAGGAACCGGTCATCGGCGCGTGGACGACCGCGAGCCTCCCGATGTCGCGCGTGCTGTCGAGTGCGCCCGGCGCCGGTCTCGATCCGACGACGCAGAACGGCGATTTCGTGCAGGTCTCGCGACTCGGCATGCCGCTCGTCAACGAAGTCGTGATTGGCCTGAAGGACAAGAACAAGTTCAACGCGAGCTCGCCAGCAGACGACGCGCAATTCGCGACGTACGTGACGAATCCAACGCTGCCTGCGCTGCTCGAAGCTTTGTTCGGCTCCGCCGGCGTCAAAGCGCCGACCAACTTTCCGCGCACCGATCTCGTCGCCGCGTTTTTGACCGGTATCCAGGGATTGAACCAGCCGGCGAAGGTGACCGCATCGGAGATGCTGCGGCTCAACACAACGACGCCGCCGACACCGGGTCCGCAGCAAAATCGCCTCGGCGTCCTCGGCGGTGACAACGCGGGATTCCCGAACGGCCGGCGTCCCGGCGACGACGTCGTCGACATCGAGCTTCGCGTCGCGATGGGTGTGCTTTGCACATTGAACATCGGCGGTTGCAAGCCGTCGGATGCGCCCGCCGGCTCGCTGCACTACACCGACGGCGGTTACATCAGCTCGGCGTTCTTCGCGAACGAGTTTCCGTTCCTGCGTGCGCCGCTCAAGGGCTCGCCGAACGACGACGATGCGATCAAGGCGAAGCCGACGCGCTGACGCAAACGGGCACATGCCCACGCCGGACGACGGACGCAATCGCCGGCGCATCGATTGCGGCCCCAACTTCACCGACAGCAACCCGTTCGCTGCGCGTTCAACCGCAGCTCGCGCTTCTCTACCGGTACTGATCCGGGTCAGAACTTACGTGCTCGCGACCGCGGCGTAGCACAGCACGGCGCCGATCAGCGTGATGAACGCGGCGCTCGAGAGAGGCAGCAGGCGCACGACGCGGCCGACCGAAACGCGGCTGCCGATCCGGTTGCGGGCGTAGAGGAATACGATGCCGACCCCGATCAGCGTCGCGGCAAGGCCCACGCTGAACGCGAACACGAGGGCAAGTCCGTACGCGGTCTTGTTGAGCGCGATCGCAGCAAGCAAGAGCACCATCGCCGATGGACACGGGACGAGGCCGCCGGATACGCCGAGAGTGAGCAGGCTCTTCCAGGAGACGTCGCCCGCGGCGCCCGGGGGCAGGTGAGAATGCGCGCGGCCGCCGTGCGAGTGCACGAGCGCGCCGTGCGAATGGTACTGATCGCCATGAACAGGGTGATCGTGCCCGTGGCTCGCGCTTCGATAGCCGTCACCGGCGTACGCCATCACGAAGCTACGCGACGGCTGGTTGGCGATCGTGCGATACGCGCTCGCAGTACGAAGCGGGCGGCGCGTCCAGAGCTCGCGCGCGGCGGGCCAGCGCCGCACGACGAGCGCAACGCCCATCCCGAGCACGAGCAAGCCGGACAACAGGCTCAGCAGCGGGAACAGGCGCTCGGGCACGACGTAGCGCGAAGCGAAGAGCGTGGCGAAGCCGAGCGCAAACACGCCGATCGTATGCGTGATCGTCACCGTCGCGCCAAGGAACGCCGCATGACGCAACGTCGCCCGCGAGCCGATCAGGTAGGCGCCGACGATCGTCTTGCCGTGCCCCGGCGAAAACGCGTGCAGCGCTCCCAGCAAGGCCGCGGCGAGCAGCGCGAGCAACGCGATCGACGGCGCGACGCTTTTGGTCGAGATCAGGTCGACGAGGCGCCGCGTCTGGCGATTGAGCCAGGTCGCGTCCCCCGTTCCGGCGCCTGTCGATGCGCGCGCCTGCGCGGGTGGCGTCCGCGTGCGTGCGGCGATCAACTGCGCACCAGCAGGCGCTGCACCGCGAATGAACGACAGGTGGATGGCGCGCTCGCTCAATGGTCCGCGCGGAGGCAGCGCGGCGAGCGCTTCCGTCAGATCGGCGGTGAGCGACGTGCTGAATGCATCGGTGGCGAATACGCTCACGCCGGACGACGGCTCGACGACGATTTCCTGCCAGCCAAATCGTCCTGGAAAATTGTCGTTGGCGAGTGAGAGCGTGTGCTGGCCGACGGCCACCGAGCGCGGAAGCGATCCCACGAAGTCGACGTCAAAGCGCAAGGAAAAGCCGCCTTGCTCGGTCGGCAGGCTGGTCGTCCAATACGTCACCCGCAACGGAACCGGCGCGCCGTCGACGGCGAGCCGCAGATGATCGGCGAACGTCGGTGCGAGATGCGCGACGTAGGCGTCGCGCTCGGCCTGCGTCGTCACGCCGTCGCCGTCGGTATCGGCGACGTGCAACTCGCGCAGCGCCGGGAGCTGCCCGAAGACCACCGTGTACCGCAGGCGCGCGTCATCGCCGCCAAGCCGCAACCCGCAGTATTGATTGATCGTGAAGTTGCCGAGCAGGCTCGCGACCGTGTCGGCGCGACTGACAACAGGCAGGACGACGAGCAGCGCCAGCGCGATTGCCGCGCACACGCGGGCGGTAAGGCGATGGGCGCCGGCAGGACGCATCAATGCGTGTGCTCGTGCGAGTGCGCGATTCCGACGCCGTGCGTGTGGAAGTGGCTGTGCACGTGGAGCCGCGTCGCATAGCGCGCCTCGATGCGGCCGAACTTCCAGTAGGCGAGCGACAGGCCCCATGCGAGCAGGAACAGGCCGACGATCACGTAGCCGAGCGTACCGAAGTCGAGGCCGGCCACGGCGTCCAAAAAGGGGCCGTGCAGATCGAGCATGCCGATCAGCACCTGCAGAAGCTCGATCGTGCCGATCACGAGTGCAACGGCGATCGACAGGCTCGTCGTCGTCAAGTTGTAGAAAATCTTGCGTAGCGGGTTCAGAAACGCCCAGTTGTACGCTTTCGACATCAGCACGGCGTCGGTCGTGTCCATCAGCGACATTCCTGCCGCGAACAGGATCGGCAACGCGAGAATCGCACCCATCGGAAGATTGCCGGCCGATGCGCCCGCCGTCATGGCGAGCAAGCCTACTTCGGATGCGGTATCGAAGCCGAGGCCGAAGAGGGCTCCAAGCGGATACATCTGCCAGCTATGCTCGACAAACTTTTTCAGGCGACCGCCGAATAGGCGATTCAACAGCCCTCGCTGCGCCAGCAATTGCTCGAGATGCCGGTGGTCGTGGTGGCCGGTTTTCGCCTTGTTCCAGACGCCGAGGATGTCGAGCAGGACGAGAAAATTCAGGATGCCGATCAGCCAGAGGAACGTTCCGGACACGCTCGCGCCCAGGACCCCGCCGATGTTCTTCAGAGCCGGCAATTCCTGCTTGACGGCAGCGGCTGCGAACGCGATGCCGATCGTGAGGCACAGCACGACCGTCGAATGCCCGAGCGAAAAGAAGAACCCGATGCCGAGCGGCTTCGTGCCTTTTTGCAGCATGTAGCGAACCGTGTCATCGATCGCGGCAATATGATCGGCGTCGAACGCATGGCGCAGGCCGAACATGTAGGCAACGAAGCCCAGGCCGATCAGCGCCGGATAGTCGGCCGCGTACCGCAGATAAAGACCCCAGCCCAGCAGGTGCAGGAACGCGATGAACCCGTACAGGGCGGCCAATCGAAGCCATTCGGCGGATGTGAAGACCCTGGTCGCGGCCCGAAAATCCACCGACCGCGAAACATACGTATACGTAGGCATGTGCGCTTCGTGCGTTGGAATGCTAGTCCGATACGCGAGATTCGAAAGAATGGATGCAATATCGGCGCTACGCCGTGCATCGGGCCGCGCGTTGCTTGGCGCGGTCCTGTTCGCCGTGGTGCAGGCTGCGAGTGCGCTCGATTCGTCGATGGTTTCGCCGCCAGCGCCGTATCGCGCCCCTTACCTGCCGACGTCCGATGCCGAGGTGCTGCAACAGGTGCCGCCTGCGTCGGACGCGAAAGTTCGCGAAATGAAGACGCTGCGAACGGCGCTCGACAAGGCACCGGCCGACCTGCGAACCGCCGATCTGCTCGCCCGCGCCTACATCGGTTTCGGGCGCGAGGTCGGCGACGCGCATTACGCCGGCTATGCGGAGGCCGTGATCGCGGCTTGGATGACGCGGCAGCCGCCGCCGGTCGAGGCGCAGGTGCTGCAGGCGGTCATCCTCCAGTTTCGCCACCAGTTCGCCGACGCGCGCGCGTTGCTCGAAAAGGCGCTTGCGCGCGACCCGCGCAATGCGCAGGCGTGGCTCACGCTCGCGACGCTCGACATGGTCCAGGGCCGATATCCGGCGGCCAGGGACGATTGCGCACAGGTCACGCGGCACGGCAGTTACGTGCTCGGCATCGCCTGCGTCGGCAACCTCCGCTCGTATCTCGGCGAGGCGCGGCAAAGCGTTGTCATTCTGACGCAGATCGCCGGCGACGCGCCGCGCCTGTCGGCGTCGTTCAAGGCATGGGTCGAGGGGCTTCTCGCCGAGGCCAACGAACGACTCGGCGACTGGCCGCAGGCGGAGGCGCACTACCGCAAATCGCTCGAATACACGCCGCACGACAATTTCCTGCTCGTCGCGTATGCCGACTTTCTGCTCGATCGCGGGCGGCCGCAGGAAGTGCTTACACTGCTTGCCGATTACAGGCAGTCGGACACGGCGTTCCTGCGCATCGTGCTCGCGCAGGCCGCGCTGCACAGCGCTGATCTGCCGCGCTACGTGTTCCTGATGGCGGCCCGCTTCGAGGCGCTGCGCGCGCGCGGCAGCGACTACTATGGTCGCGAGCAGGTGCGCTTCGCGCTGCACCTGCAGCATGATCCGCAAAGTGCGCTGGAGCTTGCGCAGCGCAACTGGGAGGTGCAACGCGCACCGTGGGATCTGCGCATATTCCTCGAAGCGGCCGACGCCGCCCGAAAACCGCAGGCGGCAAGCGACGTGCTCGCATTTCTCTCACAGACGAAACTGCAGGATCCGATCATCGAGCCATTGGCGAAGCGGCTGCGCGCGGAGCTCGTTACGCGATGACCGCGCGCTTGATCGCCGCCGCCGCGGGTCTGCTCGCCGCGCTGATCGCGACGCTCGTGTTCGCGCATTCGGCGAGCGACGCGTACCTGACACTCGATTCGATGAAAGCCTCCGCAACAATGTCCGGCGACACCCTGCTGCACGGACAATGGGACATCGCGCTTCGCGATCTGGATTTCGTGCTCTCGCTCGACGCCAATGGCGACGGCGACATCACGTGGGCCGAATTGCGGCCGCGCCAAGGCGACATCGCCGACTACGCGTACCGGTACCTCCGCATTGCCAACGGTACTGGCCCGTGCACGATAAGGCCGATCCGGCAGATGGTCGACGACCACGCCGACGGTGCGTACGCAGTGCTGTTCTTCGACGTCGCGTGCAGCGGACGGGCGAAGAAGATCACGATCGACTACCGGCTGTTCTTCGCGATCGATCCATCGCATCGCGGTATCTTCGTATTTCGTTCCGGTGCAGGTGCGGCGACCGCGCTTTTTTCGCCGGAAAAGGCAACGATAGAGCTTTCGCCCTGACATCACGGCCGCATAGATCCGCGGCGCGCACCGGTCGAACCCCGCTCGTCATGCTTCGACTGCGACGACCCCGACAGAACCGTTTCCGTAAATGTTTCTGTTCACTGCGGTTCGCCGAGGGGAATTGCTTCAGGTTTTCAAGCGTGTCGATACGCTGATTGCCGTAGCGCTCGCCCATGGATAGGGCAGCGAGAGGCGGTTGCGCGCGTGCGGGGAACGTGAAGCAAGGCCGGCGCGGTAAAATGCCTGCATGCGCGGGCTTCGTTCTTTCGCCGCCTCCAGGAGTGCGGCGCAAATCCTGGCGCGCCTCACCTCGCTCCCGCTGGCAGCAGTCGTTGCCGTCGCTTTGTCGATCGGCGCGAAACCGACGCAGGCGCGTGACTATGCGCTGCACCATCTTCGGATCGAGCATCCGTACGCGATTGCAACGCCGCCGGGCGCGCGCACCGGCAGCGCGTATTTCACGATCCATAACGACGGGACCGGCACGGATCGCCTCGTGCACGTGACTTCGCCCGTCGCGAAGAGCGCGGAAGTGCATTCGATGGCGATGGACGGCAACGTGATGCGCATGCGCGCGGTGCCGGCGCTCGGCATCCCGGCGCGCGGCAGCGTAACGCTTCGACCGGGCGGTTATCACGTGATGCTGGTCGGGCTCGCGCATCGGCTCGTCGACGGCGACAGCGTTCCGATGACGCTTACGTTCGAAAAGGCCGGGACGATCGACATCGTCGCCGACGTGAATGCCGTGCAGGGCCATCCGCACTGATGGCGACGATCGCCATTCCGGCCGACGTTGCGACCGCGCGCTCGCATGTTGCCCCGTTGTCGTCGCGTCGCGCGATCGTTGCCTGGCTCGGCGTCTGTTGCGCGCTCGTCTTCGCAATGGTTGTCGTGGGCGGGATCACGCGCCTCACGCATTCGGGATTGTCGATCACCGAATGGGATCCCATCGTCGGCGTCGTTCCGCCGTTGTCGGCCTCCGATTGGAAGGACGCGTTCGCGAAGTACCAGCAGACGCCGGAGTTCCGCAAGGTCAACCCCGACATGACGCAGCACGAATTCAAGCGAATCTTCTGGTGGGAATACTTCCATCGGTTGCTCGGACGCGCGATCGGGATCGTGTTTCTCGTGCCGTACCTGTGGTTTCTTGCGCGCAATCGGATTCCACGCGGTTATGCGTGGCCGCTTGCCGGGATCTTCGCCCTCGGTGTGTTGCAAGGCGTCGTCGGCTGGTTGATGGTGGCGAGCGGCCTCGTCTCCGATCCGCACGTGTCGCAGTTCCGATTGGCCGCGCATCTCGGCCTTGCGCTCGCGATCTTCGCCGCGATGGTGTGGACGGGCCTTTCACTCGCGTTGCCCGCGAACGCGAATTCGCGCGATCGGCTCGTGCGACGCGCGCGGCGCGGCGCGTTCGCGGTGGTCGCGATGGTGTTCGCGATGGCACTCCTGGGTGCGCTCGTCGCGGGCACTCGCGCGGGCTTCGCGTACAACACGTTCCCGTCGATGAACGGTTACGTCGTGCCGCCCGAGATCATGATGCTCGCGCCGTGGTGGAAGAACTTCTTCTGGAACATGGCGACCGTGCAATTCGATCATCGCATCGGGGGATGGCTGCTCGCGTTCGCGGTTCCGCTATTCTGGTGGCGCTTGCGTGCACCGGTGATCCCGAGACGCGCACGTCGTGGTGCGACAGCATTGGTCGCGATGCTTGCTCTGCAACTTGCGCTCGGCATCGCGACCCTCGTCAACGTCGTTCCGTTGCCGCTTGCGGCGTTGCATCAGGCGGGTGCGGTGATCGTGTTCGCGCTGGCCCTGAACGTCGCGCATGCGCTACGCTTCTCCCGCGAATCGGTGACGAACGCATAACCAGGAGGTCCAAACCAGATGAAACATCCCCCCACGCTCGGGCGACGATCCTCGTGCTTCGCACTCGGGTGTTCGCCCTCGGGGCGGCCCGTCGGGCTCACGCGCTCGCTGCCGCGTCAGGAGTCAGTCAGCCGTCAGTTCACAGTTGTCAGACGCGGCAGCGTCGAGTTGGCTTCGGTGGCGCGCGATTCACGCGCGATCGACGCCCTGACTGTCAACTGACAACTGACAACTGACATGGCCGAGCTACGCGCCCTCGACGAACCGCTGTCCGATCCCGAGCTCGACGAGCTCGAGGGATTCCTCGCGTCCGATCTCGTGCCGCAGGACTGCATGGATCTCGAGATGCTGGACGGCTTCCTGACTGCGATCGTCAGCGGGCCGGACAACGTGCAGCCCTCCGAATGGCTGCCACAGGTGTGGAGCGACGGTGGCCGATCGTCGAATCCCGTGTTCGGGAGCAACGAGCAGGCGCAGCACATCATGGGACTGATGCTGCGTCACATGGTCGGCATCCAGCGCACGCTCGGCGAATCGCCGACGCGGTTTCGGCCGCTTCTCTACATGCCGGACGAGAGCGCGCGAAACGAGAAGACGCCGCCCGAGGCGTCGGCGTGGTGCGAAGGCTACATGGCGGGCATCAAGCTGCGTGACGACGAGTGGCAGCCGCTCTACGACTCGACCGACGCGCGCGATTGGGTCTTTCCGATCGAGGCGCTCGCGTTCGGCGACCAGGATCCGGAGTTCGCGGACTGGATCGACGACAAGGAAAAGCGCGCGAGCCTCGTCGACGAGTTGCCCGTGGCGTCGGTCCTGATCTATCGCTTCTGGCAGGAGCGGCGCAAAACGCACGAGGCGCATGGCAGCGGCTCGCGGCGCGAACGCCGCGAGACGGCGCGCAAGTCACGCCAGCGCTTGCACTAAAGCCGCTTGAAACGCTGCTTCAGGCGGCGTTGCGAAAGGATTCGTCGGCCCAGTCGGGGACGAAGCGCGCGCTCGCCTCGTAGTCCTCGATCCATTCGAGGAGCTCGTCGGCGCGGCGCGCCTCGGATGTCGTGAGCGACGCGGCAAGGAGCGCCTCGAACTCGGCGGGTGCGATGGGCTCGCCGCGACCGAGATACGAATAGCCACGATGCGCCATCACGCCTCCGGTAACGCTCTTACGCTTCATTGGACGCTCGGATGCCGGCCAAGTTTCGTGGCGGAGATCTAGTAGCGGTAGACGCGGCGGTTGACGATGCGTACTCGATCGCCGACGCGCAATTCACCCGGCCCCACCTGGTCGAAGGCGACCGTACCGCCGTTGTCGAGACGGACGACGACGCGGTAACGATCGGCGCTGTTCGCGCGCTGGACCTCGTTGCCGACGGCCGCGCCGCCGAGCGCACCCGCGATCGTGGCCGCGGTGTTGCCGCTGCCGCTGCCGAACTGATGACCGATGATGCCGCCCGCGATGCCGCCGATGATCGCGCCGAGGCCGACCGGTGCGCCGCCTCCGCCGCGATACATGTCGATCGCTTCGACGACGCCGTACTCGGTGCGCTGCGCGACGACCGGAGCGCGATAGACCGGGTAGGGCTCGGGGTATGCGCAGCCTCCGACGACTGCGGCGGCCACGACGAACAGGATTGCGACGCTGCGAAGCTGCATGCGAATCTCCAATCGTTATCCACTCTACGAGACAGGCCGATCCGCCAGGGATAGGCAACGCCCCGATTCATGCGTCGGACGCCGACCGACATTCGCTTGATCCGTGTTCAAGTGTAACCCTTCGCTACTTTGTTACGAATGACGACGCAGCGCCACGCGAATATTCCGCATGCGCCCATTAACGCGTATGGCGCGAACGCGTTGACGCGTCGGGTTTTAGAGACGGCGGAAGGCGGCGCGCAGCGACCGAACCCGCGAACGAGCGACCCGAAGTGAGGAGCGCCGCGTGGCGCGCGCGGCAATCAGGGAATCTGAATCTTCCCGCCGCCCCCGAGCGCTCCCCCGGGGCCCAGCGTTGCGCCGGCGGGCGGAAGAACGATCGACGACGACGCCTGTCGCCGCATCTCCTGCAGTTCGCGCATCGCGCGCTCGACGCCCGCTTTCGTCGCGTCGGTGTATTTCGAAACTGCGTCGGCGAGGTTGTTCGCATCGATGTCGAAGCTGATCGGCAGCGGCCCGACGTTCGTCATCAGTTGCGCTTCGCCCTGGTACACGGTGCGCCGAAGCGTGTCGGGCGTGCCATCGGCTTTCACCGGCAGCAGCACGCGCAACGTTCCGATCCTGCGATCCGTATAGATTTCCTCGCGGTACAGCGACGTCGCATCCATCGCGGCATCCGCCGTTCGCACCCCCGGTTCGCTTGCCATGTTCCGCCTTTCCCTGCATGTCTCGATACCCAAGCGTAATGGAAATATCCCTGATAGGGCAACCTTCGTGAACAGGCGGCAAATTGTGCATGGCAGCGCCGGTAAAGCTTGCGACAGGGTTGCAACGCCGCGCATTCAAGTCGCTGAATCGCCGACCACTTTTCGCGTGGTACGCGCCTTGCGCCGACGCTCTCCAATGCAGCCGAAAGCCACGATGCGCGTACGTCACGCTGCCTTGTCCCGCCGCTCGTCGCCAGCGCTCGATATCGCGGGCGTCGTCATCAGCAATGCGGAGCGTCCGATCGCCGCCGCGCCGGGCCACACGAAGCTCGACGTCGTCCGCTATCACCAGGCGATGGGACCGTTGCTGGTGCGCGAGATCGCGCCGCGACCGATCGCCGTCGTCAAGTGCCTCGAAGGACGTTTCGACGACTGCTTTTTCCAGAAGCATCCGCTGCGCGAAAATGATGACGACGACGATTCGCCGCCCTTCATGCGCTTCTCCGACGTGGCCGACATCGTGCGAGCGGTGCAGAACGGCACGTACGAATTCCACACGTGGGGCGCGAGCTTCCCGCGTCTCGAACGGCCCGACCGGATCACGATCGATCTCGATCCCGATCCCGATCTCGCGTGGTCTTCGCTGCGCGAAGCCGCCGAGCATGTGCGATCGCTTCTCGAAGACCTCGACTTGCGCTGGTTCGTGAAGACGACGGGCGGCAAAGGCCTCCACTTCGTGCTCCCGATCACGCGCCGCCACACGTGGCTCGAGACGCGCGAATTCGCGCGCGCGATCGCCGAGATGCTGGTCGAACGCGCGCCTGGCCTATTCGTCGCGAAGGCCGCGAAGGAGGCGCGCGCGGGGCGCGTGTTCGTCGACCATCTTCGCAATGCCGAGGGCGCGACCACTGTCGCTGCCTATTCGTTGCGCGCCCGCGCCGGCTTACCCGCGTCGATGCCGATCGCGTGGACCGATCTCGACAACGACGTTCGCGGCGAGCGCTTCAACATCGATAACGTCGCGACGATCGTGCGCACGCGTGCGAGCGATCCCTGGGCCGATTACGAGCGCTCACGGCAGACGCTGTCGGCGTCGATGCGTCGCGCGGTCGGCGTGCAATCTCAGTAATGGCTCGCGTGGTCGACGCCCGGCGCGCGGCGCACGCGGGTCGGTGGCGCGATCGCGATCGCAAACCGCAGCTCGACGCTCCTGCCGGCCGCAAGTGTCACCTCGCGTCGCCTGTCGGCTTCGGGGCCGATGAGTTGCGGGTGCCACACGCGAACGAAGAAAGCGCGCGGTGGCAGGCCGACGATCGTCGCGGTTCCACTCGCATCGGTCTTCGCGAAGAACGGCGATTCCGACACGTAGATGTAGCCGATCATCCAGTCGTGAATGTTGCAGCCGAGCACGACGACGCCGGGCTTGTCGAAAAGGACCGGCTGCGCCGGCACGCCCGCGTAGAGCGGAAGCTCGAAGTGTTTCGCCGGCGAGAACGAGTAGACGTGATGGCGCACGTGTCGTGATTGGGGAAGGCGACCGTCGATCCGACGAACACCGGCTTCACCTTCGGGACGAACTCCTTGTCGATCTGGTCGAGCGACTCGGCGTGCGGTTTCGCGTTCGCGATCACTCCGGGATCGGCCGGGGACGCCACGACGACCGCATCGGCAAGCGGGCGTCCCTCACTGTCGGTGACGCTCGCATGGATCGATGCCGGCGCCTGCGCGAACGCGATCGGCACCGCGAGCGCCGCGAGTGCCGCCACGCATGCGATCGCGCGCCTGAACCGAGTGCGCGGTTTCATCAGTAGCGCCACACGAACGAAGCGGACACGATGTTCGAGCGGTAGTCGACCCCCGCGGGCGCGCTCGTCCATGCGAAGGTATAGCCGACGTTCACCGCGGAGCGCGCGTCGACTGCGTAGCTCATCGCGAGCGACGCGCTTCGCGTCGTGCCGCGCACGCGGTAGCCGTAGCGGTTCGGGCCGAACGCCGGATCCGGCGCGATCGCGCTCGACGCGAGGAAGATCGGCAGGCTCTCGGGCGTTGTCGCGACGACGTCGCCACGGCGCACGCGAAGCTCGCCGTCGACGAGCACGCTCGGCGTGATGGCATAGCCCGCGCGCGCGAAGACGCTGTCACCCTCGTTGTCATAGATCGCGCCGGAGATGCCCGGCACCACGGGTTGCGCGTTTTTCGCGAAACGCCCATCGTGCACGTAGCCGCCGCTCACGTCGAGACGCTCGTTGACGCGAAGCCCCGTCTCGAACGCGATCAAAAGCATGTCGCTGTCTCGGATGTCGTCGCGCACGTTCTCGTGGGTCGCATCGACGCGCAATACGATCCATGGCGCGGTGAGGCCGAGGCCGAGCTTTCGTCGACATTGCGCGGACGCGTCGATCGACACCGAATCGAGCAACGAATAGCGCGCGTACGTCCTTGCGCTCGCGCCCGCCTGCAACGAGACGCTGTCGTCGTTCTCGAGCACGAAGAACTGGCCGAGATGGCCCGCGACCGTGGCAAAGCCGTCGCCCAGCCGGTCGGCGGACGCCGAGGCGAGCGTCAGGTTGTCGTCATGCGCGACGCGCACGTCGGCGCCGTAAAACGGCTCGCCGAGCGCGCAAAGCGGCAGCGCCGCGGCCGTCAGTGCGGCGGCGATGCGCAGTCGGCGCCCCCGGGCGGGCATCCGGTGTTTCATGCGGCCCGGAACGCACGGGCCGTGCCAGTCAGGAGTGAGTGCAGATGACAGTTGTCAGACGCGCCGACATCGCGTGTGATTTCGGTGGCGCGACGCGAGGCGCGTTGCAACGCCTCAAACCTGGCTCAGAGGCAATCGAATTCGATGATCTCGCGGGGATCGGCCGCGTGCGCGTGTCCGAAGCTGATGCGTCCGCGACCACGCAGCACGAATTCCTCGCGGCGAAGCGGAATTTCGGCTTCGCCTTCCGGGGTCACGAACGTGCCGTTGGAACTGTGATCGACGAGCACGAAACGGTCGCGCCGCCGCTCGATGTGTCCGTGCAGGCGCGAGGCGAGTCGGTCGGCAATGACGACGTCGTTTTGCGCATCGCGGCCGAACGAGAGCGTCGATTGCTCCTCGTCGAGAAAGATCTCCCGTATGCCATGGCGAAGCGCGAGGCGCGCTCGCGGCACGCTGACGCGCGTCGCGAGCGTCGTCAGATCGTCGCGCGAATCCTCCCAGATCAGCTCGAACACGTCGACGTCGTGCAGCTTGCCTTTGACGGTCAGCGCGGCGAGCGAGCGCGTGCGCGCGCGAAGCCACGGCGACAGGCTGCCCGCCGTCGCCGCGGACGTGATCACCTGCGACGCGTGCGCGACGCCGGCAAGCCGCGCCGCGACGTTCACCGAATCGCCGAACACGTCGGTGTCGGTCTCGAGCGCGGGCCCGAAGTGAAAGCCGATGCGGATCGCGAGGCGCGGGCCGTCGCCACGGGGTTCGCTCGCCACGCGCAACTGCATCGCCGCGGCGGCCTGCGCGGCGTGGTCGGGGGTCGCGAAGACTGCCATGACGCCGTCGCCGATCGTCTTCACGACGCGTCCCGAATTCCGCTCGCAGCCTTCGCGCATCAGCGCGATGCAACGGTCGACGGCGGCGAGTGCCCGCTCGTCGCCAAGCGTTTCGTAGAGGCGCGTGCTGCCGCTGACGTCGGCGAAAAGCACGGCGAGGTCGGTCGCGGCGGTCACGGGGCGAAAAGGGCGCGAATTCGGCCCGGGTGCGAGTATAAGGCCCCGAAACAAAACATGTTTTGCGGCCCGCCCTGCGTGTGATTTTTCGCGATTGACGCGACGCAAGGGGCAAGCCTAGTATCGACCAAGCGTCCGGAAGCCATCGCCGCCGATGAACGTCGTCCACGCGGGAGTTTTCTTGCTGCTCGCGGTTTGGGCGGCGACGTCGTGCGCCGCCGAGCACGCGATCTACACGCTCGCCGACGGCGAGGCGCGCGTAATGCGCAAGACCACGTGGTATCGGCTGGAGCCCGGCGCGCGCGCCGAGCGCGGCGATATCGTCGAGGCGGGCGAGCGCGAGCAGGTGCTGCTCGAGTTGCCGCACGCCGCCATCGTGGGCATCGTCGGACCGTCGGTGCTCTACGCCGAGACGCTCGCCGACGAGGCGAAGCCGGCGCCGGTCGCACTCATGCTGCTTCGCGGCTGGCTCAAGTTCTCGAACGTGTCGAAGGCGCCGCCCATCGTGCTTTCGCTTCCGGGAGCAACGCTCAAGCTCGCCGACGGCATCGTCGTCGTGCACTGTGATCCGACGCACACCGAGTTCTTCGTCGAACGCGGTCGCGTGATCCTCGTCGCCCCGGCCGCACGCGGAAAGGACGCCTTGCGAGATGCGACCGACGGCGAATTCTGGCATCGGCTCGGCGACCGCGCGTTCGAAAGCGACGATCATCCAACCATGGCGTTCGTTACCGCGATGCCGCCGGCGTTTCGCGACACGCTGCCGAGCCTCGCAAGCCATTTCGAGACGCCGCCGCCGCTTGCAGCTGGTCGCGAGGTAACGTTTGCCGAAGCGGCGCCATGGCTCACCGTATCGGCGGCCACACGCCGCGCGTTCGCGCGGCGTTTTGCGACGAGCCTTTCCGATCCCGCGTTTCGCGCGCAGGCCGCGGCCGCGCATCCCATTCCCGAATGGGATCGCACGCTCCATCCCGAACGGTACCGGCCGCGCCAGGACGCCGGCCCCGCCGCATCGAACGCCGTGACCGCTCCCATTCGCTGAAGGAAGGTGGCCGAACATGAAGCTCATGTGGAAGTTCAACCTGGTGCTGCTCGGCATCTTCATGCTGGGCTTCGTGGTCGCCGGCTACGTTTCGTACCAGGTGCTGCAGGCGAACGCGCGCGAGGAGATCGTCCAGAACGCGCGGCTCATGATGGAAGCCGCGCTTTCGTCGCGTACCTACACGAACACGCAGGTGAAGCCGCTGCTCGACACGCAGCTCAAGTACGCGTTCCTGCCGCAGACGGTGCCCGCGTACGCGGCGACCGAAATGTTCAACGAGATGCGCAAGAAGCATCCCGACTACGGCTACAAGGAAGCGACGCTCAATCCGACGAACCCGCGCGACCGCGCGAGCGATTGGGAAGCCGACGTCATCAACGTGTTCCGCCAGTCGAAGGACACGGTCGAGCTGGTCGGCGAGCGCGACACGCCGACCGGGCGCGCGCTCTATCTCGCCCGGCCGATCCAGGTGCAAAGCCCCGCGTGCCTTGTCTGCCACAGCACGATCGAAGTCGCGCCCAAGACGATGACCGAGCTTTACGGCACGGCGAACGGCTTCGGCTGGAAGCTGAACGACATCATCGGCGCGCAGGTCGTATCGGTCCCGATGTCGGTGCCGATCAGGCGTGCGAACGAGACGTTTCGCACGTTCATGCTGTCGCTCGCCGGCGTTTTTCTCGTCACGTTCGTGCTCTTGAACGTGATGCTGCACCTGATGGTGATCAGGCGCGTGATGCGGCTTTCGGCGGTCGCCGACCAGGTGAGCCTCGGCAACATGGACGCGGGCGATTTCCGCTCGCGGAGCAGGGACGAGATCGGCGTCCTGACCGAGGCGCTCGGGCGGATGAAGGTGAGCCTCGTCCAGGCGATGAAGATGCTCGAATGACGGGTCAAGCCATCGCGACGACGCAACGACCATGAGCGCGAAGGGCCGCCCCGAGCGCGAATTGC
>Ga0070731_10001064_pt1 | contig 30268 bp, 24 predicted proteins | sample Coa_R1_2_FD_66448 | JGI IMG/M metagenome (GOLD analysis project Ga0070731, IMG submission 66448) | Surface soil microbial communities from Centralia Pennsylvania, which are recovering from an underground coalmine fire - Coalmine... | ecosystem: Environmental > Terrestrial > Soil > Unclassified ... | reverse complement strand
TGAAAACCGCAAGCGAGCATCTTGGTATCGTCGGGATTGTCGGGGACACATGTTTCTTCACTGTAGTTGGTCGTCCCCGAAATGGCCGGCAAATTGGTCCCCGGCGCGGTTCCGGGGACATCGGGCGGCGTTTCGGCGAGCAGCGCCGCGCAATTCGCCGGGTCGCTCACTTCCAGCCTGAGCTTCGAGATGATCGTGGGGTTCGTCGGGTCCGCGATGTCGACGATCTGCGGAAAACCGAAAGGAGACGCTCCCCGGGCACACGCGGCTGCCCAACCGCCCGCGCCGCCGGCGCCGCCCGCCTCGTCCGTGGTGATGATGTACGGGTGTCCCTTGATCTTCACCTGGATCATGGATTCGGCTCCCCCTAGCGGCGAGAAGAGCGTGCTGATGATCTTGATCTGCGGGTTGGTGCGACGGAACTGATAGTCGCTGACGTCCTCGACCACCAGCCCGTCTCCGCCCGAGGCGTAGGGGAATTGGACATTCTGCCCCACGAACGCCAGCGTCCCTTCGGGCACGCCGGGCAGGAAGCTACTCGTGTTGAGCGTTAGCGAGTGGGGCCTGCCATTGCCGAGGTATTGCCAAGGCGGGAGCGACACCGGATTTGAAGGGTCGGAGACGTCAAAGATGTACACGAAGCCGCCGATGCCTTGATTGTTCTGGCTGGCATAGAACGTCTTGCCGTCCGGGGAGAACGCGCCCATATGGTGGAAACTGGGGCTTGACGCGGTGACCTGGCCCTTCAGGACCGGGTGGCGGCAGTCGGAAATGTCATAAACTGCGAAGTTCCCCCCGAGTGTGGTTTGGCCGGCCACGAGGAGGCGAGTCTTTGCACTGGTGGACACCGTTTCGTGTGGGGCAAGCGCCGCGGCGGTGTCGGTTAATTGCGTGGTCACCACTGGATGCGCGGGGTCGGACGCATCGATCACCTTGATGCCTTGGCCAGTGGTAAAACCACGGTCCGTTCCATAGTAGGCGCACACGTCGTAGTACGCCGGTCCATCCTGTGAATAAGCTCCTTGATACGTGTCCTGAGGCTCCTCGCCTATCAGTTCCAGATTGCAGTTGTAAGCGGTTTCGGAATCGCCGCTGAAACGTTCCTGCTCCGTCGTCTCGCCTTGCAGTCCGCTTTCGGTATGGTCGGTCGGGCCGCAGTGCGCCTTGGGCACCGACGCGGGAAAGCCGTCGGAAGAAATCACTTGTGCCGAGGCGAGGGAAGCGCTGAGTAACAGACCGGGTATGGCGGCGGCTGAAACGGCAAATAATCTTGCGAGATTTCGTTTGTTCATCATTCCTCCTGAGACGTCCTGCGCGCAAGGACCGGCGCGGAAGGATACACCCGGCGCGGCGGTACGCGCTTTTGAAAACCTGCGAATACTTTTCAAAAGCTGCGATTCCTCCGCGCAGCGAAGCTGAAGACAGCGCTTGGGAAGACGTTTGAAAGACGCTTTGCCGAGGGAGTGTCGGCAGAAACGAAAGGACCCGCCGAAGCGGGTCCTGTTTGCGCCGATCTCCAGATTGCGCCTTGCCGGCTTGGCTACCTGTCTTGTTGGGTCGTCACCGTGTTTGCGAAGAGATCCTTGTGTTGCGCGGTGAAGCTTTTCGAGAATTGGAGAACCTGGAAGCCGTGGCCATCGCTGACAGTCCAGAGCTGGATATCGGATGAGTTGCCGGGTCCGCCGCCAACGCCATTGCCGTTCCCGTTGCCATTGCCATCCTGCTTCTTCTTGTCGTGGCCGTTGCCCTTGCCGACAACGACCCAGCGCGGCCAGTGAGCGATCTTGTCCACGGTTCGATCGACGCCCGCCTTCCAACTCCCCGATGACGGAAGGACCTTCGTCCGCACGGCCCCCGACTTCCAGTACGCGATCTCCTTCGGACTGGTTGGATCGCTTACGTCGAAAACACGCAAGCCGGCATTCTGAGCGCCGCAAGCAAGCATCTTGGTATCGTCGGGATTGTCGGCGACGCATGTTTCTACACTGTAGTTGGTCGTCCCCGAAATAGCCGGCAAATTGGTCCCCGGCGCGGTTCCGGGGACATCCGGCGGCGTCTCGGCGAGCAGCGCTGCGCAATTCGCCGGGTCGTCCACTTGCATTCTGAGCTTGGCGATGATCTTCGGGTGCGTCTCGTCGGCGACGTCGATGAGCTGCGGGAAACCGAAAGCGCCCGCCCCCCGTTGACACGCGGCCGGCCAACCGCCTGCGCCGCTCGCAGCGCCGGCCTCGTCGACGCTGACGAGGTACGGGTGCCCGTTGATCTTCACGGGGATCATGGACTCGCCTGTCCCCTGGTCCGTGTAGAAGAGCGTGCTGATGATTCGGATCTGCGGATTGGGGAGACGATTCTGATAGTCGCTGACGTCCGTGATTACCAGCCCATCTGGGGCGTCGTTGAAGGGCCAGCTGCGGCCCTGGTTCATGTACGCCCGCGTCCCTTCGGCCAGACCGTCGAAGCCCTGCGGGTTGACGTTGAGCGAGTGCGGCCTGCCATTGCCCGAAAAGTCCCAGGTGGGAAGCTGCTTCGCGTTGGACGGGTCGGACGTGTCAATGATGTACAAGGGGCCGCCGAGGCCGCTGCAACAAGGGTTCTGGCTGAGGTAGAACGTCTTGCCGTCCGGGGCGAAATTGCCCATGTGGCCATTGCTGCCCGGCAGGGTGAGGTTGGACTTCAGAGCCGGGTGGCGGCAGTCGGAAATGTCATAGACCGCAAAGTTTTGTCCACCCGTTTGCCCGGCGACGAGGATGCGAGTGTTGGCATTGGTATGCACCGTCTCGTGCGGGGCAAGCGCCGCGGGGGTGTCGGTCAACTGCGTGGACACCACTGGATGCGTGGGGTCGGAGACATCGATGACCTTGATGCCTTGGCCAGTCGTAGGACCGTTGTCCGTCCCATAGTACGCGCACACGTCGTAGTACGCCGGCCCATCCTGGGAATAGGCTCCTTGATACGTGTCCTGGGGCTCCTCGCCCACGAGTTGCAGATTGCAGTTGTAGGCGGTTTCGGAATCGCCGCTGAAACGTTCCTGCTCGGTCGTCTCGCCCTGCAATCCGCTTTCGGTATGGTCGGTCGGACCACAGGTCGCCTTGGGGATCGACCCGGGAAAACCGTCGGGAGAAATCGCCTGTGCCGAAGCGATCGCAGCGCTGAGCAACAGACCAGGTACCGCGGCGGCCGAAACTGCAAATAGTCTTACGAGATCCTTTCTGTTCATGACTCCTCCAAAGACACGTCCTGCGCGCAGGCCGGTGCAAAAGCCTACTCCGGGAGAGCCGGTGCGAGCTTTCTCAAAACTGCGAATACTTTTCAAAAACTGCGAATATTTCCGAGCACGTTGGGCTCGCAGGCGTGACCGGCAGACCGCCTTTAGGTAGCCTCGCATGGCTGGCGCGGCTATGCGCTCTCGCAGCAGCGACCATCCGCAAGTGTCTGGTGGTCATTGCGCAACAAGTTGCACTTTACCGACCGCGAATGGGCACGCGACGCGTCAAGTCGTTGCAGCCACAATCGTTCCGTGTACCCAAACTTGAATGCGAATCGATCCTGTTTACACGACGTTTCGTGGCTGCTAGAGTCCGGCCACGCCCTCCGGAACCGTTCAGCCTCTCCGTTCTCGCGCATCGTCTGCCAAGCAGCGGCTAGCGCCGAGACGCCGAGTCCCATGAGTCCCTTACGCATCGTTCCTCACCGCGCATCGGCGATGTTCGCCTCCATGTCGATCATCGCGGCTCTCGTGTCGCCGGCCCCCGCGCTAGCCCTCGAATATCCGATCGGCAAGCCGCAGATTCGTGCAGGCATTGAAGTGAGCGCGGTCTACCTGCAGCCGATATTGATGGAGCCGGCCGGCATGATGCGTTCCGTCCGCGATTCCGACATCCATCTGGAGGCCGACGTCAAGGCGCAAAGCGACAACCCCAACGGCTTCCAGGATGGCACATTCGTCCCGTATCTCGATGTTCATTACGAGATCGCGAAGGAGGGCTCGGGCGAACCGATCCGCGGTGAGTTGATGCCGATGGTCGCCAATGACGGGCCGCACTATGGCGACAACGTCAAGCTGCAGGGCGCGGGCAAGTACCATGTTCGAATCACGGTGGCCCCGCCCGGAGCAGCATCCCACTTCGGCCGGCACACCGACAAGGAGACGGGCGTCGGGCCGTGGTTCAAGCCGTTCACGCTGGACTACGACTTCGCGTTCACCGGGCTCGGCAAGAAGGGCGGCTACTGACCGTGTCGCTCCACGCGAAATCGCATTCGCTGTCATGGCGAGGCAAGGGCGTCGCGTCGGTGGTCTCCCCGCTGCTCGTGCTTGCCGCACTTTCGCCGTCGGAGATCGCGCACGCGCAGGAGGCGATGCCGGTGTTCTCGGTCAAGGCTCTCGGCGGTATCCTCGAGCCGGACATGATCGAAGTGCCGGCGGACACGCGCTTCAAGATCGAAATCGAGAACGAGGGTAGCGATCCCATCGAGTTCGAAAGCACCGAATTGCACGTGGAGAAGGTGCTCGCGGGCGGCGCAAAATCGTACGTCGTGATCAACGGACTAAAGCCCGGCACCTACACGTTCTTTGACGACTTCCATCCCGACACCGGCAAAGTTCACGTCGTCGTCAAGTAGTGGCGACGGCTTCGCGGCTTCGAATCCGTCGAGGCTCGCCGCGCTGGGCGAGTGGATGCGCACGCATGGCCGTGCGTTGCAAACCGTGCAATGGTGCGTGGTTGCAGCCTACGTCGTTCTCGTCGCGGTGCCGGCGTTCCTGCCGCTTCCGCCGGAGGACGCGCACGGGTACGACAATCTCGTCGTGGCCGCGCAATGGATGTTCTGGGGCCTCTGGTGGCCGCTCGTCATCGCGTCGATGTTCGTGCTCGGTCGCACGTGGTGCGGGGTGTTCTGCCCCGAGGGAACATTGAGCGAGGCCGCGAGCCGCCATGGCCTGGGCCGGGGGGTTCCACGCTGGTTGCGCTGGGGCGGCTGGCCGTTCGTCGCATTCGCGCTGACAACGGTCTTCGGGCAACTGGTGAGCGTCTACCAGTACGCGACGGCGACGCTCCTCGTGCTCGGCGGCTCGACGCTCGCCGCCGTCGCCGTCGGCTTCGTCTATGGCAAGGGCAAGCGCGTCTGGTGCCGTCACCTCTGCCCGGTGAACGGCGTATTCGCGGTACTCGCGCGGATGTCGCCGCTTCATTTCGCCGTCGACACCGGTGCGTGGCGAGCGAACGCGGGCCGCGTGCGCGCGCACCCGGTCAACTGCGCACCGATGGTCCGCATCCGGCGGATGACGGGGGCTTCCGAATGCCACATGTGCGCACGTTGCAGCGGCTTGCATGGTGCCGTCGCGCTTGATGCACGCTTGCCCGGGCACGAGGTTGCGCGAATCGATGTCGCGGAAGCGCGCGCCTGGGATGCGGTGCTCATCGTGTTCGGCATGATGGGACTTGCGATCGGCGCTTTCGAGTGGAGTGCCACGCCATGGTTCGTCGATCTGCGAACCGCGCTCGCGAACCATGTTCTCGAGCACGGTCCGGCGTGGCTGCTCGCCGACAACGCGCCTTGGTGGCTGCTCACGCACTATCCCGACGTACACGACGTCTTCACGTGGCTCGACGGCGCTTTGATCGTCGGCTGGATCGTCGGCACGGCGCTCGTCCTCGGCGGCTTCATTACGCTCTGCCTGGCACTTGCATCGTTGCCCGCGCGCGAAATTCGGCGCCGCGTCTACGCATTGAGCTACGCGCTGACGCCGCTTGCCGGCATCGGCCTTTTTGTCGGGCTTTCGGCCTTGACGGTAGGGCTTGCGAAAGGCGAGGGCGTGACGGTTCACGCGCTGCCGATGATCCGCTGTGTGCTGCTTGCTGCAGGCGCGGCGTGGAGCGTGCGCCTCGGTTACGTGCAACTCAAGACACGTGTCGCGGGCGTGCGGCTCGCCTTTGCCATCTTCGCCTTGTCGCTCGGCATCGCCGGCGTGCTCGCCGCCTGGTACCCCTTCGTGTTCCGCATCGCTTGATCTCGCGGCACGCCGCGTCACGTCGAGTAGCTCAACCCGTGCTCCACCCGCCGCCGAGCGCGCTCATCAGGTCGACGGTGAACGTGAGAAACGACTGGCGATTGCGCACGAGCGCGAGTTGCGCGTCGTTGAGCGTCCGCTGCGCGTCGAGCACTTCGAGATATGCGGAATAGCCGGCTTCGTAGCGCTGCGTCGCGAGTTCGAGGCTGCGGCCGGCATCATCGACGCGCGTGCGCAGATCCTGCTCGGTATCCGACGCGTACGCAACGTTGCTCAACGCATCCGACACATCGCGAAACGCGTTTTGCACGGCCTGTTCGTAGAGAACCTCAGCCTGGTGCGCGCGCGCTTCAGCCTCCTGCGTGCGCGCGGCGTAACGTCCCCAGTCGATCACCGGGCCGAGCAATCCTGTACCGATCGACCAGATCGCCGTCCCCGGCGACAGCAGATGCGCGAGGTTGTCGCTTTGCAGGCCGAGCGATGCCGTGAGCGTGATCGTCGGGAGCTGCGCCGCGCGCGCGACCCCGATTTGCGCGGTGGCCGCCGTTAGCGAGGCTTCGGCTTGGCGCACGTCGGGGCGCCGCTCGAGCAGCGTCGACGGCAGGCCGGCCGGCGGCAGCGGCGGTGAAGGCAACGTGCGAAGATCCGCGGGCGAGAGCGTCAAGTCGAGCTCGCCGGTCAAGACGCCGAGCTGATGTATCGACACGGCGCGAAGCCGGCGTAGCTCCTTTAGCTGGGCCGCGAGTTGCGCGCGGTTGCCCTGGGCCTGGTAGACGTCGAGCTCGGACGCGATGCCGGCGTTCGCGCGCCTTCTCGTGATGTCGACCGAATCGTCGGCCGCGTCGAGGCTCTCCTGCGAAACCGCGATCTGTGCGTCGAGCGAGCGCACGCTGAAGTACGCACGCGCGATCGCGCCGGCAAGCGTCAGCCCGACGACGCCGCGCGCGTATTGCGTCGCGGTGTATTGCGCCTGGGCAGCCTCGCGCAATCGTCGCAGCCGTCCCCAGAAGTCGAGCTCGAACGCGGTGTTCGCCGCGAGCTGGAAGTTGTTCACCGTCGCCGGCGAACCTGCGCGCACCGACGGCGTCTGCGCGCTGAACCCCGAGCGCGACGCAGCGCCCGGCGCATCGATCTCGGGCAACAACGCCGCATTGGCCTCGCGCAAGAGCGCCGCCGCTTCCTCGATGCGCGCGATGGCGAGGCGAATGTCGGTGGCGTGCGCAAGCCCGTCGGCGACGAGCCGATCGAGCGTCGCATCGTTGTAGAGCCGCCACCAGTCCGCGGGAACGGTGGCGAGCGTCGTGCCTACGGGTTCCGGCTCCGGGTACGCCTCGGGCACGTCGACGTCGGGGCGGTGGTAATCCGGCCCAACGGGTGCGCATGCCGCGAGCGCCGTTGCCACACAAACGACAAACGCACGTCGCATCACGCGCCTTCTCCTGCGGGTTCCCGCACGGATCCGGCTGCCGGCGCTTCCAAGGTCTTGGGTCGCGACGCGAACACCGTGAAGAACAGCGGAACGAAAATCGTCGCCACGAATGTCGCGAGCAGCATGCCGCCGACGACGCCCGTTCCCATCGAGCGGCGCGCCCCCGCGCCCGCGCCGGTTGCGAACGTCAGCGGCAGCACGCCGAACACGAAGGCGATCGACGTCATCACGATCGGGCGAAAGCGCAGGCGCGCCGCCTGAAGAGCAGCGTCGACGGGTCGCATGCCTGCGAGAAGCCCCTGCTGGGCGAACTCGACGATCAGGATCGCGTTCTTAGCCGAAAGGCCGACCAGCACGACGAGCCCGATCTGAAAGTAGATGTCGTTCTCCATGCCGCGCAACCACACGAGGCCGAGGGCACCCAGCACGGCGAACGGCACGGCGAACACGACCGCGGCCGGCAGTCGCCAGCGCTCGTAGAGCGCGGCGAGAATCAGGAACACCATGACGATCGCGAAGCCGAACGCGAAGACCGATGCGCGGCCGGTGCGTTTTTCCTGAAACGCCTGGCCGGTCCATTCGAGCGTGTAACCGGCTGGCAGTACTTCGCGTGCGACCTGCTCGGCCGCCTTGATTGCCTCGCCCGAGCTCACGCCGGCCCTGCCGCTACCGAGCACCTTCGCCGCGAGAAAGCCGTTGTAGCGCTCGACCTGCTCCGGACCGACGATGCTCGACGTCGTCACGAGCGCCTTCAGCGGGATCATCTCGCCGCTCGTGTTCGAGCGAACGTAAACCTGGCCGAGGTCGTCGGGCTCCGCTCGGTACGCGGCGTCGGCCTGCACCTGCACGCGATACGTGCGCCCCGACATGTTGAAGTCGTTGACGTACAACGTGCCGATCGTGCTCGAAAGCGCGTCGAACACGTCGGACACTGGCACGCCGAGCGCCATCGCCTGCTCGAGATTCACCTCGACGTAAACCTGCGGCACGGTCGCGCGATAGAACGTGTTGATGCCGGTCAGACGCGGATCGCGCGCGAGCGCCGCAGTGAACGACTGCACGACCTGCCCCAGATGCGCGGGGTTCGAGTCGCTTCGCGCCTGCACGTACGCCTCGAAGCCGCCGGCGGTGCCGAGTCCACGGATCGGCGGGGGATTGAAGCCCACGGCGACGCCATCGGGCAGCTTCTGGCCGAGATCCGTCATGTCCCTTGCGAGTGCGAACGACGTCTTCGCGCGCTCGTCCCAGTCCTTGAGCAGCATGAACGTCGTGCCGGCATTCGGTTTGTTCGCGCCCCCGACGAAGTCGCGTCCGGGCGCCACGAACATGTGCTCGATTGCTGGTTCACTCGCGAGTGCGCGCTGCAATCGTGCGCCCGCGGCATCCGTGCGCTGCAGCGTCGCCGCGTCGGGCAGCGTGATCGCCCCGAACAGGTAGCCCTGGTCCTCCGGCGGAACGAAGCTGCCGGGCACGCGCAGGAACAGGATGCCGACAAGCGCGATCACGGCGAGAAACGCGAAGCCCGCAAGCAGCCGTCGCCGGATCGCGAGACCGATCATCCAGAGGAACGTGGAAGTGAGCTTCGCGAAGCCCACGTTGAACGGATGGAAGATTCGCGACTCGTGGTGACCCGCCTTCAGAAGCAGCGCGCAGAGCGCGGGCGTCAGCGTCAGCGCCATCAGGCCCGAGAGCAGCACCGAGATGGCGACGGTGACCGCGAACTGCCGATAAAGCTGCCCGGCGATGCCGCCGAGGAAGGCGACCGGGACGAACACCGCACAGAGCACGAGCACGATCGCGAACACGGCGCCCGACACCTCGAACATGGAGGCGATCGCTGCGTCCTTCGCGCTCTTCTTCTCGGTGCGCATCAGCCGCTCGACGTTCTCGAGCACGACGATCGCATCGTCGACGACGATGCCGACCGCGAGCACCATTGCGAAGAGCGTCAGCGTGTTGATGGAGAAGTGCAGGGCATAGAGGCCCGCGAACGTCCCGATCAGCGACACCGGCACCGCGATCATCGGAATCAGCGTCGCACGCCAGTGCTGCAGGAAGACGAAGACGACGAGCAGCACGAGCACCGCGGCCTCGCCGAGCGTCTTCAGCACTTCCTTGATCGAGGCGTCGATCACGCGCGTCGTGTCGAACGGGATGATGTAGTCCATCCCCTGCGGGAACGCGCCCTTGAGCTCCTCGACGCGCTTCTTGACCGCGTCGCCGACCTCGAGCGCGTTCGCGCCGGTCTGAAGGAACACCGCCATGCCGACCGCCGGCTGGCCGTCCACCGTCGTCGTGATGTCGTAGCTTTGGGCACCCAGTTCGACGCGCGCGATGTCGCGAATGCGCAGCACGCCGGACGGTCCGCCGGCACGCACGACGATGTCGGCGAACTGCTCGGGCGTGACGAGGCGCCCGCGCGCTGTCACGGTGTAGACGAGCGACTGGCCAGGCGGTGCCGGCTCGGAGCCAAGCTTCCCGGCTGCGTATTGCTGGTTTTGCGCGCGTATTGCGTTCGCCACGTCGGTCGGTGTGACGCCGAGCCGTGCCATCTTGTCGGGCGCGAGCCAGATGCGCATCGAGTAACCGGAGCCGAACAGCGTCACGTCACCCACGCCCGGCACGCGCTTCAACTCGTCGATCATGTTGACCGTCGCGTAGTCGGCCATGTACGTGGTCTTCTGCGCACCGGAGCGCGAGACAAGTCCGACGACAAGCAGGATGTCGTTGCTGCGCTTCTGGACGATGATGCCGTTGCGTCGCACCTCGTCGGGCAGCCGCGGCAGCGCGATGTTGACGCGGTTGTTGAGCTGGAACACCGCGGTGTCGACGTTCGTGCCAACGTCGAACGTCGCCGTGATCGTCATCGTGCCATCGGCGGCAGCGCTCGAGCTGAAGTAGATCATGTTCTCGACGCCCGAGAGCTGCTCCTCGATCGGTGCCGCGACGGTCTTCGCAAGCGTCTCCGCACTGGCGCCCGGGTAGGTCGCGCTGATCGTCACCGTCGGCGGCGCGATTTCCGGATATTGGGCGATGGGCAGAATCCGCGACGCAATGATCCCGGCGAGCGCGATGATGATCGCGATGACGCTCGCGAAGATCGGCCGCTCGATGAAGAAGCGGGACAGCCTGCCCATCGCGCCTTACCGCGGCGCCGGCTGCGCTGGCGAGGCGTCAACCTGCTTCGCCGCGTCCCCGGTGCGCGGCGTCACCGAGGTGCCAGGCTTGAGCTTCATCAGGCTGTCGACGATGACGATGTCGCCCGGCGAAAGGCCCGCGGTAACGATCCAGTCGCTGCCAAGCCAGTTCGCCGTTTGCACCTGCCGCTGCATGGCCTTGCCATCGGATCCGACGAGCCAGACGAAATGAGACTGCTCGGTCTGCACGACGGCCGATTGCGGCACCAGAAACGCGTCCTGAGTGCCCGCCACGATGCGCACCCTGACGAATTGTCCGGGGAGCCACGTTAGGTCGGCATTCGGAAATTCCGCGCGAAGCTGCACTGTGCCAAGCTTCGGATCGACGGCCGAACCCGTGAAGTTGAGCCGGCCGTCCTGCGCTTGCGCGCTTCCATTGCTTTCGCTGATCGATACCTGAGTAGAGGCTGCATCCCTGCGAATGCGGTCGAAGTCGCTCTCGGCGACCGAGAAACGTACCCACACCGGATCGACCTGCGTAATCGTCGTGAGAAGATCGGTGTTGGCGGCGAGGAGGCTGCCTTCCGATCGCACGGCGCGGCTCGTGATGCCGCCGATCGGCGCCTTCAGGTTCGTGTACGAAAGGTTGAGCTGCGCTTCGGCGAGCTTCGCCTGCGCGCCTTCGATCGCCGCGGCCGATTCCTTGAGCGTCGACACCGCCTGGTCGTACTCGCGGCGGCTGATCGCCTTCGTGTCGGCGAGCGAGCGCAACCGTTCGGCTTCGCGTTGCGCGAGCTCCTGTCGCGCGTGTTCCTGGGAGAGCGTCGCCTTCGCCTGCGCGACGGCGAGCTCGAACGGCGCGCGCTCGATCGTGAAAAGCGTCTGCCCGGCCTTGACCTTCGCGCCTTCGCTGTAGAGGCGCTTCTCGAGGATGCCCGCGACCCGCGGCCTGATCTCGACCTCGCGCGAGCCTTCGGCTTGTCCGACCGCTTCGAGCACGAGCGGCACGCTTTGCCGCTCGACGCGCTTCACGGTGACGCTCAACGGTGCGGCGGGCGCCGGCTCGGCGCGCGCGCCTTGCATGTCATCGTGCTGCGTGCACGCCGCAACGAGCAGCATCGTAGCGAGCGTGGTCAGCGCGCGGTAGTGAAAACGATCGTAGCCGGCAGGATCGGCGGCACAGAGGAAGCTCATCGGAAGCAGGCGGCGAAACGGCGAGCGGCATTATAGACATTGCACCCGCGGGGAGAGGCTTGGTCATGACATCGAGAATCATGCCGTTGGCCGAACGAGCGCTCCCGAGAATGCGTGCCAGGCGCGTAGTTCCGGATGGGGCTCCAGCAAATCGTCGCCGTGGCGCGCGTATCGCGTCGTCGTTCGCGGCCTCGATTTCGTCGCTCGATCGGTTCTGCTCGGCAGCAACGCATTCGTCGCGCCGGGATTCGCGAACTTCCGCACGTTGCGTAAGGCGGGCGCGCCACGCGTGCGCTGCGTGGCGCGCTTTGTCGAGATCGAGATGGGCGTCGCATCGCCGTCCTGACGGAGGCCGCATCGATTACGTCGACTTCCCCGTCGGTCGATCTTGTGACCGACCGCGTGACCTTGGCCGAGCTCGTCGCACGGATTACGCTACCCGCGTATTTCCGCTGGCGACGGTGGTCGGCGGAATCCGGGTGGGTCCGCTACGGATAACGAAAGAACGTTCGCGATGCGCCGCTTCGCGCGACGATCGGATCCGACGCGCGCGGCGGATTGACCGCGACGTTCGGTGGCCGGGCCACCGATGCCGCCGCGAACGACACTGTCTTAGCGCGCGGCAGCGACAAATGCGAAGCACCGCGAACCGACGCGCGATACTGGGATGGGCTCGCACCTGTCCGTCCGCGAAACTTGCTGCAAAGGTGCGACGGGCTTGCGAATCCGCATTCCGTGGCGATCCGCACAATCGAGACGTCGGTGCTTTGCAACAGCATCCGCGCCTTCGCAAGCCGCTGTTCGAGAACGTACTGATAGGGCGTGGTGCCTGTCGATGCGCGAAACGCGCGCATGAAATGGCCGCTTGAAAGATGCGCGATGCCGGTCAGGTCGCCGAGGCGAATTCGCCGTGCGAGGTTGGCGTCGATGTATTCCTGCACCCGGCGCATCACCGGTGTGCGCAGCGGATTGACGCCGTGCTCGTCATGCAGGTCGTGCACGCATTGTCCGCCGGTATCGGAGTGGCATCGCAGCAGATGGTGAACGAGCACGTGCTCGGTCTGGCTCAGGAACAAGGCGTCGAGCGGATGGCTCGCCTCCGCGGCGACCTCGAATTCGCTTGCGAGCATCTGGAAATAGCCTTTGAGCCACGGATCATGCCCGGCGAAGAACTCGCGGATCGGCGGACCCCATGAGCAACCGAGCTCGCGCGCGGCACGATCGAACGCATCGGGTCGAAGGTACACATGCCACGATTGCGAGCGACCGTCGCTCCACCAGTCGTACACGCTCGACGCCGCGATGAACGTCGTCGCACCCACGGTCGCACGGCGCCGAAGGCAACCATCCTCGGCGCGTCGCGTGATCATCGCGTTGCCCGCAGTGCGGCAGGCGAGAATCGCATGGCCGAGCGCGCCGGTGCGAATCCGGCAATGATCGAAATGCCATTTCGCGGCGAATAATCCGCCGCGGTCGCTGTTCGCCACCTTGCAGATCGCCGTTACACCGGGCGACTGCTCGATGGCGTCCAGCGTGGCCGCCTGGCAGGGCGGAACGATGTCGTTCATCCGCATCTCCTCCTCCGGCGGCTTCTGTTTCCGAAGTCTTCCGGCATTTGCGAGAGCGCAATCGTCCTCCCTGCCATGACGATGCTGGCGTTGGGATCCGCGCGCCGCGTGCACCATTTCCAACGGCATTGACGCCGAGCGAACGCGAGCCAATCGTTGTTGCGGATCTCGCCGCGATTCTAACAAGATCTTTGCGTTTTGATCACGCTGAATTCGCGAATTCAACGCGTGCCAAACTCGATTGACGCACGATCGCACGCGTCGATGCGGATTGTGGAAAATTTCGACACATTTTGGAAACAATGATTTCTCATGTCTCGAACATCCGTTGGCGTATGCGCAATGGCCAGGCAAGCGAGTGTGCTGCGACGGTGGTGAAGCAGATTCGGTCGATGCGAGAGCGGCGGGAGCGCTCCAACGACAAGTAGTCATTGGCATCGCCTGGCAAGTCGGCGGGAACTTTTTTCGATGCGCGCGGTATTCTAGCGCGTTGGTCTTGTTTTCCCGGCGAGCAACACGGGAGCGCTTGGCGCTCGGTGTGTGCTCGCGAGTAGATTTCAATCCTGTTATCCCAATGATCGAAACTCAGGAGCTCACGAAGCGCTACGGCGACCTCGTTGCGGTCGCCGGCATCTCGTTTCGCGTCGAGCCCGGCGAAGTGCTGGGTTTCCTCGGCCCGAACGGCGCCGGCAAATCGACGACGATGAAAATGATCGCCGGCTTTCTCGCACCCACGTCGGGCGGCGCGAGCGTCTGCGGGTACGACGTCGTCGCAAAGCCGATCGAGGCCAAGCGCGCGCTCGGCTACATGCCGGAAGGCGCACCCGCGTACGGCGAGATGTCGCCGCGCCAATTCCTGAACTTCGTCGCCGACATGCGCGGCCTCGATGGCGCGCGACGCAAGCGTGGTCTCGACGATGCGATCGGTCACCTGCATCTGGAGCGCGTGCTCGAGCAGCCGATCGACACGCTGTCGAAAGGTTTCAAGCGACGCGTGGGTCTCGCGCAGGCGATCCTCCACGATCCCGCCGTCCTGATCCTCGACGAGCCCACGGATGGTCTCGATCCCAACCAGAAGCACGAAGTGCGGGGGCTGATTCACGCGATGGCGGCGGACAAGACGATCGTCGTGTCGACGCATCTGCTCGAGGAAGTGCACGCCGTATGCAATCGCGCGATCATCATCGCCCGCGGAAGGATCCTCGCCGATGCGTCGCCTTCGGAACTGGAAGAGCGTTCGCGATACCACCACGCGGTTTCGCTCACGACCGCCGATCCCGTCGCGGCGCGCGACGCGTTGTCGCGCATTCCCGATGTCGCCTCGGTCGAGATCGATCAGGAGCAGCGGATCACCGCGTTTCCGAAGGCGGGCAGGCAGATCTTCGATGCCGTGAACGCGTTGCTGGTCGCGCAGAAGATCGACGTTTCCGAAATCCAGCTCGAGCGCGGTCGCATGGACGAGGTGTTCCGCAGCATTACGCAGGGCGATACGCAGGAGGTGCATGCATGAGTGCGAAGGGTCGCACCCAGCACGAATTGCGCCGCCGCTGGGGGCAGCGAAGCCGCGAAGGGGCGAGCGTGGGGGTCGTATGAGCGTAGCGGGAGATGGCGCGGTGGCGCAGCCGGGAACGGCCGACGAGTTCAAACGGGGCGAAGTGGCAACAGGCGGACCCGCTCCAGTGCCAAGGGCGCCAGGCGCCACCGAGGCGAGTGAGGGGCAACAAGGTGCCACCGCAGTGCACCGAGCACGCGCCGGCCGCGCAAGCCGGATCGGCACGATCTTCCGGCGCGAGCTCGCGAGCTACTTCGCAACGCCCGTCGCCTATGTTTTCATCGTCATTTTCCTCGTGCTCGCGGGCGTCTTCACGTTCTACCTCGGCCACTTCTACGAGCGCGCGCAGGCCGACCTGATCCCGTTCTTCAGCTTCCATCCGTGGCTCTATCTGTTCCTCGTGCCGGCCATCAGCATGCGAATGTGGTCGGAGGAGCGCAAGAGCGGAACGATCGAGATGCTGCTGACGCTGCCGGTGACGATGTGGCAGGCCGTCGTCGGCAAGTTCCTGGCCGCATGGGCATTCATCGGTTTGGCGCTCGTGCTGACGTTTCCCATCTGGATCACCGTCAACTATTTGGGCTCGCCCGACAACGGCGTGATCGTCGCGAGCTATCTCGGCAGCTTCCTGATGGCGGGCGCTTTCCTCGCGATCGGCTCGTGCCTGTCGGCGTGCACGCGAAGCCAGGTCGTCGCTTTCATCCTCACCGCCGTGGTGTGCTTCGCTTTCCTGCTCGCGGGCTTTCCGCTGGTGCTCGGCTTCTTCAGTGCGTGGGCGCCGCAGGGGGTGACCGATGCGATCTCGGGACTGAGCTTCCTCGCGCACTTCGACTCGATCGCCCGCGGCGTCGTCGACCTGCGCGACATCGTTTACTTCGTGCTCACGATTGCGCTCTGGCTCTATGCGAGCGCGGTCGTGATCGATCTTCGCAAGGCGGACTGATCCGATGCAAAGGGACGTGAACCGTAGATTGTTGACCGGCGGTGCGCTCGCCGTGCTGGCGGTGCTCTTCATCGCGCTGGTGCTCATCAGCAATTCGCTGCTTCGCGGCGCGCGGCTCGATCTCACGCAGAACCATCTCTATACGCTGTCGCGCGGAACCGACAACATCCTCGCGGGCATCGACGACCCGATCAATCTGTACCTGTACTTCTCCGACCGCGCGACGCGCGACGAGCCGCAGCTCCGCGCATACGCGCAACGCGTGCACGAGATGCTCGACGAGATGGCGGCGCGTGCGCGCGGCAAGCTCAAGGTCACGGTGGTGGATCCGCTGCCGTTTTCGGAGGACGAGGATCGCGCCACCGCGTACGGCCTTCAGGGCGTGCCCGCCGCGCAGAACGGCGAGAACATTTTCCTGGGTCTGGTCGGCACGAACTCGACGAACGGACAGGAAGTGATTCCGTTCCTTCAGCCGGACAAGGAAGCGTTCCTCGAATACGACGTCGCGAAGATGGTGCACGAGCTGTCGATGACGAAAAAACCGGTCGTCGGATTGATCAGCGGCTTGCCGCTTCGCGGCGGCTTCGATCCGATGAGCCGGTCGATGAGCGAGCCGTGGGAGGTCTACTCGCAGCTCACGCAGCTTTTCGATGTGCGCGAGATCGACACGTCGTCGAAGAAGCTCATCGACAAGGATGTGACTACGCTCGTCGTCATCCACCCGAAGGCGTTGTCGGATGACGTTCAGTACGCTATCGACCAGTACGTCATGCGCGGCGGCCATCTGCTCGTGTTCGTCGATCCACTGGCCGATGCAGATACATCGGGTGCGGCACAGGGCAATCCGCAGATGGCGATGTTCGCCGATCGCTCGTCGAACCTGCCGAAGCTCTTCAAGGCATGGGGCGTCGAGTACGACCCGCAGAAGGTCGTTCTCGATCGCGGGCATGCGGCGCAGATCACTGTCGGCGGCGGCGCGCCGATCCGCGATCCCGCGATCCTGAGCTTCACCAAGGGTGACCTCAATGGCGACGACGTGATCACGGCGAATCTCGGCAGCATGAACATCGGCTCCCCGGGTTTCTTTACGCTTGCGAAGGATTCGAGCAACAAGCTCGTCCCGCTGGTGCAGACGAGCCCCGATTCGATGGTGGTCGCCGCGAACCAGGTCAAGTTCGCGCAGGACCCGTCGAAGCTCCTCGATGGATTCAAGCCCGATAACGAGCGGCACGTCATCGCCGGTCGTCTCGAAGGCAAGTTCAAGAGCGCGTTTCCCGATCGCAAGGATGCCGGCCATCTCGCGCAGGCGAAGGACACCGGCGAAATCGTGCTTGTCGCCGACACCGATGTCCTGAGCAACCGCATGTGGGTGCGCGTGCAGCCGTTCTTCGGTCAGAACCTCGTGAGGGCGTTCGCGAATAACGGCGACTTTTTCATCAACGCGGTCGACAACCTGCAGGGCTCGATGGATCTGATCTCGATTCGCGGTCGCGCGACGTCTCAGCGTCCGTTCGTCAAGGTCGACGACATGAAGCGCGAGGCCGAGAACAGTTTCCGCGGGAAGGACGAGGAGCTTCGCCAGGAGCTCAAGGACGCCGAGAGCAAGCTCGAGGCGCTGCAGAATCAGAAAACGAAAGGGAGTGAGCTGATCCTGACGCCGGCGCAGCAGGAAGAGCTGTCCAGCTTCGCACGCAAGCGCCTCGAGATCCGAAAAGAGCTTCGCCAGGTTCGCCGCTTGCTCGACGATCGGATCGACGCGCTCGGCGCGCGCATCAAGTTGATCGACATCGGTTTGATGCCCGTACTCGTTACACTCGCAGCGCTCGGATTCGCGTTCTGGAAACGTCGCCGACGCAGCGGTGCGGGAGCGTTGGCATGAACGTCAAGACGCTCTATTGGTTGGTGGCCGTGGCGATCATCGCGGTCGTTGGCGCCGTCGCGCTGCGAGTGTCGCATTCGCCAACAGCGGAATCGGACGAGCAGGCGAAGCCGCTGTTACCAGGGCTCGGCGGCCATGTCAACGACGTGAGCGCGATCACGGTGACCGGCGCGGGCGGCAAGCCGATCGCGACCATGAAACGCGCCGGGGATGGCTGGCACATCGTCGAGCGGTCCGACTACCCTGCCGACATCACGGAGATTCGCGGGCTACTCGTGAAGCTCGATCGCGCGACGCTTGTCGAGGCCAAGACATCGAACCCGAAGCACTATGCCGACATCGGCGTCGACGACGTCGCAGGCAAGGACGCGAAGGGCATTCTCGTCACGCTCACCGGCGTAGCTGCGCCGAACAAGGTGATCGTCGGCAACTACAGCGGCACCTCGCAAGGAACGTTCGTGCGTCGCGATGGCGAGGTGCAGAGCTGGCTCGCGAGCGGAAACCTCAACGTTCCGAAGTCGCTCGCCGAATGGGAGAAGCGCGACATCGCCGACATTCCCGCGGCGAAGATCGCGTCGATCGCGCTCGTTGCGCCCGACGGCAACACGCTTCGGATGCATAAGCAAGCGGTGGACGACGCGAATTTCGCCGTCGACGACGTGCCGAAGGGACGCACCGTCGACAACGGAACGCTGTCGACGATCGCAACGACGTTTTCGGGCCTTCGCGTCGACGATGTCGAGCCGGCCAAGGACAAGCCCGCGCTGCCGCAAGCGGCAAAGGCGGAATTCGAGACGTTCGACGGCGTGAAAATCGCTGCGGTCGCATGGAACGAGGGTGGCAAGAACTATGTGCAATTCGCCGTGAGCCTCGATACGCCGGTCGCGGAGAAGCAGATCGCCGACGACCAGGCGAAGGCGAAGGCAGACTACGACAGGGCGATCGCATCGCACAAAGCGCCGACAAATGACAAGCGTTCGTCCGATGCCAAGGCAGCAGAGCCGGCGAAGCCGCGCGCCGTCACCGATCCCGACGGCGACAAGGAGACCCGCCTTGCCGATCTCGACAAAGAGGTCGCGTCGCTCAACGCGAGCTTTTCCGGCTGGACCTTCGTGTTGCCCGGTTACGTGTACGCCAACCTGACGAAGACGATGAACGATGTGCTGGCACCGCTTCCCGCGAAGAAGCCGGAAGCTGATGCAGCGAAGTCGGCGTCGTCGTCCAAGTTGCCGGGGAAGGCGAAGGAAGTGCCGAGTACGTAGACTCGTTCTGGCACAATGGCGGCCGCGCCATCGCTGCGCTACTTCACACGCCTGCGTGCCTTCCGCTCCTTCGCGCGACCCATCGTCGAAATCGATCGCCCGACGCGAGGCATTGGGCGACGCCGCGGCGGAAGGCGACGTCAATCTCTCGCCGCTTCGCGAGCGCTGGGAGGCCGAGCAGCTTTCTGAATCGACACGCGCACTGCTCGACGAAGATGCGCGTTATTTTCTCCATCAGTCGCTTTCGACGCCATGCATGAACGCGCTTTCGAAGGCGTCCGGCATCTGGCTCGAAGACGTCGAGGGCCGCCGTTACATGGATTTCCATGGCAACAGCGTCCACCAGGTCGGCCACGGTCACCCGCGCGTGGTGCAGGCGGCGAAGGATGCGCTCGACACACTGCCGTTCTCGCCGCGGCGCTTCACGAACGAATACGCGGTTGCACTTGCCCGCCGCCTCGTCGATCTCGCACCCGCGAATCTCGGGAAAGTCCTGTTCGCGCCGGGCGGCGCCGAGGCGATCGGCATCGCGCTGAAGCTCGCGCGACTTGCGACCGGCCGGCACAAGACAATCTCGATGTGGGACGCGTTTCACGGTGCATCGCTCGACGCGATTTCGATCGGCGGCGAAGCGCTGTTCCGGCGCGAGATCGGTCCGCTGCTTCCCGGCGCCGAGCACGTGCAGCCCTGCGATCCGCGAGGCTGCCGCTTCGGTTGCGCGCGCAGGTGCAACCTGCGCTGCGCCGAATACGTCGAGTACGTCCTCGACAAGGAGGAGGATGTCGCGGCGGTGATCGTCGAGACGATCCGCTCGACCGACGTGCAGATGCCGCCGCAGGGCTATTACGAGACGCTGCGGCGGGCGTGCGATCGCCATGGCGCGCTTTTGGTCCTCGACGAGATACCGATCGCGCTCGGCCGCACGGGAACGATGTTCGCATTCGAGCACTACGGGATCGTTCCCGACATGGTGGTGATCGGAAAGGGCCTGGGCGGTGGCGTCTTTCCAATGGCTGCGCTGATTGCCCGCGACGATCTCGACGTCGCCGCGGATCGCGCGCTCGGGCACTACACGCACGAGAAAAGCTCGGTCGGCTGCGCGGCGGCGCTCGCGACGCTCGACGTGATCGCCGACGAGCGCCTGCTCGAGCGCGCGAATCGACTCGGCGAGCACGCGCTTGCCCGCTTGCGCGAAATGCAACGGCGGTTGCCGATCGTCGCGGACGTGCGCGGCATCGGGCTGCTTCTCGGCGTCGAGCTTGCTGACCCGCAAACGGGCGCACCCGCACGCGAAGCGGCTGAACGCGTCTTGTACGGATGCCTCGAGCGCGGATTGTCGTTCAAGGTCGGGCAGGGGAACGTGATCGTGCTCGCACCGCCGCTCGTCATCGAGGAGCGCGACCTCGATCGCGCGCTCGACATCGTCGAAGCGGCGATCGCCGCGTTGTGATGGCGATGAAGATCGTCCGTACCGATTGCGAGCTGGAAATGCCGCTCGTCGATCGGCAGCTTCGCGAGTACGGCGCGACGCTCGTGCTGCTTCCCGAGACGACGAGCACCGATCGTCTCGCACAGGAGCTTCGCGACGCCGACCTTCTTCTGATGTGCTACGCGCAGATTCCCGCGCGCGTGATCGACGGCGCGACGCGGTTGCGCGGCATCGTCAAGTACGGCGTGGGCATCGACGCGATCGACATCGACGCGGCGAGAAGGCGAGGCATCCCGGTCGTCAACGTGCCCGAGTACGCCGAGGAAACGGTGGCCGAAGGCGCGATCGCGCTGATGCTCGCGCTTGCGCGCAAATTCAAACCGCTTTCGCGCGAGATGGAAGCACGAGGCTGGGCGTGGCCGACCGCGAAGTGGCTCGCGCTCGACCTTGCCGGCAAGACGCTGGGCCTGATCGGCGTCGGCCGCATCGGCGCGAACGTCGCGAGGATGGCGGGCCTGGGCTTCCGAATGCGCGTGCTGGGCTTCGATCCCCACGTGGATGCGGTGCAAATGTCGCAGCATGGCGTCGAGCAGCGCGACGATTTATGCGAGATGCTTGCGCAATGCGACTTCGTGTCCGTCCACTGCGTGCTGTCGCGAGAGACGCGGCATCTCATCGGCGAGCACGAGCTCGGCTGCATGAAGCGCAGTGCGTTTCTCGTCAACGTGTCGCGCGGCGCAATCGTCGACGAGACGGCGCTCGTTCGAGCCCTCGAGCAGCAGCGAATCGCGGGCGCTGCGCTCGACGTCTACGGCGTCGAGCCTTTGGCGAAATCGGGACATCCGCTATCCGCGCTCTACGCGATGGACAACGTGATCGTCTGGCCGCATCTGACGTTCTACACGGCCGAGGCGATGCAGCGCCTCGAGGAGGAAACGCTCGCGCGCTGCTTAGAGATGCTCGAGGGCCGGCCGGTGCTCGTCAAGTCGCACGATCGGCGACTGCGCGCGCAGGAGCAGCGGGTTCGGTTCGCGGATTGACGCCGCGCAATCGTCAGCGTCCTTCCACGCCGGCGGTCGCTGTCCTGGATCCGTCGGTGAACGGCGCATTGCCGCCAAGCGCCAGCAACAGTTGCGCGGTGTCCGCATAACGTTGCGCTGACGCGACAACGTACCCGAGCTGCGCCTGCTGATACTGTCGCTGCGCGTCGAGCACCTGCAGCACGCCGACGTTGCCTTCCCGGTAGCTCGCGCGCGTCAGATCGAGATTGCTTTGCGCCGCATCGCGTGCGCGCGACTGCGCCTCGAGCGCTTCGGCATCATGATCGAGCGCTTCGAGCGCGTCGGCCGCCTGCGCGAAGGCAGCCAGCACCGTCTGCTCGTAGCGCGCGGCGCTCGCGCGCACGGCATCGGCGGCCGCGCGCTGCTCGGTGCGGAGCGTGCCGCCGTCGAAGATCGGCGCGACCAGTTGCGCGGCGAGGCTCCAGACATTGCTTGCCCGGTCGAAAAGATGTGCGAAGTCGGTCGCCTGCTGTCCGGTCGATGCGGTCAGCGTGATGTGCGGATAGAGATTGGCGTTGGCGACGCCGAGCGCCGCGGTCGCCGCGTGCAGTTGCGCCTCCGCCGCGAGGATGTCGGGCCGGCGATGCGCGAGCTCCGACGGAATGCCGATCGGGATCGCATCGGGAAGCGCGATCCGCGCAAGGTCGAGCCGCGGCAGGTTCGCGTCGGCCGGCGAGTCGCCGATGGCCACCGCGAGCGCGTGCGTGGCGACGGCCTGTGCTTGCTGAAGCGGCGGCAGACGAGTCGCGTCGTTCGCAAGCTGGCTTTGCGCGCTCACGACGTCGAGCCGCGACACGGAGCCCGCGTCGAACGCCACCTGCACGAGCTTCAGGTTCTCGCGGTCGCTCGCGAGGATCGCCTCGGCCGTGTCGATCTGCGCCGACAGCGATGCAATGCGAAGCGCAAGCATCACGGCGCTGCCCGTCACCGCGAGATACGCAGCGCCTGCCTGCTGCCGCTGATACTCGGTAAGCGCGAACCGCTGCTCGACCGATCGCGCGACACCGCCCGTGTAGTCGAGCGCGTAGCTCACCGTGGGTCCGATTGCGAAATACTTGAACGGTGGCGGCTTCGGCTGCGTGCCGAGAAACTGCGCACCGTACTTCTGTCCGCCCATGCCGGCTGTCAATCCGACCTGCGGGTAGAGCGCGCCGGCCTGCGCATAGGCGAGCTCCTGCATCTGCGCGAGCGTTGCATTGGCCTCGGCAAGCGTGCGATTGCGCGCGAGGGCGCGGCGCGCGAGTGCATCGAGCGCATCGGAACGAAAGAGCGACCACCAGTCGCCGGCGATGGCGACACCGGGGACAAGGCGCTGACGCCCTTCCGCGGTGTTGCCGTTCTCCGACGTGACCGCGGTGTAGCGATCCTCGTGCGGTGCATCGGGACGCCGGAAATCGGGTCCGACCGCGCATCCTGCGAGGCACGCGCACGCGAGCATCGTCCACGCCACGCGCCTGTTCATTCGACGATCACGGGCTCGTCGCCGCCGCGGGGACGCGCGCCACGCAAGAGCGCGACGAGCGGAATCGTGACGAGCGTCAGTACGAGCATCAGCTTGAAATCGTTCAAGTAGGCGATGATCGACGCCTGATTCGTGACGGCATGGTTGAGCATCGCGAGGCCGTTCGTCGTCGACATCGCATCTGGTGCCTGCGCCGCCAGCGCGGGATTGAACGGCGTGACGTGCTCGGCAAGTCGTGCGTGCATGATCTGCGTCTTGCGCGTAAGGAGCGTCTCGACGACCGAAATGCCGACGCTGCTTCCGAGGTTCCGCATCAGGCTGAAGAGCGCCGTGCCCTCGTTGCGCAAGCGCGGCGCGAGCGTCGCGAACGTGACGGACGCGAGCGGCACGTAAACGAATCCCGTCCCGAGTCCCTGCACGAGCCCCGACCAGATGACGGGCGTCGGATCCATCGCGAGATCGAAGTGCGTCATCTGGAAGCACGAGAACGCCGTCAGTCCGAATCCCGCCGCGATCACGAGGCGCACGTCGAGCTTGCCCATGAGCCGGCCGACGATGAACATCGCCACGAGCGTACCGATGCCGCGCGGTGCGGTGACAAGGCCCGTGGTCACGACCGGATAGTCCATCAGGTTCTGCAAGAGCGCCGGCAGAAGCGCGAGCGTCGCGAACAGCACGACGCCGACGACGAAGATGAAGACGTTGCCAGCCAGGAAATTGCGATCCTTGAAGAGCGCGGGACTCACGAACGGATGCCGTGTCGTCGTCAGCATGTGCACGACGAAGAGGTAGAGCGCGATCCCGCAAACGATGGCCTCGATGCGTATTTCGGGAGAGTCGAACCAGGCCTTGAGCTCGCCGCGATCGAGCAGAAGCTGCAACGCGCCGATCGCGACGCTCAAGGTGGTGAAGCCGAAGAAGTCGAAGCGGGAGCGATGGATCTGCGTCTCCGACATGAACGTCGCGATGCCGGCGAACGACAGGATCCCGAACGGCACGTTGATGTAGAACACCCACCGCCAGTTGTAGTGGTCGGTGAGCCAGCCGCCGAGCGCCGGCCCGAGGATCGGGCCGATCGTCACACCCATGACCCAGATCGCCATCGCGCGTGCATGGTGCGAAGGTGGATTGATGTCGAGCAGCACCGCCTGCGACATCGGGATCAGCGCCGCGCCGCAGAGGCCCTGGAACATCCGCGCCATGACGATCTGCGGCAGCGTCTGCGCGAGGCCGCACGCCGCCGATGCAATCGTGAATCCGGCGACCGAAAAGAGGAACACGCGCTTGCGGCCGACCTGTCCGGCGAGCCAGCCGGAAAGCGGCGTCATGATCGCGGCGCAGATGATGTACGAGGTCAGCACCCACGCCATCTGATCCTGCGTCGCGGACAGCGATCCCTGGATGCGCGGCAACGCGACGTTCGCGATCGTGTTGTCGAGCGCCTGCATGATCGACGCGAGCATGATCGAGACTGTGATGGCGCCGCGATTCACGTGACGCTCGCCGTGCGCTTCCGGCGCCGCAGCGGCTACGTCCGCACTCATTGCGCTTCGCCGGCTTTCGCGTCGCGGATGCCGAGGCCGAACAGCCGGCGCGCGTGCTTCGTGTCGACGCTCACGTTGGCGCTCAAGCCCGCCTGCAACGGATACGCCGGATCCGAGTCGTCGATCTCGATGCGAATCGGCAATCGCTGCACGACTTTCACCCAGTTGCCGGTTGCGTTCTCCGGCGGCAGCACGGAGAACTGCGATCCGGTGCCGGGACTCACGCTCGCGACGTGCCCGCGGAATCGCCGGCCGGGATACGCGTCGACCTCGACTTCCGCCGGCTGCCCCGGTCGCATGTACGTGAGCTGGTCCTCCTTGAAATTCGCATCGATCCAGAGGTCATGCGTCGACAGGAGCACGAAAAGCGGCGCGGACGCGTTGACGTAGCTTCCGACCTGAAGCTGTTCGACCTTCGTGACGACGCCGTCGCTCGGCGCGGCAATGGTCGTGTAGGAAAGATCGAGCTGCGCGCGATCGAGCAGCGCCTGCGCACGCTGCACCGACGGATGCCGATCGGGCGCGATGTCGGGATTGCCGCCGAGGCTTGCGGCGACTGCATCCATCTGCTGACGCGCGCTCGCGGCCTGCGCGCGTGCCTCGTCGCGTGCACGCAGCGCCCGATCGAGCTGGCTTTGCGACGAGATGCCCGAGGCGACGAGCCGCTTCTGTCGCTCGTATTCGCCTTCCTGATACGCGAGCGTCGCCTGTGCCGCGGCGAGCTCGGATCGGCGCTGCCGATAGCTCGCCTTCATCGACTCGATCGCAAGACGCGACGCGGCGAGTTGCGCGGAAGCCTCGTCGACGGCGATGCGAAACGGCGCATCGTCGAGTCGAAACAGCAGGTCGCCTCGATGGACCGGCTGGTTTTCGTGGACGAGCAGCGTCGCAACGCGGCCCGATACGTTCGCGCTGATCGCGACGCGGGCTGTCTGCACGTAGGCATCGTCAGTGGTCTCGTAGCGACCGCCGGTCAAATACCAATAGCCTACGATCGCGAGCACGACGACGGGCCCGGCCAGCATGAGCGGAAGCCGTATGCGGCGACGCCACGGACGCTTCGCACGCCGTGCACGCGGCGGATGGCCTGCCGACGCGGGAGGCGAATCGTCGTCGTTGACCGTGCTCGTCATGCACGCCCTTTCGAGCGGGACGATTTGCCTTGGAATGAATCCGTTCGCGCGTCGCCAGGCACTCCCTCCAGCGCACGCATGTTCGTATGGATACTCTCGAGGAGATCGATCAGGCTCAATCGATGCGCCTTGTCGATGCCCGCGAACGCCTCGGCGCGTGTCGCATCGGCGAGTCGCCAGATTTCGTCGAGAAGCGGTCGCGCTCGCTCCCTGAGGTAAAGGCAGCGCGCGCGCCGATCGGTCGGGTGGCGCCTGCGCTCGAGCCAGCCCTCGCGCTCCATGCGGTCGAGGATGCGCACCATCGTCATCGGCTCGACCTCGGCGAGCTCGGAGAGGCGCGCCTGGCTAACGCCTTCGTTCTTCTCGAGGCGCACCAGCACCTTGCACTGCGCGAGCGTGAGCGGAATCTCGCGCGCGCGGCGCTCGAAGCGCTCGACGTAGCGGCGGCTCACGTCCTTCAGCAGGAAGCCGAAATTACGCTCGCGGCGCAGCGCCTTCGACGGCATCGATAACGCGCAATACGATAACGCACGTTATCATACCGAACGTTCCGGCCGCAGGCGAGCTACAGCTACGGCACGCGCGGGTCGGGGAACACGTCGTGCATGATGAAATCCTCGAGGCCGGCGTTGTCCTCGGGTCGCGCCGAGAGCCGAACGTTGCGGCCGAGGCGCTGCGAGGTCCACAGGAAATCGCCCGACACGTTGTCGCGGATGATCGCGATCATCTTGCGCACGATGGCGATCCTGATATCCGGGTTCTTGCCGCGTCGCACCTCGATCAACTGCCTCGCCGTGCGTTGAATGTCCTTGTCGAAGCCGAAGAAATAGAACTCGGCAGCGTCGGACTCGACCTCGCGGATCTCGAAGAGACCACCGGCATTTCGCGTGTTCGCGCCGAACGCGGGCTGTCGTCCGAGGCCGAGGTTTTCGGCGACGATGCGGTCGCGGCGCGCGATGTCGTCCGATACGCCATTGTCGCCGGGCGGCGAGGGTGCTTCGCCGCGCGCCATGCGTTTCGCCTCGATGTAAGAGGCGAGATCGCCCGCCGGGGCCGGCGGCATCGGCGCCGGTTTGGTCTCTGGCGCAGCAGGTGCAGGCGTCGGCGCGAGCGGAGGCGGCGGCAGCATCGGCGCCTGTGGTACGGCGCGCGCGATCATCGGCAAGCGACGCAGACTCGGCGCGGACCGTGGCCTGGGTAGCGTATGCGGCGCCGGCTTCGCGGTCAACACAGGCGGCGGGGACGCGGGCGTCGCGGGCGCGCTCTCCCGCGGACGCGGCGATGCCATCGCAATGCTGGACGCCTCGCGTCGCGGCGCGATCTCGACGGCGAGCGGGGAGAGATCGTTGATGCCCGGCGCCTGCGACATCAGGCGCAAGTGCGGGAGCAGCAGCCACAGCGCTGTCACGTGCACGAGCAGCGACAGGACGACCGCGATCCAGAGGACCGGGATCGTCAGCGTTTCGTTTCGATGCGCCAAAGGTCGAGCCGCGCTCGCACGCTAACGATTCACTGCACGAAGCGCCTGCTCGGCATAGCGCGCACCGGCCGCCGCGCCGGGCGGAATCGTACGGTCGATGCGCGCGCGATCGTCGGCCGTCAGATGAATCGCGATCGCGCCGGCATTCTCCTCGAGATAACGGCGCCGCTTCGTCCCGGGGATCGGCACGAGGTGCTCGTACTGCTCGAGCAGCCACGCGAGGACGAGTTGCGGCGGCGTGCAACGATGCTCCGACGCGATCGCCCGGATCTCGTCGACGAGTTGCAGATTGCGCGCGAAGTTCTCGCCCCGGAAGCGCGGCGACGTACGCCGATAGTCGTCGGCCTCGAGATCATCGATGCGCTGGATTCGTCCCGTCAGGAACCCGCGCCCGAGCGGGCTGTACGCGACGAAACCAATGCCGAGTTCGCGCACGGTCCGCAGAATCTCGTCCTCCGGCTCCCGGCTCCACAGCGAATATTCGGTCTGCAGCGCGGCAATGGGATGCACGGCCTGTGCGCGACGGATGGTCTGCGGCGCAGCTTCCGAGAGTCCGAGAAAGCGCACTTTCCCTTGGCGGACGAGGTCTGCCATCGCACCGACCGTGTCTTCGATCGGCGTATGGGGATCGACGCGATGCTGGTAGTAGAGGTCGATCACGTCGACGCCGAGTCGCGCGAGGCTCTCGTCGCAGCACTGGCGCACGTATTCCGGCCGGCCGTTGACACCCTTGAATGTGCCGTCAGGATTGCGGACGTTGCCGAATTTAGTCGCGATCACGACCCCGTTGCGATGGCCGTGCAGCGCGTGGCCGACGAGCTCCTCGTTGCGCCCGGCGCCATACATGTCGGCGGTATCGAGAAACGTGATGCCGAGGTCGAGCGCGCGATGGATCGTCGCGATCGATTCGGCGTCGTCCCGGCCGCCGTAGAAGTCGGACATGCCCATGCAACCCAGCCCGATTGCCGACACTTCGAGGCCTTGACCAAGCGTTCGTTTTTGCATGTTCCCTTGCTCCGATGCGCGCGTTCACATTTTGAGCGCATTGCATGCCGGCGCGTTCATCCGGCTTTCCTCGATTCTCGGGAGATGTCGGCCGCGTGCCGACAGGGCTTTCAGGCACTATCTCGTGGCGCCGCAGACCGATCGGGAGTCAGATAGACAGTTCAGGCAGCGGCAAGCCGCTGCATTTCATGGAGAGAGACGATGAACCGCGATCAGGTCGAAGGCAAGGTCAAGGATGTGGCAGGCAAGGTGGAGCGCAAGGTCGGCGAAGCGACCGGGAACACGAGCGCGCAGGTGAAGGGCGGCGCAAAGCAGGTCGAGGGCAAGATCCAGCACGCAGCAGGCGACGTGCGGCATGCGTCGGACAAGGCCGACGACAAGGCGCGCGATCGGTGAATCGCTGGGCGCGTCTCGCGAAGGCGAGAAATTCCGCTGGCGCGAGCGCGCCTTGGCATCGGCGCGGAACCTGGCGCGCCGCTCCTGGCCTCACCCTAATGGCTAAAGGAGATCTGTCATGAGAGGCTTGACGAGGTGCGTACTCGCGTCGATCGCGGCGGCCGGCTTGCTGGCCGGGTGCGCGACCTACGATTACGGATACGGCTACGCGCAGCCCTATTACGGATACAGCTACGACTACGGTCCCTATTCGTACGATTACGGCCCCTACTACTACGGCTACGGCTACGGCCCGTACTACTACGGCGCGCCGGCCATCGGATTCGATTTCGGCTATCGGCACTACGACCACGATGGGCACAACCATTACCGGCACGATTACAACAATCGCCACTATGGAGCCACACAGAACTATCGCTATAGCGGAAGCCATGGCAACTATACCGCGCACAATGCACGGCCGTCGGTGGCGCACGCCAATCGCAGCGGCACATATGCGCGCAACCGCGCGGCGCCGCCGCGTGCTTCCACCGATCACGCGAGATTATCGTCGTCGATGCGCGCCGAGCAGCAGCAGTAGATGACGCGATCCGCGGGGAAGCGCGCGCAATCCCGCGGATCCAGTTCGGTACGGTCGCATATTCTCGCGACGATCGATTCGGATCGCGAGCGTCGGCGCGCATCGCGTCCACTTAACATCTCGATCGCGTCTACTGGCCCGCCGTCAAGGAGCTTTGGGCAGCCTGCGATAACGAAACGTAATTTTCTCGCCTATCTCATCGCCGTGTCGCCGACAATGTTGCCTTGTCTGCGCGATCGGCCGCTGACGTTTTTCCGCTAACCCGAGGGAATCGCCGGCCGGTTCATCTATGCCGGCGACCGCCAGACAGGGAGCCGTCGTACAACGCGGCCGCATTCGCGAAGCCGAAAGCCGTTGCCTTCGCCCTCGAATCGACGCTCTCGTCGGGCAAGACGGGCCTGCACGTGATCGTGCCGGTCTTGCGCGCGCTGGGTTTTCGACGCGGTGCGCGAGATGGCGCGCGTCATCGAAGGCCCACGTCGTGCGCGAGGACCCGCACGACGTGACACTCGAATGGGATATTGGCAAGCGGCGCGGCAAAGTGTTCGTCGATGCCAACATGAACGTGCGCGGCAAGTCGATGACCGCGCCGTGGTCGCCGCGCGGATTGCCGTGCGCGCCCGTATCGATGCCCCTCACATGGCGCCGCCTGAAAGCACAAAACATCGAGGATGTGCTTCGGGCAATGGCGAGTTGATGTGAAACGCTAGCTACGGCGCTTAAACAATTGGTAATACTAAGATTATCTTCAACGAAATTAATCGCTTCAGGTCTTACCGCCAATTGGTGGTCCCGTAGTGATTCTCGTGGCCCGGCCAACGATCAGGATCGCCGTACCCGGTTTCACGCCGGGACGGCTCGTGAGCGTGCTCGGGCTTTCGAGCGTCGCGATCGGCTTCGCCTTTCGCGACATCCTGCAGAATTTCCTCGCCGGCAGCCGAAATTCATCGTTGTTGCGACGGCGAAGCGATCCCGGATGTTGCGCCCTGCGCTGGTGGGTGCACCCGCCGCGGCACTTCGAGTTGCAGCGTGGCCTCGATACGGTTCTCGCGAAGGTCCGCCAGGCGATGCTCGCCGAGAGCGCCGAAGCGTTGCACCGCCGCAGCCGTTCGAAAAGGAGAGCCGGTGAGGGTTACCGCATGTAGCATCGTCGCGTGACGCGCTTCGCCGACCTCGTTTCGACCTCCGAGCGCGTCGCGCGAACGCC
>Ga0070731_10001062_pt1 | contig 30346 bp, 31 predicted proteins | sample Coa_R1_2_FD_66448 | JGI IMG/M metagenome (GOLD analysis project Ga0070731, IMG submission 66448) | Surface soil microbial communities from Centralia Pennsylvania, which are recovering from an underground coalmine fire - Coalmine... | ecosystem: Environmental > Terrestrial > Soil > Unclassified ... | reverse complement strand
TTTGCCGCGAGAAGCGGGAGCATCAGCGCCGCCCACCACGACAGAAGCGCACCGCGCATGCAGCTCATCGACATTGGCCCCTCCCGGCTTGCCGTGTCCCGAACGCTAGCTGGCGCCCTCGCCTTGGGCTCTGATCCAGATCAAGGATCGGACGAAGCCTCCGCTCTACCGATTCCGGCAGATGTCCGAATGGAGGCCCTCATGAAGAGCAGGATGATCGGTGGCGGGCTGCTGGCCCTGGTGACGGCATTGAGCGGGCCCGCGGACGCGCACACGCTCCTGCTCGACTGCTACACCGTGTCCGGCGACGTCGTGGCCTGCCGAAGCAGCTACTCCGACGGGACGAACGCGCCGGGCATCACGGTCGAGCTCTATTCGGACAAGAATTCCAAGCTCGGCACCGGCATGGCCGACGCCAACGGCGTGTATCTCTTCAAGGCGCCGCCGGAGGAGTACGTCGTGGTCATCGCGGCGGGAGCGGCGCATGTCGCGAGCCTGTCGAGCCCCGACATCTCGGCCAAGCCGCACCGCCCCGGCTGGGGCGCCGACTGGATCCCGGTTGCAACCGTCGACCGGCTGCAAAAGCTTCGGCAATGGGAAGCGCAGTTCACGAGCGAAAAGGCGCCGCTCGTCAAGCGCGCGGAAGAAGAACTCGCAAAATGACGGCGTTGCGCCGGTCGCCGCAGCGATACGATGAGGTTGCCGCATCGTTCCGCCCGGTGACTGTCGTGCCCATGCCGCCGGCCATGCGGCGGTGATGCAATTCGATATCGTTGGAGAGGATCACGCCCCGGGCGGCCTGACGTCGCGAGAAGCGAATGAACGCCTGCGGCGCGAGGGGCCGAACCTGCTGCCCCGTCCGGAGAGCCGGACACTGTTGCGCATTGTCGGCGAGATCCTGCGCGAGCCGATGTTTGCTCTGCTGCTCGGTGCCGGCACGATCTACCTGCTGCTCGGCGATCTCAAGGAAGCCCTGATCCTCTTTCTGTTTGCCTGCACCTCGGTCGGCATCGCCGTGGTGCAGGAAGCGCGAACGGAACGCGTTCTTGAAAGCCTGCGCGACCTGACCAGCCCGCGCGCGCTGGTCATCCGCGATGGCATCGAGACGCGCATCGCCGGCGCCGAGGTGGTGCGCGGCGATCTCATCCTGCTGGCGGAGGGCGACCGCGTCCCGGCGGACGCGACCGTGCTCGCCGCCCATGACCTGATGACGGACGAATCGCTGCTGACCGGCGAGTCGGTGCCGGTGCGCAAGATCGGCGCCCATGCCGCCGCACCGTCGGGCCGGCCAGGGGGTGAGGATCTGCCATACGTCTATTCCGGCAGCATGGTCGTGCGCGGCCACGGCCGGGCGGAGGTGGCCGCGACTGGTCCGCGCAGCGAGATCGGCAAGATCGGAATGGCAATCGTCGGCATTGAAGACGAGCCGCCCCGCCTTCAAGCTGAAATCGGACGGCTCGTCCGCCGTTTCGCCGCCGTCGGCATAACTCTGAGCGTTCTCGCCGTGCCGCTTTACGGATTTCTCCGCGGCGGCTGGCTCGACGCGCTGCTGAGCGGGATCGCGCTCGGCATGTCGATGCTGCCCGAGGAGTTCCCGCTGGTCCTCACCGTATTCATGGTGATGGGGGCTTGGCGCATCTCCCGTGCCCGCGTGCTGACCAGACGCGTCGCGGCGATCGAGACGCTCGGCGCTGCGACTGTCCTGTGCACCGATAAGACCGGCACGTTGACCCAAAATCGAATGACGATCGTCGAACTGCGCAAGGGAGCCGATGTCTGGCGGCCGGACGGCGGCGCCCGGGCGCCCGCCGCCATCGCGGCGCTCATCCGGCAGGGAATCCTGGCAAGCGCCCGCATGCCGTTCGACCCGATGGAAAAGGCATTCCATGCCCTTGGCCGGGATGCCCTTGCACCGGATGACGACCCGCATCGCGATCTTGCGCTCAAGTGGGAATACGGCCTTCGGCCCGACTTGCTCGCGGTGACGAACGTGTGGGAAGCGCCGGGCCGCGAGACCTTGCTCGTGGCGGCCAAGGGTGCCCCGGAAGCCATAGCGGAACTGTCCGGCTGCTCGCCCGAAGACCGCGATCGGCTGCGTGCCTCGATCGACGAAATGGCGCGCGCAGGCATGCGCGTTCTCGGCGTCGCCCGCGCCGAACTGCCGGCCGCGACCGGCAAGCCCGATACGCCGCGCGGCATGAAGTTCGAGTTTCTCGGACTGGTCGGCCTCGCCGATCCGCTGCGCCCCACCGTGCCGGCCGCGGTCCGCGAGTGCCGTTCGGCCGGCATCCGGGTCATCATGATCACCGGTGACTACCCGCAGACCGTCGAGGCCATCGCCGCTCAGGCCGGGCTCGAGACGGGCGAGGTCGTATCCGGCGCCGATCTCGAGGCAATGAGCGATGCGGACCTGGCCGTCCGCGTGCGTCGCGCGACCGTATTCGCTCGTACGATGCCCGAACAAAAGCTGCGCATCGTCCAGGCCCTCAAGGCCGACGGTGAAATCGTCGCGATGACCGGCGACGGCGTCAATGATGCCCCGTCGCTGAAAGCCGCGCATATCGGCATCGCGATGGGCGGCCGCGGTACGGACGTTGCGCGCGAGGCGTCCTCCCTCGTCCTGCTCGATGACGATTTCGCGTCGATCGTCGCCGCGATCCGGCTCGGGCGCCGGATCTACGACAATCTGCGCAAGGCGATGGCCTACATTCTCGCGATCCACGTGCCCATCGCAGGACTCGCGCTGACACCGCTCATCTTCGGGCTTCCGCAGATTCTCTGGCCTTTGCACATCGCCTTCCTGGAACTGATCATCGATCCCATGTGCTCGATCGTGTTCGAGGCGGAGGACGAAGAGCGGAACGTCATGGGCCGCCCGCCGCGGCCACCCAAGGAAGCGCTCTTCAGTCTTGGCAATATTGTCTGGAGTCTGGCGCAAGGTGCCGTCGTGCTCGCCTTCATCGCCGGACTGTTCGTGCTCGCGCTCCGTCAGGGCCTGCCGGAGGAGGACGCCCGCGGCCTGAGCTTTGCCGCTCTCGTCGTCACGAATCTCGGACTTGTCCTCGTCAACCGCTCGCTCAGCGCTTCGGTGTTCTCGGCGTTTCGGCGTCGCAATGCGGCGTTATGGTGGGTGACGGGCGGCACCGCCGCGATCCTTGCAGGGATCTTTCTTGCTGCGCCGGCTCGCGCGCTCTTCCATTTCGGTCCGCTGCACGCTGATGACGCGGCCGTAGCGATCGTCAGTGGCCTTGCCGTCCTGGGTCTATTGGAAGCGGCCAAACGCGCGGCCGAGCACCGCAAGACGGCCGCCGGGCAGCGTTGAACCGCGGCGGCGAAGGCCCGGATCGGCCGGACAGCCGGCTCCCGAATCACGTCAATCGAGGGATTTGCGGAAGCGGACGACGCTCAGGCCGAGCAGGCCGATGCCGAGCGCCGCCAGCGCGAGCATGTCGGGCCACAGAACGTCGAGGCCGACGCCCTTCAGGAACGTGCCTCTGATGATGATGAGATAATACCGCAGCGGATTCACATAGGTGATGGCCTGGAGGGCACCCGGCATGCTGCTGATCGGGAAGCTGAATCCCGACAGCGTGAAAAGCGGGTTGACCACGAAGAAGTTGGAAGCGAAGGCCTGCTGCTGGGTGGTGCAGATCGTGGAGATCAGGAGGCCCAGCCCGAGCGTGCTCAGCAGGAACAGCGAGGTCCCAAGCAGCAGGACCAGAGGATTGCCGACGAACGGCACGCCGAACCAGATCGTGCCGGTCAGTGCGATGAGCATGACCTCGCCGAGGCCGACGAGGAAGAACGGCGCGGTCTTGCCGAGCACGAACTCGAGCGGCCGGATCGGCGTGACCATGATCTGCTCGAGCGTCCCCACCTCGCGCTCGCGGACGATCGCGAAGGCCGTCAGGTTCACGACGATGGTAAGGGTGAGCGTGCCGATGACGCCCGGCACGAAGAACCATCGGCTGTTGAGGTCGGGATTGTACCAGGGCCGCGCCTCGAGCGTGACCTCGACCGGAGCGGTCTTCGGTCCGGGCAGGACGCGTTCGGCCAGGTCGAGCTGGTATGCCGCCGAGAAACGCTGGACGATCTCGCCCACATAGGAGAGCGCGATCAAAGCCGTGTTCGAGTTCGTGCCGTCGACCAGGACCTGGACGGGGGCAGGCTGTCCCTTGCGGAGCTTCTCGGCGAAGCCGGCATGCACGACCAGCGCGACCGTGGCGTCGCTCTGCTCGATGGCCGCCTCGACGGCTTGGCTTGTCGTCGCGACCTCCACGACATGGAACCGCTCCGAGCTGCCGAACCCGGCGACAAGCTCGCGGCTTTCCTGGCTGTGGTCCAGATCGACGACGGCGGTCGATACGCCGAAGACCTCGAAGGTCGCGGCATAGCCGAAGATCAGCATCTGGATGATCGGCGGCACGAGCAGCCGGAAGCGCGACCACCGGTCCCGCCACAGCTCCAGAAACTCCTTGATGACGACCTGCAGGATGCGCTCGGGCACGGCAGGTCAATCGAGCGACTTGCGGAAGCGCAGGATGGTCAGGCCGAGCAGCCCCAGGCCGAGCGCCGCAAGCGCGAGCATATCCGGCCACAGCACGCCGAAGCCGACGCCCTTGAGGAACGTGCCGCGCGTGATGACGAGGTAGTAGCTGAGCGGATTGACGTAGGTCAGCGCCTGCATCGCGGCCGGCATGGTGGTGATCGGCGTCGTGAAGCCCGAGAGCATGAAGATCGGGTTGATCACGAAGAAATTGGAGGCAAAGGCCTGCTGCTGGGTCGTGCAGACGGTCGAGATGAGGAGGCCGAGCGAGATCGAGGTCAGCAGGAAGAGCGACGTGCCGACGAAGAGGACGAAGGGATCGCCGACGAACGGCACGCCGAACCAGATCATGCCGGTGACCAGCAGCATGAACACCTGGCCGATGCCGATGAGATAGAGCGGCAGGGTCTTGCCGATCAGGAGCTCGAAAGGCCGGATCGGTGTCACCATGATCTGCTCGAGCGTGCCGACCTCGCGCTCGCGCACGATCGCGAAGGCGGTGAGGTTGACGACGCTGACCAGCGTCACCGTGCCGACGATGCCCGGCACGAAGAACCACCGGCTGTCGAGACCGGGGTTGAACCACGGCCGCTCTTCGAGCCGCACCTCGACAAGCTGCGTCCGCGGGCCCGGCAGCACGCGGTTCGCGAGATCGATCATGTGGGCGGTCGAATAGGTGCCGACGATCTGACCGACATACCCGAGGGCGAGCAGCGCCGTGTTGGAGTTGGTGCCGTCGACCAGCACCTGGAGCGGCGCCTTCTGACCCTTGCGGAGACGCTGGGCGAAGCCCGGATGGATGACCAGCGCCACCGCCGCGTCGCCGCGTTCGATCGCGTCGGTGATGCCCGCCTCGTCGGCCGCGACCCGGATGATCCGGAAGCGGCCCGAGCCGGTGAAGGCGCTGACCAGCTCCCGGCTCTCCTGGCTGTGGTCCAGGTCGAGCACGGCCGTCGTCACGGCGTTGACCTCGAAGGTGGCGGCGTAGCCGAAGAGCAGAAGCTGGATGATCGGCGGCGCGAGCAGAGAGAAGCGGCCCCAGCGGTCGCGTGACAGCTCGAGAAGCTCCTTGATCAGAATCTGCAGGATCCGGCCGAGCATGGCTGCCTCAGTCCACGGTCTTGCGGAATGCCCGCGCAGCCAGATACGTGACGAGCCCCGCATAGACGACCATCGCCGCCAGCGGGAAGGCGATCTCGGTCACGCCTGCCCCTTTGAGGAAGATCGCTTTGAGGACGGTCACGTAATAGCGCGAGTGAACGAGATAGGTGATGGCCTGGATCACGCCCGGCATCTGATCGATCGGGAAGGCGTAACCCGACAGCATCGTGGTCGGCAGCAAGGTGACGAGCAGCGCTATCTGGCTGGCGCCGAGTTGGCTGCGGATGAGCACCGAGAGCAGGTAGCCGATGCCGAGCACGACCACGAGAAAGAGCGCGGTCGCGAAGAGCAGCGTCGAGAGCGCACCGCGGAACGGCACGGTGAACCAGAAGACGGCAAGCCCGAGGCAGAAGAAGGCATCGAGCATGCCGACGCCGAAATAGGGTGCGAGTTTGCCGATCATCAGCTCGAGTGGCGTCACCGGCGTCGACACGAGCAGCTCCATCGTGCCGCGCTCCCACTCGCGCGAGATGGTGAGCGACGTGAGCTGCGCGCCGACCAGCGCCATCACGATCGCGACGATGCCGGGCACGATGAAGTTGCGGCTTTCCAGAGCCTCGTTGAACCAGACGCGGGATTCGAGCGCGACCGGCTGGGCCAGCGCCGGTACGCCGCGGCGGGAGAGCGCCTCGGACCAGGCATCGGCCGAGTAGGCTGACACGATGGCCTGGGCATAGCCGATCGCGATGTTGGCGGTGTTGTCGTCGGTGGCGTCGATCAGCGCCTGGACCGCGCTGCGGCTGCTGTCGCCGAGCCGCGCCGAGAAATCCGGCGGGATCACGAGCGCCACGCGGCAGCGCCCGTCATCGATCGCGGCGGTCACCGCGCGTGCATTGTCGAAGGCGCCGACGACCTGGAAGTACTGCGAGGACTGAAAGCGCTTCAGCAGGTCCTGGCTGTCCTGGTTCGCCTGCTGATCCCAGACGCAGACCGGGATGTGCTTGATGTCGACGCTGACGCCGTAGCCGAGCAGGCACATCTGCATGAAGGGCATGGCCAGCGCGATCATCAGGCTGCGCGGGTCGCGCCAGATCTGGAGCGCTTCCTTGACCGCGATCGCCCTGATCCGGTTGAGCTTCATGCCGACACCAGCGGGACCGGCGCGCGGTGGCCGACAAGCTCCACGAACGTGTCCTCGAGGCTGGGCTCGATGCGGCTGACGCGCGCGCCGGGAATGCCGTGCCCGGCGAGCCACGCCGGCAGCTCGCGCGCCGCTCGATCGGCGTCGTCGACCAGCACGTGGAGCGCGTTGCCGAACGGTGCCACGTCGATGATTCCGGGGCGGGACGGCAGCGTATCGAGCGCCTCGGCGATGCGCGTTGCCTCGACCAGCACGAGCTGGCCGCCCAGCGCGCGGTGCTTCAGATGGTCCGGACTGCCGAGCGCTATCAGCTTTCCTTGGCTGATCAGCGCAATGCGGTTCGCATACTCGGCCTCGTCCATGTAGTGCGTCGATACAAGGATGGTGACGCCGTCCGCCGCCATATCATGGATGAGATCCCAGAAGCGGCGACGCGACACCGGGTCGACGCCGGAGGTCGGCTCGTCGAGGAACAGCACGGGCGGGCGGTGGAGGATGGCGCAGCCGAGCGCCAGGCGCTGCTTCCACCCGCCGGCGAGCGTCGACACCAGCGCGGTCTCGCGCCCGGCCAACCCGGCCATCTCGGTCGCGAAGCGGATGCGCTCGCCGAGCTCGCTGCGCTTCACGCCATAGATGCCGCCGAAGAAGCGCAGGTTCTCGATCACCGTGAGATCGCTGTAGAGCGAGAATTTCTGCGACATGTAGCCGATCTGCCCGCGCACCCGCTCGGGATCGCGGGCAACATCGATGCCGGCGACCAGAGCGCGGCCGGAGGTCGGCCGCAGGAGCCCGCACAGCATGCGGATGATGGTCGACTTGCCGGCGCCGTTCGGCCCGAGGAAACCCATGATCTCGCCGCGCTTCACGTCGAAGCTCACGCCGTCCACGGCGGTGAAGGCGCCGAACCGCTTCACCAGCTGTTCGACCCGGATGATGCCGTCGTTCATGCCGCCGGCTCCGAACTGCCGAGCAGCGTGACGAAGAGGTCCTCGATCGTCGGCGCGGTGGGCTCGATCCGGCCGAAGGCGAGGCCCGATGCCGTGAGCGCCGAGCGGATCTCGGGGACGCGTAGCGCGGCATCGTCGACATGGACATGAACACCGTCGCCGACGCTGAGCACGCTCGACACGCCGGGTAGGAGCAGCAGACGATCCCGCAACGCGTGCGCGTCGTCGGTGCCGATCGCGAGCAGCGCCCCCGGCATGCGGGATTTCAGCCCGGAAGGCGTATCGCAATAGAGCATGCGGCCGCGATGCAGCAGCGCCAGCCGATGGCACCGCTCCGCCTCGTCGAGATAGGCGGTCGAGATCAGGATGCTGACGCCTTCGGAACGCAGCGAATAGAGGATGTGCCAGAACTCGCGGCGCGACACCGGATCGACCCCGGTCGTGGGCTCGTCCAGCAGGACGACGCGGGGCGAGTGGATGAGCGCGCAGGTCAGCCCAAGCTTCTGCTTCATGCCGCCCGAGAGCTGCCCGGCGAGCCGCTTGCCGAAGGCGCTCATCCCGGAGGCTGCGAGCAGCCGCACGGTGCGCTCCTCGCGCAGTTTCCGCGGAACGCTGAAGAGATCGGCATAGAACCGGATGTTCTCGGTGACGGTCAGGTCCTCGTAGAGTCCGAAGCGCTGCGGCATGTAGCTGATGTGCTGCTTCGCCCGTTCCGGATCCCCGACCACGTCGATCCCGTCGATCGCGATCGTGCCGGCATCTGCGCGCATGACGCCCGCGAGCATGCGCATCGCGGTCGTCTTGCCGGCGCCGTCGGGACCGACCAGCCCGAAAATCTCGCCTGGCGCCACCGCAAACCCCAGATCGTCGACGGCCTTGAGGCTGCCGAACCGCTTGGCGAGCCCGGCGACCGCGATGAGCGGCGCCTCGCTCAACTCGTCCCCGCCGGCTGCAGGGCGATATGCGCGTCGGCCGGCAGCCCGGGGACCAGCTCGTGGGTGGGGTTGTCGATGTCGATCTTGATTCGGTAGACGAGGGTCACGCGCTCCTGGTGCGTCTCCACTGTCTTCGGCGTGAACTCCGCATTCCCCGCGATGAAGGAGATGCGGCCGGGATAGGACTTTCCCGGATAGGAGTCGGTCGTGACCGACACCGCCTGGCCGAGCCTGACTTTGGCGATGTCGGTCTCGTTCACGTAGGCGCGCAGCCAGACATGGTCGAGATCGGCGAGCGTCGCCACCGGCGTTCCGGGCAGCACGATCTCGCCCAGCTCGGCCTGCCGTACCAGGATCACGCCGGCATAGGGAGCAGTCACCGTGGTGTAGCCGCGCGTGATCCGGGCGAGCTTCAAGGCCTCCTCGGCGCTCCGCACATTGGCCCGGTCGAGTTCGACATTGCGCTCGGCCACGGAGACGAGCGACTGGTCGCGGTCGAGCGCCGCGGCGGACTGCTTGTAGGCGGTACTGAACTGGTCGCGCGTGTCGGTCGAGACCCAGCCTTGCTTCCAGAGCTTCTCATTGCGGGAGTCCTCGATCCTTTTGAGCTCGAGATCGGCCTCGTCGCTGATGACCGTCTTGCGCGCGGCCGCGAGGGTATCCGTCGCCGAGTCGAGCTGACGCTGCTGCACGGCCAGTGCCGCCTCGGCCATCACGACCTGCTGCGCGTAATCCGAATCGTCGAGGCGGGCGATCAGCGTACCCTGGGTCACCCATTGGCCTTCGTCGAAGGGCAGCTCGACGATCCGGGACTCGATCGCCTTCACGCTGAGCACGGATTCATGCGCCTCGATATTGCCCGAGAGCAGCAGCTGACCCGGCTCGCCGCCGCCGAACAGCCGCGCGATGAACCCCTTTTCCGCCGCGACGGCACCGGCCGCGCCGGCCGCCAGTCCGAGCGCGAGGAAGATCGTAAGCCTGTGAGGCGCCATGGTGCTCGAATTTCCAATGGGAGGTCTCGAATGCCCTGGGAGCAGACCATGAGCGGTCCCACGGGAGCATTGACGTGAATCAGTCGCCGACGAGTCTGGACGCGGCAGCCCCACCGCCGGACCGGCTCCTATCCGGTCCAGCGGAATCCGGTCGCTCTACTCTTGGGCCTCAATCAGGACCTTGAGAGCACGCGTGTTGGCCGCATGGCCGAACGTCTCGTAGGCGTCGAGGATCTGGTCGAAGCGGAAGCGGTGCGTGATCAGGCGTTTCGGATCGATCCGGCCCGCAGCTACCGTCTTCAGCAGCATCGGCGTGGTTACAGTGTCGACGAGACGGGTCGTGATGGTGATGTTCTGCGCCCAGAGCCTCTCGAGGTGCAGGTCGACCTTGGCGCCGTGCACGCCGACATTGGCGATGGTGCCGCCCGGCGCGACGATGTCCTCGCAGGTGATGAACGAAGCCGGCACGCCGACCGCCTCGATCGCCGTGTCGACGCCGCGTCCGCCGGTCAGCTTCATCACTGCCTCGCCGGCGCCGGCGCCCGCGGCACAGACCGTCTGCGTGGCACCGAAGCGTCTCGCCACGTCGAGCCGGTTCTGATCGGGATCGACCATGATGATCTCGGCCGGCGCGTAGAACTGGGTGGTCAGCAGCGCGGCCAAGCCGATCGGTCCTGCGCCGACGATTGCCACGGTGCCGCCGGGCGCCACCTTGCCGTTGAGCACGCCGCATTCGAAGCCGGTCGGCAGGATGTCGCTCAGCATTACCAGCGCGTCCTCCTCGGCGCCTTCGGGCACCCGGTAGAGGCTGGTATCGGCGTGCGGGATGCGGACGAACTCGGCCTGGGTGCCGTCGATCTCATTGCCGAGGATCCAGCCGCCCGTCGTGCAGTGCGAATACATGCCGCGGCGGCAGTATTCGCAACGCCCGCAAGCCGAGATGCACGAGATCAGGACGCGATCGCCGGGATGGAACACCGTGACCCCCGGGCCGACGCTGTCGACGACGCCGACACCCTCATGCCCGAGAATCCGGCCGGGGCTGCAGGTCGGAACGTCGCCTTTGAGGATATGCAGATCGGTTCCGCAGATCGTCGTCTTCGTGACCCTGACGATGGCGTCCGTGGGTGCCGCAATCTGAGGCTTGGGGCGCTCCTCGACCGCCTGTTTCCCGGGTCCCCGATAGACGAATGCTTTCATGATTAGCCTCGCGCGATTCGGTCCTGGCAGCGGCCGCACCGGGACGAGATCCGCTGTCCCGGCGGCCACTCGAAGGATAGAAGCGCGGCGCGCCGGGCCCCTTGACGTGGGTCAACGCCTGGACCCGAGCCTCACCTGATCTACGTCAACGCACGCGCCGCCTCGGCCGCTACGATCGCCCGGCTGACATCGACGCGGATCGTTATGGGCGCCGTCATTCCCTCCTCCATCTCACCGGCCGGACGGGTCGTCGCCGTCCGCGGCTCCGTCGTCGACATCGCGTTCGACGACGGTGTCCTGCCTGGCATCCTCGACGGGCTCGCCATCGACTCCGGCAAGGGCGAAGAGCTGATCGCCGAGGTGCAGCAGCATCTGGGCCCGACTTCCGTGCGCGCCGTGGTGCTCGAGAACACGGCCGGGCTCCGGCGCGGCAGCGCGGCGCGCTCGCTGGCCGCGCCGATCTCCGTCCCGGTCGGCGAAGCCGTACTCGGACGGCTTCTCAATGCGCTCGGCGAGCCGGCCGACCGTCTGTCGCCGCTGCCTCCCGACACGCCGCGCCGGCCGATCCACGCGCCGGCCCCTTCCATCGACCGGCTCGGCGCCGCGCTCGAAGTGTTCCATACCGGCATCAAGGTGATCGACCTGCTGGCGCCGCTCATCAAGGGCGGCAAGGCCGCGATGTTCGGCGGCGCCGGCGTCGGCAAGACCGTGCTCATCATGGAGTTGATCCGCACCACCGTCGAGCGGCATTCCGGGATCTCCGTCTTCGCCGGGATCGGCGAGCGTTCCCGGGAGGGACACGAGCTGCTGCTCGAGCTCGGGCAGTCCGGCGTGCTGGCGCGCACCGCTTTGGTCTTCGGCCAAATGAACGAGCCGCCGGGCGCCCGCTGGCGCGCCGGTCTCACCGCGCTGGCGATCGCCGAGCATTTCCGCGACGCGGCGCACGAGAACGTCCTGCTGCTGATCGACAACGTCTACCGGCTTGTCCAGGCAGGCGGCGAGGTCTCGGGGCTCCTCGGGCGGCTTCCGTCGCGCGTCGGTTACCAGCCGACGCTCGCCACCGAGGTCGCCGAGCTGGAGGAGCGCATCGCCTCGGTCGCCGGCGCCGCCATCACCTCGATCCAGGCCGTCTACGTACCCGCCGACGACTTTACCGACCCCGCGGTCGCGGAGATCTTCAGCCATCTCGATTCTTCGATCGTGCTCTCCCGCGACATGGCCAGCGAGGGCATGTACCCCGCGGTCGACCCGCTGGCCTCAAGCTCCAGCCTGCTCGATCCGCGGCTGGTGGGCGAGGCGCATTACCGGATCGCTCAGGACGTGCGCAAGACCATCGCGCATTATCGGGAGCTTCAGGAGATCATCGCCCTGCTCGGCATCGAGGAGCTGAGCGCGCCAGACCGGCAGGCCGTCATACGGGCGCGCCGGCTTCTCCGCTTTCTCACGCAGCCCTTCATGGTGACCGAGGCCTTCACCGGCAAACCCGGCCGGTCTGTCGCGCTGGAACAGACGCTTGCCGGCTGCCGCGCCATCCTCGATGGCGAAGCCGATGCCTGGGCAGAGTCCTCGCTCTATATGGTCGGTGACATCGACGAGGCGCGGCGGCGCGAGGTCGAGGGACGCGCGTCATGAGGCTCGCCGTCTCCACGCCGCTCGCCGTCGTCGTCGAAGCGGGCGACGTCGCGCATCTCCGCGCCGAGGACGATACCGGCGCCTTCGGCATCCTGCCGGGTCATGCCGATTTTCTGACGGCGCTGACCATCTCGGTGGTCACCTGGCGCGACCCCGACGGACGCGAGCATCACATTGCCGTCAGGGGCGGGATGCTCGAAGTCCGCGGCGGGGACACGATCGCCGTCGCCACCCGCGAAGCGATGCCGGGCGACGACCTTCATCATCTCGAGGCCGAGGTGCTGGCCACCTTCCGTCGGCAGGCCGAGGAAGAACGGGCCGCGCGCAGCGACGCCCAGCGTCTCTATCTCGCGGCCATGCGCCAGATCATCCGCCTCATCCGGTCGGACCAGTCTCCCTCGCTGCCGGGCGGACCCGACGGGGCGTCGTTTGACGGTTTCGACGCGTGATGCCCCCCGACAATCACGAACGCCTCGGCCGGGCGGTCAGGACCCGACGGGAACGGCGCGCGCAGTGGCAGCGCGAAGGCGAGCGCTCGCTCGGCCGGAACCTCGCGATGATCGGCGCCCTCGGCTGGACCATCGTGCTGCCGACGCTTGCCGGCATCTTCGCCGGCCGATGGCTGGACCGCCAGTTCGCGAGCGGGATCTTCTGGACGCTCGGGCTGCTCGTGGCCGGCCTCGCGCTCGGATGCGCCTTCGCGTGGCAGAGGGTGAAACGCGAATGACACTGATTGGGACCGGAGCCCTTGGGGCGGCGTCGGCAACCACCGGCATCGCCTTCGGCCTCGCCTATTTCGGCGCGGTCCGGCGCACCGCCGCCCTTCTCGCGGCCCACGGCTCGTGGCCGCTTGCGGCCGGCCTGACCCTCTGCCGCATCCTGGCCGCGGCGCTGCTTTTCGCCCTCGCGGCCCGGCAGGGCGCCGTCGCGCTGCTCGCGGCGTTCGCGGGGTTCCTCCTGGCGCGGATGATCGCGCTGCGCTCGGCAACGCGGAGCGGATGATGCATTCGCCCCTGACGAGCGAGGTGCTGTTCCATCTCGGACCGGTGGCGATTTCGCGGGCCGTGGTGACGACCTGGGCGCTGATGGCGGGGCTGGCGTTCTTCTGCCGGATCGCGACCCGCCGGTTGCGGCTGCGGCCGCATGGGCGCCAGGTTCTGATCGAGGTCGTCGTGACGGGGATCGCATCGCAGATCGAGAACGTGATCTGCCGCGACCCGCGCCCCTTCCTCCCCTTGCTCGGCACGCTGTTCATCCTTCTGGCGACGGCAAACCTCTCGGGGTTGCTACCGGGCGTGCAGGCGCCGACGGGGACGCTGGAAACGCCCGCGGCGCTCGCCCTCATCGTGTTCTTCTCGGTGCACTATTTCGGCGTGCGGGCGCGGGGGCTGCGCGGCTACCTCGCGAGCTTCGCCGAACCCAAGCTCATCATGCTGCCGCTCAACGTCCTGTCCGAGATCACCCGGACCTTCTCGCTGATGGTCCGCCTGTTCGGGAACGTCATGAGCGGCGAGTTCGTCATCGCCCTCGTCGTTGCCCTTGCCGGGCTCTTCGTCCCTGTGCCGCTGATGGTGCTGGAGATCCTGGTCGGTCTCGTCCAGGCCTACATCTTCACGATACTGGCAACCGTCTTCATCGGCGCCGCCATCAGCGGCGCCGGGAACGCCTGAAGGAGGCCTCATGGATCCGAAACTCGTCAGCATCATCGGCGCGGTCGTCGCGGTCTCGATCGGGTCGATCGGGCCGGCCCTCGCCGAAGGGCGGTCCGTCGCCTCGGCCATGGATGCCATCGCCCGCCAGCCCGAGGCCGCCGGCACGATCTCCCGCACCCTCTTCGTCGGCCTCGCGATGATCGAGACGATGGCGATCTACTGTCTCGTCGTCGCGCTGCTGCTGCTCTTCGCCAACCCTTACGTCGGCTGACGATGCATCTCGACTGGTCGACTCTCGCGCTCCAGACCGTCAACTTCGCCGTCCTGGTCTGGCTGCTGCACCGGTTCCTCTACCGGCCGGTGCTGGCCATGATCGACGCGCGCAAGGCCGCGATCGAGCGCCAGTTCGGCGACGCCAAGGCGGCCGAGGACAAGGCTGCGGCGGTGCTCGCCGATATCCAGGCGCAGCGGGCCGGCATCACGGCCGAGCGGGACGGCGCGCTCAAGACGGCGGTGACCGAGGCGGAGGCCGCGGCGGCGTTGCGCCGCTCGCGAGCCGAGCAGGAGGCCCAGGCGCTTCTCGACGGCGCGCGGAAGACGCTGGAGGCCGAGCGCCGGAGCGCGCTGGAGGAGGCGCGGCGGATCGCCCTCGATCTCGGCGCCGAGTATGCGCGCCGATTGCTCAACGAGATTCCTGTGCCGCTGCGGGCCGAGGCCTGGATCGAGCGAATTGAGCAGCATCTGCAAAGGCTTCCGAAGCCGGAGCTGAAACGCCTCGTGGACGATCTCGGCAGAGGCGGCATACTCGCGGTGCGGACGGCCGCGCCGCTGGAACCGTCGGTCGAGCAGCGCTGGCGCGACCGGCTCCGACGCTTGCTCGGCGACGGGACCGAGGTCTCGGTCGAGTCCGATCCCGCCCTGATCGCCGGAGCCGAGCTGCACTTCCCGACGGCAACGCTCCGCCTCTCCTGGCAGAACGCGCTGGCAGACATGCGATCGGAGCTCGAGGCGCATGCCGACGCTCGCTGAAGCGCTGCGCGGTTCGTTCGAGGCCATCCCCTCACGTCTCGCCGCGGTTTCGCTCGAGCCGCGGATGGAGCAGGTCGGCCGCGTCGCTCAGATCGGCGACGGCGTCGCGGCGGTCAGAGGCCTGCCCGATGCGCGCCTCGACGAGCTGCTTGTCTTCGAAGGCGGCCTGCGCGGCCTGGCCGTCGATCTCGGCGAGGAGACGATCGGCTGCGTGCTGCTCGGCGAGACCGGCATGGTCTCCGCCGGCAGCGTCGTGCGGGCGACGGGGCAGGTTGCCAGCGTACCGGTCGGCGACGCCCTGCTCGGCAGGGTCGTGGATGCACTCGGGACGCCGCTCGATGGCGGGGCGCCGCTCGACCGTGCGGTGCTGGCGCCGGTCGAGAACCCGGCGCCGCCCATCATCGACCGCGCGCTCGTCACGCGACCGCTCGCGACCGGGCTCCTCGTGATCGACGCCATGATCCCTCTGGGCCGTGGCCAGCGCGAGCTGATCATCGGCGATCGCGCGACCGGGAAGACGGCCATTGCGGTCGACACGATCATCAACCAGCGATCGAGCGGCATCATCTGCGTCTATGCCGCGATCGGCCAGAAGGCATCATCCGTGGCCCGCGTCATCGACGCAGTGCGCCGCTACGGCGCGCCGGACCGGTGCCTCTTCGTCGTGGGCGAGGCCGATGCGGCGCCAGGCCTGCAATGGCTGACGCCCTACGCCGCCTGCACCATGGCCGAGCATTTCGTGAAGCAGGGGCGCGACGTGCTGCTGGTGATCGACGATCTGACCAAGCATGCCGCCGCCTACCGCGAGCTGTCGCTGTTGCTGCGCCGGCCGCCGGGCCGGGAAGCCTATCCGGGCGACATTTTCTACATCCACTCCCGTCTCCTCGAACGGGCGGCGAAGCTGTCGCCGGAGAAGGGCGGCGGTTCGCTGACCGCGCTGCCGATCGCCGAGACGCAGGCCGGCAATATCAGCGCCTATATCCCGACCAACCTCATCTCGATCACCGACGGCCAGATTTACCTCGACCCGCGCCTGTTCCACGAGGACCAGAAGCCGGCCGTCGACGTCGGGAAGAGCGTGTCGCGGGTGGGCGGCAAGACGCAAGCGCCGGTGCTCAAGCCGCTCTCGGAAAGCCTGAGGCTCGAATACGCGCAGTTCCTCGAGCTCGAAGTCTTCACCCGCTTCGGCACGATGGTCGACGACCGCACCCGCGAAGTGATCGGGCACGGCTGCCGGATCCGGGCCATGCTGGCGCAGCTGCAGTTCGCGCCGCAATGCCTGGGCGAGCAGGTAGCCCTTCTGACGGCACTGAACGGGCGAGTGCTCGATGGACTGCCGGTCGAGCGCGTCCCGCTCTTCCGCTCCCGGCTCCAGCCATGGCTCGCCGAGCATTGCCCGGAGATCCTCGCCCTCGATGACCGATCGCAGGCGCCGTCGGAGACGACGCGGTCGCGCCTCATCGCGGCTGTCGATGCGCTCGCCCGTACCGTCGCCGCGGAACCGAGCCCGACGGGCACGACGGCATGACGCGTCTCGCCGAGGTCCAGGGCCGGATCGGCAGCATGACAGAGCTCATGGACGTTGTCGGCGCGATGCGCTCGCTCGCGGGAATGCGGGCGCAGGAGGCCGAGCGGACGCTGCCGGGAGTCCGCCGCTATGCCGGGTCGATGGGAGAGGCTATCGGCACGGCGTGCCGGCTCGTTTCGTCGGACTCGGCCGGCGACGCGGCGGGTTGCGCGCGTCAGGCGCTCGTCCTCTACATGGCGGAGCACGGTTTCGTCGGCGGCTTCAACGAGCGCCTGATGGATTCGGCACAAGCGGCCCTCGCGCCCGGCGATGCGCTCTTGGTGATGGGAAGCCGCGGCGCCGCCGCCCTGCTCGAACGCGGCCGGACGATCGCCTGGTGGACGCCCATGGCGGCCCGGCCGGCCGGCGCGCCGGCGGCAGTCGGCCGGCTCACGACGGAGCTCTACGCCCGCATCGCCCGCCGCGAGCTGATGCGTGTCGACGTGATGTTCGGCCGCTACCGTCAGGGGAGTCCGCCCGAGATCGCCCGGAGCCAGGTGCTCCCGGTCGATACGGCGGCGCTCGCCGGGCCGCAGAACCGGCCGCTGCCCCTCCACAATCTGGCGCCGCAGGTGCTGCTCGAGCGGCTCATGGCCGAGTACGTCTTTGCGCGCCTGACGGAAGCCGCCGTCGAATCGATCGCCAGCGAGAACGCGGCGCGCTTTGCCGCGATGGAGCAGGCGCACGGCAATGTCGGCAGGAAACTCGACGCTCTGAAGCAGCAGGCCCGCCAAGCCCGACAGGAGGAAATCACGACCGAGTTGCTCGACCTCGTTAGCGGCTCCGAACTCCTGGCCGAGCGCCGTATGGCAGCGCATCCGGATCACTCGACGGAAAGCGCCGACTAGAGGTCTTTGCCGCGCCGACCAAGCGGGAACCGGACCGGCTCGCTCGGCGCATCCCGCTACAGGCAACCATCAATTGCACCATGAGGAGCGACGCCACCACAGCAAGTCGGGGACTGGACACGCCCCCTGCCGTCAGGCGGCTTTGCTGCAGCCGAGTGCCGCCGCGAAGGAGGCAATGGCAGCCTGATCCCTGCCCTGTTTGAAGTCCTCCGTGCGCAACACCAAGGTCGCGACGGGCTTGCGTCCGGCGAGTTCCGCCATCGTTGCCAGCGCCTGCTCGAACCCCACGCCGCCGACCGTCACGAAATACGCGACCGCGGGAAGGCGCGCCGCCTCGCGCATCAGGTAGGCCCGGACGGGGGTGCAGACATTCCAGGCCCAGACCGGCCCGCCGACCACGACGAGATCATAGTCCGACGGCGCATGCGCCGAGGCCCCGATCTCAGGGATCTTGCCCTTCCAGCTCGCATGTCCGGCCCGCCAGAAGCCGAAAAAGCCGCGACGATAGCTGGGACAGGAGATCTCCTCGAGATCGGCGCCAAGCTGCACCGCCACGGCCTGGGCAACTTTCCGCGTCGTTCCGGATAGCGAGTAGAAAACGACCAGCGCACGCATGCCGGACCTCCGGGCTTCCGTTGGCGTGACTGGCAATGTCGCCTTTCGAGCGAGGCGGGGCGTTGATCTGGCGCAAACCCTTGGACGATCAACCAGCGCGACATCCGGCCGGCGGTTGATTCATGTCAACTTCGGCAGCCGCCGATCGCGCGATACTGCAGGTTCGAACCGGCGGGAATGATCTCGAATGACTCGGAAAAACGAGTTCTTCCCGGCAAACTATTGGACAGAGACGCTGAAGTTTCCGGCCTTGCAGATCGTGCCCGATCCGTACGGGACGGAATGGATGGTCATCCGCTGCTACCGCAATCAGGAGGACGGTGTCAGCCGCCGCATTCTCGAAAAGTCCATCGACTTGCCGACGGCGCGAATGGTGCTCGCCGCCTTCGAACGCGATCTCGAGATGGAGTTGATCGTCGACTCCAGGCGTTCGTGCCTTTCTCGGGGATCGTCACATTAACTCCCGGAGCTTTCCGGCAGTGAGGATGGGTCAGGCTCGCCATTCCAGTTCCGGCACGCGAGGGGTAACCCGAACCGATGAAGCCCGTCTCCTATAAGCGGCATCGGTTCCCCATCGGAAATTATCCGCCATGCTGTGTGGCTCTACTTCCGGTTCACGCTCAGTTTTCGCGATGTCGAGGAGTTGCTGGCCGAGCGCGGGATCGAGGTCAGCTACGAGGCAATCCGCCATTGGAGCCTGAAGTTCGGACAGCAATTTGCCCGAAATCTCCGACGATCGAGGGCGCGGCCGACCGCTCGCTGGCACCTCGACGAAATGGTCGTGCGGATCCGCGGGCGGCGAACGTACTTGTGGCGCGCCGTCGACGGCGAAGGCGAGGTCCTCGACATGCTGGTCCAGAAACGGCGCGATCGGCGCGCGGCCGTGAGGCTGCTGCGGAAGCTGTTGAAGAGACAGGCGTTCTGTCCGGACGCGATCGTGACGGACGGGCTCGCGTCCTATAGCGCCGCCGCCCGGGAGCTTGGCCTCTCGGACCGTCACAAGCCGGGCGGCCTCAGGGGCAACAACCGGGCGGAAAACTCTCACCTGCCGATCCGGCGGCGAGAGCGCAAGCAGCAGCGATTCAAGTCGCAGCGCTCCGCCCAGCGGTTCCTCGCCAGCCACGCCGCCGTCTACAACACCTTCAATCTTCAGCCCCACCTGATTTCTCGACCCGGCCTTCGATCACTCCGAGCCGAGGCTCATAGGGCTTGGGCGAACGCGACGGTGGCGGCGTGAAAATCAGGCTGGCATTCACTTCCACGAACGACGGTCGTTAACTTGTCAATGCCGAAGCACGACGAGGGCTCCGAACCCATTCCAGACTGCCTGAATCGGGAACAGAGATATCGGGGAAGATGCCCCCCGTTCGAGCCGCCGGGCCGCGCTCTCACAGTCTGGAATGACCGCCGCAATCTCGCGGAACTCCGCGGATTTGCGGGGTCCCGTCGAGAGACGGCCGGTCGGTCGAGACTGGGTGGCGGGTGCTGTCAGTCCAAAGCGAACTGCTCTCCGGGTGGAAATCCCTGTTCTCAGGGAATTAACAGGGATTTTTCGCTACTGACGATGTCCAACCTTCACCGGCTGGCCGGGCGGTGTCCAGCAGGCGGAACGGGCTCTCTCGCGGTTGAGTGGTGGTTTTCCGAGGGTGGCGCCGCATGGCGCCCGCGCGCAAGGTCGGCCGTGCTCCCTTTGTTTCGGGATGAGGCCGGAGATGAGCTACGTCGCCAAGGTTCTGCAGCCCGGCGAGACGCTGCTGTGCACTGCAAAGCTTCACTGGTTCCTCTACCTGCACGCATATTTCGCGCTTGCCTTGGCGGCAGCTGCGGCCGCGGCAGCCATGTTCGTGGAGAGGGATCCGGAATTCATCCTGCTCGCCCTGGCCGCGATCATGGCGGTCACCGGAGTGTTCACCTGGCTCCGCGCCTGGACGCGCCGCACCACCACCGAGCTCGCCGTGACCGACCATCGGGTGATCTACAAGGTCGGGCTGTTCTCGCGCCACACCGCGGAGATGAACCGAAACAAGGTCGAGAGCGTCGATGTCGAGCAGACCATTGCCGGAAGGGTGTTCGGTTACGGAACGATCATCCTGCGCGGCACCGGCGGGACCTTCGAGTCGATCCGCAATGTCGCGGACCCGCTCAGCTTCCGCAGCTTCATCACGGCGGCGTGAGCGCCGGTAGAAATGCCGGCCTGATCGGCGCGAGTGTGCCCGGTCACGCTTCGGCCGGGCTGGCGGCCCTGCTCATGGCCCCGCTTCGCCTCGGGCAGCGGGGCGGCCGGCCGTGGCCCACTCCGCCGCCGTGCCACGCCGCCCCGGTAGCGCACGCCACTGCCCCGCGAAGGGGCAAGCAGCACAGCGAGCGAAGGCCCTGATCGGTCTTGACTGGGGGCCAAGCAGTGCGGCTTGGGGGCCGCACACGGACGGGTCTGGGTGGGGGAACCAAACCGGCCACAACTTCAAGCCAGCCCGCCGTCCGCCGATGAGAGAGCCTCGGAATCCACCCTGTCGGCCCCAGGTTCATTGCCCGTGATCGGGTCGTGTCCCGTTAGGTGATGTGAGTAGAATCCGGGCCTGCCGCGGTCGGCTGGCCGGCGGCTAGAGTCCCGACCCGCAACAGTAGAGATTTCGCTGGTCGAGACGATGCGTCCCGCTTCCGCCGCCGCCCTGACATCGGAGTTCGACGATTTTCTGTTCGCGCCGATCGGCGAGGACGGAATGGGCATGTGCCTGAGCGTCGTCTCGGCACTGGCGCGATTCGACGTCGACCCTTGGCAGGAAGCTGAAGGATTGGCGCGTCTGCCGGCGCCGACGGCGATCGAAAGATTGGCCTTGGTCATCGGGAGCCAGACTCAGGATCCATCTGCGCAACAAGACCCCACCGCGGTTGCGGCTCGCTTGATCGCGCTGCTGCCGCGCCGGGACAGTCCAAACACCTGGTCACGCCGGACTCCACCCGGCATCGGCGCGATGATCGATTCGCGGGTGATGCTGCACCTGTTCATTTGCGTCATCATGGCCGTTGCCCTGGCGAGCCGGCTCATCATGGCGAGCGGCCATGAGCCGGCTCACACCGACGGCGCTCGCGCGGCGCCAAGCCCCGAAGCCGCTGCACAGGTGTCGGACACCGGCAAGTGACGGCCAGTCAGGAGCCTCGAACCGACGGGAAGACGCAGTGGACGACGTGAGCGGTGAGCCGATCGATCTCCCGCCGAGTACGGAAAAACACGAGGCGATGCCGCTGCCGCACGACATGCATTCGCTGCTGCTGGTCGCCATCCTGTGCCTATTGACATTGTTTACGCTCTACTACGCGAGCGAAGTGATCCTCCCGATCGTGTTCGCGCTCGTTCTGCAGCTTCTGCTCCAGCCGGGAATGCGTGTCCTCGGGCGGTTGCACATCCCGAAGGCGATCGGCGCCGTCATGATGATCGCCATGCTCTTGGGCGGGCTGGCCGGGCTCGGCGTCACCCTGTCGGGGCCGGCGACGGAGTGGGCCGCGAAGGCGCCCGAGAGCCTGCCGCGGCTCGAACACCTTCTGTCGATCTTCCGCGAGCCGGTCGCGCAGATGCAGCGCGCGACCGCCCAGGTCGAGACCCTGGCCGAGGGGCCGGTGACCGACGTGAAGGCCGTGACCGTGACCGGACCCGGTCTCGGGAGCTTCCTCTCCAGCGGCACGCGCGCGCTGCTGGTTGGCGGGCTCACCACGGTCGTGCTGCTCTACTTCCTCCCGGCCTCCGGCGATCTGTTTCTGCGCCGGATCGTCGAGATCCTGCCGACGCTCACCAACAAGAAACAGGCGGTCGAGATCTCGCGGGAGATCGAAAGCAACATCTCTGGCTATCTGGTGACGATCAGCCTGATGAATGCCGTGGTCGGCATCGCGACCGGGCTCGCCAGCTACTTCTGCGGCCTGGCGGACCCGGTCCTGTGGGGCACGGTCGCGTTTCTCCTGAACTACGTACCGATCATCGGGCCGCTCTTCGGCATGATCATCCTGCTCGTCGCCGGGCTCCTGACCTTCGACACGATCGGCTACGCGGTGCTGCCGGCCGGGCTCTATCTCGGCATCCACCTCGTCGAGGGACAGGCGGTCACGCCGATGCTCCTGGCCCGGCGCTTCGCCCTCAACCCGGTCCTGGTGATCGTTTCGCTGGTCTTCTGGTTCTGGCTGTGGGGCGTGGCCGGCGCGCTGCTCGCAGTGCCCATGCTGGCGACCGCCAAGATCGTCTGCGACCGGATCCGGCCGCTGATGGCGCTCGGCCACTTCCTCGGTGCCGCGGCGCGGGGCTAGAGTAGAGGTTCTGCCGATCTGGGGCCCCCCCGGTCCGGTCTCCCGGAGATCCGCCTGTCAGCCGTCGCGACGCAAGGCGCCGAACATGCAACGCAACGCGCCGCCGGCTCGTCGTCAGGACAGGCGGTGTCGTCACGACGGCCGAAGAATTGGGAATACCCGTTCGACGACTGAAATCCTCAAGCAGAACTCGAGTCCTCGACGCCGCATACCATAGGTAAATACCGAGCCTAGCCATATCGTTCTGGCGGCGATAATTGTCGATGACATCCCGCGGCCGATCACTCGGGTCGGGTTTTACCGCTGTTCCGCAGGGAAACGACGGCCGGATCCCAGCCCCGCTCCCGTTCCCCGGCCACGCCGGTTCCTCTGTCGGGAGCGAAGGAGACGCATCGAACATGCCTCGGATAGAGTCGCCCGCAGGACGCCTCGCGACGATGGCACCCGAAGGCCGCGGCTGGATCGTCCGGCCGGCGGGGGCCGATGCCGTCATCGCGCTTTCCGGCGACTGGGTCGGACGCGTGAGCGGCGTGGAGGCCGGTGCGTCGCGGCGGATCCTCGAGACGGGAGCCCGAGGCCTTGCATTCGACGTCGAGGGGTTGGGGCGGTGGGACAGCGGCCTCATCGCGTTCCTGACATCTCTCCGCGACGCCGCTCGGCAGAGCGACGTCGCGTTTGACGAGGCCAGCCTGCCCGAATCCGCCCGGCGGCTCATCGACCTGGCGTCAAGTCAAGCGGCGGCGCATTCCCGGCCACCGCGGTCACCGCTCCTGGATTGCGTCGGATTATGGGCGATCGCCGTTGCGGCCGAGACGATGGAGGTGGCGGCCCTCATCGGAGATACGTGCCTTCGCGGCGGGACAGCGCTCCGGGGCCGGGCGGCGATGCGCGGCATCGACCTCATCGATTGCATGAGCGACGCGGGGGCTGGAGCGCTGCCGATCGTCCTGCTCGTCAACTTCCTGGTCGGCAGCATCCTGGCCTTCGTCGGCGCGGTGCAGCTGCGCCGGTTCGGCGCAGACGCCTATGTCGCGAGCCTGGTCGGCATCGCCGTCGTCCGGGAGATGGCGGCGATCATGACCGCGATCATCATGGCCGGACGCACCGGCGGCTCCTATGCCGCGAACATCGCGACCATGCAGGGTAACGAGGAAATCGATGCGCTGCAGGCCGTCGGCATTCCCGTCTTCGACTATCTGATCCTGCCGCGCGTCCTGGCGCTGACCGGCATGATGCCGATCCTTTACCTCTACGGTTGTGCTGCGGGGATCTTCGGCGGCTTCGTGGTGGCCGTCGCGATGCTGGATTTGTCCCCGCTGTCCTTCATCGACGAGACGCGCCTGGCGATCTCGGGCAGCCAGTTCGGATTGGGTCTCGCCAAGAGCCTGTGCTTCGGCGCGCTGATCGCCATCGTGGGATGCCGCGTCGGCTTGCATGCAGGCCGCAGCGCCACCGGCGTCGGGCGTGCGGCCACGACGGCGGTCGTCGTCGGCATCGTCGGCGTGATCGCGCTGGATGCGGTCTTCGCCGTTTGCGCCAACGCGCTGGACATCTGACCCGATGACCGCCCAGCCGAACGGGCCGAAGCTGCAGGTGGCGGACCTCACCGTCGGATTCGGCGACACGATCGTCCAGCACGACGTCTCGTTCGAGGTGGCGACGGGCTCGATCTTCGCCATCATGGGCGGCAGCGGCTGCGGAAAGAGCACGCTCCTCAAGGCGATGATCGGTCTCGTTCGCCCCAGCGCCGGCACCATCCGGGTCGGCGCGGAGGACTATTGGGCCGCGAGCGACGAACGTCGCGCCGAGATCGGCCGCGGCTTCGGCGTCCTGTTCCAGAGCGGCGCGCTGTGGAGCTCGATGAGCGCGGCCGAGAACGTCGCGCTGCCGCTCAGAATGTTGACCGGGCTCCAAGAGGAATCGATCGCCGCCCTCGTCGCCGTCAAGCTGGCCCTGGTCGGGCTTGGCGGGGCGGGCGACGTCATGCCGGCGGAGCTGAGCGGCGGGATGCGCAAGCGTGCCGGGTTGGCGCGAGCGCTGGCACTCGATCCGGAGATCCTGTTCTTCGACGAACCCTCGGCCGGGCTCGATCCGGTCATGTCGAGGCGTCTCGACGACCTGATCCGCGAGTTGCGCGACGGATTCGGCACGACCGTGGTGCTGGTCAGCCACGAACTGCCGAGCCTCTTCGGGATCTGCGACGACGGGGTGTTCCTCGATGCCGAGACCAAGACCGCCATCGCTCACGGCGCGCCGGGGACCTTGCGGGACGAGTGCGCTCACCCGACCGTCCGCGCCTTCATGAACCGGGAGGGGCCGCCCGGCGATCAGGCCCGCGCGGGAGCCAGACATGGCCACAGCTAAGCCCGCCATCGTCGGCGGCTTCGTGCTCAGCGGTCTGGCACTCGGCGTGGTCGCCATCCTGCTGTTCGGCGGCACGCACCTGTTCAGCCGGTCCGTCCACGCGGTCGTCTATTTCCGGGGCTCGGTCGCGGGCCTCGATGTCGGAGCGCCGGTGACATTCCGCGGCGTTCGGGTGGGCTCGGTCAAAAGCATCGCGGTGAACCTCAACATGAAGGATCTCACCGCGCGCATTCCGGTCTATCTCGATTTGAACCCCTCGCAGATCTCCTTGGACAACAGCGTTCCGGGGGAGGCGGATCCGGGCTTCGACCGGCTGCTGAAGGCCGGGTTGCGGGCGCAGCTGAACATGCAGAGCCTCATTACCGGCCAGCTCGGCGTCGACCTCGACCTCCGGCCGGACATCGCTGCGGCGCCGCTCGGCAGCGATCCGGACATCGCCGAGATCCCGTCCATCCCCTCGAAGCTCCAGACCCTTGAGGACGAGATCGCCGAGTTGCCGCTGAAGGAAATCGCCGAGAACGCGCGGCAGACCCTCGCCGCAGTTCAGCGTCTGGCCGACGAGGTCACGTCCCGCGTCGGTCCCTTGGCCGACAATCTCGGGCAGACCTCCGCTGCCGCCCGGGCCACGCTCGAAGACATCGACCGCCTCGCCGCCGAAGGCAAGAAGCAGCTCGCGGTCAATGGCGATGCGCTCGGGCGCGTCCTGGAATCGTCGGACCGGACGGTGCGCGAGGCCGAGACGCTGGTGACCTCGCTGAACGAGATGACGGCGCCGAATTCCCAGATCCGCGGGGACCTGCAGGCGGCGATCCGCGACCTCGCCGCCAGCGCCAGTTCGCTCCGCGGCTTCACCCACGAGGTCGAACGCGATCCGAGCGCCATGCTGACCGGGAGGACCGCCCATTGATCGCGCTTGCATGGCGTCGCCTGGCGCTCGCTACCATCACCGTTTTCCTGGCCGGCTGCGGCTCCGGTTCGACGATGCAGACTTACGTTCTGGGCGACCCGGCGCCGCCGGCGATCGGCGTGTCGTCGGAAGACGGCCTTCCGGTCATCGAGCTCAAGCCCGTCTCCGTGCCGGATTATCTCGACACCAGCGACATTCTCAGCCGCACCGGACCGAATCAGATGACGCCGAGTGCGACGGGACGCTGGGGCGAACGCCTGTCGGTCGGCCTGACCCGCGCCCTCGCATCCGACCTGTCCAGGCGGCTGCCGCTGGTGGTGATCGCGACCGCGGAAACCCCCGAGCCGACCCGTCGAATTCTCGTCGACATCGAGCGGTTCGAGATCGCGGCCGATGGCCAATGCCTGCTGGCCGGGCGGTGGCGGATCACGGCGCGCGACGGCCAAACTACAGCAGACATCGAGCGTGGGAGCTTTAGCGAGGCGGCCGGTTCAATCGAGGATGCGGCGGTCGCTTCGGCCATGACGCGGGCGGTCGATCAACTTGCCGTCCGGATCGCTTCGACCGTTCAGCTCAGCCAGGCGCAACGACACGACTGACCCCACAGGCACGGATAGGGCGCCGGCCGTGCCTATGCGATGGAACCGGCCGGCTTGAGCAGGTCGCCGAACCGCTGCTCGCTGCTCTGAGGCGACGCGTCCCGTCGGCCCGGATCCTGGGCAAAGTTCCTTCAGGCGACCGCATGAACCGGCTCACCTGCCGGCTCGAGCGCCCGCTCGCCTCCAAGCACGTCGAGGCGTGACGGTTCGACCGTCCGGAGGATCGCCTGGGCACGCGCGATCTCTTGTGCGGTGCCGCGAGCCATCACCAGGAAACCGTCCGCTTTGACGGCCGTTTCGTAGTGGAGCACGCTGTCCTTCGGAATGCCGATGCTGTAAAGCGCCGCCCCGAGCGCGCTCAGCCCGCCGACGATGACGGCGTTCTCGGCCGCGCCGACCACGATGGCGGCCAAGTATCCCAGCACGATGACGTGCCCGACGAGGGGCACGGTCATGAACAGCCCGCCGAGGAACAGGCCCCAGAAGCCGCCCCAGAAGGCACCCCGCGTTCCCCAGAACTTGATCCGGTCACCGGCGCTGTAGAAGCCGACGACCTTCTCCTCGGTATGGTAACCCTTGCCGACGACGCTGAGATTCTTCATCTCGAAGCCGGCGGCGGTCAGTGTCTTCACCGCAGTTTCCGCCGCTTCGTGATCGGCGAAGACGGCGACGATCGAGTCAGTTTTTTCCATGTGAGCCTCTCCTGGGGACGGCGTCGCCCGGTGACGAACATCCGCTCGCCCGTTTCGAGTCGGACCGGGAGCTCGTCAAGACGAATTCGGGACCTGTGATACAGGCTCCACAACGGTACGCGGCAGCGACGCGGTGGGGGAGGTTCGGAAGCTACTCAGGTCGCTCCCCTCGCCACGGTAGCGCGGCGACAGGCCGCGGGGATGGGAGTTGGCGGCGCGGTCACGGCAAAAAGGGGACTCGGTTGAGTAGATTCCGAACCTCCCTCGCGCTCGGACAGCAAGCTAGTTTTTGCACCGTGACCGGACTGGATTCCCCGCATCCTGAATACGGTTCACATTGCGGTCTGACCCCCCCTTTCGGCCCGCACGACTTGGCCCTGCAGGAGCGATCCGGCGGGGCCAAGCTGTTAAGGGACCGATGATGCCTCCGGGCAGTTCGGCCGCGTTGCCAGCGGAGCCGGAGGCGGAAGCCGGGTTTCGGCCGAGTTGGGTAGATTCCGATTCTCGCCGGCAAGCGGCGGAAGAGCTAGCGTTCGGAATTGTGGCCGCTTCGAATGCTCTCCTTTCCGATGCGGTCGCCGCTCGCAGCCCAGGCTCCCGCCGGACCGCGAGGCTGGGCTCCATCGGAGCGATCCGGCGGGACCAAACGGGCACTGAATGCTTGGAACGGCGACAGATCTGACATCCTGACGCCTTCCTCATTCCCGGAGATGACATGTCGATCCCATCCGCGTGGCGCGGCCCACAACCCCAGCCGTCTGGCGGCCGGACGATCCGGTGGATCGTCGGAGGGGCCATTTGCATCGTGCTGGCGTTGGTTGCGGTGGGCGCCATCCTTTGGCGTTAGCGGCGCCGGCGCGCTGCGACAGAGACGAGCAACACCACGAGCGCCCGGGGATCTGCGGTTCGACTCGCCGTAGGGCCGCCGCAGCCCGACAGGGCCTCGGGAGCGCCGTGACTCGATATCGAGTCTGGGCCCCTCTGGAGGCTCGTCGTCAGGCTAACACCGCCGACGGTACAAACGCTTCGAGCTCAGGCAGGAGGACCACGCTCTCCTGTTCGTTCGGGTCGGTCCGTGCGGCCACAACCACGCAAGCTTCCGCTTCGCTCGTATTGTACGGCATATGCGGCACGTCGGCCGGAATGTAGAAGAAGTCGCCGGTCTGCACGAACGAGTGTTGTTCCAGGTGCTCGCCGTGCCACACGCCGGCCTTGCCGCTCAGCACGAAGATCGCGCTCTCATGGCCCGCGTGCTTGTGCGCCTTTGCCCGTACCTTCGGCGGAATGCTGATGATCTGCATGTGGATGCCGCGCGCACCCACCGTATCGGCCGAAATGCCGACCGCGTAGGTAAGCGCCTGCTTGCCGGTGAAGGCGTCCTCCGCGCGCACGACCTTGCACGCCGGTAAGCCTCGAAACCCACTGATCATGTCGTCCATAGCTATGCTCCTCATGACGATCTGGCCGGATAGGCCACGGCGACGGCGCCGTCGCCGGCCGAAAACGCCGGCGACCGCCGATCGGCGCCGGTATCCTCCCTGCCCGCGGAAGGCCGTTCCCCGCGCAGCTTGAAGCGCTGGACCTTGCCGGTGGCGGTTTCCGGCAGGCCGGCCACGACGTCGATCCACCGCGGGTATTTCCAGGGGCCGATCTCGCGCTTCACATGCGCCTGCAGCTGCGGGACAAGCAGCGCGGTGGCTGCGCGGCCTGGCTTCAGCACCACGAAGGCTCGCGGCTTGGTCAGACCGTCCGCGTCCCGATCGCCGACCACCGCGGCGCTCAGTACCGCATCATGGGTGATCAGCGAGCACTCGACCTCGAAGGGGCTCACCCAGATGCCGCTGACCTTGAACATGTCATCGGTCCGCCCACTAAAATGGTAGGTTCCGTCCTGATCGCGCCGGTAGCGGTCGCCGGTCGCCGTCCATTCGCCGCGGAACGTTCCGCGCGTTTTCGCGCGCAGGTTCCAGTAACCGTCCGCCGTGCTCTCGCCGCGCACCAGAAGCTCGCCATCGCCCTCACCGGCAATCTCGTCGCCGAATTCGTCGACCAGGCGCAGGTCGTAGCCGGGGACGGCGCGGCCGGAGCTGCCGTAGCGCACCGCGCCGGGGCGATTGGACAGAAAGATATGCAGCATCTCGGTCGTGCCGACGCCATCGAGAATGTCGACGCCCGTGATGGCGGCCCACTGCGTGCCGATCTGCGCGGGCAGGGCTTCGCCGGCGGAAATACTGCAGCGGAGGCGGTTCGACCCGGCGCCGGGACCCAGTCCGGGATGGCGAAGTAGCTTGGCGTAAAGCGTGGGCACGCCGAAGAATATGCTTGGCCGATGGCGAGCGATCAGGGCGAGCACGTGTTCCGGCGTCGGGCTGCGCGGCGAGAGCACCGCGGCGGCGCCGACCGACAGCGGGAAGGTCATCGAATTGCCGAGACCGTAGGCGAAGAACAGCTTGGCGACGGAGAACACCAGGTCGTCCGCGGTGATGCCGAGTATCCGGGCGCCATACGTCTCGGCGGTGACGCGCAGGCTCGAATGGACGTGGCGCACGCCTTTCGGGGTGCCGGTAGAGCCCGAGGTGTAGAGCAGGAAGGCGAGCTCGTCCGCCTTGGCAGCGACCGGCTGGGCGAAACCACGCCCGCCCGCGATGAACTCGGCGAACCCCACGCCCGGCGCGGCAAGGGTGCCCGGATCATCGGTTTCGTCGCCGGTCGCGACGTCGCCCGCGACGACGACCAGGCGGAGCGGCCGGATCCCGGCCAGGGCGGCGGCAAGCGCAGGCAACAAGGCTGCCGAAACGATTGCCGCCTCGGCCCGGCAATCCTCCAGAATGTACCGGATCTGGTCGGCCGGCAGCAGCGTGTTGACCAGCACCGGCACGACGCCCGCGCGCAAGGCGCCCCAGAAGGCAATCGGAAAGGCGATGGTATCGAGAAGGATCAGCGCGATCCGCGTCTCGCGGCGAACGTCGGCGCGCGTCAGGCCGGCGGCGAAACCGGCGCTAGCCTCGCACAGGCCCGCATAGGTGATCGACCCGGCCTCGTCGATGAAGGCGGTGCGCATCCCGCGTCCCTCGCGGATGTGGCGGTCGAGGAAGAACTCGACCGCGTTGCCCGAGGCACCGGTCTCCAATCCGAGCGTGTTTGCGTGACCATTGAGTGTCATGTGCTACTCCTCGCTGCGGATGCGGCCGTCTTCCATGTGGATGATCCGATCGGCAAACGGCAGAATCCGTGGGTCGTGCGTGACCACGAGCACGCCGCGGGACGGATCCTTGGCGATCTG
>Ga0070731_10001060_pt1 | contig 30410 bp, 24 predicted proteins | sample Coa_R1_2_FD_66448 | JGI IMG/M metagenome (GOLD analysis project Ga0070731, IMG submission 66448) | Surface soil microbial communities from Centralia Pennsylvania, which are recovering from an underground coalmine fire - Coalmine... | ecosystem: Environmental > Terrestrial > Soil > Unclassified ... | reverse complement strand
AGTTCCTTCTCATCCGAAAGTGCAAACGCGACGTATTCGTCTCCGGACGGACTCTCTGCAATCGAACCACCGCCCGCGGCCAAGACCACATACTGTTTTCCTTTCACCGCGTACGTAGCGGGAGTAGCGTGGCCGGCGGCGTGCAATTCCGTTTGCCACAAGACCTTGCCCGTATCGACGTCGAACGCGCGAAATGCCCGGTCTTTCGTGGCGGCGATGAAGACTACGCCCCCAGCCGTCACAATGGGTCCGCCCGCATTCTCCGTGCCGGTTACCGGGACGCCTCGCGCTGTGAGTTCCTTATACTCTCCCAGCGGCGCCTGCCACACAACATCGCCGCTGGTCAAATCAATGGCCGTGAGCTTTCCCCACGGCGGCTTGATCGCCGGATAACCGTCCGGATCGAGGAACCGAAAGAACCCGCGAAATCCAAATTTGAATCCCGCCTTCGGCTTTGCGTCCGTCATTTCCAACAAATAAGGAACATCGTTCGAATTCACGATCAGGCGGCTGGTCCGCGGATCCAATGCTCCACCGCCCCAATTGACTCCTCCGTCAAACCCGGGCGTGACAATCGTTCCTCGTCTGCTCGGCGGCGCATAAATGGCCGCGCCGGAAACCGTGCGAAACTTCTCGAGGGCAGAGGCGTGAGCCGCCGGAGAAAGGTCCGTGAGGTCACTTTCCGTAATTTCCAGCCGGGAAAGCGGCGCCGGCTTCAACGGAAACGGCTGCGTGCGCCAGGTCTGCTCGCCTTCGAGATCGGAAGCCGGAACGGCCCGTTCCTCCACCGGGAAAAGCGGTGTTCCGGTGTCGCGATTGAGCACGAAAATCAACCCGTTCTTGAGCGGTTGAACCACGGCATCGACGGGCTTACCGTCGCGGCGAAGCGTGACCAGATTCGGTGGACACGCCAGATCATAGTCCCAAAGATCGTGGTGGATCATTTGATAAGACCAGACCAACTCGCCCGTAGCCGCTCGAATCGCCACCAGCGAATCGCTGAACAGATTCTTCCCAATCCGGTCCCCACCGTAGAAATCGAATGTCGCGGAGCCGATCGGCAGGAATACCAGTCCCCGCTGATCGTCCGCAGTCATCCCACCCCAAGCGTTCGCCCCGCCCGCCTGCTTCCAGGCATCGGCGGGCCAGGTATCGTAACCGGTCTCTCCCGGCTTGGGAATGGTATGGAAAACCCACCTTCGTTCGCCCGATCGGACATCCAGCCCCTGAACATAGCCTGGCGCTGCCGGTTCCGGACCCTCGGCAACTAATGATCCGATCACCAGGACGTCCCTGCATATGACAGGAGGCGACGTGACCGAGAAGAGTAGTCCGTCAATGCTCCGTTCCAGATTCTGCGTAAGATTGACGAATCCGTTCTTTCCAAACGTCGCCACGGGACGCCCGGTTCGCGCGTCCAAAGCCACTAGCCTGCGGCCGCCTGCGAAAAAGATCCGCTTATCCTGACCATCCTCCCAATACGTCAGCCCGCGGTTCGGGCCGAGGCGGCGCTCCTCTTCCATCGGGTTCGGCAGGAGGTGGCGAAGCACCCGGTCAGCCAGAAGCTTCGGCCTGCGCAGAAGACCACTGTCCTTCGCCGGCGCTCCTGAGGCGAGCATCGTGAACGCCAACATCCACACCGGCGCGTGGCGAACCAGCGCGGCCCGCGACCGCATCGAGCGGATTATCAACAGCACGGCGCCCGTCATCAGAAGCACAAGAATGATCGCTGCGGCCCACGCGCGAGCGTAGCTCGGGCGCTCTGGAAAGGGATTAAATTTCCATATCTCCCGGCCCGTGCCGGCATCCAGCGCAATCACCTCCAGTACGGGCGAGGTGACGTACATAACTCCCGCGACAATCAGGGGCGTGCACTCCATGCTCGTTTTCAGCGAATCGCTGTTGTTTCCCGCGTGGTACGTCCATGCGACTCGAAGCTTCGAGATGTTGGTTCGATTGATCTGATCCAAGGCTGAAAACCGCGTCTTGTCCGAGTCTTTTCCGTAATCCCGCCAGTCGCTGTCAGGCGCCGCTGCACACGCGAAGAGGCTCAAGACCGGCAAGGCCAGAGCGCACCACGTCTGTGTCGTCAGCGTCATCACTCCCAGCTTCATTACCCTTAGGTTCGTCCAGCGGCTGTCGTTTTCAGCTCAGGATCCTCGTGGACCACGTTGAGCCGGTCTCTGTTCGTCGATGAAACCGCGCTATTTGTCTCGGATTCCACGAAATAAAGTGGCTGATCCTTGGTTTCATCCAGAATGCGGGCGATATACTCCGAAATAATGGTAAGGATCGTGAACAGCAGCAGGAACATCGTTGTATTCGTCAGCGAAGTTGTAATCCAGCCCTCAGCGATGTGCGATTTCACCAGACTGATCACCAGGATGTAGAACAGATAGAACGTGCTCGCCATGCTCGCCAGCATCCCCAGAATCGAGGCGAAGCGAAGCGGAGCGGCGCTATTGGACACAAGAATATCGGCCACCGACAGCAACTGCCGGAAAACCCGGCGAAGCCCCGACTGCTTGCGACGCGCCGGCGCGCCCTGGTAACTGATCACGTCCTGGTTCAGCCCAATCGACGCGTTCAGGCAGCTAAGGTAGCGGTTCTTACTGCGAATTCGGATTATCGAGTTCACCAGCCGCCGGCTGAACAGCCTGTAATAGGACTCATCCGGCCGCAACGAGAATCCCAGGATTCGGCTGGCCACCTTGTAGACATTCCGGCTTACCAGCTTGTCGAGCATGCCCTCCGGCCCGCCCATGGGCACCGCCGCGATGGAATCGCAGCCCTGGATTCCACGCGCCACCAGTTCGGGAATCAACTCCGGCGGATGAAGAATCGAATCCATAATGACGACGTAGTCGCCGATGGCATGGTCCAGGGCCGCGGCCAGAGCGATTTCCTTGCTATACATTCGCGAAAGTCGAATCAAGCGAACGTTGGGCAGCACGCTTTGGAGGTTCTGAACGCTGAAATACACGTTGAGCGGCGATCCATTGTCGATCAGGAGCAGTTCGTAGTAGAGGTAATGCGCCTCCAGCACCCGGAGCGTGTTCCTGATGAACGGCTCGGCCGCGCCTGCGTCATTTGGCAGAATCGCAGCCACCGATACGAGCGTGTCCGTATTGGCTTGACGCGGGGCTGCATCCCCGTTGGTTATGTTATGTGCAACAGACATTCTGTGGACCTCGGAGAGAATTCATCACTTCCTAACGTGCGGACGATATCGTATATGTTGTCGATCTTTGCGCCCAGAATCACGTACAGGCCTTTTCCCCCGTAGTTACGGGAGCACAAGATCGGACGGCCATCGTCCACTTCATTCCGCAACAAGACGGTCTTGGTTTCGAACAGCGACTTGACGTACGTCACATCCCGGAGCGCGGGCAAAAACCTCTGCGCGTCTTTGATCATGAAGATAGCCTTAGACGAACGATCGAGGACCGCCGGGGAAGGCCGTGAATCCCCGGCATCGCTCCACGCCTCGTGCGGCGTGTACCGTACATGCGATAGAGTGTGCAGCCCCAGAGACGGAAACGGGATGGTCGAAAAGAACGGACCATCCATAACCGTAACGCCTATATTTTCAAGCGCCGGCGGCATCTTTACTAGCGCGAGCTCGGCTACTTCATGCTTCAACGGCAATTTCGGTAGGGCGGAGCGGTCCAATAGCTGGTTGATTTGAGAGTACGTACAGTTAAACGCGTAGGACGTTTTCAATTCGCTGCCATCTTCTAGAAAAACCCGAAGAGATTCCGCGGGCGTGCGAGATATTCTATCAACTTCCCGCCTGCAAGCAACCTCGATATTGAGTTCTTGCAGTTTGGCCTTCATGCGCGTCCGCAGCTTTGCGGCGTCGAATGCGCATTCCTCCGCCGCGAACACCTCTTCGATCAGCGCGGGATTAAAAAGCTTCGCGACCGTCGCCGGCGGTTTGTGAAGCGGAATTCCGACCTGTTGGCAAAACTTTTGAAACTGGTACGCCGTCACTTTGGACCCGCCGCGCGCGATTGCATATACGTGCAGAAAAGTGCGGTCCAGGCAATCCTGAAATTCCGACGTAAATTGCGGGTAATTCACGGCGGACCGCATCGCGGTCAACAGGCTTCGCGGGTAGTGGTACCCATTGTGGACCCGCGCCTGGTTGGCGTACGATGCACGCATCAGCAGGCCCGGCTCGCGTTCGACAATAAGAATACGCGACAGGCGAGGCGCCAGCGCAAGGGCGACGGAGCAGCCGTAAAATCCTCCGCCGATGATGACCGCGTCGTATTCTTCGTGCCGAAACATCAGAATGATAATCCTTACCCTGCCACAGCCGTGCGAGCGTTAAAACGCTCGGTTTGCTCCACCCGGAGCCTGGTCGATGCGAACGTTACGAGCTTCGCCTGCAGGGCGCCTGCAAAGGGCCCGATAAGCATTCCGAGTTCGGACTTCTTCGGATCCCGTCCAAAAGTGATCGAGCCTGAAGGCAAAAGCGGAACTTGAAGGCGCGATGACGCCTCGCGCGGTTCGTGTTGGGGCAGCCTCTCCTCAAACCAATCACCGCCCACCCTTAAGGCAACGTAGCTGAATTCTGCCTGCCGGCAGGTATCTCGAAGCGCCACCCAGCATTCCTCCACGTTCGTCGCTGCGGCCAGGCACTCCTCATACTCCTTCAGGTGTATCTGAGTCCGCAACGCAGTCCGAAATTGTCCGGCGAACACAAACCGGCTGAAGACCTTGAATTCGGAGTACTTCAGGCACCGGAACCCAGCGTAGGCGGCCGCTGCCAGGAACGCGAGCATCACGGTGGCCAACTGAGGCCGCAGGATGGTCTGGAGAACCGCGAATAAGGCGGCCATTGCGGATGCGCCATAAAGGATCAATGCAGCGCTGCGCTGGCTGAACCCCATCGAAAGGATACGGTGATGAATGTGATTCCGGTCCGCTCCGAAGATGGGACGGTTCCTGAGAAACCGCCGGCTGATCGACAGCAGCACTTCGGCCGTCGGGAAAGCCAGCGCCACCAAAGGAGCAGCTCTTCCCAGACCCGTCGCAGCGTGCCGGTTCCACATCAGCCCCGCGCATCCCAGCAGAAAACCGCACAGCAGACTTCCAGAGTCGCCAAGAAACACCGACGCCGGATTGAAGTTGTAACACAGAAATCCGAGCAGCCCTCCCACCAGCGGCGCCATCGTGAGGGCAAGTCCAGGATGATGATGCAGCAGGGAAGCCATAAGCAGGCTGACACTGGCCAGCAACGCGACGCCCGCTGCCAATCCGTCAATACCGTCGATCAAATTAATGGCGTTAGCGCAAAACACCAGCCACAGAACACTCACCAACGCGATCAGAATGGGCGAGTAGCCCTGCGGCGTGTCCAAACGCACGCCGGCCCAGCAAGCGTAACTTGCCGCCGCGAATTGACCGGCCAATTTTCGCCCCGGGCTAAGTCCCTTGATGTCGTCGTACAATCCTGTGGCGAAAATCAACACGACGGCAGGCATTAGCCGCACCATGAGCTGGATGCTCGGGTCCTGCCAATTAAACATCGCTCTCCACTGCCCGCCCAACGCCAGCAGGGCGACTGCCGCCAGGAAATAGCTGACCACCAGCGGAATTCCGCCGACGCGCGGCACCGGTCGAACATGTATCTTGCGTTCTGCATTCGGCCGGTCGACTACTTCCAGGAAACCGAAAAAGTCACGAAAAAAAGGCGTCAGGAAGAATGAGACCAACAAAGAACATAGCGCAACGACAATCAGCGCGAACATTCCGATCCTCCAACCAGCAATTCGAACGGGCTGCCCCCTGGCAAACTGACGCCAGGGAAGTCACTGGTCGCTCTTAACGGCGGCCTGTACCCAACTGAAACCGCATTCACCATCTGCCTTGGATTTCCTAAGCTACGGGGACCTGCTCGGTGGCCCCGAGCTCCGCTCCCAGTACGGAACAAAGCCGCGACGCGGCCTGGGGCATATCGTAATTCTTCAGAAACGCGTCGCGCGCCCGGACGCCGGCGGACGGAATCGAATCCCGCTCCGCCTGCAGTCCCTCAAGCAGTCTGACCAAGCCCGGCCCGTCACCACACTCCACTTGCCAGCCACACTGAAAGCGGCGAATGATCGCCGACGGCGTGGTGGCCTGCGGCCCGATATACAGAATCGGCCGACCCGCCGCCAGCAAACCGTACACTTTACTCGGCACCACCGACCCGGCGCATTCCGTGCGCTGTGTCACCAGCCCGATGTCCGCTTCCGACAAACTCACCGCCAGTTGCTCCCGTGAACAATACGGAAGGAACGTGACGTTATCCAGCCCTTTCTGCTGGCACCACTCCCGGATCCTGGTCTGGCCAACTCCGGAACCCACGAACCGGAACTCGAACCTGGGGTCGCTTTTCAGCGCCTCGATTGCGAATAGCAAGGTGTCGATGTCGTGAGACAACCCCATGTTTCCGGAATACATGAGCACCAGTGGACCGCTGCGGCGGCGGGCGATCGGGAAGATACTCTTTCCGTCTGCCCAGTTTTCGACCACATGAAGTTTATGCTCCGGTATGCCGCGGCCTTGCAGCCGGCTCCGCATGCATTCGCCAATCGTAATCACGCCGTCGGCTCGGGCGTAGGCGCGATCCGCAATGCGATACAGCAGGCGGGTCACCAGCGACTTTGCCTTGAATATTCCCACGTCCACGAAGGCTTCCGGAAACAGATCCATTACCCAGATAAAGTGACGCTCGCCGCGAAGTCGTTGCAGAATTGCGCCGATGACGAACAACATGGGAGGCGTTGTCATCGTGACCACCACATCCACGCGGGGCATTCGGCAACCCGCCCACAGTGCGCCCACCAGAAACGACAGATACGACAGCGGACGCGCAAATCGCCCGTGCGAGAACCCCAAGGTCGGGATTCTATGAACGGTTACACGAGGAGCCTCCTCGTCCGGACTTCCACCAGCGTACGTGCTGTTGCTGCAGATTACAGAGACTTCGTGACCCTGCGCGGCCAGCACACGTGTGAAATCGGTAAGCAACTGGCTGGTCGCCGCGGCGTCCGGCCAGAAAAATTGATTGATGAATAGAACTTTCAGACGGTTCCTCGCATTTCGTCTATGGAAAGCTACCGGCTTAAGGACGCTACCTTGTCCGTAACGGAAGTTGATCTGATCTCTCGGCGGCGGATGAATTTCGCCGGGTTGCCGCCATGAATCTCATAAGCGGGAATGTTCCCGCTCGCTACCGCTCCGAACCCCACCACCGCCCCTTCCCCGACCACTGTTCCGGGAGCTAGCGAGGCCCGCGCACCCACCCACGCCCCGCTATGAATTTGAATCGGTTGCACGACCAATCGGAAGGCTGGATCCGACCAATCATGATTGCCCGTGCACAAATATGCACCCTGCGAGATACAGACGTTGTCTCCGATCGTAATCGTCGTCAGATTATCGATCCAGGCATCTTCGCCAAACCAACAATGATCGCCAGCTTTTAAAAACCAGGGATACTTGACCCTGAAGCCAGGCTTGATCACCGCTCCGTTTCCGATCTCCGCCCCAAACAGCCTCAAAAGCCACCTTCGAAAGGCGGAGGAAGGTATCACCGAGCTTCGTAATAACGGAAGACCCGCCAGGAACCAGACCACCCGCGTAAGCGAGGATCCACCCGGATCGTACTCGGGATTCTTGAATCGGGAAAGGTCGACTCTCTCCATGCAGCTATGCCATTTCGACGCTCACAGGCTTGGATCCGCCGAGCGCCCAATCATATACTTCCGCCATCTGTTTGCCGATCACCGGCCACCGGAATCGCTCATGAATCAGGTTGCGCCCGCGTTGACCCATCTGCGCCGCCGTTTGCGAAGACGTTTCCAGGAACTCTTCCAGAGCTTGTTCCAGGGCAGTCAATTCCGGCTCAATCACCCATCCACATTTATGGTTGGAAACCTCCGGTATGTGACATGGATGGGTCACGATTACCGGTAATCCCATCGCCAAAGCCTCGAGCACCGCAACGCTGAAGCCCTCCGAGTATGACGGCAGGACAAAAAGATCAGATGCAGCCAGCGCAGCCCATTTGCGCGGTCCGGGAAGCATGCCTGCGAAAGTGACGCTGTTTCTGATTTTAAGATCGTCCACCATCCGCTCGAGCGCAGCGCGCGTATTTTCGGAATCCGGGCCCGCGATCACCAAGTGCACGTCCTTCGCGGAACGCGATACCTGGGCCCAGGCGTTTAAAAGCAGATGCAAACCCTTCTTGGGATGAAGGCGGCCGAGAAAGAGCGCGATTTTCTGGCCCCGCAACTGGGGATGAGCCTCCCAAAACAGTTCGGGGCTCGAATCGCGTGGCACATCCACGCCGCTCGGAATGATGGCGATCGGATTCGTCAGGCCGATGCGGCGGTAGTCGTCCGCTTCGTCCGCCGTGAGTGCGCGCAGGCAAGTAGCGCGCCGCAGATTACCGGTCTCGATGAGCGCCGCATACAGCGCCTTCTTGATTCGTTTATGCTGCAAGGCCCAGCGATCGAGCATGCCGTGCGCGGAGATGATATAGGGGCGCTTACAAGCCCGGGCCAGGCTCGCCGCCACGGAGCAATGGGTCTCCCAAACGCCATGGATGTGTAAGCCCTGAACATTTCGGATCCGCTCTCGAAAACGTTGGCGGAGACCCATGTTCAGCATCCAGGTTGCCCGGCCCGGCGGAAAACAATCGGATCTTGCGCGGTCCATCGCGGAAAGATGTTCGAACTCCGCAGCCTCGCAGAATCCTGCGATGGGCGACTGATACCCGCTCTCCGCTTCAGTCGCGCGGCAGAATTGCGGCACCGAAGACGCTATGCCGCCGAAGCGCGGATCAAGATGAGACATCACCTGCAGCCAGGAGGCCGTGCTCTTGGCTTCGCCCGACGGAATGACCGGAGATTGCTTTAGCGCTTGCAAATCCGCACTACCTCCTCCGCCCATAATTCCGGTGAATATCTGGCAATGATCTCGCGGGAACACCGGCCCATCCGCTGCCGGCGCTCCGGATTCAGACCGGCGAACTTCGTGAGAAGTGGTCCAAGCTCACGTGGATCTGAGGGATTAAAGACATAGCCGTTCTTCTCTGGTTCAACCAGATCGTCCGCGCACCCGCAGCGATCCGAAACAATCAGCGGCAGGCCCGCCGCCATGGCTTCGTTCACCACCAACCCCCACGGCTCACGCATGCTGGGAAGAACGAAACAATCCGCGAAGGCAAAATACGGCACAATATCCGCCGTATTCTTGAGGCCGGCAAATACCACGGAATCCGCGATACCCGCCGCCGCTGCTTGCGCCTTGAGTTGCGCGGCGGAAGGTCCGTCGCCGACCAGGACCAGCGACCAGTTGCCGCCGTTGCGGCGATATTGCTCAAACGCCGTGATCAATCCGTCGACGTTCTTCTCCGGCGCCAGCCGGCCGACGAATAGAAAATAATTCTCCGGCAGATTCTCGTGCCCGCCCCTGCCTCGCTTCCGGCAGTTGTCGGCCTGCTCCTGGTAATAATCGTTGTCCACGACATCGTACAGGCGAGCGATTTTGTCCTCGCGAAATCCCAAGGTCTTGAGATAAGCAATCTGTCGGACGCCGCCTGCAATCGACGCGTGAAACAGAACGCGCAGGGCCGCGCCTTTCATCGCCTCTTTGAATCGATGCCTCGGGTGATCGTCGAACGTCGATTCGCTCATCAGAATCGTCGTCTTACCGTGCAGCCGCGCCCAAAACGTGGCGGCGATGGCGGGAAGCGTGTAATAACCCGGGATCAAAATCGCGTCAGGATTCAGTTCGCTCAGCTTGGTCCACAGCTTCTTGGCAAGTTGCCGCTGGCCGGCCTCTTTCCATCCGTGGTCGGGATCGAGCGTCGTAATCGGAAGCCCGTCCCACTCGGTGGAGCGAAATACCAGGTTGCCATGAACTCCTGCCCGCCCCACCAACTCGATGCCCACTGCATCGAGCTGAGGATGGTGCGCCAGGGGTCGGAAGCGCGCGACATGGTAGGCGTACCAATCGATCCAGATCACGGCCAGACGTGTACTGTCGCGGCGTTTTTGAACACCGTCTTGAACTGCCGCGATATCTAAAGAATCGGTTCGAGACACCGTCACATCTCCGAGGGGCTGACCCGCAAGGGGGCCTGAACGACCATCTGCGGTGTACGCGAGCGGTGCCATCCGGAACCGCGCCACGCAAGCCACAGCGGTATCGATAAGATCAACGTGCGGAAGATCACCGCTTCCATGGTTTGCATCACGAAATAAATGGAAAGCGCGGCGGCGATGATGTATTGGGTAACCCACGGCCCGCCGACCAGATGCGTCTTCTTCCAAGCCAATCCGAAGAGCTTTCCGAGGACCCAGAGCGCGGGCAAATTGAGCCAGCGAAACTCGAGCCAGAGATCCGAAATAATCCCCGGCGCCGAGCCAACCGCGCCTTCCCATCCCAAAGCTTCCGCGAATCCTTCCCCGGTTCCGGCGTTGTGATTCAGCTCCGGTAACCCGAAATCTTCATACTTTGTGGGCCAGACGGCGCTGGGAATCGGACGTATCACGACTTGCGCCAGCATGCGGCGGCCCCAATAGAACTTTTGAACTTGTTCCGACGCCAGAATTGCCCCGGTTCCGTAGATGTACTCATTGCCTGTGTCCGGTTTCTCCACGATGGAGGAGACATCGGTGGTCAGCGATGCGTCGGAACCAAGATGAATGTTCTGCCGGTTCGTAACCAGGAACAACATCAGAAACCCGACGGTCGCGCCCGTCACCGCCGCCACCACCAGGGACGGCCGCTTCCTGCGCGTGAGATACCACCCCATTGTGATGATGGTGCTGATCATGAACGTCGGTCCGCGACGCGCGGTCAGCGCCGCCTGGAGTACCCAGGGTCCGATAAAGAAAACTAAAAGCGGGATGTACGCAATCCGCAGGATGCCGGTCCGCGTGGCGGCGCAGAGAATCAACAAAAAGGAAGGGAACATCAGCAGCGAAGCATCCCGGACGTAGCCGCTGTCGTCCCAGCCACCGCTATAAGCCTGGCTGAAGGCGTCCGTAAAACCACCCACGTTGATGATCGTGATTCCCCAGGCGCCAACACCGATGCATCCCAGAACGATTCCGACGATGGTCAGGACGCGGGCAGAGGACTCGCTTACGGGCTCCTGCTGTACCGGCGGATCTGGTAATTTGCAGCCGACTCCCAGACATCCGATAAGAAATGCTGCGACGCCCGCAATATTGATCACCTGCACGAAAATAAGTTGATCTGCCTGAAAGAATCCGTCCAGCCCGCCCGAGCTATACAACTTCATCGGCATCCACGCATAGAGGAAGCCCATCATCGGACCGATGAACATCACGGGATGAAATACGTCGCGGCTTCCCGCGTACGCGTAGACCATGGCTGCAGCGACCATGGCGATCACCGCCCAAAGCAGAAACTCAAACATAGCGTCCCGCTCCGGCCGGTTGCTCTTGCTGCAGAATCTGGCCGACGGCCTCCGCGACGTTCGTCCGGAACCGGTCCCACGTAAAATACTCGGCACGCCGTCGCGCCGCCTGCCCCATGGCTTCGACGTCGTCCGGTCTTTGCAGAAAATGTTCGATCGCACCGGCCAGTCCCGCCGCATCGCCAGGCTCGATAACCAGGCCTTCCTTGCCTTGGCGAACCAGATCGCGCGCAGCAGTTCTAGTAGTACTGATAATCGCCAGCCCCGATGCCATCGCCTCCAGAAGAACCTGTGCGAAACCTTCCGCCAGGGAAGGGAACACAAAGATATCCGAGGATTGGTACATCTCCCGCAGCCCCTGCGCGCTTATCGAAGGGAAGATCCGGATTGCCGCCTTGCTCTGCTTGAACAAAGCCAAGTCATCCACGGCGCGGCCGCAGACAGTCAGTTCCACCGCGTCCTTCGGAAGCGCTTCCATCGCCTCGATGAGATACTTGATTCCCTTTCGCTGGCCGATCGTCCCCACAAACAATAACTGAAGCTTGGCGTTGTTCCGTTTCCCTTTTCGCGGAACGAATCCCTGGAGATCGATGCCGTATGGGATGACGCCGATTCGTTCGCCGGGAATGCCTGTCTCTACCAACGTTTCTTTTGTAAAGGAGGAAGCCACCAACCAGTGTTCCGCCATCTGCGCTTCCTGGGCGAGTCTGGTGAAGTCCTCTTCCGGTAAAGCCAGCTCCCACTCTTTGTCGAGCGACGACGCGCATTCGGGATGCTCCATTCGTTCCCTGCGCAAAATGGTGCGAACCCGCGCCGGGTGCGGATGCAATTGAAACAGGATTCGCGGATGCTTGCCGGAGTAACTCGAAAATGCGGAGTGGCCGTAGTAGCTGTAACTCAACAGCGCCGCGTCCCGCGCCGTGGCCAGCTTGCCGGCGTGTGTGCCGAGTTGCCGGTCGCACCACCGCATGGAGTCGCGCTGCCAGTCGAACGGAAGTGATTTGACCTTGCTGATCGCCAATGAGGAAAGGCCGCTGGTCCTGCAAGAAACCACGGAACTCGCCGGCAATGTTTCTGCATATCTCGCACGCAGGGCGCCGGACACGCGCGCCGGCGCGATCCGCTCGAACGCGCCTGCCCAGGACTGTTCCGCCGGCCAGTACAGGTCGGTGACCAGAGCTTCGAGCATTCCGCCGTCGTGCAGACCACGGGCGACCTGATAATTGTCGCGAGCTCCCCGATGTACAACGACCACTTTCATAGCGATATACGAACCAACTACATGACACTCGAATACAGCTCGTGCAATTGCGCGGCCGAGCTCGACCACCGGAACTTCAATGCCTGACTTCGCCCGCGCTCGCGCAAACTCGCCTGCAGCCGCGAATTCCCGACAACCGTTTCCAGCGCCTGCACGTTTTCATCGACCGACTGCGGATTCACTAACAGCGCCGCATCGCCCGCAATCTCGGGAATCGAGGTTGAATTGCTTGCCACCACCGGAGCGCCGCAGGTCATGGCTTCGAGTACGGGCATTCCGAATCCTTCGTAGCGGCTCGGAAACCATACGGCCTGTGCATCGTGATACAGCGCGCACAGTTCGTCGTCGTTCACGAACCCCGTAAAGAAAATCGATTTGTCGAGGGCCGCTGCCCGTGCCGCATACTGAGGATCGCAGTGTCCCGAAACCACCAGCGTCACGTCCGGCACGCGTTTGCTCAAAACCGGCCAGGCCTGCAACACCAAATCGGCATTCTTGCGGTAATGAAGGCCGCCCGGAACCAGAATATAGCGCCGGTTATTCAAACCGGTCCGTTCCAGAAATGCATCGCCATTCGGCCCGGCTGGTTCAAAGAATCGCTCGGGAACCGCGTTGTGGATCACGCGCAGTCTCGACCGTATGCTGGGGAACGCCCAGCCCAGTCTTTCCGCTGAAAACTGCGAAACAGTATGAAACAAATCGGCGGTGCGGGACAACGTCGCATACAGGAACCGCCATTTGAGCCGCTGCTTCATCGTTGCGAAATTGTTCGGATGCGCGCCCGGATCGAAGTACGCCGCGTCATGCGCGGTCACGATCAGCTTGCAGTGTGACGTCGGAACATACGATTCACCGGTACAGTGGACAATATCTACCTCGGGCCAATACTTTTCGGCCACCGGATTGTGCAAGGCAAGCCACCGGGCCTGCTGATACGACGTATCTTTCAAAAACAAGTGATATTGGAATGTCGTCCAGGGAGCGCCAACTTTGTCCACGACCGCTTTATGATCGGCTTGATCCGCCAGGATATGCACGTTGACGCCGGTACGCCGCGCCACGTGTTCCGTCAACTGGCGCGCCACTCTCCCGGCTCCCGTGGAGCCGTGGATGTTCCGCATGTGGACATACGCCAGAACGTTCATGGGCGCACCGCGAATCGACCTATCATACTCACCGCGCGTCACCGAGTGAAGGCGCGGTGCGACCGCGTTGTAGCAATGCCGCAACGCTGATCGTCTTCGGGAACACACCCTGCGTTTGTCCGATCTTCAACAGATACCAGCTAACCGCGGCGGTCATTCCGAGCACCAGGAAATTCACTCCAATCACGTGTTCCGGATGAAGCACCCGCGTCCAGCCCAACAACGTCGTTAGAGATGCGGTGGCCGTATCCACAATCGCCAGCATCAAAACACCTGACGGAAGTGAGTTGAGCTTCCACAGCGAAGCGACCACCAGAAACATCGACAAAACATGAGCGCTGAACAAAGTAGCGGTCGCACCGAGCGCCCCCGTGCTCGGAATCAAAAGCGTCGCCGTCACGACGACGAATACCGCCCAGATGGCGTTGACCACACCGGCCGTGAAAGGAGAAACGATCATCAATCGCGACGCCGCGGGTGCCACGCCGAAGTGCACCAGCAGCGTTGCAACCGCGAGGACCGCGGGAAACTCGGCTTTAATGTAATCCCTACCGTAGAAGCGGCTCAAGATCCACGGAATTGCGATAACGGCGACTCCGGAACAAATCGTCGCCAGCACGCTGGAAACATAGGAACTCACGGTGATCACGCGATCTGCCCCGCCATGATGACGCGCGCCTTCATCCGTAAAGAATGCGAAATTTCCGTGCTGCACCAGGCTCGGCACCAGCGAAGAAACATTCCGCAACTGAGTCGCGACAACGTAGAACGCCACCTGTAGCAACGAAACGTCCCAACGGGCAACCAGCGACGCTGTCCACCAGCCCGCCGCATTCATCCCGGCCACGCCGCCCAGTTGCATGAGTCCGAACTTCCAGACCCTCCCGAGTCCCGGCGCTTCGGTGTCGCGAATTTCGGTCTGGACTGGAGTATGCCGGTCCCTGAAAATCAAAACAAATGCGACGGAAACCGCCAGCAGCACCGCGCCAGACTGGCGTGCCAGCATTTGGCTGGCTCCCAGCGCGGCGGCCTGGGGCACTACCGCAAGCAGACCGATCCCCACGAACGTGGACAGGATCAAAAGCCGTCCGAAACTCCGCGTCCCGATAAATATGCCCCGGCAGCATTCCAGGAACACGAACGCCACCGAAGACAACGCGGCCACGCGCAATGGACCTGCGAGTTTCTCGTTCCGTAGCAGGAGCCTCGCCATCGGCTCCGCACCCGCCAGAAGCAAGCCTGCCGCCGCCGCCGCTGAGACGCACGCGATGACCATCAGGCATCGAATCACCCGCCGATAGCTCGGCGTGCCGCGCGCGTGTTCCGCGATGAACCGGCTTGCCGTGTCGCCGATTCCGGCGCCCACATACCAGGCGACGTTGTTCGCCGCAGTGAGAGCGATCGAATACGCGCCAAATATCTGTGCTCCGCCCAATCGCGCCGCGAGCACATTCGCAAAGAAGCTTCCGCCGCGCTCGATTCCAAGTGCCAGCCCCAACGCCCCGGCGCCCGTCACTAACGAGTGCAATAGCCCCGAACGATGGCCGGCCTGCGCATCAACGGGATCTCTGGCCAATTCTGCTTTGGCTCCTCCCATGTCAGCGTCTTCTCAAGCCAAAGTAGGGGATCTTGGAACGGCGGGATTCCATTTACGACGCCATCCCCGCGTAGGCTCCATAGGGGCTGCCCTTTCGAGGGCTCCAGTCGTTCAAGATTGTGCCGAAGACGCGGATGCCATCCTGCGAAAGACAATCTGCCGCTGCCAGAGCGCTTTCTCGCGTCGTCCTGCGGGAGCGGAACACCAGCAACACGCCATCCGCGAGCCAGCCGAGAACGCGCGCGTCGGACAGATGAAGCATGGGAGGGCTATCGATGATCACGACATCGAATTCCTGGCGCAACACGTCGATCAGGCTGCGCAGACGGCTCGAATGGAGCTTCGTCGTAATTCCTTCCCGCGCCGCCGAAGTCGGTAGCACGAACAAATTCTCGACGTGCGAAGCATGAACGAATTCGGAGAGCGGTTGCTCATCAGGCGTCTCGGCTTCATCCAGAAGTTTTGCGAGACCTCCGCGGCATTCGATGCCAAAAATCTTATCCAGACGCGGCTTGCGCAGATCGCCGTCCACCAGAACGACACGCTTTCCGATTTCCGCAAGAGCGATGGCCAGATTCGTGGCGGCGGTCGTCTTGCCGTCGCCGGGTTCGGGGCTGGTCAGCACCAGAACTCGCGAGTGTCTGCCGCCACCGCTGGCAAATAGAACCGAGTTCATCGCGCTGTGGTACGCCTCTGCTAACTCGGGCGGGTTCCGCAGCCACGTTCCGAGAGCAATCGAGTTCGCCGGGTTACGCCGGGGTGCGGTCTTAGGTGGGTCCGCCGGGAGCTTCGCGTTAATGACCTGGTCCGCTGGAACCGAAGCAACCTGCTTGATCGCCGTTCGTGGCCGGGCCCGATCCAGTAAGAAGCGGAAGCCCGGAATTCGCACATTGGGAATGACACCGAGCTCGCGAAGCTGCAAATGGAATGCGGCGTCGCCCGGATTCTGAAGCGTTCTGTCGGACTTTCGACGAACGAAGGAGAAGGCCAGCCCCAGACAACTTCCCCCGATGAATCCGATGCCGACGCTGGCGAGCATATCGGGAGAGTACGGCTTTACGGGAGGCGTCGCGGCGTCGACGATGCTGATCGTGCTGGTGCGCAAGGCAGCCACCAAGCCGACTTCCTGAACCCTCTGCAGCAGCGTGTCGTAGATCTTCCGTTCCGAATCCACTTCGCGGCGGAGCATGTCGTAATGGACCGCTTTATCGCCTCGTCGCCCCACCACCGTGGTTTGTTTGTCGTAGGCCTGCTGCAGCATGGCTTCCTGACGCAGCGCCGTTTCGTAGTCGGCCCGCAAGCCATTGATCATCGTGGCCTGCTCTTTTTTTAGCGATGCTTCCAGCTCTACGATCTGCCCGGTCAATTCGCGGACTTTGTAATGCTGAGGCGTCATCGTAGCCGATAGCTCAGCTACCTGACGCTTGAGATCGTTCAGCCGCATGCGATAATCGCGAACCCGTCCATCCAGAGCTAGCGGCAGACCATCAACCGGAGTCTTGGCCGCGATTTCATACTCCGATTCTTTGTTCATGCGCGTCTGCTGCGCGACGGACAACGCTTCCTGCAGCTTGCGGAGTTTGTCCTGGGCCAGAGTCTCCGCCTCCGAGCTCGGAAGTAGAGAAGTTTCCCGAGCCGTTGACTGTAGCTCCGATTCAGCACTGGTCAGGCGAGCCTTGACGTCATGCAATTGGCTGGAGAGCCATTCGCCTGTTTCCTTCGTGTTCTCGAGCCTGGAATCGGCGTTGTGCTGGATGTAGGTGTGGGCGATGCCATTGCAAACATCTGCGGCAATCTGCGCATCCCGAGCCTGGCACAGCATGTCCACGATCCGCGTATTGCCCAGAGCCCGGACCTTGACTCGTTGACCCGCGTCGGAGATCAGCGCATCGATAGGAATATTGGCCGGGTCGAGCACGCCCAAAGCCGCCCGCCATCCGGTAGCCGGCGTCGGCTTAACGCCAGCCGGCTGCTTCTGCTTGATCAACTGTTGGATCGCGTCTTTCCGGATCGACTCGCTGTCCAGAATCTTGATTTCCGTTTGAAGGTAGGACTCCGGCAGAACCGTTCCCGATGTCCCCATCGGTGTCCCCGCATTTTGATTCAGGAAGTCCTCGTTCAAGCTTCGAATATCCAGCACCGTCCGAGCCTGATACATGGAAGGCCGGATCATCGTAACCATCCAGCCAACACCCGCGCCAATCAAGCCGAGAATGCAGATCACCAGAAAGTTGCCGCGAATGACCTGCCAATACTCCAGGAGTTGGCCCGGCGACTGGGCAGACTGGTGCACCCAATTCGGGCTCATCATGGCAACCGGCGTCCCGGAATGCATGGGGACCAGCGAGCGCGCGCGATGGGAATCGGAATCAGGCAAGTGAGACATAGTGTTTAACTACTTCCAGTGATCTTCGACAATCGGTCATCGCCGCCTTGAGAGCCCGCCGCTCATCCAAGACGCGAACTGCGCAGTCAATACCGCCCCGCCATACCCATCCCGATGCCAAGTTGAATGGCAGCCTCGATGGTCCGGAAAGCGATCGTCTTGGATCTGCTGTTGGGTATGAAGAGCACATCATTCGGGTGCAAAGAAATGTCTTCGGATTTGCCGTCCAGGATGCGTTGGACGTCAAGAGTAATGTCCTGCCGGTCTGCCGCCGTGCCGTTTCCACGACGAAGGATCCGCGCTGATCTCGGAGCGGCGAAACGGTCCAGCCCCTCGGCCAAAGCCAGGGCCTGGAGAACGGAAACGTCAGTCTTGCCGCCGAGAGGAAATCCTCCGGCATGTTTGACGTTTCCCACCACGTACACGATCTCGGCCGGCGGAATGGACACGACATCGTGCGGCAGGATCGTGATGTTATCCGTCGGATCCCGCACATCCAGCAAATTCCTCAGACTGATTTCGGCTACACTGCTGTCCGGGTCCACGTGGTGCGCGCTCGGATGCGGAATTGGGCCGTACGCGCCCTGCCGCGTGATCTTGATTACGGCGCCGGCATCGGTGCGAACCCCACCGGCCTGAGACAACAGGTCAAGCAGAGTCACGCGGCCCTGAATCTGGTGAGTTCCCGGCGCGCCAACTGCGCCGATAACGGAAGCCGGCTCTGTGTGGCGGGCTGTTATATCGATGGCCACATCCGGATCCACATAAAACGTCTTGAGCTTGTCGTGAATCAAGGTTTCGGCCTGATTCGCATTCGAACCCGCCACATGAATACGGCCAAGCATCGGAAGATTTACGTCGCCGGCTTGATCGACTCGAAACGGCTTGTCCGAAATTTCCTTCGCCTGAAGGCTGTGAATCGTGATCTCGTCGTCGGTTGAGAGCAGGTAAGTAGCCGGTATATGGTCTGGCGTCCGGTCGATCAACTGGCGAGTCGCTTTGACGTCGTCGCCGTTCGCGAAAGTTCCCATCGCGCATACCAGCAGGAACAGGCCCATGGGAGCAAGCCCTTCCGTGACCCGGCGGCCGCGAAATGCCGCGCGCGACGGCGTAACTTCAAGCCGTTGTCGATCGTCTCTGATCGGGTCGCTGTCCCTCATTTTTGCCATCCTCCTGTACAACCCTCGCTCCCCAGCCACTTGCCGGCTCGGATCAGCTTGGAATAACCTGCCGGATCTGACGGGGCTCCGAAAGGCTAGGCAAGACGGATTAAATAATTCCAAAAATCAATGGGATAGCCATGGTAGCTCCGCTCAAACTCACAGGCTTCGCCATTGAGAGTCACGCTCGGAACTCGCCAGAAGAGAGACCAGGACGAATCGCAATTCACTCCCTCCGACAGGATCCTCCGAGACCCGGTTCGTATCGCCACTACCTTAGATCAATTAAGACAAAAATTGTATACACACTCTAAGGTTACGAAGCCAACCTATCAGAACCGCCGGGATAATGTCAATACTTACACGGGAGTCCGAAGGTACCAAGTGAAGCTCTCTGAGGGATTTTGGCCGTTTGCTTTGAATGTATTACGGATGTAGTACTGATGCTCAGCCAGAACTAAATTGAGGCTGTAACATACATATGATTTCAGCGAATGTGAAACGTTCCGGCGGCAGTTTTCACTGAATCTTGCATCGCTTCGTTTCCCATGGTATTTCATGGATTCGGCGGATCGTACATGAGATAACTCTTTAAGAACTTCATGTAATCATCAGATACAGAATATGTTGTTTATACATGAAGCGCTGTGTCTCCAGTTGCGAACACCACTTGACGGCCTGAGCGTCGAACCTGATACCATTGACACGGGCGAGGCTCAAGAAGTGCGAATTGGAATGGGAGAAAGCTAGGGATGGACGTCGACGCGTCGAAGCGAAGCTGGCAGGTTCCCGCCTACGACATTCACGAGTTCGGACCGCGCCGCTTTCCGTTTTGCGTCGGCATCCCGGTCATTAACGAGGGTAAACGGATAACAGCACAGCTTGGCCGGATGCAGAAGCTGAATCTCGCCGCGGACGTCATCATCGGCGACGGCGGCAGCAAGGACGGTAGCTGCGCCCCGGAACTGCTTCGAGACCTTGGCGTGCGTACCCTTTTGGTGAAAACCGGACCTGGACGCCTGAGCGCACAGATGCGAATGCTCTTCGCCTACGCGATCGAGCAGGGTTATTCAGGGATCGTCTTGATCGACGGAAACGGCAAAGACGGCGTCGAGGCGATCCCCAATTTCCTGGAAGCTCTGGAGCAGGGCTATGACTTCGTTCAAGGATCCCGATTCCTGCCCGGCGGGAGGGAGCACAATACACCTCTCGATCGGAAGCTCGGAGCGAAACTGATTCACGCTCCCCTCATCAGCGCCGCCGCGAGGTTTCGCTATACCGATACCACCAACGGTTTCCGCGCATTCAGCACCCGGTTTTTGCTACATCCAGCCGTCCAGCCGTTTCGTGACGTCTTCGATACCTACAATCTCCACTACTACCTTTCGATCAAGGCTCCAAGACTGGGCCTGAAGGTCAAGGAGGTTGCAGTCACGCGCATTTATCCGGACTCGGGACCGACGCCGTCAAAAATTTCTGGATTTTCAGGAAAGTTTGAGATTCTGAAACTCTTGGTATTGACTTCGATTGGGCGGTACGATCCCTAGGCGCCCGCGTGATCGCCGTTGGCGGCAGCGTGCCCGCGCGTCATCGACATACCGCGCGGATTCTCGATAAGCTCCGTAAGGTGGCGGATGTCCATACTCAACCGCCTGACGTCGAGACTGAGCCGGTCAAGATCGGCCTGGATCGAAGGGTCCGCCGACGCCGGCGATTCGCGCAGCGCAATACGGGCATAATCCGAGATGCTCCGGGACCCTTGTTCTTCTGACTTGATGCGGAGCGCTTCAAATTCGCTTTCGGTAACTCTGAAACTGATCATCCGTGTTAGGCGCTCGAAGCTCATATTCTTTCCTGGCGCAGCCGCCGTCATTTACCGTGATGCGCCGTTCTTCCGCTGAGCCGGGGTTCGGCGAAGTGCGCGGACATATTCTCGGCCGGGTCGCGCGTATTTTGCGTCCGGTTTGCCCGCAGCGCCGGGCTGCTCCGGACACGAGCGTTCCGCCAATCGTAATATCGGATGCGGCATAAACCGCATCTCCACGGGTGCGCTCCCAAAATCCGCTGAATTACGCTCCCCGGGTGTACGGAGAGCGGTCCGAAACCGTCTTTATCATTGATCCTCTGCACCTGGTCCGTTCCGCAGCGCGGGCACGCGGTGGAGGGTGTGAAGGCAAACTGGACAAAAGCGAACCATCGGCGCGACCGGCGAGTTTGGAAATCGCAATCCCCGCAGGCCCGTATGGATGCATACGGGAGTCTCTGAAGCAGCGTCCGGTGGACCTTATTTGTGTATCCGCCGCATTGTATGCATCTGGACATAGTCGTCAGGCGCAGCGCCAACTCACCCTGCCATGTTGCGATTAGCCTCTAATCATAAGCCACCATTGCACTTTGTCAGCACCGCAGATTCCCACAATCGTACTACCGTGGCCGACATTTAGTACCATCCCTCTCGTCAGCACCCGCTTACTTCGTGCGCGGCTCCGTGCCCGCGATCGACAACGCAAACACGGCACTGAGCCGCGAGCAACAGCGAGCGGGTGGTGATCCTTTTTCAACGCCCCAAAAAATAAAACCGGAAATTAATTGCGAAATAAACATGAACGATCGTATAATTCACGTTGTTAATTCAAAACACGCAACGCGAAGTTCAGCCCGGCGGTCGCGACGGAGGAAGGATGCGGGATAGCAATCGCAAATTCTCGCATCCTGAGCGGCCTTTATCCTACCGGCGGTAGTTTCACACCCAGAACATCGCGTAAATAATTGATGTTGTGCGCGATATAATCGTCCACCGCGACATCCAGATTGCCGCCGATCGAATCGAACCCGTCGTCGCCCTTTCTGGGGCCGTCGACGTCGAAAATTGCCCAGCCCTTGTAGTGACGATCGCGTAGAAGCTTGAACACCGCTGGAAAGTCGACGCCGCCTCCACCCAGGTTGTGATAAACGCTCGCCGTGCGATGTTCCTCCTGCGTCGGCGTGGACTTGTTGCCCTTAAATTTGGCGAATGTGTCTTTCAGATGAATTTCGGCGACGCGCGGGAAATAGTCGCTGATGATCTTCACCGGATCCCCGCCGCCCAGCACCAGATGACCGGTATCCGCCGTCATCCAGACATACTTCGGATCGGTCAGCTCCATCGTCCGGCGCATGTCTTCTTCCCGCTCCAGCGGCCCCCAGATGTGCGGATGCGGCGCCAGCCGGATTCCCATCGCGATGGTTTGCCGGCCGATCTCGTTCAGCGTGTTCGCGAGCCGCTTCAACTGCTCGTTGCTCGGACCACCCGCCGGGCGCTGACCCATATTGATCTTCCAATGATCCGAGCCGAGCGGCTGTAGAAAATCGCGGGCGAAGGCCACATGATCGGCGATGGTTTTCGGAATCTGTTCCGGATCGATAAAATTCGTGGACTGGCCCATCTCGCCATTCGAAGCGTCGATGAACGTGACCCCCGCATCGTCGAAGATCTTCTTGAGCTCCAGCGGATTCTTTCGATATTTCTCGATATTGTCCCCGTAGGGTTCGATCCCCTGCAGCCCCAGAGCGGCGATTCTCCGCACTGCCCAGACGATGTCGTGCTGCTTGCCCCAAATGGAACTCGTGGTCCCATAAAGAATGTCCGGATTCACCGGGTCCAGCGGCTTGTGAGCGATCGCGCCCGAAGCTCTGGGCAGGCCGAGCAGGCTCGCGGTCGCCGTTACTCCCGACCACGCCAGTGCGGAAGACACAAACTCCCGCCGCCTCAATCCCCGTCCTGAATCTTCAACCGGCATGGGCGCCTCCTTACATCTCGCGCGCTATCTTATCATTTCTCCGCGCGGACTGACGTCTTCTCACGGCTTTAACCCCAGCAGCTTCGCTGGATTGGTTTTCGCCATCTGATCGATCTCCGCGACGGATATTCCGTGCGCGACCAGGCCCTTGTACATCGCCAGCAGCCCGTCGGGATGCAGCGGGTTGTTCGCCTGCCCCAGATCGCTTGACAGGACCATCGATGCCGGTCCGACCGCGCGGATCACCTTCGAAGCTGTCTGGAGCCCGGCCTCGTTGAACGGCGCATACACCAGTTCGAGATAAGCGCCCAGTTTCGCCGCCTCCTGCATTTGAGGAATGGTCATCTGCACCGGCGGGCTGAGCGCGTGGGTCACCAGGATATTCTTCGCGCCCTGGCGATTCGCCTCGCGGATCAGCATCAGCGCTTCCGTTGCCGAGGAATGGCCGGTTTCCAGCACCAGATTATTCTTCGCAATGATCGAGATCACCCGCACCGCTTCGGGTACCAGCATCCCGTCCTTCGCCACGCGTGCGAACGGCCGCTGCTGGTGTGAGAAAAGAACTTGATTCTCGGAATCGTACGTAGGCATCCAGACCACGCGCCCATAACCACCCTTGACCTTCGTCATCCATTCAACCGCGGCCGGATTCACACCGCCGACCGTCAGGTCCAGCGAAATTCCGCCGAACACCTCGATGCCTGGAACCTCTTTGCGAACGATAAATGCGAGCGAGGCGGTAGGTTCGTAGTGGTTCTTCAGGACGATGGCCCGCATGCCGCGGCTTTTGGCCAGTCGAGCAAGCTCGATCGCGTCGATCGACCGGGGCGTTCCGTCAGGATCGGAGTGCGCATGCATGTCGATGGCCCCGGTCAGCGTCTGCGCCGCCGCCGGAAGCACGAAGGTGAGAAGAATGGCGAAGTATTTCAATCGAGATCGAGTATACTTCATCGCCCGGACGCTTCGAGCATCGCCGGGATCACTTTATCGAGGCCCGCGTCAGTAAACTCCGTCACGTGAATGCCCCGATGCAGGCTCCATCTTTCTACGTGGTCGACGCTCTGGCCGGGCGCCAGCTTCGTCATCGGCCCGAGTGTTTCGATCTCGAGGAACTCGTTGTTCGTAAAAGTTTCAAACGAGCATCCGAAGTCCGGGTATGTTTTGGCGGGGTCCGCTTGATATTTCTTCACAAACGCTTCGCCGTTGAGCAGGTACGCCACCCACGTGTTCGCATTGAACAACCCCAGTTTCTGGGGCTCCGCATTCTGCGGATCCTGCCGCAGAGACAAATACTTCTTTGAGAACCCCCAGCGCTTATCCGACAGGTCCGTGTACGCCCACATCACCAAAGGATTCGTAGCCTCCAGATTCACCGGATGCCGTCCGCGAGGCGGAAATCCCGTGACAGCGACCCCTCCGGGCGCCATCATCGTCAGCGCCCAAGGTGCAAATTCGAGAGGGAAAAGCGTCTTATTCGTGATGCGGTGTGTGACCGTAACAGAAGTTCCCGTTGCCGCCATCTCGACCGCGATGGTTTTTTGTAATCCCGTGAGCGGTTCCACCGGGGCAGTCGCGACGACTCCGGTCGCCGTGATCCGCACGGAAACCGGAACATTATCGGGCGCCCATGTGGCCACGGGATCTTCCGGCGCCTTCCACACGCGATCCCCACCGCGCAGTTGGAACGCCGTCTCGCCGGTCTTGCCGAGTTGATCGGCGAACTCCTTCATCAGATTCTGGCCGCCCACAAATCCAAACCGGATAATCCGCGGCCCGACATCGGCGGTAACGACGAGCTCAATCTCGCCATTGCTGACCCTATAGTTGTTCGGCCAGCCTTTATAGGCGATCTTTTCGACTTTGACCGCGGCGCTCGCCGCAACACAAAGGAGTAACCCGAGGGAAGGGAATCCGCGAAACGCCATAAATCACAGCTTCGCACGGCTACACGCCGTCCAGATCGATTATCTGCGCGGCCGCTTAGCCGGAACCCGAATCACTCGGCCGGATCCAAGATTCAAACCAATCAGTCCGAGCAACCCCGCTCCCATCAGCATCCAAGTCCCCGGCTCGGGCCCGGAGTCGATGGGGTCGGAATTGAACATCAGATTATCGAACGCCACGCCATCCGGTGTGCTGCTGCCGGCGGGTGTCGGGCTCGGCTGAAAGAGCTGAAATCGTACAATTCCCGGCGCTGAAATCGACAGCGTATCAAAAATTCCGACTCCGCTGCCGGTTCCGAAAAACTGCGCCGATCCTATCAGGTTGCCCCCGCTTGCGGCGTCGTAAGCGTCCAATTCGATACCGGCAACGCCGACATCAACACCAAGAATCGATACAAAATTCTGCGGCGCGGAGAACGTTCCGACGATCGGAGTTGCCGCAGTGGGGGTGTACGGCGGATTGAAGCCGGCGTCCGTGATGTCTTCCAGCAGCAGACCCGTTGAGCCGCCGATCTGGAATTGCGGTATCGTCGGCTCCCAGCTCGCATTCGAAAACGTGACCCCTAAGAGGGAGTAGAATCCGCCAATAGGATTCCCGGCAGTACCATCGTCGAACGTGATCGTACCGGCGGTCGCCACCTGACTCGGATAGGCCAATAGACAAATGCACATGGCTAGTTTTTTCATGGGTATGCGCCCTCTTAAGGCACCGATTAGCTTATATCAGAAATGCACGATTAGGAAGCATTTTTTGAGGGAAATGTTCAAAACAGAATGAGAGTACTGTGACGTTTGTAGTACTGAAACTGGTAGAACTACAAGGCTCCGGGGGCCGGTTCCCGTGTTCCCCTTTCCTTCTCTGTTGGCCGCACACGTGCGCGACCCTCCTGGGACCCTCGCGGATCGCCGATAGAGAAGACAATGGCAGCACCCGCAACTATGCGCGAGGTGTTTGATTCGATCTTGGCGGGGACCTCGGCGTTGGAAGTATTGCCGCGCCTGGCCACGCTCGAAAGAGACGATCGCCAGACCGTGCTCTGCACCGCGTGCGTAATGCGCGGCGATATTGCCGAAAACTCCGAAGCGCACGCCACATCTCTTGCCGGAGTGCTCTCTAAGGCGTGTCCGTTGTTTGTCGAGGGCAAGCCGGCGTGCGCTGGACGACCCATGTCCGTCTAAGGCCAGCCGTTCAGGCCGACCCTTGGGCTGCCGCCTTGCGATTCATGCACGCGTGGAAGTGTGTTTCCAGGCACAGGTCGACCACGCGAGCCAGATTCACCATCTGGTCGACCTTCAAGTGAGTCGTTCGGACCGGGAAATCGAGTTCGATGGGCGCGACCGCGGTCACCTCCAGCTGCCAGGTTCGCGGAGCGCACTCGGCGAGGTCCACGATCAGGCCCCAGTAGGCCAGTCCATGCCGGTTTAAGAAAGCGTCGAGAGCGTCGCGGCAGCTCGATTTCTGTTGAGGCGACAATCCACGCAGTTGTACATCGAGGTTGCTCGGGGGAGGCAACATACCCACAGAATAGCCTAGAAATGTTTCAGCCGTGCGTCGCAACTCTGCGAAGCGGACGCGGCAAAAGCCGGTGCTAAGATTGAGGCGTTGTCGCATTGCCAGCCACACGAACATGTTCAGTCGATTCGCGCAGCGAACTTACATAGGCGTGCTCGCGGCTGCGCTGGGTTATTGCGTCTATCAGCACGGCGGCCTGAGCCTGATCCACTGGAACGTCACCCTGCTATTCCTCGGTCTGGCCGCCCTCGCTTATTGGCTGCGGACTCCGCGGGCCATTCTCGCCCCGCCCATCGGAGGCTGGCTCGGCTGGATGGTCCTGACGCTGCCCATTTTTGTCGCCTTGCAGATGGTTCGGACGCCGTCTTCTTTGTTAAGAATTCTCTCGCCCGCGCGAGCCGCGATTCTCGACAGCCTGGAGAACATCACGCACTCCTCAGGCTACGCCTCATTCAGCATTACGCCGGCGGTTACGTTTGTCCATTTATTCCGGATTATCGGATACACGCTCACGTTTCTTCTGGTGCGCGAGCTGGCGTTTCGGGCCTGGAAACAGAGGTCCTGGAGCATCGTGATTCCCGTGATCGCCATCGGCGCCCTGGAATCGGCATTCGGATTGATTCAGAACACCTCCTCCGCCGAGGTCAACGGGACGTATTTCAACGGAAATCATTTCGCCGGTCTGCTGGAAATGGCGCTGCCCCTGGCCATCGGCTACGCGATGGTCTCCTTCAAAGGCGATCGCCGCAGGGTTGCGAGTAGTGCCGATATCCTGCGTGGCTACCTGTTGATAGCCACTGCGGTTCTCATTCTCGGCGGGCTTCTGGTTTCGCTTTCGAAGATGGGATTGGCCGCCGCGTTGTGCGGACTCCTGGCCATAATGTTCCTCATGCTTTGGTCGCAGCTTCAGGGCTGGAAACGCTGGGCCACGGTCACGGGGATTGTCGTAGGATTCCTCGCGATCTTCATTTTCCTGCGCTCCGGCGAATCGGCTGCGCGATTTGCCGTATTGCTCTCCGAATCCTCCGTCACCCGCGAAACGCCCATCTGGAAAAATACGATTCGCCTGGTCCAGGCGTATCCAGTGTTCGGCTCCGGCTTGGGGACTTACGGGACCGCCATCCTGCGTTACCAAACCACCGTGCTCGATCGCGATTTCACGCATGCTCACAACGACTATCTGGAACTCCTCTCCGAACTCGGCGGGATTGGATTTCTGCTTCTGGCGGGTATTGCGTTTTTGACGTTCCGCAATGCCATCCGGGCCGCAACCGGAGGGCCCGATCGGAACACCCGGTTTCTAGCGCTGGGCTGCGTCGGCGCGATGACCGCCATCGCCGTCCACAGCATGGCGGACTTCAACCTCTACATTCCCGCGAACGCGCTCGTTCTGGCCTGGATTACGGCGCTGGCGGCGATTCTTCCCACCAAATCCACGGCTCCGGTTAGCGGCGTCTCTCCTCGGAATTTTGGGATCACGCTGGCCGGTCTTCTCGTCCTCTACGCGCCCGCGTGGATCTTCTTTGAAACCTCCCGCAGAAACGATCTGCGCGTGGAGAGCTGGTTCTGCCGCTTCGGCATCTGTTATACCGAACAGACGCCGCTGCACAGGGAATCCGGCTCCATCTCGGAAGCCGAGCTTCTCGACGCTCTCCGCAGAGACGCCGCATCTCCGGGCCGATGGTGCGACCTGGGAGAAGCCAGACTCAAGTCCGCTCACCTCGACGAAGCGAAATATTGCTTTTCCACCGGATTGTCCCTGGCGCCGTACGTTCCGGCGATCCTGATGCGGGCTGCCCGTTTCTATAACGGCACACACGACACCAGCGACGCTCTACGCCAGACGTCGCGAATTCTGGAAAGAACCGACGCGTACGATGATTCGATCTTCGCCTGGTACGCGCAGAACAGAATTCCGCTGGAGAATATCCTCGGCCAAGGCCTGCCCGATGGCCGTTCCGCGAAGGCCTATCTTCGGTCGTTGTACACCAGCCCGGTCGAACGAACGCGCGAAACGGACCAGGTGTGGAAATGGGCGGTTCCTCGCGGCTATGTGGATCCTCGCCTGGCCCACGACTACGTGTCGTTCCTGTTTACCGCGCATCGCTACGAGGCGGCCGCGCGCTCCTGGGCGCTATACCTCGGCGACCAGCGCGGCGGCTATCTGGAATCGGACTGGCTCTATAACGGCGACTTCGAGAAGGAGCCTTCCGGGTCATCTCTCGACTGGCGCATCGAGACACGGCCGGGCGTCGCGGTGGCATGGGATGCCAATGTCGCTCACACCGGCAAGCACTCCCTGCGCATCCGGTTCGACGGGAAGGAAAACATCGCCTTCAACCAGATCGGGGAAATGGCCTTCGTCACGCCCTCCAGATATCGATTTGAAGCCTACATTCGGACCGAAGGAATCACCTCGGATCAGGGAGTGGGGTTTCACCTTGTCGGCGGCAGCGGAGCGCGCCGTTTGGACATGAATACCGAGCGGCTGGCGGGTACCAACGACTGGAAGAAAATCGAGCGGATCATTCTGGTTCCCGCCGGCGCGGACCTGCTCCAGGTGCAGGTGGTCCGTCAGCCGTCCTTGAAGTTCGATAATCAGATTAGCGGTACGGTCTGGATCGATTCCGTTAAATTGATCAAACTCAAATAGCGAGGGGATGGAGCTGATGATTTTCGGTGCGCACACGATCGTGTACAGCAAAGACGCGGATGCGGACCGCGCCTTCTTCCGCGAAGTTCTTGGATTTTCTGCCGTTGACGCCGGCAACGGCTGGCTGATTTTCGCCTTGCCTCCCGCGGAACTTGCCGTGCATCCTTCGGGCGACGAGACCCGCCACGAATTGTATTTGATGTGTAACGATCTGAAGGCCGATATGGCCGCGCTCGCGGCAAAGGGCGTCCAGTTCTCCCAAGTGGAAGAAGCTCGCTGGGGTTCCGTCACCAAAATCCGCCTTCCTGGCGGCGGCGAAGTCGGCCTTTACCAGCCGAAACACCCGACCGCTCTGGATCTGGAAGGCGACTGAAGTCCTTTACCGCTGAATCCGGGCCGACCCGCCCTTCGCGAACGCCCGAACCTGCTCCGCCGTCGCCATGGTCGTGTCGCCCGGATAGGTAGTTAACATCGCTCCGTGGGCCCAGCCTAATCGCAAGGATTGCTCGGGCGACTCGCCCGTAAGCAGCCCGTAAAACAATCCGGACGCGAATCCGTCCCCGCCGCCCACGCGATCGTAAACGTCCAGATCGCACGTAGGCGCCGTGTGCACGTGGCCGTTAAACCACGCGACAGCGCTCCAGCTATGACGATTCGTCGTATGCACCTCGCGCAGCGTCGTGGCCAGAACCTTGATCTGCGGATAGCGCTCGACCACCGCGTCGATCATTCCCACAAACACGCGCGGATCGAGCTTGGAATCGCCGCCGACTTCCGGCCCGGCGATGCCCAAGCCTTTTTGCAAATCCTCTTCATTCCCCACCAGCACGTCGACGTTCTTGACGATGCGCGAAATCACATCCGCCGCCCGCGCCGCGCCGCCCCAGATGTTCCAGAGCTTTTCGCGGTAATTCAAATCGAACGAGACAACCGCGCCCGCGGCCCGCGCGGCCTGCATTCCTTCAATGATCACTTCGCCCGTGGTTTCCGAAAGAGCCGCGAAAATCCCGCCGCTATGGAACCAGCGCACGCCATCTTTGAAAATCGCTTTCCAGTCGAAATCACCCGGCTTCAGTTGCGCCGCGGCTTCATTGGCGCGGTTGTAAAACACCACGGGAGCTCGCACCCCATGCCCTCGGTCGCTATAAACCGCCGCCATGTTCGGACCGTTCACGCCGTTGTGTTTGAATTTCTTGTAGAACGCCTTTACGCCCATCGCCCGGACTCGCGCGGCGATCAAGTCGCCAATCGGATAGTCAGACATTGCCGTCGCGACTCCCGTTTCCATGCCGAAGCCATCGGACAGGTTGGCCGCGCAATTGAACTCGCCGCCGCTGACGTGAATCTCGCACGAGCTGGCCTTGCGAAAGGGAATGATGCCCGGATCGAGACGGTGAACGAGCGCGCCCAGTGACAGAAAGTCCAGCGCGCCGCCGGGCAGGACAGTGAGACCGGCTGGCATGGGATTCCCTCGGAGGTGGGGGCAAAGTAAGAATTTTATTCGCTTGCTGTGCGCCAGCAAGG
>Ga0070731_10001059_pt1 | contig 30460 bp, 24 predicted proteins | sample Coa_R1_2_FD_66448 | JGI IMG/M metagenome (GOLD analysis project Ga0070731, IMG submission 66448) | Surface soil microbial communities from Centralia Pennsylvania, which are recovering from an underground coalmine fire - Coalmine... | ecosystem: Environmental > Terrestrial > Soil > Unclassified ... | reverse complement strand
CATCCTTTTGAACCTTGCGATCGGCGGTCCGGGCACGTTCCTGGGCACTCCCAATCCCAATGCGCCGTTCCCCAACCAGGATCTGGTCTTCGACTATGTGCGCGTTTACCAGGCAGTGTCCACCACCGCCGCCACTCCCGTCATCACACCCGGCCGGGTGGTGAACGCCGCTTCTTATTTGGGAACTCTGGCGCCGGGCGCGCTGGCGGTGCTTTATGGAGCCAATCTGGCCGACAACATCTACCAGGATGTGAGCGATGCCAGCGGCAACTTCGTCAAAACGGTCGGCAATGTCAGCGTCACAGTCGGCGGAACCGCGGCGGCCCTGGTCTATGTCTCGCCGACGCAGATCAATTTTCAGGTGCCCTGGGAAGTGACGGCGCCCGGATTGACGGTGCCGGTACAGGTGACGCGCAGCGGCGTGGCCAGCAATGTCGAGAACATCACGATTTCCGCCAACGCCTCACCGTCGATGTTCCTGGAGGATTTTACCAACGGCATCGCCTGGATCACCGGCGCGGGTTGCGTCACCACCGAATGTGTTCCGCAGGCCGGCGGCGTGTACCAGCTCTGGGTGAATGGCCTGGGGCCGAAGAACGCCGCCGAGCAGGATGGCGTGCCCGTGGTCTACAGCGGATCGCTCACACCGCTGGAGGTCCCCGGCGGCAGCGCCAGTTGCCAGCTTACGATCGGCGGACAGACCGCTACGGTAGACTACTGCGGCGCGGCGCCGTTCGAGATCATCGACCAGGTGAACTTCAAATATCCGGCCGGGGTGACGTCCACAACCTCTTACGTGGATGCGACCCTCACCGTCAACGGCGCGACCGGCCGCTTCCGAGTGCCCGCTCCGGGGCAATAGTCCATGACGCCCGGATATGAAGCGTTACACGCCGGGGCCTCCTGGCTGGACCTGTCCGCGCGGGGGCGCATCTATGCCGCGGGCGAAGACCGGGCCCGCCTGCTGCACGCCATGGTGACCAACCATGTACTGCAGCTTAAGCCGGGTGACGGTTGTTACGCGTTCTTTTTGAACGCGCAGGGGCATATCCAGGCGGACGTGAACCTGCTGTGCCTGGCGGACCGCTTCCTGCTGGACACCGAGCCGGAGACTCGCGCTCGCGTTTTCTCGCATCTGGACAAGTACATCATTGCGGACGATGTGGTGCTCGATGACGTCACCGGCCCGCTCACTTCGCTGGCGCTCGAAGGACCGCGCGCAGAGGCGGTGATGCAAGCCGCCGGCGCACCCGCGCCCCAGGCCGATTACGCGCACGTCATGTGCGAGCGGGCCATCATCCAGCGAGCCGCCGTGACCGGAGCGCCCGGATTCCGCATCTTCCTGCCGGAGGGAGAGAAGGCCGCGTGGATTGGCCGCCTCGAATCCGCGGGGGCTGTCCACGCGACCGCGGAAGAGGCGCGCACCGTTCGCCTGGAGCACGGCCGGCCGCGATACGGGGACGACATTTTCGACAACACGCTGCCGCAGGAGACCCAGCAGATGCATGCGGTCCACTTTACCAAGGGCTGCTATCTGGGGCAGGAGATCGTGGAACGCATCCGCTCGCGCGGGCATGTCAACCGGCTGCTGGTTAAGCTGGAAATCGACGGGACGGAGCCTCTGCCGCCCGGGACCACGGTCATGGCCCATGCTGACAGTGCCGCCGGCGCCGGAGAGGTCACCTCTTCCGCGTTTTCGCCCGCCCTCGGCAAGGTCGTCGCGCTGGGGTATGTGCGCGCGCAGTGGGCGGCGGCGGGAACGGCGTTACGCGCCGGCGGCCGGATAGCAACGGTTCGGCCTTGATCGCCAACCATCAGCTTAGATCCTCGGCACCGCAGCCTTCCGTATCCGGCCTTTAGTGTGGTCTGATAACAGATCGTAGACTTTGCTCCAGGAGGCTCGCGCTTGGCAAACAATCAGGATCCCGGCATCAACCGGTGGTGGCGCATAATCGGCGGACTCTTGATGAACCTACCGCTCGGCACATTCTACGCCTGGAGCGTCTTCGCGATCCCCTTTGAACGGAAATTCGGCTGGAATCGCGCGGACACCTCCATGGTGTTCACCATTTCCGGGGTCATGTTTGCGACCAGCTTTTTGCTGGCGGGCCGCATCCAGGATAGGCTCGGGCCTTTGCCTTGCTCACTGGCGGGAGCCCTCCTGCTGAGCTTGGGTTTCTGGCTCTGCTCGTACACCACCAGCCTCGCGTACCTGTTGGTCTGCTTCGGCGTGATCGTGGGCTCGGCATCCGGTTGCGGTTACTCCACCACGATTCCGGTGGTCGCGAAATGGTTCCCCGATCACCGGGGACTGGCGGTGGGCCTCACCGTAGGCGGCTACGGCGCCGGATCGGCCATCTTCGGGCCCCTGGCGCAGTTGAAATTGATCCCGGCCTACGGCCTCGCCACCACTTTTCAGATCTTGGGCGGAATCTTTTTGGTGATGACTCTGGCCGGCGCATTCCTGCTGAAGAACCCACCGCCCGGTTACCGGCCCTCGGGCTGGACGCCGGCGATGACTCCCAAGGCAGCCGCTGCCAGCCCTTATGACTACACGCCCGCGGAAGTACTGTCCACCCCCACCTTCTACCTGATGTGGATCGCCTACGCGCTGGGCTGCTCCGCGGGCCAGATGATTATCAGCCAGTTGGTCCCGTTCGCCCGCAGCGCCGGCATCGCCGGCGCCGGACTCACCACCATGACGCTGGTAGTGGGCGCTTGCGGCAATGTCTGCGGCCGCGTCTTATCCGGATGGATGTCCGACAAGCTGGGCCGCATCAACGTTCTGCGCGCCATGATCGCCATCTCCATGCTCACCATGCCGCTGCTCTACGCGGCGGCCGGCAATGTCGCTCTGCTGTATCTCACGGTCTTCGTGGTCTATTGGTGCTACGGGACGCAGCTTTCCGTGAATGGCTCGGCTACCGCGGATTTCTGGGGGACCAAATACGCCGGAAGCAATTACAGCATGCTGTTCACCGCCATAGGAGTGGCCGGCATTATCGGCCCGCGCATCGGCGGCGTGCTGTACGACAAGTATCACAATTATCAGGCTGCCTTTTACGCCGCCGCGGTGCTGGCCGGCGTGGCGCTGTTGGCTGAATTGTTCGCCAGGCGGCCCGCCTGTGCGATTGCCCGGGCCGCGGCGTTAGCGGCCTCGGCCGCCGATTAGACTCGCGGGAGTTCCTGATGCGAAAGCTTATCGTTTTAATCTTCACCCTCTGCGCCGCGGCCCAGAGCCCGGTCGCCCCGGGCAAAGAAGCCGCCATGAAATCGGATCTCACCGGCGCCGTCGATGCCATGAAGAAGCAGGTGCAGGTAATGGTCGACAGCGTCTTCAGCTTCGGCGAGCTGGGCTTCCAGGAATTTGAGACTTCCAAATACCTGGCCGGCATCCTCGAAAAGGAAGGCTTTCAGGTGGAGCGCGGCGTGGCCGGCATCCCCACGGCGTTCGTCGCCACCTGGGGACACGGAAAGCCCGTCATCGCCCTGGGCTCCGATATCGACGATATACCGCAAGCCTCGCAGAAGCCCGGCGTGGCGTACCATGCTCCCATGATCGAAGGCGCGCCCGGACACGGCGAGGGCCACAACTCCGGCATGCCCCTGAATATCGCCGCCGCCGTCGCTGTGAAAAAGGTGATGGAGCGCGAGCGCCTTTCGGGCACCATCATGCTCTGGCCGGGCGTCGCCGAAGAGTTGCTAGGCACCAAAGCCTACTACGTGCGGGCGGGGCTGTTCAAGAACGCGGATGTGGTGCTGTTTGCCCATGTCTGGGACAACCTGGCAGTCTCCGGCGGACCGGCAGGCTCCTCCACCGGCCTGGTATCCGTGGAATACAACTTCAAAGGCGAAAGCGCCCACGCGGCCGTGGCGCCGTGGCGCGGACGAAGCGCGCTCGATGCAGTCGAACTGATGGATGTCGGCTGGAACTTTCGCCGCGAGCATATCCGCATCGGCTCGCGCGTCCACTACGTCATCACCAATGGCGGCGATCAGCCGAACGTGGTGCCGCCCACCGCCGCCGTCTGGTATTACTACCGCGAGGCCGACTATCCGCACATCATGGACCTGTGGCGGATCGGCGATGACATGGCTAAAGCCGCCGCTCTGATGACTGGCACAACTGTCACGTCGCGCCTGCTGGGTACAGCCTGGCCGGCGCACTTCAATGTGCCCATCGCCGAGGACATGAACAGGAACATCCGGGCCGTGGGTCTGCCGCAGTGGTCCGACGCCGACCAGACGCTGGCCCGGGCGCTGCAACGCGAGTTGCAGGTGCCCGAAAAGGGACTGGCCGCGAAGCTCACGGAATTCAAGCTGCCCAAGCCGGCCGGTGAGTCCGATCCGGAAGACGCTCTCGTGGGGCCGCGCGGCGGCGGCTCGGACGACATTGGCGACGTCTCCTGGGCCGCGCCCACCGTCACGTTGCGGTATCCTTCCAATATTCCAGGCGGTCCCGGCCATAACTGGGCCAACGGCGTCTCGATGGCCACGCCCATCGCGCACAAAGGCGTGATCGCGGGCGCCAAGGTGCAGGCCCTCACCATGCTCGACATCCTGCTGCACCCGGAACTGGTCGAGAAGTCCTGGGCCTACTTCCGCAACGTGCAGACCAAGGACACCAAATACCAGAGCTTCCTGCGGCCCGAAGATCAGCCGGCCCTCTGGCTCAACCGGAAGACCATGGAGGAGTTCCGCCCCAGGATGAAGCCGCTGTACTACGATCCCTCCCGGTACGATAATTACCTGGATCAATTGGGCATCAAGTATCCGACGGTCAGGTAACCCGTTACAGCTTTCGCGCCCCATCGATGTTGCCGCGCGTGCCGAGCTTTCGGGCTTTGGGCGAAAGCCCGCGGAACTTTTGCATTACCACGGTAATGGAGCGCGAACCGTAGGGCGGCCAATAGCGGGCACACGGCGGGATACACTAAGCAGGGATCATAAGGGAGATTTTCCAGTGTTCATTCGAATCTTCATTTGCTTTGCAGTCAGTCTGGCCGGCCTGCACGCCCAGCTTTCCAATCAGACCGCCGCGGCCGTCGATAAGCTGGTGGCCAAAGCCCTGGCGGAATCGGGTACGCCCGCGGTCTCCATCGCGATCGTCAAGGACGGCAAGGTGGCGCTGGCTAAGGCATACGGAGACGCCAGGCTGGAGCCCAAGACTCCGGCCACCGCCGGGATGCGCTTCTCCATCGGTTCGGTGAGCAAGCAATTCATGGCTGGCGCGATCCTGCTGGCGGCGGAGGATGGCAAGCTGTCGCTCGACGACCGCGTGGGCAAATACCTGCCCGACCTGACGCGCGCCAACGACATCACCATCCGCCAAGTGCTGTCGCACACGGCGGGTTATCAGGACTACTATCCACAAGACTACGTGCCTCCGTTCATGCGCGAGCCGGTCACCGCCGAGGGCATTCTGGACCGGTGGGCGATGAAGCCGCTCGACTTTGAGCCCGGGACCGCCTGGCAGTACAGCAATACCGGATTCGTCGTCGCCGGCCGTGTGCTGGAGAAGGCCACCGGCGTTCCGGCGTTCGAATTCCTGCGCACGCGCATTTTTTCACGGCTCGGCATGCAGACCGTCTACGACCTGGATCATCAGCCGCTCACCACCGCGGATGCCTCCGGCTATATTCGCTTCGCCATCGGGCCGCTGCATCCCGTGGCTCCGGAGGCTCCCGGGTGGCTGTTTGCCGCGGGCGAGTTGGGCATGACGGCGGGCGACCTGGCGCTGTGGGACGCCGCGCTGATCAACGGGAGCGTGCTGAGCCCCCGATCGTTCGAGGAGATGATCACCCCGGTTCGGCTGAAGAATGGCGCTCCCACTGCGTATGCGCTGGGGATTGGAGTCGCGGACTCCAACGGACACCCGCGGCTCAGTCACGGCGGCGCGGTCTCGGGCTTCACCAGCTCGAACACCATCTGGCCCGATTTGAAGCTGGCCGTAGTGGTGCTCTCGAACAAGGACGGGTCCACCGCGCCCGGGCGGATCACAGGCGGTCTGGAAGCGTTGCTGCTCGCGCCGGCCCAGGACCCGGATGCGGCGAAACTGCTCGAACAGGCGAAGATTATTTTTGCCGGGCTGCAGGAAGGCCGATTGGACCGTGCGCTGTTCACCGCCAACGGCAATTCATATTTCACCGCGGAAGCGATCGGCGATTATTCCGCGAGCTTGAAACCTCTGGGCACGCCCAAGAGCTTCGAGCTGACGCGTTCCGGGTTGCGCGGCGGCTTCACCGAACGGAGCTACCGGATGGTGTTCGCCGAAAAAACGTTGAGCCTGGTGGTCCGGGCGGCCATGGACGGTCATCTCGAACAGTATCAAATCTCGGAATGAGTTCGGGAAATTCCGACAGTTTTTGCGGCCCTAATCGCGGCGGATAGGCTCTTCTTCCGGCCCTATGCGGAAAGGCCGAGTTCACTGGGACAGTCCGCGGCCCGTCATACTAAACTAAAGAAACCGTGGGCACTCTCACCGAAACCAACCTCACCGCCAAAGAACTCGCCGCGCGCGAAACCCTGGACGCCTGGACGCGCGAAATCGTGCAGTGGCACTTCAGCCCCGAAACCGGCTGCCCTTTCTGGCTGGACTTCGCCTCCAAGCTCGACTGGGACCCGCGCACCGAAATCCGGGGCTACAGCGACCTCGACCGCTTCGGCTTCTTCCAGGATGAGTGGCTGCGCGGCGGTCCGGTGCGCCGCTGGGTGCCCAAAGCCTACGCCGAACGGCCCGTCTACATCTTTGAAACCGGCGGCAGCACGGGCGTTCCGAAGTCGCGGATCTCCATCGACGATTTCCGCATCGACTACGAAGCCTTCAGCGATACCCTGCCGCCGGACGCCTTTCCCCGCGGCTCCGATTGGCTGATGCTCGGCCCCAGCGGTCCGCGCCGCCTGCGCCTGGCCATCGAACACCTGGCCCAGCACCGCGGCGGCATCTGCTTCATGACCGATCTCGATCCGCGCTGGGTCATCAAATGCCTCAAGCGCGGCAAGATCGAAGAAGCCGAAGCCTACAAGCAGCACGTTATCGAGCAGGGCCTCACCCTGCTGCGCGCGCACGATAACATCCGCTGCATGTTCACCACCCCCAAGCTTCTGGAAGCGCTGTGCGAGAAAGTGTCGCTCAAGAAAATGGGCATCCGCGGCGTATTCTGCGGCGGCACCGAGATGACCCCGCAGTTCCATCGCTTCGCCGTCGAAGAATTGCTCGATGGCGTCTACTTCGCGCCCACCTACGGCAACACCCTCATGGGGCTGGCGGTCCACAAACCGCGTCTGCCCGAAGACAACTTCGCCGTTATTTATTATCCTCCCGCCCCGCGCGCCATGATCGAAGTGGTCGATCCCGACGAGCCCACCCGCATCGTGGGATACGGCGAAACCGGCCGCGTACGCCTGACCACCCTCACGCGTGAATTCTTCATGCCGCGCTTTTTGGAGCGTGACGAGGCCGAGCGCGAGCCGTCATATAACGAGTACCCCTGGAACGGCGTGCGCAACGTGCGCCCGTTTTCCCGGTTCCAGAAGACCGTGGTCGAGGGAGTGTATTGATGGACGCGCCCGTCCACATCCCGATTTTGCGTCGCGGCCGCCCCTACCGCAGCCTCGACACGGTGCTGACGCCGCATTACCGCACCGGCCAGCCCTTCGTCGAAATCAGCCAGGCGAATGTGGGCCTGATCCGCCGCGATCTGCTCGATCAGGAGATGGCCCGCGCTATCCTCGCGGGTTTCACCACGCGGGAATTGTTCGGCCTGTGCGTCCGCGCCGCCGCCCTGTTCGCCGAAGCCGCCCTGCCGCTGGGCGATTCCGTCCAGTCGCCCGGCGACTACGTCCGCCAGGTTTCCGCCACTACCGGCCTGCCGCACGTGATGGTCCGCCGCAACATGCACAAGATCCGCACCGTGCTGGCCGAAATGGAAACCGTGGTCAACGGCCTGACGCGCGGTCTGGATCTGCGCGTGCTCGACGATGGCCACTCCGAAGGCCTCAGCTACTTCCCGCGAGGCGCGTCCCTGGGCGTGGTGCTTCCCAGCAACTCCCCCGGCGTGCATTCGCTGTGGGCGCCTGCCTTTGCCCTGAAAACACCCCTGGTGCTGAAGCCCGGCGCGGCCGAGCCCTGGACCCCCTATCGCATTATCCAGGCGCTAATCCATGCCGGCGCGCCCCCCGAAGTTTTCGGTTACTATCCCGCCGATCACGCGGGCGCGGCCGAAATCCTGCGACGTTGCGGCCGCGGTATGGTGTTTGGCGACGTATCGTCCACCCGCATGTGGCAGGGCGATGCGCGCATCGAAGTGCACGGTCCCGGTTACAGCAAAATCGTCCTCGGCGAAGATTGCGCCGCCGATTGGGAACAGTATCTCGACGTGATGGCCGCCTCCATCCTGGAGAACTCCGGCCGCTCGTGCATCAATGCCTCCGGCGTTTGGACGCCCTCGCACGCCTCGGAAATCGCCGAAGCCCTGGCCGCGCGCCTCGCCACCGTCGCACCGCGCGATGAAGCCGACGAGCAGGCCCAGATCGCCCCGTTCGCCAATGCCGTACTGGCCGAGCGTATCTCCCTGACCATCGACGGCGAACTCGAAGGCGCGCGTGAGGTGACCGCGTCTCACCGCCCCGGCCCGCGCCTGACCAAATTCCAGGGCTGCTCGTACCTGCTCCCGACCATCGTGCAGTGCGATTCGCCCGCGCACCCACTGGCCAATCGCGAATTCCTTTTCCCGTTTGCCAGCGTGGTCACCGCCAGCCAGGACCAGATCCCGCGCGCCCTCGGGCCCAGCCTGGTGGTCACCGCCATCACACATGATCAAAAGCTGATCGCGCGCCTGCTGGCATCCCCGGATGTGGGCCGCTTGAACCTCGGCGCTATCCCCACCCACCGCATCAGTTGGGATCAGCCCCACGAAGGCAACCTGTTCGACCACCTGTACGCCCGCCGCGCGTTTCAATACGCGACGTAAGACCTATGAAGATCCTGGCCTTCACCGCCGGCGCCGCCCAGATGTACTGCGGAAGCTGCATCCGCGACAACGCTTTGGCCGCCGAGCTGAAGAACCAGGGCCATGACATCATCCTGCTGCCGATCTACACCCCCACTCTCACCGACGAGACCAACGTGGCCGCCCACAAAGTCTTCTTCGGGGGGATCAGCGTGTACCTGGAGCAGCACTCCGGGCTGTTCCGCAATACCCCCGCGCTGCTGGACCGCCTGTGGGATTCCGAGTGGGCTTTGAAACTCGCCGCACGCCGCTCGATTCCGGTCAATCCAACCCTGCTGGGCGAAATGACCGTCTCCATGCTGCGCGGCGAAGACGGCCTGCAGCGCAAGGAAATTCACAAGCTGGCCGCCTGGCTGCGCAGCGAGCCCGCCCCCGACATTGTCACCCTGCCCAACTCGCTCCTCATCGGTCTCGCGCGCCCCATCCGCGAGGCCATCGGCCGGCCCGTCTGCTGCACGCTCCAGGGCGAGGACCTGTTCCTCAGCCAGCTTCCGGAACCCTACCGCTCACAGGCGCTCGACCTGATTCGCGCCAACGTCGAGCATGTGGATGGCTTCGCCGCCGTCAGTCAATATTGTGCGGACTTCATGGGCCGCCACCTGGGCATCCCCGATCACAAAATGCGCGTCGTACCGCTGGGTGTAAATCTCAAAGGCTACGACCCGTCCCTGCGCCTGCATAGCAACTGTTTCACGGTCGGCTACTTCGCCCGCGTGGCACCGGAGAAGGGCCTGCACGCGCTAGCTGACGCCTATATCCACCTGCGCCGAGAAACCGAATTCGGCGGCTCGGCTCTCGAAGTCGCCGGCTACCTCGCGCCCGAGCACCGTTCCTACCTGCAAGCCGTCGAGCGGGGCATGAAGCAGGCCGGCCTCGATCATGAATTCCGTTATCGCGGCGTGCTCGACCGGCCGCACAAGATCGACTTCCTGCGCAACCTCGACGTGCTTTGCGTGCCCGCCACCTACGACGAGCCCAAGGGCTTGTTCCTGCTGGAAGCCATGGCCAACGGTGTGCCCGTCATCCAGCCGCGCCGCGGCGCCTTCCCCGAGATCGTGGAAAAGACCGGCGGCGGCATCCTGGTCGAGCCGGACGATTCCGCCAGCCTCGCACAAGGCATCTACCGGTTGTGGAAAGACCCGGGACTGGTGGAGCGGCTCAGCCGCCTGGGCGTCGCCGGCGTGCGCGAGCACTACAGCGCGGCCCGCATGGCCGAGCAAGCCCTCCAGGTGTACGGTATGATCGCAACAGCGCGCGCGCATGCTTGAAGTCTCGAACCTGGCCAAGGAATACCCCACCCCCCGGGGGCCTCTTTCCATTTTTTCCGGCATCTCGTTCACGCTCGATCGCGGCCAGGCGGCCGCCATCATGGGACCTTCCGGAGCCGGGAAGAGTACTCTGCTCTATATTCTGGGCGGCCTCGAACAGCCCACCTCCGGCACGGTGGCGCTCGATGGACGCAATCCCCATGCGCTATCCGAGAAAGATCTGGCAGCCTTCCGCAACCGGTCCATCGGCTTCGTCTTTCAGGATCATTGCCTGCTGCCCCAATGCTCGGTGCTCGAAAACGTCCTGGTGCCCACGCTGGTCGCGGAGCCGCCCGCGCCGGCCAACGGTTATGAGGCGCGTGCCCGCGATCTGCTCTCCCAGGTCGGCTTAGGGGACCGCCTCGACCACCGTCCCGCCGAGCTTTCCGGCGGCGAAAAGCAGCGCGTGGCCCTGGCGCGCGCGCTCATCCGCCAGCCCCCACTGTTGCTCTGCGACGAGCCTACCGGCAACCTTGACCAGGTCTCCGCCGGCGTGGTGGCTTCCCTGCTGCTCGAGCTGCACCGGCGCCAGGAGACCATCCTGATAGTGGTGACTCACAGCGCGGAGTTAGCCGCGGGCTTCCCCGTGAGGTACGAATTGCGCTCCGCGGGCGGTCTCGAGCCAATGCGGAACGCACATGGATGACGTTCGTTCACCGGGGCCCGAGCCGCGGGACGGTTTCGGCTGTCACTTGATCCAGATGTCGGTGCCCGAGCCGCCAAGTTCCAATATGATTCTGTTCCCCTCGACGGAAACGCTGTTCCATATCGGGTCCATCCCTGGTACGAGCGTTTCATGGAACTCGTAGACCGGCGTCGTTCCGCCGAGGGGTTGCTTGCTCTCGTTGTGGAGCCTTTGGGCATCTAGAAACCGCAGATTTCCACCGGATCCGTGACTTGACAGCGTATACATCATGTCGCCGCGGGCCGACCAGAATGCGAAAAAGAAAGCATCTGACACCGGCGTAACTGCGATCCAATCGGAGGAGTAAAGCTCTCGCTCCTGGGACGCCGGAGCGACGAAGGCTTGCCAGCGGCGCTCACCGACTTCGGTCACAAAGCTCAACCAGCGGCCGTCGGGCGAAAGGCGCGGGGTCTTCAGATCCGCCGTCGCCGAAACGATCCGGTTGGTCCGGCCGGTGATCACGTCGAGGAGATCCAGATGGCGGAGCGGGGGCGAGTCGGCCCACAGGAGCAATTTCTTTTGGTCCGGGGAGAATTGACGGGGCATTCCGCAGTTCTCGCAGAGCGCGGAAGGCCAGGGCGGCCACCAACTCAACGCTTTCAGGTATACCTTCAGATGTTCTTTGGCGCCTTCGCCATAAGCGTAACGCGAGCCATCGGGCGCGAGTACGGAGTAAAACGCATCGCGCAGCTTCCGGCCGTCTGCATCGTGCCCGGCTGCCCGGTCTTTCAGAAAAAGGGAGAACCGGTCGCCGTTTTCAGCGCTGTATAACAGCTTCGAACCGGCGGCGGATTGCTGACCCTTGCGAACGGGAGTCGAAGTCAGAGGTTCGGGCGGCGCGGCGATATGCTCGCCGGTCGAATCGAGCGGCAACGCCCAGAAATTCACGTCAACTCGCGTGCGGGCGAACACCAGTTTACCCGCTGCGAACGAGGCGCCGAAGTCGCCCTGCGGGTCCTCGGTGGCTCGGACAGCCTTGCCCGCGGTCTTGCCGTCGGCGCCAAGCTGGACTTTCCATAGCGTGTGCGTATCGCCCTGTCCGCCGGTGAAGACGATCCAATCGTCCGGGAGCCACGCATTCGGCGCAATGTAGTCGAAACCCTGGGCTCGGAGGGCGGCGCCGATGGCGGTTTTGAAGGGTTGGGCGCCCGCGGCGGGTGCCATCCACCATTGCGGCTCGCGTTGTTCCGCCGTTGAGGTGGTGATCAGAATGCGTGTGCCGTCGGGGGACCAGATAGGCCCATAGGAATTGTCGATACCGGGGAGCACGAGCGTTGCGGCGCCGCCGGCAAGAGCGCGCCGAAGGAGCTTGCCCGACTGTCCGTAAAGGATCGTGTTGCCGTCGGGCGAGACCTTCATGGAATAAGCGCCGGGGATCTCCAGCCCGGGTGCGCCGCCTGAAACCGGCACTTTGTAGATTCCTTTTGGCTCGCGCGCCGAGGTGAAGTAGATGCTGCGGCCATCCGGGGAAAACTCGGGATCGTCGTTCTGCGATGTGTCGTTGGTCAGGGGCCGGGGAGGCGCGGATCCGTCGGCGCGATCCACCCAGATTTGTGCGTTCATGTAGCCGTCCGCGACTGACGCGAACGCTATCGTGGTCCCATCACGGGACAAGACGGGTGATCGCGCGGCGCCCACTCGGCTGGTGATCTGCCGCTCGTCGATCCGCGGCGGTGACGTCGTCGAGCAAGACGCCAGCAAACAAACCGCCGGAATAAGACTCCACCGCTGCATAATAGACGATCGACGACTCACACCAATGATTACATGAGTCAACCTGTCTGCGTTGGGATCGTGGAAGTGATACCCCTCGCTGCCCGCCGCCACCCACCGTGCGATAAACTCATCCAAGGCGTCTCACTTACGCCAAAAAGTCATGCCTCAGACCCACATAGCCATCATCGGGGCGCCACTCGACCTAGGCCAGGACCGCCGCGGCGTAGACATGGGCCCTTCCGCCATGCGCGTGGCCAACCTCAACAAGCGCCTCGCCGCCCTGGGTTATTCCGCGGACGACCTCGGCAATGTCCCCGTCGACCAGCCCGAGAGCCTTCCCGAAGGTCCGGAGCGCGCCAAGTATCTGCCGCAGATCGCCCTCGCCTGCAAGCGCCTCGCCACCATGGTCGATGGCGCGCTCGCCAAGAAGAAGCTCCCGCTGGTCCTGGGCGGCGACCATTCCGTGGCCGTCGGCACAGTGGCCGGCGTCTCCCGCCATTTCCGCCGCAAGAAGCAGGACATCGGGCTCATCTGGATCGATGCCCACGCCGACATGAACACTCCCGAAACTTCCCCCAGCGGCAACGTCCACGGCATGCCGCTGGCCTGCTGTGTAGGTCTCGGCCCGCCCGAGCTGGCCAACCTGTTCGGCTACGCGCCCAAAGTCAAACCGCGCAACACTGTCCTGGTGGGCCTGCGCGACGTCGATTCGCTCGAAAAGGGCCACGTGCGCGAAACCGGCGTGCGCTTCTTCACCATGCGCGACATCGACGAGCGCGGCCTGCGCTCCATCATGGACGAAGCCTTCCGTATCGCCACCGACGACACCGCCGGCTTCCACCTCTCGCTCGACATGGATTGGGTCGACCCGCAGTTCGCTCCGGGCGTCGGTACCCCGGTGCGCGGCGGCGCCACCTATCGCGAAGCCCACCTGGCCATGGAGTTGATTTGCGACAGCGGCCATATGCTCTCCATGGAAGTCGTCGAGGTCAACCCGGTGATCGACGAAATCAATCGCACCGCCGATTTGGCAGTCGAAATGATCATGTCCGCCCTGGGTAAGAAGATCCTATGAAAACGACAGTCGCCGTAATCTACGGCGGGCGCAGCGGCGAGCACGATATTTCCGTCCGTTCGGCGAAATCCATCAAGGCGGGACTCAATCGCGACCGTTATGATGTAGTCGATTACTTCATCGACCAGTCAGGGAAATGGTCGCCTGAGCCGATCCTGCCGGAGCCCGGCGCGCATCCTGAAATAGACGTGGTGTTTCCCGTTTTACACGGCACCTTCGGCGAAGACGGTACCGTGCAAGGACTGCTGGAGCTCGCCGATCTGCCTTATGTGGGAGCCGCCGTGCTGGCTTCTTCCATTTCCATGGATAAAGAGATGATGAAGCGGGTCTGCATCGAGCGCGGCCTGCCGGTGGTTGAGTACGTGGCCCTCTCGCGCCATCAGCTCGATGCCATCGCCATCGCCGATCGCTTCCCCTTCCCCGTCTTCGTAAAACCGGCCAATCTGGGATCCTCCGTGGGAATTTCCAAAGTCCACAACCGCGCCGAACTGGAGCCCGCCTTGCGCCTGGCTGCCGAATTCGACCGCAAGATCATCGTGGAGCGCGGCATCGAAGGCCGCGAGCTGGAATGCGCGGTGATCGGCAACGACTCGCCGGAAGCCTCCCTGCCTTGCGAGATCCTGCCTTCCAAGGAGTTTTACGACTATGAAGACAAATATCTCCTGGACCGCGCCGAGTTCCGCCTCCCTGCCGAGCTGCCCGAATCGCAAACCGCCGAACTGCGCCGCCTGGCGGTCGAGTGCTACCGCGCGGTCGAATGCGAAGGCATGGCGCGCGTCGATTTCCTGCTGGAGTCGGCCACGGGCCAGCTCTATCTGAACGAGATCAATACCATCCCGGGCTTCACCTCCATCAGCATGTATCCCAAGATGTGGGAGCACAGCGGCCTGTCCTTCTCCGCGCTGCTCGACCGCCTCATCGAGCTGGCGCTGGAGCGCCACGCCGCCCGCAAAGCCACCCGTTTTAGCCGCTGATAAATTAACTTGCGCCCGCCAAGCTAAAATAGAACTACCGGTACCGCATGCGCCTTCGTCTTCTCTGGGCCGCGCTCCTCGCCCTCTTGCTTTGCTGGCCGTCCCTCGCCTCGGATGACGGCATGGCAGCCAGCATCAAAGCCATCACCGAAGCCTACGCCATCCTGGAGGACCATGCCGCCGACCCGGTGTCCGCCGAACAGGCTTTCTTTCAGGGCGCTATCCCCGGTATGCTGCGCCGCCTCGACCCGCATTCGGTCTTCTTCGATCCCGGGCAGTTCGAGCAGCTAAAGAAACTCCAGACCTCCACTGAAAAAGGTTTCGGCAGCGTAGTCTCTGTGCTTCCCGGCCGCGTCATCGTGCTGCAGACCCTCCCCGGCACGCCCTCCGCGAAATCCGGCATGGCGCCCGGCGACGAAATAATCGCCGTCAACGGCTACCAGCTCAACCGCCTGGATACCGAACAGCTCATCTCCCTGCTTTCGCAATCGCGCCAGCAGCAGGCCCAGCTCGTGGTGCGCCGCTCCGGCAGCGCCCGCTTTATGAACTTCATCCTCACCCCCGAGGAAATGCAGGCGCCCAGCGTCGACCGCGCGTTTCTTCTGCGCCCCGGCATCGGCTATGTCAAAGCCACCAGCTTCGACGAACAGACCGGCCGGCTCATCCGCGACGCCATCGAAAAGCTCGGCGGCCGCAACCTGAAAGGACTGGTGCTCGACCTGCGCAAGAACCCCGGCGGCCTGGTCACTTCCGCGCTCGAAACCGCCGCGCTGTTTCTCAAGCCCGGCTCGCGTATCGTCACCGTGCGCGGCCGCAACGTCGCCGAAAAGGCCGAAGAAGTTCCCTCCGGGGCCACTCCCTACGAATTCCCCCTCGCCGTGCTGGTCGACGAGCGCACCGCCAGCGCTTCCGAAATCGTCACCGGTGCGCTGCAGGACCACGACCGCGCCTCCGTCATCGGCGAAACCAGCTTCGGCAAAGGCCTCGTGCAGAGCGTCTATCCTCTCTCGCAGGGCACCGGCCTGGCCCTGACGACCGCGCTCTACTACACCCCCAGCGGCCGCTCCATCCAAAAGCCCCTGGACGCCTCCCAGTTCGCGCTGGCCGGCGCCACCGCCCATCCGAATGGCACATCCAAGTTCCACACCGACGCGGGCCGCACCGTGACCGGCGGAGGCGGTATCCTGCCCGACTACGTCGTGCCGCCGCCAGTCATGACGCGTCTGCGCGCCGTCCTGGATGCCTCCGGATCGTTCACCAACTTCGCCACCGAGTACGTTGCCGGCCACAAGATCTCGGAAGACTTTGAGGTAACCTCCGCGCTGCTCGACGACTTTCAGGTGTTCCTGTCCCAGCGCGAGATCCAGCCGGGCGTGACCGAGTGGTCCGCCGAGCGCGAGTTCATCACCAACCGCCTGAAGACCGAAATCTTCAATCAGGCCTTGGGCGTCGCCAAGGGCGACGAAGTAGAAGCCCAGCGCGACCCCCAGATCTTGAAAGCGCTGGAACTGCTGCATTAGGCCGGCGGCCGCGTCTTCCACCGCCGGTGAATCCACAGCCACTGGTCCGGATACTCGCGGATCACCGCCTCCAGTTGCCCTTGTAGCGCCTGCGTGTCGCGCGCCACGTCTCCGGTGATCTCGATCGCCGGATAGAATCGCAGCACGTACCCGCGCTCCTGCTCCATCCACAGCGCGAACCCCGGGATCACCGCCGCCCCGCTGTGCGCCGCCAGCTTCGCAAAGCCCGTACCGGCGCAAGCCTTCACGCCGAAGAAATCCACGAACGTGCCCTCTTCGAGCGAGGCATTCTGGTCCACCAGGATGCCCACCGCCTGGTTGTCGCTCAGCGCCTTCAGAATGCCGCGCGCGTACTCCTTCTTGCCGATCAGCCGGTTCCCCGACAGCGTCCGGTATCGCTCCACCAGCGCGTCGATCCGCGGATTATCCAGCGGCCGGATCACCACGTGCATCGGCGCGGACATGAGCGCGTGCGCGAACGCGCTCAGCTCCCAGTTGCCCAGGTGGGCCGTCGCAAAAAGCACGCCGCGGCCCCGTGCGCTGGCCGCCTCAAAGTGGTGGTAGCCTTCGTAGCGAATCAGCCGCCCCACATTGCCGCTGTCGATCCGCGGGAACCGCGCGAAGGTTTCGAGCAGCCGCGCGATCGAGCGAAACACCCCGGCCGTGATCCGCAGATGCTCCGCGTGGCTCAAGTCCGGCAGCGCCATCGCCAGGTTGGCCAGCGCCACCCCGCGCAGCCTCGGCAGCGCCAGGTCCAGCAATCCCGCGTAGCCCCGCGCCAGCCAGTGGGCTACCCGACGCGGCGGCCATTGGAGCGTTGCCACCACCGCCAGGGCCATCCAGTATTCGAGCGTATCGCGCACGGCTGACCGCTGTCGCATGAAACGTCATTGTAGCGGGAGCGCGTGCGCTGAATCGTGATCCGGCCGGGCCTCGATGGTGGCTCGCAGGGCCTTCGCCACTTCGGCGGCGATGTCGTCCTGGACCAGCTTGTCGATCAGTTCCTCGGTCATGCCGTCGGCGAAGATTTCGTTGGCCATCTGATCGGTCAGGTCCAAAAACGGCAGCACCGCGATGGACTTGGCCGGCTGTGTAACAACTGGCCCGGCCGTTCCATGCGGGCCGCCCCGATTATATCAATCCGCTGCGGGACGGCTCTGTCCCAAAAAGGCACACACGCGACCGTGGGAACGGGGCTGAAGTTCTACTATGGATTGGCCCGATCCTGTACAATCGGACTATGAAAATCCTGTTTGGACTCCTCTGCGTCGCGGGCGCAGCCGCCTGGGGCGCCGACACCATCCACATCGATGCGAGACCGGGTATGTGGGAAAGCACCATGACCGTACAAAGGTCCGGCATGCCTCCCATCCCAGCGGAGTTGCTGGCGAAGCTGACACCCGAACAAAAAGCCATGATGGAGGCCCGCATGAAGGCGCGGGAATCCCAACCCGCCAAACCCATCGTCTCGAAACGCTGCGTCACGCAGGAAGATATCGAGAAGGGGCTCGACTTCGGCGAGGCGAAGGGCAACTGTAAACGCACCGTGGCAAACGCCACCTCCTCGAAGGCGGAGTTCCGGCTGGAGTGTGAAATAGGCGCGATCAAGACAAATGGAACCCTTCGCGTCGAGGCGCTCGATCCCGAGCATGTCAAAGTGAGTATGCACTTCACATCCGGGGACGGATCTCAAGCGATGACGATCGACGGCAATGGCACCGCGAAGTGGCTCGGCGCGGCCTGCGGCGCCACTAAGTAATTAAAACGCCCATGTGACACTGGTATACCCGGTGTTGGCGTGATATCCCTGGTAAAACCCCAACAGCCCGAAGTCTTCGTGGTAATTATAGAACTGCCAGCCAGCGTTCCACCGCAGCTTGGGGTTCAGGCGTACAGAAAGGCGCGCCATGGGCGACTGGAAGTTGAGCGGGAACGTCTGTACCGGCGCGAAGATCACCGTGGTGGGATCGGTGGCGCCGGACGGGCTCGCGGAACCGCGGCCGTCGCCCGTATCACGAGTGATGCTGTAACCGACGTACACGTCCGCGCGTTTGGCCACAGTAAAGCGCGCGCCCAGGTTACCCGCGTGAATATTGCTAATGTAGATCTGGTTACTGGCGTAAGGCGACACTTGCGGCAATCCGGCAAAAAAAGCGATTCCGGAAAGCGCATCCAGATGCAGCTTGGCGTAACTGGCATCCACCGCAAACCAGTCTCGCGGGGTCCAAGTCACGTTCGCACTATAATTGCGCGCGTGCGAGCTATACGCGGTCAGCGAAATTGAGTTGTTGTTGTAGTTCTGCTTGTAAGCCGCGTCGAAGGTCAGCTTTTTCACCTTGTACTCGAAGCGTCCACCCAGGGCATGATAGTCGCGGTCGCTCACCGGGGTGAAAGGATGGTCCGCGCGGCCGATCTCGCTTTCCAGATTGATGGTCATGGCCTGCACCGGCTTCAGCCGGATGCCCAACAATCCCTCCTGCAAGTGATTGTCCTGCTCGTACGATGTAGATCCCTCGATATAGCGTATGTGCCGCTGGGAATAATGATAGCCGCTGTAGAACGAGAGCCACTTGCGGACGCGGTAATTCAGGTCGGTGGCATTGGCGATGGTACGCAGGCCCAGGTAGCGGAAAGAGACGAGGGTAGTTTCCAGGCCGGGATTGAACTGCTCGTAGTTCGACGTGCCGTCGATCCTGGTGCTGTCGACCGAAGTGTTATTGACCAGCGTGAGGCTGGTGGTGGGAAACAGGCTGACGGAGAGATCTCCGACCAGCGATGGCCGCGAGGCATCGCCGCCCACCACCACCTGCTGGTTCTGCAGGCCCACGGGAGTAGCTCCAAAGGCGTTTTCGTCCAGGACAAAATCGCGGCGGCCCTGCACGTAAGTGATGCGGCCGTTCACCGCGTAAAGATTTGTGCTTTTATTGAGATTTCCCAGCCAGTAAGGGCTGGTGCCGTGATAGGGTTCGGTTCGCTGAAATTGCGATAGGGTGTAGCCGGCGGCGGGGTTGCCGCCCTGAATGAGGCCGTTCTCCTGATAGCCGCTGTCCTCCTTGAAATCCACCCAGGTGTGCAGCACCGTAAGTTTGAAGCCGGCCAGATTCACGTCCGCGCCCAAACGGTACTCGTCCTGCTCGCGGTGCACGTTCTCAAACACGGGAAACTCGCTGGCAGGAGGCGAATAGGGATCGAGTAACAACACGGTCGAGAGCGCCGGTCCATCCTGTATGTTACGGCTGTAGCCAACATGGAATTGAATTTTGGATTGCGGCAGCAGCGTCAGGTTATGATCCTGCATGCGGCGGCTGGTGTCCATCAAGTGGAGTCCGCCGGCCACCGGCAGCCCGGGATTGTAATAATCGTCGAGGCGCCACAGCATGTCGTAGCGGTACAGCTTGTTCTTCTCGATGCGCAGCGCAGCGGATTCGTACGGGTCGTTGCCCAAGCCGCTGACGGAGAGGACAATCTGATCGAGCCAATGGCCGTGGCCGTCGCGCGAGTTCACACTCAGGTTGCCGCTCAGCAGGCGGATACCGTCGCCGTAATTGACATCCGCGCGGTAAGTGCCGGCGCTTCCGTTGACCACGGCGAACCGGTAGCCGGTTTCGAACGAGTCAGTCACGTTATAGTCACCGGTATTCTCGCCGCGGGGAGAGCCGGCCTGTTCCGGAGTCGGGCTTACTACCTGCGCCGGCAGGGCCTGCGCCAGGAGAATCCATACGATGTAAAGCGTGTTCCGCATGGTGTCTCTCACCGGAAGAAGTAGCCATCGCTGTTCGACCCGTGAATGCGCACGTGGCAGACCGTGCAGCGCTGATAGCGCGGGTCCAGCATGTTATGCGTCTGCGAGAGAGCAGTGACGCCGCCGTTGCGCGAGCCGAAGGGCGGCTGGCCGTTATGGCAGCGCAGGCACAGCGTATAGACCACCGGCCGCGCCAGCAGCTTGGCGTTGGCCGATCCATGCGGAGTATGGCATATCTCACAGCCTTCCACGCGCACGGGAGGATGCTCATAAGCGAAGGGGCCGCGCTTGTCCGCGTGGCATTTCAGGCAGGCTTCCTCGTTACCCAGGGATTGCGCCACCATGCGCGGCCGGTCCGCCATGCCCCAGGAGGGCGCGAATGCGCCGTGCGGATTGTGGCAATCCGTGCACACCATGAAACCTTCGTTCACGCGATGTTTGAAGGGCATGGAGAACTGCGCGCGCACATTGTTGTGACAGCCGTAGCATACGTCGATCTGTTTCTTCGCCAGCAGGAATTGGGGCGTTGCCGCTTTGTGAATGGAGTGACAACCGGTGCACGCCACGTCGGCCAGTGAGTGAGACGAACGCCGGATATTTACTTTTCCGAAATCCTGCGCGTGACAGTTCAGGCAGGCGTCCAGCACGGCCTTGGGCTCCATCAGCGAGAACGCGCGCGGAATGGTGGTCTTACCGCCATGAGCTTCAATGTGAGCTTTGGCGGGCCCGTGGCAACCCTCGCAGCCCGTGCGTTCGGGCGGCAGATCACCGCTGGCGATACTTTTGTAGTGTGGGTTCTTATAGAAGTTGAACCAGACGTTGGCGTGACAAGTCTTGCAAGCGTCGCTGCCGACATAGTCGGAGGCCAGTAGGGGCAGGCACAGGAACAAGAGGAACAGGCACTTGAACACTATTCCCAATATAAATGAAAAATCGCTAAACACCTGCAAATTCTGTCAGAAACTGTACCGCAGAGCCAGCAGTGCGTGCGAATTACGACGGTACTGGCCAAGGAAATCGGACGCATCGCCGCGGATCAGCGTGTAGCCCGCGGTGGCCCGCCAGTGCGATCCGATGGCCTGCGAGTATTGAAGCGTGACCCACAAGCCCTGGCCGTTCTGCCGCACGGCTGTTTCGAGCGACACGCTGCGATTCGTGTCGATGGTGTACCCGGCGTGACCGAGAAAGGCGCTGGTCAATCCACGGTCCGGCGCGAAATTGAAGAGAGAGCGGTGCTCCGTGACCACTTGGCCGGCATAACCGCCGATAAAGAACCATTCGCCTGCCTGCCGCTCCACCTGCGCCACGTACAGGACGTATTCATCTTCCGTCTTGGTGGTGGATGTGAAGTAGGCCGCTTCCGTTTTCAGTGTGATGCCTTTCAGCGGGATGGCCGCATCGCCGCCATACATGCGCATGTGGGGATAGTATCGCTCCACATCCACGGTGAGCGGCAGCGGTTGCTGAATATTGAACAGGGGAAGGTTATTGTGACCTTCGTAGAACGAGAGCGAGTACTCGGCCACGCGGCCGATGTGATTCCAGCGCGCGCCGAACTGCGAACCGCCCGGAAACGATGGCCGCAGTTCATCGACGGCGATGCCCGGGGGCACGTTGGACCAGCGCTGATTGAATAGAGGAATGCGGCTGGGAGTGAACACGGGCGCCCACACCACGTCGATGGTGTTGGATTGTCCGCCGTAAGTAGCACGCACCGCAGTGATGGCCAGGAATTCGCTGTCGACTACGGTCAGATAGTCGCGCGGCGCGAAGCGGTCGGTGGGGTTGAGGATGTCGGCCTTGCCCCAACGGACGAACTGCTTGCCTAAGACCAAGGTCAGCTTCCGCTTCGAATAGGTGGCGTTGAGCTGCCGGACTTCGAACGATGGCCGCCGCCGCTCCCGATCGTCCCAGGAGAAGTCCCAGGCACGATCGACCTGCTCGTGCGTGTCCGTGCGCGCTTCGATCCCGGCGGCGAACTGCCAGTTGGAATTCAGCTTGTAGAAGGCCTCATAGCGGAACAGCGCTTCGCCAATCGCCTGGCCGCTGTCGTTTGGGGCAGTCTGTGGATACCCAATGAAATCCGCTTCGAGGAACCCGCGCTGGGTGAAGTCCTGGCCGGAGAGTACGGCCGCAAATGCCACCAGCGCGAATCCGGCTCCCGGGACCCCGGGCCTCACATGGCCCGCCGCAGCGCCTGCACCGTGAAATCGTCGTCTTTCATGGGCACGTTGTAACGCACGTTCTCGAGCTTCAGGATGGTGCGGCTGTTGCGGCCGAGGTCGGTCATTTCGAGCAGGCGCGCCGTCCAGATACCCTGGATATTCTGGATATCCTTCTCCACCAAACGCCGCACCAGTTTGTCTTTCACGTAGTTCTCGTATTGCACCGGGACATAGTTGTCTTTGCGAATCCAGACGCGCGACGAGGTATATTGCGAACTCTTGCTCTGCTTGGGTTTGGACTCGATGCGCCAGCAGGCCGCGCCATCCACGGCTTCGTCGCCCTCAAGCTTAAAATCAAACTGGTCGACATCGCGCTCCTCCAGGTCCTCGAAGCTGAAGTCGGTGCCGAAGAAGCGGGTGGAGCGATCCTGTTGCGCGATGCGCCGGTCGCGGCCGATGGCGGGTGTCCACATCCATTGATCCGACGAGCGCTCCGGATGGTTCACCACCAGCAGCGCCACGCCCTTGACTTCGGCCGGCGTGGTGAAGCGGATGATGGCTTTGCTGTTGCCGTAGGAGCCCAGCCGGTCGGACTGCCAGCTCTTTTTCGAGACTTTGTGGTTCGCGCCGACAACTTCGAGAGAGCCTTCATAGCGCTGCGAATCGGCGCGGCCGCGGCGCTGGGATTCGGCTACGATCTGGCGGGCATCCTGCGCGGACAGCGCACCGGCCATCAGCAGGAGCCCGGCGGTCAGGCGACTACTCATACTCCAGAGCCTCCACCAGGGAACTGCGGACGGCGGTTTCCGCTGGGAACAGCGCGGAGCCGAAGGCCGCGCCCAGAATCACGGGAATCAACACCGCCACGATGCCGTAGGGGAATGTGTAATCGAGCGAGATGCCCGCGAAGCTTTCGCGCGAGACGGTCAGCTGGTAATAAAGGTTGACGGCTCCCGCGGCCACGCCCAAGGTCAGTCCGATTACCCCGATGGCGACGGCTTCCATCCAGATCGTATGGCGGATCTGGCTGCGCAGCCCGCCCACCGCGCGCAGCACGCCCAACTCGCGCCGGCGGTCGGTGATGGAAACCGTCAGTGTATTGACGATACCGAGGATAGCTACTAACACCGCTACGAAGAGCTGCAAATAGGTCATGGCGAACCATTGGTCGGTCACTTTCAAAACATAGCTGCGCACATCCGTATTCGAAAGTACGAACAGCCGGCGCTCGTGCGTGAATCGGTCGAGGATGCGGCCTTTCACCTCGCTCCGCGAAGCGCGCGGCGACAGATAGACGCGGAAGACGTCCACGGTGTCGTCTTTCCAGAGCTTGCGGTACAGCGCGCGGTCGATAAAGAAAGTGCCCAACTGATTCGAATAATCTTTCAGAATACCGGCGACCGGCTGGCGCAGGACGCCCGATGGCGTGGCGATCTCCATCATCTGGCCGAGCTTCAGCTTCTGCAACTGCGCCAGGTTGTCCGCGATGATGATGCCTTTCTGGGCGGCCACGTCGCGGTACATCTCGTCGAAGTCGCCCGCCGTCACTTTGCGTCCGCGGGTGCGGCGCGCGATGCTCGTCGAATCGGTGGCCACCAGCATCACAGGGTTGCCTCCGAAGTTGATGCGCACGATGCGCACCGGCTGCACTTCGGCGATGCCGGGAATCTGGCGCAGGCCATCGGTCATAATGTCGGGGAACCGGTAGGTGCGGGAGGAGATGACCTCGGAAGTGGTGATAAAGAAGTCCGGGTTCATGGTGGTGTCCATCCACTCCTTGATGTCGGTGTAGCTGGCGCGCGCCAGGCCGCCCAACGCAATCACCAGCGCCAGTGAGAGCATCAGGGCCGCCACGGTCGCTGAGGTGCGCCGGGGCGCCTGAATGAGGCTATCGGCTGCCAGCGCGCCCTCGACCGGCCGCACCAGCTTGAGGGGACCGCGCAGCGCCCTGGACAGATACAGCGACAGGGATGGGGTAAGCAGCAGCATGGCGATGACCGCCAGCAGATATCCGGAATAGAAGATGACGTGCGAGCGTCCCAACGCGAGGCAGGCCGCCGCGATGGCGATGGCCGTCAGCGCGGCGATGCGCCGGCGGCGGTTCTCTCCCGCCGAGAGAACCTGGTATTGGCCCTTTTGGAGCGCCTTGACCGGGTCCACGCGGGCGGCGTTGCGGGCCGGCAGAAACGCCGCGATCATGCTGGTGATCACGCCCACCGCGGCCGCGGTCACCAGCAGCCAGGGGCGCACCAGCATGTGATCGGCGTTGGCGGAAACGCCCATTACCCCTTCCATGAAGGCATTGGTGCTGGCGGTGAGTCCTTGCGCCATGAGCAGGCCGAAGCCGATGCCCACCGCCGATCCAACCAGACCCGCGACGGCGCTTTCCCCGAGGAACAGCGTGCGAATCTGGCCGCGGGTAGCGCCCAGTGCGCGCAGGATCCCGATTTCGCTGCGGCGCTGGGTCACCGCGATGGAAAACGAGTTATAGATGATGAACGTGCCGATAAACAGCGCAAACAGGCTGGCGACATTCATGGTCATTTCGTAAACGCTCATCAAGGACTCGAAATGCTCGCCGCGACCCGAAGGCGGGTCCACTTCGTATCCCGGCCCCAGCACCTTGCGCAGCGAAGCTTGCCCCTGTTCCAGACTGACACCTTCTTTGAGGCCGATATCGATGCGGTCGAAGCGCCGCCCCATGCCGAAGACCTTCTCAGCGGCGTAGATATCCATGATCGCCAGGTTGCCGCCGAAGGCGGACGACATGCCGCCGGATCGCAGAATGCCGCGCACGGTGAACTGCTTGTCGCCCTCCATTGTCTTCAGGGCCAGCTTACTGCCGCTGCCCAGGCCGTTGCGCGCCGCGAAGTCGCGCGTCAGGATGAGCGAATCCGGCTGCGCCAGGAACACCAGGGGATCGTCGATGACGTCCTGGTCGCCGCCTTCCAGATCGTAGTCGCGCAGGCTGCGGTCGCCGGTCATATCCACGGCCAGGATGAGCAGCTTGCCCTGGCCTTTGATTCCGCTATCCACCACCTGCTCGATCACCGGCGCGGCAGCGCGGACATCCGGGTCGCTCTCTGCGCGCTCCAGCGCTTCTTCCGGGAAACCGCCGTCGCCCGCCGAGACCTGCAGCTGGGTCTTGCCCGCGATATGCTCGACCGTGCGGTTGAATGCTTCGAGCACGCTCTGGTTGGCGGTGTACATACCGACCAGCAGCGCGACCCCCAGAACGATGCCGCCAATGGTGAGCAGCCACCTGACCATGTGCTTGCGCGCGTACGGCCAACTGATGAGGCGCAGCAGAATCATCGGCGCACGTCTCCCACGATGCGCCCATCGTGAAGCGTGACCATGCGCGGGCAACTCTCGGCGACGCCCTTGTCATGCGTGACGATGAGGACGGTGGCGCCCAGGCGCTCGTGCAGATCGCGGATCAGGCGCAGGATGTCGGCGCCGGTGTGGCTATCCAGGTTGCCGGTGGGCTCGTCGGCCAGCAGAACGGGCGGGTCGAAGGCCAGCGCGCGGGCGATGGCCACGCGCTGCCGCTCGCCGCCGGAAAGCTCATCGGGCTGGTGATCGAGGCGATGGCCAAGTTGGACCAGCTCGAGCAATTCGCGGGCCCGCGCGGTGGTCTGCTGCCGCGGCATGCCTTTCAGGTGCAGCGGCAGCGCCACGTTCTCCAGGCAATTCAGGCTGGGCAGCAGATTGAAGAACTGAAAGATGAAGCCGATTTTGTCGCGGCGCAGGCGGGTGAGGTCGTCGTCGGAGAGGCTGGCGATGGTGCGGCCGTCAATGCGAATCTCGCCAGAGGTGGGGCGGTCCAGGCCGCCGATCAGGTTCAGCAGGGTGGATTTGCCGGATCCGGAAGGCCCCACGATGGAGAGCATCTCGCCACGGGCTACCTGGAGGTCGATCTGTTCCAAGGCAGTGACTTTGCGCTTGCCGTCGAAGCTCTTCTGTACCGCCACCAAAGAGATCAAATTTCGCTCCAGGGATTGGATTCGTCAAGGTACCGGCGCGGTGCGCAATTGGCAGGCGAAAAGCGAAGCTGCCTACACGCCAGCCAGTACTTCGCGGGCGGCGGCTACCACGGTGGCCGGCAGGAATCCGAATTTCTTTTGCACCTCTTTTAAGGGCGCCGAAGCGCCAAAAGTGTGCATGCCGATCATGCGCCCGTGCGGGCCCACGTAGCGGTCCCATCCCAGAATGGACGACTGTTCCACGGAAACGCGCGCCGTAACCGCCGGCGGCAACACCGTTTCGCGATACTCGGGCGGCTGCTGCTCAAACAGGTCCCAACTCGGCATGCTCACCACGCGCGCCTTCACGCCTTCGGCCGTGAGCTGCTCATAGGCTTGCACGCACAAACTCACTTCACTGCCGGAGGCCAGCAGCAGGACCGCGGGTTTGCCATCCGGCGCGTCAGCCAGGATATAAGCGCCCTTCTCGACGCCCGACGCCGGCGCGTACTTGGCGCGGTCGAGCGTCGGCAGCGCCTGCCGCGTGAGGATCAGGGCCACCGGCTGATGGCGCTGCTTCATCGTAAACCGCCAGCACTCCACCACTTCGTTGGCGTCCGCCGGGCGCAGGGTGATCAAGCCGGGCACGGCGCGCAGCGAAGTAAGCTGCTCGATCGGCTGATGTGTGGGGCCGTCTTCGCCGACGCCGATCGAATCGTGCGTGAACACATGGATCACCGGCAGATCCATGATGGCGGCGAGCCGTATAGGCGGCTTCATGTAGTCGCTGAAAATCAGGAACGTGGAGCCGTAAGCCCGGATCTTTGAAAGCGACAATCCGTTCACGATGGCGCCCATGGCGTGCTCGCGGATGCCGAAGTGCATGTTCCGGCCGCCGCGGTTGTCGAATTCGAAGTCCCCGGCGCCCTCGAAGGTGAGCCGCGTCTTGGTTGAGGGGAATAAGTCCGCCGCGCCGCCCATCAGCCAGGGAATATTCCAGGCGAGCTTGTTCAACACCCGGCCGGACGAATCGCGCGTCGCCATACCCTTTGGATCGGCCGGGAAGCTAGGTAGATCCTTGTCCCAGCCTTCCGGAAGCTGCCGGTGCATCATGCGGTTGAGCTGGTCGGCCAAGTCCGGATATTCGGCCTTGTATTCCTCGAAGCGGGCCCTCCAGGCGTCGCGCAACTGCTGGCCGCGCTCGCCCATACCCGCCCGGAAATGCTCGCGCACGCCTTCGGGGATCAGGAACTTGGCGTCCTCGGGCCAGCCGTATGCGCGCTTGGCCAGGCGGACCTCTTCTTCGCCCAGCGGCTCGCCGTGCGCGCCGCTGGTGTCCTGCTTGTTGGGCGCGCCGTAGGCAATGTGACTATCCACGATGATGAGCGTCGGCCGGTCTGTGGTGTCCTTGAAGACCTGCAGGGCGCGTTCCAGCATCTCCAGATCGTTGGCATCGCTGACGCGCGTGACATTCCAGCCGTAGCCGATGAAGCGGGTGGCTACATCGTCGCTGTAGGCCAGGGCGGTGTGCCCCTCGATGGTGATGTGGTTGTTGTCGTAAATCCAGCAGAGATTGGAAAGCCGGTGATGGCCGGCCAGTGAGGCGGCCTCTCCCGTGATGCCCTCCATCATGTCGCCATCGCCGCAGATCACGTAGACGTCGTAATCGAACATCTCGAATTCGGGGCGGTTGAAATGTTGCGCCATCCACCAGCGGGCCATGGCCATGCCGACGCTGTTGCCCACGCCCTGCCCGAGCGGGCCGGTGGTGGTTTCGACACCGGAGGTCCAGCGGTATTCCGGGTGTCCGGGGCAGCGGCTGTCGAGCTGGCGAAAGCGCTTGATGTCTTCCAGCTTGACGGACAGCTCGCCCAGCGTTTCATACTGCGGGTTGACGGCCTTCACGCCGCAAAGATGCAGAAGCGAATAAAGCAGCATGGAGGCGTGCCCGTTGGAGAGCACGAAGCGGTCGCGGTTGGGCCAGATGGGATCTTCCGGATCGAACCGCAGGAAATGCTGCCAGACGGTGTAGGCCACGGGCGCGAGGGCCATGGGAGCTCCAGGATGTCCGGAATTGGCTTGCTGCACGGCGTCGATGGAGAGGGTACGGATAGTGTTGATGGCGAGCTGATCGAGTTGTTCGTTTGTCATCAGGGCTCCTTGCGGGGCGTCAAGGCCGAATTGCTATGATAACTCCCCGCTGGTGCGGGGAAGCGCCACAGGCTAGCGCCGGATTATCTTGAGCTGCACGCTTTCCTTGCCGCCTTCGGCGATTTCGATGGACTGCCCCTGCGATTCGAACGGCCGCAGGAAATCGGGATCGTACATCACCTGGTTGGGATCCGCATCCTCGAAGGCGAATAGTTTGTACGTACCGGGTGCGATGGCCTGAATACGGAAATGGCCGTCCCGGCCAACCGGCTCCAATTTAGTCGCCGTCTTCTTATGGGCCGCATCGGGAACCAGCGCCACCACAGCGCCGGGCGGGAGGGCCGATTGTTCGCCTTCGACCACGCCTGCGATTTGTCCGCCGTTGGCGCTCATTACCACCACCAGTTCACCGCCGGCCGCCCCTTGTGTTAAATCCAAACCGGTCTGCGTGATGTCCCGGTCCGACCAGCGCACCACCTTCAGATACAGATCCGGAGGGGCATTCACCGAGACCTGATAGAGCCCCGGTTCCAGGCCCTGGAAGACAAACGGGCCATCCTCCCTGCCCTCGCCGGGCCGGCTTTGCGCGCGGCGTCCTTCGCCCTCCAGAATCACATGCAACCGCGGCGTTTTCGCCGCCGTCTTGCCCTCCACACGGAGCTGTCCGGAGACATCCATGGGGGGCAGCAGGCGCAACTCGATTCCTTCCAGATCGGCCCCGCCAACCTGCACGGGCAGGTGCGCGCTGCATGGTTGTCCGGCTATAGCGCCGTGCGCAATCACGGTGTAAGATCCGGGTGAAACGCCGCGCAGCTCAAATTTGCCCTTGGCGTCGTCGATGCTGGTGGTGACGGTCCCGGAGCCTCCGCCTTCCTGAACCATCGTCAAACCCACTGACATTTCACTTCCGGGATTGATCACCCGGCCGCGAATGACTGCCAGCCGGGTTGCGTGCAGAGTTACATCGATGCCTTGCAGCACCTGGCCCGGGCTGACTTCGATGGCGGACGCGGCGGCGGCGTCCGGGGTGCCGGGATAGTAAGACGCGGCGTACGCATCGCGCGATCCGTTCATCATTCCCATAGTGCCGGCCTTCAGGTAGTACTTGCCCGGCTTGACATCGTAGAGGCGGTACTCGCCGCGGTCGTCACTCGTGGCGCTGGCCCGGGCCGATAACTGCCGTCCCGCCGCGGTGTATTGGTACGACATCATCTGCACTTCAATTTGCCGGATGGGATCGCCGTCTTCATCCAGGATGCGGCCCGTGATGACTCCCAACGGGTCCAGGCGCAGCACCGCGTCCCGCTTTTCTTGGTCCGCGGCCAGCACGATATCGAGTCCACTGTGTTGGTCCGGCGTGGCGAAGCCCTCGCGGGCGGCCACCAGCCGATACTTGCCCGGCGCCAGGCCGGTGAATTCGAACCGGCCCGCGGCATCCGTGAGGCCGCCCCCGTCGTCCCACTGTCTCCTTTTGCTTTGAGGTTTGCCGGACAGCTCGAACAGAGCTACGCGCGCCTTCCGGACAGGTTCGCCTGTTGCGGAATTTAACACTTTCCCGGCCAAGAGGCCCTTTTCCGGCGTCGAGGGATCGGTCTGCGCCGACAGGCAAATTGCCGAACAGAAGAGGAGCAGGCCACACCGCATGGCGCTACTCTAATGAGCTGAGTATTGCTCCTGCGGCGAGTTCAGCTTGACGGGGATGGTCTTTTCCTCTTCGTCGACATCGAAGGTCTGCCCGAAGGTCTGGTAGCCCTTGGCGATCACCTGAATGAGAATAGTCCCTTGCGGGATCGTCACGGGCACCCTGGCGAGACCTTCCTGGTTGGTGCGCATCTCCCAACTCATGTGAACCTTCTTGCCGAGCTTGGCCACCGAGCGGCCCTTCACGAACTTGACCACCACATCGGCGCGGTCGACCGGCCGGCCGCCCTGGGTGTTAACCTGGACCGTGATTTTGGTCATGGGAACCGAGGCCCAGGCCGCCAGCGCACAGAATAGCAACGCGGGCAAAATCGCAAGACGCGAACACATGCTTCGATTATGACACGCCGCTTCAAGCGATATCCGGCAGCAGAAAGCGCGCCGGGCAGCCGGCCGCGCGCGTGACAGCCTCGGCGGCCAGATACCCGCTGCGGACGGCGCCTTCCAT
>Ga0070731_10001058_pt1 | contig 30464 bp, 22 predicted proteins | sample Coa_R1_2_FD_66448 | JGI IMG/M metagenome (GOLD analysis project Ga0070731, IMG submission 66448) | Surface soil microbial communities from Centralia Pennsylvania, which are recovering from an underground coalmine fire - Coalmine... | ecosystem: Environmental > Terrestrial > Soil > Unclassified ... | reverse complement strand
CATCTGCACAAGGGGCTATCCAAGGCGGGGGTGGAATCAGCGCCGGCAGCTGCACCATAAGTAGCGGTCAATGCTCGCATACCTTCGCGGAGCCTTATTATTCACCACCAGTTTGCACCGCCGCCGTGAGTTTCGCGGCTCAGATCGCTCCAGCGTCGGCACTCACAGTCTTCGATTCCCCAACGACCGTCACTGTAACGGATATAGGATCCGACGGGACAATCGTGAATTGGATGTGTTATCCGCCAACGAACTAATTATCATCTCAGCTAACCGACTAGCCGCAATCGTTACGTCCTACTGGGGCTTTTGGTGGAACCGAGGCGGGGTTCACGTCTCAGCTCTGGAATGGCCCAATTCCCTATCTCTGTTTCGGGTATCATAGGGCGGGAAGCCTACTTGCCAGCAACTTGAATTCAAGGAGCCGGGCTTGATTGCACGTTACACGCGCGCGGAGATGGGCCGCGTCTGGAGCGAAGAAAATAAGTTCCAGCGCTGGCTTGATGTGGAACTGGCCGCTTCGGAAACGCTCGCCGACGCGGGAATCGTGCCGCGCGAAGCCGCCGCGAAGCTACGCGCCCGCGCGCGCATCGACGTAGCGCGGATCAATGAAATAGAAGCGAAGGTCCGGCACGACGTGATCGCCTTCACCATCGCTGTGCAGGAAACGGTGGGCGATCCGGAAGCCGGGCGGTGGCTGCATTACGGCCTCACTTCCAACGACGTTGTGGACACGGCGCAGGCTCTGCTGGTTCGCGATGGATCGAAGCTGATCGAAAAGGGCATCGCGCGATTCGGCGAAATCCTCGAAAAGCGCGCTTGGGAATTCAAGGACACGCCCGAAATCGGCCGCACGCACGGGATTCACGCCGAGCCGATTACTTTCGGGCTGAAAATAGCGAACTGGTACGCAGAAAATCGGCGCGATGCCGCTCGCTTTGAGGCAGCGGCGCACGAGATGGCGGTGGGAAAAATCTCGGGCGCCGTCGGCACCTGTACACACCTCGGGCCGGACATCGAGCGGAAAATATGCCAGCGGCTCGGACTGAGCACGGCGCCCATTAGCTCGCAGGTGATTGAGCGCGACCGTCACGCGCAGTATCTTTCTGCGCTCGCGATCGTTGCGGCGTCGCTTGAGCGCGTGGCGCTTGAAATCCGCCATCTCCAGCGCACCGAGGTTCGCGAGGTGGAAGAGCCGTTTGGCGGCGAGCAGCGCGGCAGCTCCGCGATGCCTCACAAGCGCAATCCCGTATCCAGCGAACAGATTACCGGGCTAGCGCGAGTGGTGCGCTCGAATTCGCTCGCGGCGATGGAAGACATCGCTCTCTGGCACGAGAGGGACATTTCGCATAGTTCCGTCGAGCGGGTGATCTTCCCGGACTCCACAATCCTGGTGGATTACATGTTGCATCGCACCAGCGAAATCGTGGCCAACATGAAAGTGTTTCCCGAGAGAATGCGCCGCAATCTCGATGCGACCAAGGGCCTGATTTTCTCGGGACAGCTGCTGCAGGATTTGGTGGAGCACGGAGCGCCCCGCGAGGACGCCTACAAATGGGTGCAGTCGCACGCCATGGCTGCGTGGGAATCGGAAACCAGTTTCCGCGATCGCATCGTCGCCGACCAGAACATCCGAAAACATCTGGATGAAAAAGCTCTGGCGCACACTTTCGATTTGCAACGGCAGTTGCGGGCCGTGGACGCTATTTTCACGCGCGTCTTCGGCGCCAAATCCTCCGCCGCGCGCTAGCCTTCACCGAATGATTTTCTAGAGGTCCAACAAAGATAGGGAAGTTCGGTTACTGAACGCGCTGGATGTAGCGGCCTTCGGTGGTATCGACTCTTACTTTGTCGCCGGTGCCTACGAACGGGGGGACGTTGATCACCAGGCCGGTCTCGAGCTTCGCCGGCTTCATCACCGAACTGGCGGTGGCTTTCTGAATGCTTGGCTCCGTTTCCACTACCATCAGATCAACAGTATCCGGGATCAGAACGCCGATGGGTTTCTCGTCATAATACTCGATCTTCACGGGCATGTTGGGAATGAGGTAGTCCTTGCTGTCGCCAACCACGTCATTTTGCAGCGCGAGCTGCTCATAATTCTGGGTGTTCATGAAGTGATGGCCTTCGCCATCGCTATAGAGGTAGTCGAATTCGATTTCATCCACGGTGACTTTGTCGAGAAATTCCTCGGCGCGGAAGCGGTGATCCAACATCGAGCCGTTGCGCAGATTGCGCATCTTGGTGGCCATCGCGGCTCGCTTATTCCCCGGCGTCCGGTGATCGACACTATAAATTACATGGAGATCGCCCTCGTGCTTGATGATCATTCCGGGGCGCAACAGTGTTGCCTTTATCATGCCTGCTCCTGGATTCGCTTCTGGAGTTTTTCCTGCGGAAGCTATTTAGAAACTCAATTATAGCGGCCGGATTGGTGCGCGGTCAAACGAGCGCGGCTGCACCAGTAGCATCAGATGTCGTCCTCTTCGCGACGCTTCATCCGCCTGATCTTCAGAGTGATACGGAAATCGCGGGAGCGAGCCTCCGCGAGAATCGCACGGCGAGTATCTGACGGCAGGGTTGCCGGGTCGATTACGCCGGCGAGGGTACGCGGGAAATGTTTGATGAAAATCGCAGCAAGGTGCGCAGTGGCGTAGGCGATGGGAGTTGAAGTGAGGCCGCGCCCGCGAATTTGGTAAAGAGTGGGAAAGCTCGCGTCCCAGCGAATGAGCAAGGACTCATCGCTTTTTGCGCCGCGCACGAGAACAGCGGCCGCAAACCGGGCATTCTCCAAAACCCCATCACGGATCAACTTGGCGACGCGACGCGGCGTCAGAGTATCGGGAAACCGCTTGCGCACAATCCCAGCAGACCGGTTCAGGCGCCCCTGGCGATACCAGCGCCGCAAGCGCTCGAAATCGTTTCCACCAATTTTGGCATCCAGTTCGCGCATGGGAATTACGTAAGGCAACATGCACACCTCGTCCTGCGCGGCGAGATATACGGGTGTCTCGCCAATAGGAGGAGGAAAGCGAAATTTCTCGCGCGCGTCGAATCGTTTCGCTAGACCAAAGCGGCCATTGTGATAAATGCGCGGCAGCGAAATCGCAGCGTCGTAGGCGACGTCCGCCGACCATGTGGAAACCGGATCCTTGCTCTCGGTACTTTCAAAGAGGCGAATCTGCATCGCTTCGACTGAGTCGAGGAGTTCCGATCCGCGCTGTGCGAGCAGGTTGGTGAGACCGGGAGCCGCGCCCGCGCAAATCAGGGCCGCGCGGTTCTTGGCCAGGAAACGCTTGTGAAAGCGGAACTGCTCAGGCCGGAACGGATGATGGACAAGATGGGAATTCAGATCGAGGTAGTGAGCGCGTAATCGGAGCGCCGCACGCAAAATAATTTTGTTGTAAACGGCTGGTGAAGCGTTGACGACCAGATTCGCGCCGCGTCCCGCGCGCACAATGGACCACAGGTTCCGCGCGTTTGCTTCAACCACCTTGATGTTGGATTTCTTGCCGAGAAACCGAGTGGCCCGATCGACATCGCGATCCCCGCACCAGACGGTGTGTCCTTGGCGCGCGAGCAGCCCGGCTAGAAGGGAGCCCGTCCCGCCCGCTCCCAGAACGAAGATGCGCATCGGCTCGAAACTCTACCATATCCCAGATAGGAGACCATGAGATTGCCTCGGCAAACCTTCAAAGTGTGGACGCATCTGAAAGTCGGAGGGCATCGTGTTGCAAGCATTGGAATTTGGGGGTCAGCGCTCTACCGTATTTTACATGGAACACTTATATGAATCTTTGCCTAGCCGACTGCTTCCGCTTCATAATGAGTCGTTCGGATCAGTCATGGAGGAGGGACCATGGAGACCATCCCTGTGATGGTAACTACTAACTCGCGGCCCTGCGGGATTCAAAGACGGAACGCTCGCGGGCACGCGATGCGGTTTGCCTGTTCTCTGTGGGCACTTCTGTTGCTGTCGACGATTACGGGTGCTCAGGCGGAGCGGCAGTATCCTGCCACCGGACCTGAGCTTGCCCGACACAATCTGGCCCAGGTAGGAGCGTCGGCAGAGGACATCAAGGTAGTTCTGGTGAAGAGTCCGGGCCTCATGGTTGAAGTAAAGCGGTGGGTGGCTCAGGATGCGACGGACCAAGGCCAGATCATCACGGAACGCGATTTGGCTGATGACGCGATTTTCGAACGGCTGCAGGATGATGCCCGGTTTCGTTCCGTGGTCACCCAGTTACTTCAGCGCTATGGCTATTTGACACCTGCGGTGAATCCGGATTCAGAAGCTGGAAAAGAGCAGGACTTGCTGGTTCAAGAGCGTGTGAAATTCATCGCTCAACAAGAAGAGCAGCAGAGAGCGCAAGCGTTGCAGTTGGCACAGGACCGTTATGAAAAGACGCGTAAGTGTTTGCAAGGCGATTCCAAGAGCTGCGAAGGGGCCGCACAACAAGGACAACAAAACCAACAAGGGCAACAGCCGCAGGGGCTAGGCCCCGAAGAGCAGCAGACGAGTCCGAGTGGACCCCCGTGGTTCGGACCGAATCAGCCGAGTCCATACGTACAACCACCAGCCGGCAGGAACAATACGCTCCAACAGGCCCAGCTCATGCAAGCCGGCCAATTCTCCGACGACCAACTGTCGCCGCCCCTATCCGGGAATCAACCCGGCCCGCTGGACTCACAGGCGCTCGGCGGAGGAGCCGGGACGTCGTCCCTCCTGCAGCAGCTTCAGTCTGAGAATGGCGGAGAGTCGCCTGGCGTTGGCGTTTCTCCGGGCGGTCCCGGATTGACGAACAACCCGCTGAGTCAGTACATGGGAGGTGAAGATCTCGGGGGCTCATTCGATCGCACGGACATAAATCCTTTCGACATGACGCAGTCAGGTCAAATGGTCGCCGAGGGGATGGCTGCGCCGGGATACCGAAATTACTACTACCCGAATTATTATTTCCCCGGCCCTTTGAGGAATCCAAACCAATCCCTCATGCAACCGGCGGCGATGGTCCGCAAGCCAAACCCATACAACGATATTCCTTCGCTTTATGACATGTACATGCAGGCGACGCCGCGGCCCGCGAATGCCCGGCGGTTTGGGATGGATGTTTTCGAAAACAACTCGCAAAACCCTTATGCAATTCCGATGGACCTGCCGGCTGGTCCGGATTATGTAGTGGGACCCGGGGATGGTTTGGCAATCGATCTTTGGGGAGGCGTTTCGCGCCGGATATATAGAAGTGTCGACCGCGAAGGCCGAATCAGCTTGCCCGAGGTAGGTCCGCTGCTGGTAAGCGGGAAGAGTCTTGCCGAGGTTCAGCAGAATTTACAGCAAGTTCTGCGCACTCAGTTTCGCAATATTTCGGCGGATGTTTCGCTTTCGCGTCTTAGAACCGTTCGGATCTACGTAGTGGGCGATGTCGCGAATCCAGGGGCCTATGATGTCAGTTCTCTTTCCACTCCCCTGAATGCGTTATTTATTGCAGGAGGACCCACGTCGGGAGGATCGCTGCGAATTGTTCGGCATTTCCGCGGCAGCCAGCTGGTTCAGAATGTGGACTTATACGATCTACTTTTGCATGGCGTGAAGTCAGATCTAGAGCGTTTGGAAAACGGCGATAGTGTCCTGGTTCCACCGATCGGCCCACAGGTGACTATTGAAGGTATGGTGCGGCGTTCCGCGATTTACGAACTGAAAGACGAGAAGAATTTATCCAGTGTGCTAGCACTCGCGGGAGGCCTGCTTCCAACGGCGACATTGCAGCATATTGAGGTGCAGCGAACCATCGCCCACGAAAAGCACACCATGCTTAGCCTCGATATTCCCGCCTCGGACGATGATGCCGAAGCGACGAAAAAGCTGGACTCCTTCCAGATACAGGACGGCGATCACATCCGAGTATTTCCGATAAGTCAGGGTAATGAAGATGCGGTGTATCTAGAGGGCCATGTGATTCGTCCCGGCCGGTATTCATACCATGACGACATGCGGGTGACCGATTTGATTCCATCGTTCAAGGACTTGTTGCCGGAACCTTCGATGCAGTATGCCGAAATCATTCGTCTCAACGCGCCCGATTTCCGTCCCAGCGTGCAGAGTTTCAACTTGGCCGATGCGCTTGCAAATCCAGCGCAAGCGCCGGTGCTTCACGCAATGGATACGGTTCGAGTTTTCAGCCGCTTTGATTTTGAAAATCCGCCGACCGTATCGGTTCTGGGTGATGTGAGAGCGCCGGGCAGCTATCGGACTTCCGGACAAATTCATTTGGCCGACGCAGTTCATCTGGCTGGAGGGGTGGAGCCGGATGCGCAGACCGACGATGCCCAAGTGTTCCGCTACATGCCTGATGGTAAAGCGGAGATTTTCAGCGTGGAGCTGAGTCAGGCCCTCGCCGGCGATTCAACTCAGAATATCATTTTGGAGCCGCGTGACCGCCTGCTCATACATAAGAGCACGAACGCTGTACAGCCCGCCGTGGTGTACGTTGAAGGCGAAGTTGGAAATCCGGGCCGCTATCCCTTGACCACAAATATGACTGTGGCCGACCTGGTCCGCGTCGGAGGCGGGCTGAAGCCAGATGCCGATACCGAAAATGGAGATTTGACGCGGTATGAATACGGAGGGCAGGGCCAGTTGACCGGACAGCATGAGCCGATTGCCATTTCCGCAGCGCTCTCAGGCGATCCAAAAAACAACGCGCAACTTCACAACGGCGACGTGGTTAGTATTCGCCAGCTTCCCGGTTGGGATGATTTGGGCGCCACGATCACTATAAGGGGCGAGGTGAAGCATCCCGGCACTTACGGGATTCGGCCCGGTGAGCGGTTGAGCTCGATTATCGAGAGGGCAGGAGGATTTTTGCCAGACGCTTACCCGTATGGCGCTATCCTTGAACGCGTGCAGGTGCGGGATCTGGAGACGAAAGAACAGAGCAAGCTTGTTTTACGCGTGAAGGATGCCGAGGGAAGCCTGCAGGCTATGCCGGACACTACGCCGGCGCAGAAACAAGCAAAAGAAATGGCCATCGGCCAATATGAGACCACGTTGATGCAACTGACGACCAATGCGCCCGTGGGACGGATCCCAATTCGCATCTCATCCCGCATCGATCGTTGGAAAAACAAATCGGCCGATATCCAAGCGAGGGCGGGGGACACACTCATCGTTCCCAAGCGACCCGACTATGTGATGGTGACGGGGCAAGTCTTCAATCCCACCGCGGTTGCCTACCGGCCCGGCAAGAGTGTGAAATGGTATCTGGAACAGGCTGGCGGAGTAACAACCACAGCGAATCGGAAGGCCATTTTTGTGATTCGCGCTGATGGCTCGATAATCGGGCGAAGAGAAGGCTTGTGGACCGGGAGCTCTCTTGGATCGGTACTACAAGCTGGGGACACAGTGGTCGTGCCCGAAAAAGCGATCGGTGGCGGCGTGCAATGGGCCAATCTGTTTACTGCTGCATCGGTGGCTTCCTCCATCGTGAGTGCCATATTTATCGCCACGCACTACTGATGGCTGGCGCCAGGGTAGAACTTCGGTCGAAACTTATATTGGCTTGTTTTCTAATTGGCTTTACTGTTACAAGCAGAACGAGTTATTGCCAAACCGCGCTGGAGGCTTCAGGTGCATCGAACGAGGCGGCAGCGGCCAACGCTGGTGACAGACCCAACAGTTGGGTGCAGCCTGGAACTGCCTCGTCGGGCTCAGTGGATGGCTCGGACGATTACAACAATTCATTGGGAGTTTCGCTGCTGAAACACCTTGCGCAAGACCAGGAAGAGCTCTGGACGGCACCAGCTAGAATAACGGTGCAGGACAGCGTTTGGCTTGTCCCGCTAGGTGGAATAACCGCCGGGCTAATTGCGACAGATCGGGACACGAGCCTGCGCATATCGAATAGCCTACATACTCAGAACCGATACGTGAGTTTTTCGAATTACGGAATCGCTGCGCTTGCGGGAGGTACCGGAGCGCTCTACCTGTGGGGCCACTTTACGGATAACGATCACGCACGCGAGGCAGGGTTGCTCGCTGGAGAAGCGGCAGTGGACAGTCTCGTGATTGCTGAGGCGGTGAAATACGCCACAGAGCGCAACCGGCCGTTTCAAGGCAACCATAATGGAGAATTTTGGAGTGGGGGCGATTCTTTTCCGTCCGAACATGCCGCTGCTGCTTGGTCAGTTGCCAGCGTTTTGAGCCATGAATATCCGGGGCCGTTGCCAAAACTTCTTGCCTACGGAGCGGCCGCCGCCATCAGCGCAGCGCGCGTCGAGAGCAAGCAGCACTTCACGTCGGATGTTCTCGTGGGCAGCGCGATTGGGTGGCTGACCGGGGAGCTTGTCTATAGCAAACGTCACGATCCAGCGTTGGGTGGAGGGGAATGGAACAGCGCTTCAGAAATGTTACTCGGCGATCATCCCTATCATCGAAAGGACATGGGATCGCCGTATGTGCCGTTGGATAGTTGGATTTATCCGGCGCTCGATCGTCTAGAAGCGCTCGGTTATCTGCCGGAAGGTTTCTTGGGCCAGAGACCGTGGACTCGCATGGAATGCGCGCGACTGATCAGCGATGCCAGCGACAAGATAGACGGGGACTCCGCGAGTCCTGCGGAAGCCAGTCGCATTCTTGAAGACTTAAATGACGAATTTGCACGCGAGCTGAATTTGCTCGGCGGCGGGACGAATCGTGCCGCACAACTCGAATCGGTTTACGCACGTGTGACTGGGATCAGCGGCCAACCGTTGAGTGACGGAGCGACGTACGATTACGGCCAAACGATCGTGAACGACTACGGCCGACCGTACGAACAAGGGGCGAATGTGGTCGGGGGAGCGTCGGGATGGGCTACGGCTGGGCCGCTAGTTGGTTACGTCCGCGCTGAATACCAGTATGCGCCTTCAGCGTCGGCGCTACCGCTTTCGGCGCGACAGGTGATACAGCAGGTTCAACTTCTTTCAGTCGCGGCGCCGACTCTGCCTCCTGGCAATCCGATTCCATCCATAGGCCAAGCAGATTTGCTCGACGGCTACGTGGGAATGCAGTTCGACGACTGGGCCATCACTTTTGGCAAACAGGAGCAATGGTGGGGCCCCGACAAAAGCGGGCCAATGTTGTTTAGAACAATGCGGCACCGATTGAGATGTTCGAGATCAATCGAGTGACGCCGTTCACGCTACCGAGCGTCTTCAGTCGTCTGGGTCCGGTGCGAGTCCAATTCTTTCTCGGCCGACTGACTGGACAAAATTGGGTGAGCAGCGTGCTGACGGGTCTGGACGGGTCCTGGACGCAGCCGCTCGCCGATCAGCCTTTCATCGACGGCGGGAAAATAAGTCTCAAGCCGACGCCGAATTTCGAAATGGGGATGGGCATTACCACACTCTTTGCCGGTGAGGGCGTTCCCATGACGCTTCACAAATTCGGCCAGTCCATTCTTCCGGTTGGGAGCGGCTTGCCGGGGACGGCGAGCGACCCTGGCGACCGTCGCGGCGGATTCGATTTTACTTATCGCTTTCCGAAGCTCCGAAATTGGCTAACTCTTTATGGGGATGCGTTCACAGACGACGAGATCAGCCCGTGGCGCAACTGGAATAAGGCTGCCGTGATAAGTGGAATTTATCTGCCTCGGATTCCAAAAATTCCTAAACTGGATTTTCGCGCGGAGGGACTTTATACCGATCCGCCGGCTATGCAACCTGCATTGCAGCACGGATTCTTCTACTGGAATGGCCGATTTGTGAGCGGATATACGAACGCTGGCAATCTGATCGGTACATGGGTCGGACGACAGGGCCAGGGCGCGGATGCGTGGGCGACCTACTGGTTAACTCCCAAAGACAACTTCCAAGTCAATTTCCGGCATGAGAAGGTGAGCAAGGGATTCATCCCCAACGGCGGAACGATAACGGATGGCGGCGCTCGGGCGTCAATCTGGTTCCTTTCGACTTTGAGTGTCTCCGCTTCTGTGCAATATGAAACCTGGGATTTTCCCGTCATTTCGCCGACGAGGCAGACCGACGTTGCAACTTCGATCGAAGTAACGTTTTGGCCAAGGTCACGGCACGCGTTAGCCGACAAAATCGACAGCGCTCGCGAGAGGTAACGCGTTGGAACCAATTAATACAGTACAATTGAATCGTGGCCGGCCTGGTAGAAGAGCTCAAGTCATTCATTTCTCTTCCGTGAGGTCGCATGGATAGAGAGCCGCACTCGCTGTTAGGCGAATTGTCCAAGCAGGATGCTGCGCTGGTGCGCCGCGGCGATGAAATCACATTGGTCGAGGAGCTCGAGGATAGACAACGTCACGAGCGAGCAATAGCGAGGCTGCGACTACTTTGGAAACATCGCGGTTTCCTGTTTGACGCCTTGATTTTGGGACTTGTCGCATCCCTTGTCATCGCTTTTCTGATTCCGTCCCGTTACGAATCCACAACAAGACTAATGCCACCCGATGATCAGGCTGAGGGGCTTGGTATGGTGGCTGGTCTTCTCGGCAGAACGGGTGAAGGCGGGGCCGGAGCGCTGTCGGGCTTGGCAAGCAGCTTTTTGGGACTAAAGACTTCGGGTGATCTCTTCATGGGGGTGCTGGCGAGTCGAACAGTTCAGGACGACGTCGTTAGCAAGTTTGGCCTTCAAAGAGTCTACGGCTTGTATGGATGGAGAGTCTCCTCGGAATCCGCGCGCAAGATCCTGGAAGATCGCACGGAAGTATCGAGCGATCGAAAGAGTGGAATTATTACCATTCAAGTGACCGACCGAAATCCGAAGAGAGCGGCGGCGATGGCTCAAGAATATGTCGCGGAACTCAATCGCGTTGTCGTCAATCTGAATACTTCCGCGGCTCATAGAGAGCGGGTATTTTTAGAGGGTCGGTTGGCTGAAGTTGAAAAAGGTCTCGAATCTGCCGAGAAGAACTTCAGCGAATTTGCCAGTAAGAATACTGCGATCAACGTACCGGAGCAAGGTAAAGCGATGATCGCTGCTGCAGCCGAGCTAGAGGGTCAGTTGATCGCTGCTCAAACCCAGCTCGAGTCCTTGAAGCAGATATATACAGACAGCAATGTACGAGTGAGAGAAACCCAGGCGCGTGTAGATGAACTTAGAAGGCAACTCGGAAAGATGGGCGGCCAAGCAGGTGGTGCGGCAGCCGCGACGAATGCTGGCGATGCAGATGCAGAATCGATATACCCATCGATTCGGCAACTGCCCGTGCTCGGCGTGAACTATGCAGATTTATATCGGCAGACTAAGGTTGAGGAGGCAGTATTTGAAACTCTCACGCGAGAATACGAAATGGCAAAAGTACAAGAGGCGAAGGAAACGCCAAGCGTGAAAGTGTTGGACCCTTCCAATGTGCCTGAAAAGAAATCCTTTCCTCCCAGAGCGCTCATAGGTTTAGGCGGCGCGGTCTTCGCCGGGGTGCTCGGAGCACTGTGGGTTCTGGGAAGCGAGAATTGGAAACAACTCGACCCGCAGGACGCTCGCAAGGTTCTAGCTTCTGAGGTTGGAGGCAGCATCCGACCGTACATCCCTCGCCGTGCGAGGAACGGTTCAGCAAGGAGACAGACGGGTTCTGTGCTTTGGGAGTGGTTCACGAGGCAACGAACCCGCAACGCCGAGTCAGAGAAGAAATGAATATCGAGCAGGCAGATTCGATGACGACACAGCCAGGAACAAAACTGGGCGGCATACTTGGATTTTTTGTTGTAAGGGGGCAATGGCGAACAGATGTGCGACTGTTCGTGCATTTTCGGTAGATCGTTTACAGGAAAGCATCCGAACCGCGGACGTGATCGAAGGTGGAACGTACCAGCTAGCGTTTGGACGACGGACATAGGTGACGATGCCATGGACGAACTGTTTCGCTGCAGCAGTCGGCGGGTAAAAATCTTTTACAGAATGAGCGCCAAAGAACGTCTCGCCCTCCGGACATCACGGACTGATGGCTTCTAAGACCCAAGTCGGTAAAGGTTCGCAGTCGCAGTCGAAAGTTGCCACGAGGACTGCGCACGGTGCAATGCCTGTGGCTCAGGACGATGCGATTGATGTGGGACGAGGTCCTGAATGGCTCGAATCAACTCGTTCAAACCAAGGTAGCGGTGCGCGACTGTCTAGGCGCGTTGTCGGTGGCCGCTGGGTTCAAATAGTCTACGCGCTGATTGATGTGATCTGTGTCTTGGTGAACGGCACGATTGCATTCCTTCTTCGGTTCTCTCTATTTGATCTGCGTCATTTCTTTGTTTCTGGGCATTTTACGGTGGCGACCGACCAACCAGTGTCGCGTTATGCTGCCTTCCTGTTGCTATACGTCGCTTTGATCTTGCTTTTCTGTCATCTGCAGGATCTTTATCGAACCCCCCGAGGACGCCTTGCCGCTGAGGAAACCTTTGCAGTGATTAAGGCGGTCTCTTTCGCCACGTTGCTTCTAACCGCGTTCATATACCTCTCTGACGTTAAGATTGTTTCCAGGTCAGTGGTGCTTACAAGCTTGCTATTGAATATCATCGCTCTGGCGGCCTGGAGGTATGCGAAGCGAAGGATTGTAATCCATCGAGTGGAGCACGGTATCGGTACGCGCAATGCGGTGATCATTGGCGCTGGCCGCATTGGCCAAGCTCTCGCGCGGCAAATCGAAGAAAACAAGCTTCTCGGCTATAATTTCAAGGGGTTTCTTGACGGGAATCATTCGAGCGACCCCCGCACGCTTGGCAAGATTGATGACCTCTCGCGTATCGCCCGCGCCGAATTCATCGATGACGTTTTCATTACGATCCCTTCGGAGCGAGAGCTGGTAAAGCGCATAGCAGTAGAGGCCCGCCAGAACCGACTCGATGTCAAGGTCATTCCGGAGCTTTATGACGGCCTCGGGTGGCACGCTCCGCTTCGGCACGTCGGTGATTTCCCCGTCATGGACATTCACTGGCGGCCTATCCCAACTGTCGGACTTTTTTTCAAACGCGTTCTGGATGCAGCTTTGTCCTCCCTGGGACTATTTTTTTGCTTGCCTTTTATTGGCTTATTAGCACTGTGGGTCAAGCTGGATACACCTGGTCCCGTGTTATACCGCTCGCGAAGAGTTGGAAAAAAGGGCCGGATATTTACGTGCTATAAGCTTCGGACGATGGTTTCCAATGCTGATGATCTGAAGGATTCGTTGCGGAGTCGCAATGAGAGGGACGGACCTTTTTTCAAGATCGGGAACGATCCGCGAGTTACAAAATCCGGTAAGTTTCTCAGGAAGTACAGCATAGACGAGTTACCGCAACTGTGGAATGTCCTCAAGGGCGACATGAGCTTGGTGGGGCCGCGCCCCCACCCGCTTGATGATTTTGAGCAGTATTCCTTGGATCATTTGCGTAGGCTCGAAGTAAAGCCAGGCATCACTGGACTGTGGCAGATTACGGCTCGGCAAGACCCGTCTTTCGAGACAAACATGTGCCTCGATCTCGAATACATTGAGGGTTGGAATCTCCTCTTGGATCTGACAATTATGTGCCGAACATTAAGTGTGGTTCTGAACGGCGAAGGTAGATGACAGTTATAGCTACGGATTCTTCGCGGGGATTCCATGTGTGATAAGGAGAGTCATAGCAACAGTCGAGAGATCTCCGGCTAGTTCCGGTTTCTGGTCGCTCGCTGATCAGGGAACGGTAAGCCTTGGTAATTTTCTAACGAATATTATACTGGCTCGCAAATTGACCCCGCATGAGTATGGGGCGTATGCGATCCTTCTGGGCATTCTCCTTGTCATTTATGGTGCCCACGGTGCCCTGGTTATCTATCCCCTCTCGCTACACGGAGCCTCCGAGTCTCGGGACGAGTTGCGTCTGTTGACAGCCTTTTCATTGTGCCTAACGACGGGAATAGGTTTGTTCCTTGGCGCAGGGTTGATCGTAGCATGCTGGGTGTTTGCAACGCCGTCACTGGGGTTTTGGGCTGCCGGTGCGATATTCTTCTGGATCACACAAGAGACGGTTCGTAGGGGTCTCATGGCCCATATGCGGTTCCGCGACGCGATGTGGGGAGACGCCGTTAGTTACCTGGGACAAGCGGCCGTGGTATTCATCTTGGCCCGGATAGGGCGGTTATCCATCGAGAATGCTTTTGGGGCCATCGCTGTGACGTCCATGGCTGCTGCGGGCTTGCAGTTTGCGCAGATCGGCATTCGGTCATTACGAGTCCAGAATCCGCGGGTTTTGCTCGGACGTTTCTGGAACCTCGGTCGATGGATGGTGCTCTCCAATTTTACGGGTGTTTTCTCGAGCCAGTTTTTCCCGTGGGCGCTAGCTTTGTTCCGAGGGATTCCGATGGCTGGTGCCTTTCAAGCGCTGTCGAATGTCGTAGCAGTCACCAACCCGATTTTTGTCAGTGTCGCAAATCTGATTATTCCGGCATCCGCGAAAGCCAATAGCGAGCGAGGCACCAAAGCCGCATTTCACGAAGCCATTCGCTACGGCACGCAGGGAGCATTCTTTGTGCTGCCATGTCTCGGATTGGTACTGCTATGTCCTCATTGTGTTCTCTTAATCCTGTACGGCAGAAATTCTAGCTACGCGAGCCTCACAACCGCGTTGTGTATATTTGCGGCTGTCCAAATCGTGTATTACGTAGCTATCGTCCTGGCCATGCTGCTCAACGCACTCGGGCACACTCGAACCACCTTCTCGATTCTTGTGATCAGCGCGCTGGTTAGCATAATAGTTGGCATACCCCTTATAGTGTGGGCGGGACTTCTTGGCGCAATCGCGACTGTGGCGCTCGGCACTCTGCTTAGAGCCGCGCTCGTAGTTGCTGTTACGCGTAAGGAGGTGCTGGGCCCCAGTGCCGACCGGCTGTATCAGGAAACTGCCTGATCAACAGCGGAATATTGTGAGTCGTTGTGACCTAGATCTCGACCGTAAGATTCGAAGCTCGCTGGAGCAAATTGCAACTTCAATTATGTCTGAAATATTCCTGATGGCGTTCAAGTTCAGGGACAAAGAATCGTGGCATCGTCAGTACGAGCAAGGAGCGAATTGGACGAGAAGATAGCCACGGTATATTACCAAAGTTTTGTCATCGCTCTCGTCGTGTGTTTGACGCCGTTCAAAGCCTTGGCCTACGCAGCGCCATTCATTGCCGGTGCCTGGTTGTTGCTCAAGAGTCACAGCGCCTCGGCCCGACGAAAAGCGTGGCTCGTGTTAGCGTCGGCGGTGGGAATAGTTATCGCATACTGGATGTTTCGGCACGACTACTCCATCGGGGCCGGCTTCCTGGCGATCGTGACCTATGGAGCGCCTCTGTTTCTAGCGGTGATCCCCACTAAATCTCTCGCGAATGACGAACTCTTGGATCGCATGGTAGGTTTGGTCAGTAAGGTGCTCGTTTTTGAAGCCCTCTTGGGGATTTTGCAGGCTGTTGTGAACGCAAGTCAAAGCGGAGGTTTTGATCTTTCTAATGGCGATGCCGTGCAGGGGACGATCCATCTCAGCTTTGTCTCGGACGCGGCGTTTAGCAATCCAATTTACGCCGCTAACGTCGCCTTTTTTCTGCTCGCCCTCATTCCTCATATTTTCTTGAAAAGGCGCTCAGTCTTCTGGCCCGTGGCTCTGGGCACCATTGCATTCATATTGGCCTCGGTCGTACATATGATTCTATTCGTGGGGGTTGGGCTTGTCTTTGCTCTGGCCTGGTTTCGTGCGCCGCTCCCACGAAGGATTCGTAAGGTTCAACTGATTTCAGCACTGAGTCTGGGCCTTCTGCTCGCAATGACTGCGTTAGCCGATAACCTGCGTAACATCGGCTATCAAGCTAGCCTTTTCGCAGGCCAGGATTTGCCCAAAGCAGTTATGGTATATCGTGCGCTATATGAAATGCCTCATGAGTATCCAGCTATGCCTTTCGTTGGCTTAGGGCCAGGCCAATTTTCGAGTCGTGCTTCTTTGATCTCGACGGGCTTGTATTTTGGTGGACTTGAAGACCCGAAGTCGATCCCACTTATCAGTGGCCACTTTTCGCCAGCGTTATCCGACTATTTATTGGACTTATGGGTAAATGCGTCTGACGTGCAGGCTTACGGGGGCAGCTCTAGCGCGAAACCCTTCTTTTCGTGGATGAGTGTTTACACGGAGTTTGGGGCGCCTGTCTTGTTAGGAGTATTTGTTTATGCGGTTCTCTTGCTCAGAAAAATGAAAGCTAGGGCCAAGTCTCCCACGCAGAAGTGGATGGCTGTTTCGGTCGCCGCTGGCATTGTTTTTCTTCTCCTCCTTGGATTTCAGGAGAACTATTGGGAGGTCCCCCAGGCGATTTTGGTCGGCCTCATGCTGCTCCAAGTGATGTACGCGAATGTGGTCTATGGTCGTCCGTCATACTCACCCCCGCCACCCAAAGCGAGCTTACAGCTTGTTGAGTAAGCCTTGGCTTTTGCCCTATCCAAGCAATGAGAATGTCTTTGACCTCCATTGACGTATTTCTGCCATACCATGAAACTGCAGAGCCCACTGTTCATGTGATTTGGTAGGTTGGCTGCACTTGAGATCGATAAAACAGGAGGGATCGACGCCAAAGCGCCTGACTGTTGCTTCTTTGAAACGGCGAATTCTTGCCACTTCGTGCTGGAACTTGCTTTTGCTTCTACCCATCCCACTTCGAGAGAATCACCAAGAAGCTTCCGCCGGTGAGTCTGAGAAGGTTCGTTCGTACACATGACGTAAGCCGATGTTGTTGGGTAGACTAATCGAGATCGGCGACTTCCTTTGAAAGGATCTCCATGTCCAGTCCAGGCAACCTGGATGTTAAGAATTATTACCAAAAGTACTGGAGCGAAGTAGGAGGATACAGCCGCTCTCTCGGCGCGCGAACGCTTCGGACGTTGGGGAGCTACATTGGACCGACGAGCCATGTCTTGGAAGTAGGCTGTGGCACCGGGCGCGCTGCGAGTCGTCGGATTATCGCCCGGGGTGCCGCCTATATCGGTGTCGACATCTCAGAGGACGCAGTCGGTGAAGCCAGGAAGCTAGGCATCGATGCGCGCGTCATTCAAGATGCTTCCGTTCTTCCGTTCGGTGACTCGTCCTTTGACGTTGTTCTCTGTTTGGAAGTCTTAGAGCATCTATTTCAACCCCATCTCGTGGCTCAAGAGATTTTGCGTGTCCTTCGGCCAGGTGGCGTGTTGATTGTTACGGTCCCAAACTTGACCCACTGGCTGCACCGATTGTCTTTCTGTCTGGGGGGAAGTTGGGATCCAAGCGGTGATTCGCTCTCGCGTCGGGAGCCGTGGCGTGATCCTCACATTCGCTTTTTCACCGTGCGGATACTCAATCGTATGCTGAATCGTGCCGGCTTCTCTCGCGTCGATACTGTGGGCGAAGAACCGGAACGGCTGCGGCGCGTCCCATTAATTGGAGAAGTTTTGGCGAATCCTAAACGCGCGAGATTTCTCCCTACATTTTTCAGCCGCAACCTTGTGGCGGTCGCATTTAAGCTCCCCGAATCGAACGCGAATTAACATATAGGCTGCGAAATGGGAGGTGGCGCATGCCGAATGATTTGATGGGTACACTGGACGATAAGATGGCGCCCGTTGACATGTCCCAACGATTTGAGTTTGGGAAAAATTGGCAACGCTTTCTCCATTCTTTAAACGAGCAACGGATCTCACTCGCGGAAAATTCGCTGTGCTCGATGCTGGATCGGCAGATCTCGGCCCGATCATTCTTGGACATCGGCTGCGGAAGCGGTTTGTTCTCGCTGGCGGCAATGCGAAGAGGGGCCGAGCGAGTGCATTCTTTTGATTACGATCTTCGGAGTGTCGCCTGCGCGGCAGAGTTAAAGCGTCGATTTTTTTCAGACGCGTCTAACTGGACGATCGAGAGAGGTGATATTTTGGACGCGGAGTATCTTGCTGGCCTTGGTCAATTTGATGTGGTCTACTCTTGGGGTGTGCTTCACCACACTGGCAGAATGTGGCAGGCATTGGGCAATGTAGTTCCTTTGGTTCGACCAGGAGGGAAACTCTTCATCGCCATTTACAACGACCAAGGCTTTCAGTCTCGGCTGTGGAAGAAAGTCAAGCGTCTGTACAACCATGGGCGAGGCTGGCGATTTCTTCTAGTACCATCATTCTGCTCTTATTTTGGCCTCAGGCTCTTCGCTAAAGACTTGCTGTCTCTAAAAGATCCTTTCGATCGCTATCGCCGCACCGCTGATTCTCGTGGCATGGCCTTCTTTACCGATGTATTGGATTGGCTCGGGGGTTATCCGTTCGAGGTCGCAAAGCCGGAGGAGATTTTTGATTTCTTCCGAAGCAAGGGTTTTGAACTCGAAAAACTAAAAACAGCGGGTGTCAACCACGGAAACAACGAGTTTGTGTTCAGGAAATGTGCGGGATAACCGGATTTATCGGCGGTTCTGCTTCTGATCGAGATGAGCTCCGCTCGCGCGTTGAGCTGATGGCCAACCAATTGGTGCACCGGGGACCGGATGACGCCGGCGCGTGGATCGATCCGGTTGTTGGCGTTGCCCTTGGTTTCAGGCGTCTGGCAATCCTGGATCTCTCTCAATCGGGCCATCAACCTATGCTCTCCGCTTCGGGCCGTCTGGTGTTGGTGTTTAACGGGGAAGTCTATAACTTTGCGTCGCTTCGGGAGCAACTCGAGGCTAAGGGACACCAGTTCAACGGACACTCCGATACGGAAGTGATGCTCGCGGCTATCACGGAATGGGGTGTCGAGTCGGCCGTGCAGCGCTTCGTGGGCATGTTCGCGCTTGCACTCTGGGACAAGCAAGAGCGTCTGTTGTATCTGGTACGCGATCGGCTTGGCATTAAACCCCTGTACTTTGGTTGGTCGGGTCGTACGTTTATGTTTGCTTCGGAATTGAAGGCTTTACGTGCTCATCCTGACTTTACCCCGGAACTTGATCGAGACGCGCTCACATTATATCTGCGGCACGGTTACGTCCCTCAGCCCTATTCCATTTATCAAGGCATTTCTAAACTGCGGCCCGGCTGTCTCTTCATCCTCCGGCAGGAAGAAGCAAGTATACCCGGGCGGGGATGTACGCACACCTACTGGTCGGCGAAGGACATTGCCGAAAAGGCTCGCATGGATCCCTTTCCTGGTGGTGATCAGGAGGCGATCGAACGCCTGGATGCGCTGCTGCGAGATGCAATTCGCATCCGCATGGTGGCCGACGTCCCGCTGGGAGCATTTCTCTCGGGAGGCGTGGACTCCTCGACTGTCGTGGCCATCATGCAAGCTCAGAGTACCCAGCCCGTCCGAACGTTTACGATTGGTTTCCGCGAAGACGAATTTAACGAAGCGGGGTATGCGAAGAAAGTTGCTGCACATCTCGGGACCGACCACACCGAGTTGTATGTCACCGCGAAGGAAGCTCAGGGAGTCATTCCTAAGCTTTCTTCGTTGTTTGATGAGCCGTTTGCCGATCAATCGCAAATTCCCACCTACTTAGTTTCGGTTTTGGCCCGCCGGGCCGTCACCGTCAGCCTTTCCGGCGACGGCGGTGATGAACTCTTCTGTGGCTATGACCGTTACTTCCGCGCCCGATCCCTGTGGAGGAATGTGGGCTGGCTTCCCGCTGCGGCCCGCCATTCTCTCGCATCGTTGATTCGGCTCCTCAACCCAGAGAGCTGGAATAAATTAGCCCGTCAACTTTCTGTGCTGCTTCCTTCTCGGCTAGCCATCTATGCGCCGGGAAACAAAGCCTGGGGCCTAGCGGAATGTCTCTGTGCCGACAATGCCCAAGAATGTTACCGCACATTGGTTTCTCAGTGGCGGCATCCAGAGAAACTTGTTATCGACGGCAGCGAGCCTAAGGATTTTTTGAGCGATGATTCTGAATGGCCTCTCGATCTCAATTTCGCTCAATGGATGATGTTTATTGATATGATAACATACTTATCGGAGGACATTCTGACGAAGCTCGATCGGGCCAGTATGGGCGCGAGTCTCGAAGCTCGGGTACCCATCCTCGACCACCGGCTAGTGGAGTTTGCTGCTGGCGTCCATCTTTCTATGAAAATTCGTGCGGGCAGTACGAAGTGGCTGCTTCGACAGGTTCTGCACCGTTATGTCCCCCCCGAACTGATTGACCGTCCAAAGAGCGGCTTCGGAATCCCTCTCGGCATGTGGCTCCGCGGACCTCTTCGAGAATGGGCCGAAGCCTTGATTGGCGAGCTGCGGCTCCGCGACGAGGGTATCCTACGGCCGGAATTAATACGAAAGCGCTGGGCCGAGCACCTCTCCGGCCATGCTGACTGGTCCTATCATCTCTGGACCATCCTGATATTTCAGGACTGGCTGACGCAAACCCCGGGCTCTCTCGGCACTCACCACTCGATGCGCTTCGGAACAGTATGACTGCCGAACGCACGAAGATATTATTCCTTCTGCCCTCGCTCGGCGGGGGCGGCGCTGAGCGCGTGTTTATCACGCTATTGCGCCACTTCAGCAGAGACAAGTTTGAACTCCATTTGGGGTTGCTGCAGCCCACCGGCCCATATCTGACGGATGTCCCTGCCGACGTACGAGTTCACGCCCTGAATGTGCGACGAACGCGTTACGCGATACCATCGATCATTCGCTTGGCTTGGAGAGTGCGTCCTCAAGTAGTGATCTCAACTCCCGTAAACCTAAACTTGGTCGTGATAGCGTCGAAGGTGCTATGGCCGCGCACCGTTCGCCTGTTTGTAAGAGAGAGCATCACGTTGAGCCATTTTCTCGAAGAGGAAACGAAGCGCCCAGCGCTCTGGAGGTTCTTGTACGGGTTCCTGTATCGCCGGGCCGACGCCGTTGTTTGTCTGTGCGAGGCGATGTCTCGCGATTTGCTGCAAGCGTTCAGTGTCCCTTCTACGAAGTTGAGGCATATTTACAACCCGGTGGATACAGGCAGGCTCCGAGTCCTCGTCGAAGGATCGAGGAGTCCTTACGAAACGTCGGGCCCGAATCTAGTTGCTGTCGGTCGGCTAGAGAACCAGAAGGGTTTTGATCTGCTTCTGGACGCGATGGCCATCGTTAGTCGGAGGTGCCCCACCGCCCGTCTGACCGTTCTGGGAGATGGCCCGCTGAGGGAACAGCTTGAGAAACAGCGGCGTAATCTCCGTTTGACGGATACCGTCCAGTTTCTCGGTTTTCAAGACAACCCCTTTCCGTATTATCGATGGGCGGATTTATTCATTTCAGTATCAAAGTATGAGGGACTTCCAAACACCATACTTGAAGCGATTGCGCTGGGGACTCCTGTTTTAGCAGCCGATTGCGCGGGTGGCGTGCGAGAGATTATCGAACTGTTTCCTGAAAAGGCCTTCCTTTGCGAGCGCAGCATTTCTGCGGTAGCCGATAGGATTCTCGACCTCTGTAAAAATGACTGCTTAAAGGGGCCGTGTTTGGAGAGCGCGAGAGCGCGCTTTGAGTCAAGCTTCGGTGTTCACGCCGTAGTCCGCAAATATGAACAGGTGCTCAGCGCCGATTGAGGTAGTCTGAGATCAATCACGACGGGATTTTGGGGAAAACGGCGGTCAAGTTCGCACTTCGGAGCTTCGGCTTAAGAGGGACATTAAATGTGTGGCATCGTCGGTGTTATCGCTCCTGCCCGATCGCTCGGCCCAGAGACCATCTCTCGAATGGTACGAGCGATTTCGCATCGTGGTCCGGACGATTGCGGCTTTGAACGTTTGCAGAGTGGCGGGTCCGACATATGGCTTGGGAATACGCGCCTGGCGATCTTAGATCTTTCGTCCGCTGGTCATCAGCCGATGACAGATCCGGAGCGCGCCAATTGGATCGTCTACAACGGCGAGGTTTATAACTACCGTGAGATTCGGAAAGACCTGGAAGGAAGGGGCATCAACTTTCAGTCGGACACGGATACTGAGGTGATCTTGAAGGCATATGGCGAATTCGGACCCGACTGTGTCGATCGCTTTCGGGGTATGTTTGCGTTCGCCATCTGGGATTCTCAACGCCGAGAGTTGTTTGTCGGTCGAGATCGCGCCGGGAAAAAACCTCTGTACTATTACCCTACCCGAGAGGGTCTTTTCGTCTTCGCCTCTGAAATCCGCGCAATTCTGGCGAGTGACTTGGTACCGCGTCGGCTCGACGCCGCTAGCGTCGAAGTCTTTCTGACCAACGGTTTCTCCGTGTCTCCGAAGACGATGGTTGCTGGAGTTCGGAGTGTGATGCCCGGCCACTGGTTGAGGGTACGGACCGACGCTCGGATCGCCGAGGAAGCATGTTATTGGAGTTTGCCGAGGTCAAAATATCTTTCCAATGGCGACAAAATGCTGTCCCGGTTCCGTGAAGAACTATCGGACGCTGTCCAAATGCGCTTGGTTAGCGACGTCCCCCTCGGTGCGTTTCTATCAGGTGGGCTCGATTCGTCGACAATCTGCGCGCTAATGAAGGGGAAGGAAAGTGACTTGCGGACTTTTTCCGTCGGGTTCCAAGAGACGGATTTTGATGAATCCAAGTATTCAAGGTGGGTGGCTCGGCGCTTCCAAACGCAACACACGGAAGTTGTTCTTTCCAAAATGGACTTTTTTGATTTACTTCCGGCCGCCCTGGGCGGAATGGATCAACCAACCTTCGATGGGCTGAACACATTCTGCGTCGCCCAGGCTGCCAGGAAGAGCGGGCTCAAGGTAGCTCTATCGGGCACTGGCTCTGATGAGCTCTTCGGCGGGTATCCGTTCTTTGATTGGGTTCGCTGGCTTGCCAAGACGCGTCCGCTGGTCCGTCTGCTCCCGGATCCCTGGTCTCGATCTCTGAGCGACTTCTTCATCAAGAAAAGTACGAATGGCCTGTCGGGCATCATGAAGGTGGCCGAACTTCTGGATGGTCACGAAGGCAGTGCCGAGGACTATTTGATTGCCGCCTATCAAACGACTCAGACTCTCTTTCCTCCGTGGGCTCGTCGTAAACTTTTCTTTGGGCGGAAACCAGAGGACTTACAAGATTTGAAGCTTGGATTGCCACGAGAATTCCTCGTTTCACTCCAGAGCGAGATCCAGGGCGAGGACCCGGTAAGTTCAATATCAAAAATTGCTTGGCGCTTGTTTTTGGGGGAGCGATGTTTGAAGGACACCGACACCATGAGCATGGCCGTGTCCCTGGAGGTTCGCTCCCCGTTTGTTGACCACGTCTTTGTGACCAGCGCTTTGGAGTTTTCTGGCAGGCTTCGAAGCAAGGGTGTTCCCAACAAGCCTGTCTTGCAACAGACTGTACGGCCCGTGCTGGGAGACGACTACCCTCTTCGAAAAAAGCAGGGGTTCACCTTTCCGTTTCGGTACTGGTTGCGGGATCTTCACCGCTGGGATTATTTCCATGAAGTTACAAAAGACAAGCATTTGTACGAAGCCGTTGGCCTGGGCATTCGCCCCGTTCAAGGACTTTTTGACTCGTTCTTTCAGGGGCGGAGCTATATTCCTTGGTCGCGGATCTGGGCGATTTTCGTCCTACTCAGCTGGTGTAAGAGGCATCGCATGAGTCTCTAATCGAGGCCGAAGTCGATACTCTTCTCGAGCAACCTGATCTTGGCGAGCCTGTTCGTTAGGAATGAATGATGAGGCACTCCGTGCGTGCGAATTTAGGAGGTAGGCGCGAAGGGGCGTCAACGCGCGTTCTGCGGCATTCTTCTATGTCCGCTTCTGATCGGTAACGACGATGTTTCGAATTCTGATGGCTCACAATCACTACGTTGAACGCGGCGGAGAAGATGAATCGACCGACGTCGAGGTAGCCTTACTTCGGGATTACCATAATAGTGTCGACCTCTACATCCAAGATAGTCGTAATATCTCCAAAAACCAGAGGTTTAGAAACGGGCTCAACGCCATTTGGTCTTCACGCGTTTACCGTGATGTTAGAGAGCAGCTCAAGAGGAAGAATTACGATGTCGTCCACATTCAGAATTTTTTCCCCGTGATTTCTCCCGCCATTTATTACGCTGCCCGAGCGGAAGGCCTGCCGGTCGTGCAGACTTTGAGAAACTACAGGCTTTTGTGCCCGAATGCTCAGCTCTACCGTGATCATCACGCTTGTGGAGATTGCGTGCAAAAATCCGTGCCCTGGCCTGGCATTCTTCATTCGTGCTATAGAAACAGCGCCTTGGCAAGTGCGGCCGTCGCGGCCATGATTTCCGTCCACCGGGCGCTTCGCACGTGGGAGAAACAGGTGGATGTATATGTGGCGCTGACCGAGTTCGCGAAAGCCAAGTTCGTCGAGGGAGGACTTCCGGAACGTAAGATCGTCATCAAGCCCAATGTGGTCTATCCAGACCCAGGGATCGGCGAAGGAAGGGGTGGTTTCGCTCTCTATGCCGGCAGGCTTTCCACAGAGAAGGGCATTAGGACCTTAGCCTTGGCGTGGGAAAGAATGAAAGGCCGGCTTTTGTTGAAAATCGTGGGTGACGGACCGCTCGCCCCGGAAGTAGCCGCGGCGACCTGTCAGAATCGCAACATTGAGTGGCTTGGCCGTAAGAGCAGGCAAGAGGTTATGGAACTCATGAAAGCAGCTGAATTCTGCTTGTTTCCCTCCCATCTATATGAAGGCCTGCCTCGCTCTATCATCGAATCATTTGCGGTGGGAACACCGGTCGTCGCTTCAAACCAGGGAGGAATGGTCAATATAATCAACCACGGAGTCAACGGGCTCCATTTCTTGACCGGAGACTCAGAAGACTTAGCTCGACGGCTCGATTGGCTCACCACCCATCCGCAGGAGTTGAAGGCGATGCGCACCGCAGCTAGGGCTGAGTATGAAGCAAGATACACTGCCGCAAGCAATCTAGAACTGCTGCTCGGTATCTATCGGCAAGCCGCTCGAAGTCGTGAGGTTAAATTTTAGAGCGCGATGCTTAACGCCCTCTTGATCTTGTTGGGTCGAATCTTCTTAGCCGACTCGATCGATCAAAGTCGAACCGCCGGTTTCAACTCGGTTTCCTCGCGTGGCTGTGATGGAAATGGATCCTTGCGGATGCCGCTGGTCAACTCTACAGCCGGCAGATTCGAGCCAATTTCGAACCCTTGAAAAACGGCATGGTTTGTCATAAGAGGGCGAGTACATGTCAAACGTGTCGAGCCGAACCCATTCCCGGAAGCTCTCCTCGGACAGGTTTAATCCATTTAGATCGGCACATGAGACCGGCAGCGATCGCATGATCAAACGTCCGATCCTGCCCTTATTCCGAACGAGCCGGTTTATAGGCCACGAAATAGATTCAAGAGCGGACGATAATTTCTCCAGCTTTTGTATGCTGAGCTTTCTCGTGATGGGCCTAAAAAGATATTTGAAGCCTGATGTACCGACGAATGATTTCCAGGAAAGTGCGTAAATCCAGAGACCAATGCGTCCCCCAGGCGCAGCCTTGTCGACCACAGCCATGACCGCATCGCGCGGGTTTGGGCAATGCTGAATCACTCCTATACTGAACACACAGTCGAATGTGCCGGGCCGAAACGGCATTTCATAGATGGACGCCTGTATGCAGTGCAAGTTCGAGAATCTGAGGAGATTCTCACGGCAAGGCTCAATGGCCGTACTCACATCGAGGGCAACGACTTCTGCGCCTGCCTCTAGGGCGATTTCTGAGAATCTGCCCGCTCCGCAGCCGACATCCAGAGTCAACTTTCCCTTCAGATCACCTGGATCCCATTCCGTAATCGCGTAGAATCTCTCTCTCGAAAACGCGGTACCGTTCTGAGAATCTAACTGCAAACGCGCGTGCTTCTTCCACTGATGCCCAAACGAGGAGGCGTACATCTCGCCATCGACGAAGCGGGGTATTCCGCGAGTGATTGGGTATCGCATTGCGCAATGCCGGCAGATTAATTCGCCTTCCTCAACTTCGTTGCCTGTCGCTACCGATACCTCCATAACGAGCCCGATTTGGCATTTCGGACAGACCAGTAATTTGAGAAGACGGGGCTTCAATCCTTGCCTCCTTTGGTTCTACCGCGTAAGCCCACAGGATACCATTTCATGCATTCATGGTCTGTGAGGTCGGTGCAATAGCCGGCGTCACGGGCTGGAATTGGCTGAGTTCGCCGGAGGAGGTGTGAGTTCCGCTACACTGGAGCGTTGAGGGGAAGGTCCTGCCGTCTCAAGGCTTCGGAGCGATGCCAATTCACGAACCGACTTAGCCCTTCCACAAAAGGTACCGCGGGGTCGTAGCCTAGGTAACGGCGAGCCTTTGAGATATTCGCCCACGTAATCGGTACGTCGCCTGGCGGCATTGGCTTAAGCTGTCGGATCGCCTTACGGCCGGCTACAAGCTCGAGTTGCTCGACCAATTCTGTCAATTTCACTGGATGCGAATTTCCCAGGTTGAAGACCTCAAAGCGAGCACCGGACACCTCTTTTGGTTCATATCGGAGAGCCGAAAGTACTCCCGAGACAATGTCATCCACATACGTATAGTCGCGACCAGCCGATCCGTCCCCGAAGATCGGCAGCGGCTGATCTCTCTCGATAAGAGATATAAATTTATGAATCGCAAGATCTGGACGCTGCCGCGGTCCATACACGGTGAAGAAGCGCAGGCAAATCGTCGAAATATGGAAAAGGTGCGCGTAGGTGTAGCACAAGAGTTCGGCGCTTAGCTTCGTAGCGGCGTAAGGCGATATCGGTCGCAGTTCTACCTCGTCTTCGGAAAAAGGGACGTGGCTAGTCGCTCCGTAAACCGAACTCGATGATCCGAAGATGAACTTTGGCACCCGAAACTTTCGACAAAGTTCCAGCAGGTTCAGAGTACCTGATACGTTAACCGTTTCGTACAAGCGCGGTTGGTCAATAGACGGCCTAACGCCGGCGCGCGCCGCCAGATGGATCAGTATGTCGGGCCGCTCCTTGACAAACAGATCTTCCATTTTTTCAAAGTCGCGGATGTCGATTTCGTAAAGCGCGTATTCTCCCCTGAGACTAATGCATGCGAGATTTCGTCTTTTCCATGACGGTGAATAGAAGTCGTCAAGGTTATCGATGATAGACAGCTCCGCACCGCCGCTAATAAGAGCCTCCGCAAGATGCGATCCTATGAAGCCAGCGCCGCCCGTCAACATCACCTTCAATTTTTCCTTGCTCATTCTTTTTGACCGGAAATCAGTGTTTCATAGACGTTGTTCAGGTTCAACGCTCGAGTTTAGCGCATAACGAATTTGCTAGTTCGAGGGGAGCGCTAGAAAGTCAACAAGGGCGTTTCCGCGCCGAAGGTGTTCGAACAGTGGTTTTGTCTCGGAGCAATTTTCCACGCTCCTCTTCTTGCTTTCTCCACCCGGTGCTACCTCGTACCTGCACCGAAATGCAGCACTTTCGATTTGGATTGCCGTGTTACCTTGTAGGAACCCAGCGGGGCAGATGGAGCCACCACCAGAAGGGATGGTGGCTAACAGAGGGGGCTTGTTGAGACTTGCTGGAGGCATAACCATTATCGTGTTTGTCGCTCTTATGATGCGAGCAGCGTCTGCTCAACAAGATGCTGCGAAAAGCAAGACACGGCCCGACCACCGCATCGCATACGTGGATGGTGCGCACTTTGCTACCATCCAAAGCGCGCTGGCTGATTCTTCGTGCAAGGGCACCATTATAGTGTTCCCTAGGCACAAAGAGGTCGAGAAGGAAGACATTTTCGCGGGGTTTCATGAAGGAACTTGCATGGGTTCGCTCTACCTCCTTGCGGATGTCACAATCACAACGGATGTACAGATTCGGATACCCAACGCCTACGTAGTCCGTGGCGATGGCGGGGCCAGGATAGTTGCGGGGAAGTCGTTTCCTGTCGGAAGCGGGGGTCCCTTTCCGGCCGGGGGAACGGTGCCTCGTGGCTCCGGACGTCGAATCAATAATGTCGTAACCCTGCATGGACGGGAAGCTATTCCCTATCCAGTTGGAACGCTCCTTTCTTTGGTCGGCTTCTCGGCTATTAACGGCGCTTGTACGGTCGCGAGAATCTATGGAGCAACCGTCGAGTGTTCACAGACCGGCCCTGACGTTGTTTCAGATGGGGGCGGGTCGTACGCCGCGCCTGTGGTAGTCCTAGGTGATGTGAGTCCGTTCGATGATGGCTCTCGTTTGGAAAATATCGGCATAGATTGCGACAACGTGCCGGGTTCCATCGGTGTCTATTCGAATACGATCAACGAAAACTCGGGACTATTGCACTATCGCATCGCAAATTGTGTGAGCAGGGGGCTAAAAATCGAGCAGTCCGCCGGTGGATCTCCGCAAAATTTTTGGCTCGAAGACGGCTACATTGGGATGAGCGCAGATTCTACAGCGATTTCGAAGGGGGTTGAAATTGTTGGAACTACCGGAACGATCATCGGCAACCGCGGACTCGATCATCTGACGGTATTTACATTCTCGCGAACGAAGCTTGCTTCCTGTATCGACCTAGACAATACGAGTGGATTCTATTCGCGAATTCATTGTGAGGCCGCAAGCGACGGGATCCATATCTCTCATACTGTGGGGGCAACTATCATCGGCGTGGTCGGCAATCAAAGCGTGAACAACCTCATCCACATAACTCAGGCTAGAGATACGCGGAACCTAATGCTATCTGGAATCACTGCCAACGCTTCCCCGGTGACGATCCAGGATGATTTCAATCGTGCGCATTTGACCGATCGAGAGATCGCGCTTTACGCCCTTGGCAGCGACGGGAAGCCCTTAACAACCAGCACGAACGCCGTGAGTTACTTCGACGGCGGAATCGCGACCACCAAGCTGAACGTTGGCGACGGCACACCTATCAGCCGCTATGCACGTTATGCGGCGGTCGAGCACCCTATCCAAATTGCGTCACGCACTTGCGCCGCCCAGACCTTTAATAATGTAATTGGCGTAGTTCGAGGCGATGTCCTGATCGCCGTTAGCAAGCCGACCGAGCAGGAAGGGCTCAGTGTGTCGCTAGGCCACGTAGTCGACACAAACACGCTTACAGTGAACTTTTGCAACAACTCGGCTTCACCTTTGAGGCCCACCGCAGATGAGACCTATCAATTTGTTGTGGTTCGCTAAACTGACTGGCCGAGCTTCTGATGGGCACGAGGATATAATCGAAATGCAAGCTTGGCGCTTGATTCTTTAGAGTCCACGATGAAACGTTTTCTTTCGTATACGACCCTCGGCGTCCGAGTCGATGCCGTACAAATTCCAGACGTCATCGAGCGAATGCAACAATGGATTGACGGCCGGGAAACATGTCACTGGATCGCAGTCACGGGCATGCACGGGGTCATGGAAGCACAACACAATTCCGCATTTAAAGCTGTACTAAACGGTGCCGATCTCGTTGTGCCCGATGGCATGCCGCTTGTTTGGCTCGCGAAGCTCCGGAAACTTCCTCTTGCCCGCAGGGTATATGGCCCCGAGCTCATGCTCACTTTCTGCAAAGAGACCGCCTCTATTGGTTATCGTCACTTCTTCTTGGGCGGAGGCCCTGGCATCCCCGATCTTCTTGAGAACGAGCTCCACGCGGAAATTCCCGATTTGTGCATCGCCGGCAAATATTCCCCGCCGTTCCGTCCGCTCGAACCACAAGAAGAAAAGGACCTGGTCGAATTAATCAATGCGGCACGACCCGACGTAGTTTGGGTAGGTCTGAGCGAAGTAAAGCAGGACACCTGGATGCACGAGCATCGCGCACTGCTAAATGCTCCGGTATTGGTTGGTGTGGGTGCGGCGTTCGATTTTATTGCAAAGGTGAAAAAGCAGGCTCCCCTCTGGATGCGTGAAAATGGGTTCGAGTCCCTCTTTCGCCTGATGCAAGAACCTCGGCGCCTCTGGCGTCGCTACATTGTCTACGGTTCTCAGTTTGTCGTTCTCGTCGCCCTCGAACAGTTGAGCCTCCGGAAATCTCAATAGTTGCGGGCCGAAAGTCCGAGAAAATATTCGGCCGCAAAGAACCGCTCCGTCAGGTTTTGAGATGTCGAATAGCAACCCCCCATTGAATCCCACGATATTCGCAATCAGCTCGGCCAGGTCGCGAATCGTCGAAGGATGGCCCTCTAATTTTGCTGCCCTCTCTCCTACGCGCGGTGTCCGAGCCAATTGGGAAACCAACAGCGGACTCCATTACAATAAGCACATGGCGAAAAAGGACAGCGTCACGCTAGAAGTATTCTAGATGTGTTTTGCCACCGCTTCAGGAACTAAAACCAAGAGCTTTGGCGGTCTGAAGCGCGTCGAAATTCGACTCACGGAACGGAGGAATTCTTGGCTGATTTGGCGGCGACCGCTCTTCGCAAGACGGCCCTGAACGCCGTACACCGAGGGCTGGGCGCGAAGATGGTGAATTTCGGCGGCTGGGAAATGCCTGTCGAGTATCCATCGAGCGGCGGGTTGATTGCCGAACATAAAGCCGTGCGCCGCAGCGTAGGCCTGTTCGACGTAAGCCACATGGGCGATATTCGAATTCACGGTGGGCGCTCGCCCGGCGCCGCGCTGGCAGCATTGCAACACATCAC
>Ga0070731_10001056_pt1 | contig 30522 bp, 27 predicted proteins | sample Coa_R1_2_FD_66448 | JGI IMG/M metagenome (GOLD analysis project Ga0070731, IMG submission 66448) | Surface soil microbial communities from Centralia Pennsylvania, which are recovering from an underground coalmine fire - Coalmine... | ecosystem: Environmental > Terrestrial > Soil > Unclassified ... | reverse complement strand
GAGGCCTATTCCAAAAACCCCGCCGGCGACACCGAGGGAAACGCTTTCGAGCAGCAGCTCGCGCGCGATGCGCGCCCAGCCCGCCCCCAGCGCGGCCCGGATGGCTAGCTCCTGCTGGCGCCCTTCGGCGCGTACCAGCATCAGGTTGGCAACGTTGGCGCAGGCGATGAACAGCACCACGCCGATGGTGCCCATGAGCACCCACAATACCGTGCCGATGTCGCCGATCACATCCCCCTTGAGCAGCCGCACGCTTGGCCCAAAGCCCGCTTCCTTGAACATTTGCAGACTGATGCCCGGCGCGGGCGGAAACTTATCGAGCATCATGGGGAGCATCCGGGCAACGTCGGCGTTGGCCTGCGCCAGCGTGACGCCGGGCTTCAGCCGCGCCACGGCCTGGAAGCTGAAATTACCTATGAACACCTTGGCGCGGTCGATTTGCAGAGGCACGAGAAGCGCGAACGTGCGATTCATGAAGCGAAAGCTCTGCGGCATAACGCCGATAATCTCGCGCGCTTCGCCGTCCGCCACGATGCGCCGTCCGATCACCGAGGAATCGCCGCCGAACTTACGCTGCCAGTAGCCGTATGACAACACCACGGTTTTGGGGCTGCCGGTGGAATCGTCCTTTCTGGTGAACCAGCGGCCGCGAATGGGCTGCACTCCCAGGATAGGAAGCACGCCGTCGGTGACATCCAGGGCATCCACCCGTTCCGGCTCGCCACTGCCCGTAATGTTGACTGAGTCGCTGTGCCAGATCCCAATATCCTGCAACGTCCGGCTCTCTTCGCGGAAGGTGAAGTATGTGGCGGGCGATGCGTTCACTTCCGGCAGGCCCTGCAAGCGGGACGTTTCCCACACGCCGGCCAGGCGATCGGAATCGGGATACGGAAGCGGTTTCAGAAGGACGCCGTTCAACACACTGAAAATGGCGGTATTCGCTCCGATACCGATGGCCAGCGTGATCAGCGTGATGACGGTGAACATCGGCGAGCGGGCTAGTCGGCGGAGGATGGGTTTCATGGGGCCTCGAAAAGTAATACGCTCGCAGCCCCTAAACGTTCCCGAAAAGATTGAGGCGGCGCTCAGTGTGTCATGGCGTAAACCACGTAGTTCACGCCAATACGGATCGCCAGCGCGGAAAATTTCTCCGGATAGCGGGGCTCGTCGGCCCATTCCCATGCGTCGCCCAGGTCGGAGTTGTAGGAAATCGCCACCATGATGCGGCCTTTATCGTCGAAAATTCCGCGCCAGTGTGCGCCGATTCCGTTGTTTTTATACCCCAGGCGTAAGTGCGCGGCTCCGGGCACCTGGTAGCGTTCGTCCAGGTCGTAGACCGTGTGGAAGATGGCGTCCTTATCATCGATGTCGACGATGGGCCGGTCCGGGAACACGCGCTTGATGCGCTGTTCGAACATCTCCCACTCGAACGCGCCGTGGAAATCGTCGGCCATGAAGAAGCCGCCGCGCAGCAGGTATTCGCGCATCTCTTTGGCCTGCGTCTCACTCAAGCCCCATTCGCCCACCTGCACGGCGTAGAGCCACGGCCAGTCATAGGCGTCGCCCTCATCCAGGTTGACGGGTTGCTCGACGGAGCGCACCTGGATGCGCGTGAGACGGCGCAGCGCCAGGGAAAAGTGGCGGTCGGCGCGGGGATAATCCTGGGTCCAGAGCGAGAGTCCTTCGCGCCAGTCGCCGTCGAAGCGCCCGGCGTAGCCGTCGTTCGGACCCGGCGGGAACATGAGGCGCGCGAAGGCCCATTCGCCTTGCTGTTTCCAGTCCTGAGGAAGCTCGAAATTCTCGTATTCGACGCCCGCGAACTGGCGGAAGGGGCGCTGCGCGCACAGCGCGGCCAGAAAGGCGAGGCTGAATCCCGCTCCGCACAACGCCTTCCGGGTACCCATAGATGCGCCTTTTTCTGAGGATACCATTGGCGCGTCGGGGAGATATCAGGGTCCGGTTAACTCGATCCGGACGTTCTTAAAAGCACCGGTCTCATCGAACGAACCTGGACCGGTGCGGCCGGGACCCAGACTGCGGTCGGTGGCCTCCAGCGCCGGGAGTGTCTTCCCGTCGACCAGCACGCGCACCGTTCCGGTCACCGGTTCGTGCATCAACGCGACGTGATACCAGCGGCGGCCGGCCGCAAATGCTGCTGGACCGCTTTCCGCGCTGATGCGGACACGCTCGCCGCCATACACGTGAAAGATGCCGTTGTGCACCGGCTGCTTCGCCGCGGTATCCACCGAGAGGTGCGCGTAATCGAAATGCGCTTCGTCACGATAAGCGAATACTATGAGCAGCGAGCCTCCCAGCGGCATCACGTCGGCCTCCAGGCGAAGGCGGCTATAGCCGGACACGTCGGCCAGCGCGAACTGGATCGGACGGCGGGGACCCGGCAGCGGTTCGCGGCTAGTTGACAGTTGCAACACAGAGGATCCCTCGGATTCGGTAATCTTCCAGTCGGCCCGATTCGGGACGCTCCAGACGCGCCCGAATACATCCAGAGTATCGGCGCCGTACGCCGCGGCGGCCAGCAGCAGGATCAGCAGCGGCTTCATGGCCGGGCCACCAATGCCTCGATACGCCGCGAAAGCTCTGCTTCCGTCATGCGGGTGGGCCGGTACATACGCACCGCGCCTTCCCTGTCGATGAGCACCAGCGTCGGAGTCGAACTCACGCCATAACGCAGCATCATGGCATCGTTGACGGGATGCGGCGCGCCTCCCATCGCGGCATACGAGGTGTTCCACACGCGCTCGATCTCCTGATCCTCCTGCGCGGCGGTGGGGTGCTCGATTTTCGGCACCTCTCCATATCGGCGCGTGGGCGCGATTACCTGCAGGCCGCGCGCCTCGTATTTCTCTTTCAGTCGCGCGATTACCGGGGCTTGCGCCTTGCAGTCGCTGCACCAATGCGCCCAAAGGAACAGCAGCACAGGCTGGCCGCGATACTTCTCGTCCAACTCAGGCGCTTGCTGACCTTCGAGCGTCAGCAAGTTCAGGTTCTTGTGTATGCGCGCCGCGATCCACCAGGTGTTCCAGCGCGCCAGTTCGGATTCCAGCCGAGCAATCGCTTGCGGGCGGTCGCCGCGCGCGGCCAGGATCTGGGCCTCCGTCTCGATGCAGGCCCCCACGGCCGATTCCAAAAAGCTATCATCGTCCACCCGCCTGGCCTTCAACAGTTCCCCGGTCAGGCTCCTGGCCTGGTTGAGATAGCGCGCGGCCGTTTCCGTGCGGCCGAGTACCAACGCCCCGCGCGCCAGCCACGAGACCGCGGCGGCATATTCCGAGTTGGCGCCGTTGGCCCGATAATAATCCTCCACCAGCGCTTCGGCGCTCCATAAATCGCCGGCGGATAGTTTGAAACGTACGTCCGAGACCACTGCGGCGGAGGCCGGGAGGATGATAAGTAACATCAGGACAGGAGACTTCCGGAAGCGCATGGCTATTGAGGATAGCATTGTGCGGGCGGACACAGACCCGGCCATCCGGCGCGGGCGATAATTTAACAAGGAGGTTCGGGAATGAGGAAGATCCTTACGTTGATTGTTACGCTGCTGACGCCGGCTTTCGGACTGCTGGCGGAGACGGCACAGGAGAGACTGCGCGACTCGGCGGAGGTCTTTCACGACATCATGTCTACGCCTGACAAGGGGATTCCCCAGGATCTGTTGGCAAAGGCGGCTTGTGTGGTCATTGTGCCGGGCATGAAGAAAGGCGCGTTGATTGTGGGCGCCCAGTACGGCAAAGGATTTACGATCTGCCGCAGGGAGCACCAGGGTTGGGGCGCGCCGGCAGCCGTGCGGGTGGAAGGCGGCAGCTTTGGCTTTCAGATCGGCGGGTCGTCCACCGATGTGATAATGCTGATCATGAGTGACAGCGGTATGCGCAAACTGGATCGGGACAAGTTCACGCTGGGCGCGGATGCCAGCGTCGCGGCAGGGCCAGTGGGCCGCACCGCCGCGGCAGATACCGACGCGTACATGAGCGCCGAGATTCTCTCCTGGTCGCGCGCCAAGGGCCTCTTTGCGGGTATTGCGCTAAAAGGCGCCACACTACGCCCGGATATGGACGACAACAAGGAATTGTACGGGCAGCGCCTGAACAGCAAAGAAATCCTGATGACCGCAATGGCGCCCCCGGAAGCTGCTCACCCGCTGATCGCGGAACTGGACAGGTACTCAATGCGCAAGGAGGGTTAGAGCCTGCGCCACGCTAAAATCGGGGGCATGTCCCGATTCTGCGTACTGCTGCTTTGTTCCATTTCCCTGCTGGGCGCCCAGACAGCGCCGCTCGTCGGTCTGGACGAATACATCACGCACGCCATGCGCACGTTCGATGTGCCCGGCGTGGCCGTGACGGTGGTCCACAGCGGCGACGTTGTCCTGGCAAAGGGCTACGGCGTGCGGCGTCTGGGTGAACCGGCGCCCGTGGATGAGCACACGCTGTTCGGCATCGCTTCCAACAGTAAGGCTTTCACCACGGCGGCGCTGGCTATTCTGGTGGACGAAGGCAAGATCAAGTGGGACGATCCGGTAATTGATCATCTGGAATGGTTCCAGATGTACGATCCGTACGTCACGCACGAGATCACAATACGCGATCTGTTGACGCACCGCAGCGGCATGGGCCTGGGCGAGGGTGACCTGCTGTTCTTCCCGCCCTCCAGCTACACGCGCGACGAGATTCTGCACAAGCTGCGCTTCATGAAGCCGGCATCCAGCTTTCGCAGCCGTTACGCTTACGATAACCTGTTGTATCTGGCGGCGGGTCAGATTATTCCCGCGGTGACGGGCAAGCCGTGGGAAGATTTCATCCGCGAACGGATCTTCCGCCCGCTCGGCATGACCGATAGCAACACTAGCGTGGCCGATTTTCATCCGGGCGGCAACTACGCTACGCCGCATTCGCAGGTGGAGGGCAAGCTGACGCCGGTCCCTCCTGCGCGGATCGATAACACGGCGCCGGCAGGCGCCATCAACTCGAGCGTGAGCGACCTGGCCAAGTGGGTCGCGCTGCAATTGAATAAGGGCGAGATTCCGGGAGCGGAGAAGAAGCGCCTGTTTAGCGAGCGCCAGAGCAGGGAGATGTGGTCGCCGCAGACGATTCTGCCCACCGGCGAGCCGCCGCCGGCGCTGGCCGCCTTGCGCACCGATTTTGCCGCGTACGGCCTGGGCTGGAATCTGCGCGAGTATCGCGGGCATAAGCTGGTGGGTCACACCGGAGGGTTACCCGGTTACGTGTCGCAAGTGACTCTGATTCCCGATATGCAGCTTGCCGTGGTGGTGCTGACCAACCAGGAATCCGGGGGGATGTTCAGCTCGGTCACCTATCACATTTTGGACAGTTACATGAATGCTGAGGCAGTGGATTGGGTGAAGGCTTTTCATGACCTGTCCGAGCTACAGCGTGCCGCGGCCAATAATGCCGAAAAGAGCGCGGCGTCCGCGCGCGCGGCCGACTCTAAGCCATCGCTGCCCCTTGAAAAATATGCGGGCCGGTATGTGGACCCGTGGTATGGAGATATCGATATAGCCCTGGAGCAAGGCAAACTGGTGATGCGATTCAGCCACACACCGGCCCTCACGGGAGACCTGGAGCACTGGCAATACGACACGTTCAAGGCCAGGTGGCGGGATCGCAGCCTGGCGGCGGACGCGTTTGTCACGTTTGCCCTGAAACCCGACGGCTCCATCCGGCAGGTGAACATGGTCCCCGCGTCGGCGCTCACGGACTTCAGCTTCGACTTCCAGGATCTGTTGCTCACTCCGGCGAAATAACGGAGCGGCGGCCGGCTGTGCTAACTTGAAGGCAGAAATGCGATTCTATTCTTCGTTGAGAATCGGCGCGCTAATCGCCGGGGTGTTGAGTACCGCGCTCGTCCTGGGCGGGCAAGATCAAAAGACCGAGCCAAGCGCGGCGCCCAAGGCCGAAGGCATTCCGCCCAGAACCGCTCCCACCGACTACCAGTTCCATGCCCAGGCGGGCACGTTTACCGTGGCCGCCGAATTCACGGGACACTCGGTAGCCACGCCGGAGAGCACTCTTACTACGGACGATTATGTAGTGATCGAGGTGGCCGTCTACGGCCCGGCGGGCGCCCGTATCAAGCTCTCGCGCGAGGACTTCGCACTGCGTGTCAACGGCAAGAAAGCCGTCCTGCCGAGCCAGCCGTACGGACTGGTGGTGAAGAATCTCAAAGATCCGCTGCTGGAGCCCACCGCCAGCGAGAATAAATCCAAGACAAGTGTCGGCACTGGGGGCCAGAGCGACGCCGGCTCGACTCCCGCGCCGTACCGCGTCCCGGATGCCATCCGGCACGCGTGGGGACAGCAACTGCAAAAGCTGGCTCTACCCGAAGGAGACCGTGCTCTGCCGCGGGCTGGATTGATCTTTTTCACCTATCGAGGCAAGACGGATAAGATCGACTCCATCGAGCTGACCTACACCGGCCCGGCGGGACCGGCCACCCTGGCTCTGCAGCCTTAACGCTTCCCGGCGCGGCGCGTTCACTTGGCAACCAAGTAGAGTTGCCATAAACTGGCTCCAGGCGTTTCACTTGAAAGCCAAATGAAGATCAGGAACGCATGCAGGTGTTGCAAGGCACTCTTGACTTGATTGTTTTGCGCACCCTCGCCGTCATGGGCCCGAGCACGCTTACGCAATCACGGCGCGGCTGAAACAGGTATCCGAAGATTCTCTCGATTCGAACCAGGGCACCCTCTATCCCGCACTCGTCCGGCTCGAGCAACAGGGCCGGATCAAGGGGACCTGGGGCAAGACCGCCACCAAACGCGAGGCGAAGTTCTACGCCATCACCCGCGCCGGCCAAACCGCTTTTGACCCGGCAGACCAGGCGCCGGCGAAAACTCGCCGGTCTGGTGGAGAATCTGCTGGCTGAGGAATCCTGAGGGATGTGGCGCTCCAGACTGATCTTCGCGAAGTTGTACAGCCTGTTCCATCACGAGAGCGCAGAGCAGGAGTTCGCCCGGGAGGTGGCTGCTCATCTCGCGCTGATCGAAGAAGACCTCGAACGCCGCGGCATGCCTCCGGAAGAAGCACGCCTGGCGCCCGGCGCGCATTGGGCGTAGAGCAGGTGAAGGATCTTCACCGCCGCGAGCGCTCACATTTCTGGGCCTGGCGGCTTTTCTGATTATCGTGGCAGCCCTGGCGACCTTGGTCCCCGCGCGGCGCGCGCTATGCGTGGATCCGATGGTGGCCCTCCGATACCAGTAAGGCTGTCAGACGGCCCACTCGGTCTGATCGCCGTTTGATAACTCGATCCAGCCTTGGGGTGGCACGGCGTCCATCGGCAGGCCACCCTGCCACAACGAGAATTGAAAGCGGACGGGGGTGGCGGCGCCGGCGCCCAGGGCTGCGAACGGGAGGCGGGCTTCCAGGATCCGCTTGAAGGAAAACTCCACGGCGGAACCGGGCACAGCCAACTTCAGCTCCGTGACATTGGCACGGCTGTGGTTGAAGCGCACACTTAGATGGCTGGATTGCGGCGGATCGCCCGCCGTGATATGCAGGCGCGCTTCCATCTCCGAGATGGACTGCTCGGTGCCAGTGTGAAAGTCGACGCGCAGATAGAGATTCTCGCCGTCGCTGCCGTAGTACACCTCGCGCACCAGGAACTTCTTGCCGTGCATCGAGCCGGAGCGCTCGTCCACGCGATACAAGCCGGCGCCCAGCCATTCGAAGTATGACGTGACTTCGCCATCGATGACCGGATGAATCCGGCCGGTGGGCGGATCATGCAGCGCGCTGACGGCCACCCGCAGAATCGGCCGGGACAGTTCCTCGGGCGGACTGAGGTTCAGGAAGCGGTAGACATTAGCGAGATGGCTGCGGTAAAGCTGATCGAACTCCACGCGATTGCCGGAATCGTGCTCCGGACCGTACCACCAGCACCAATCGCTGCCCTCGGCGATCAGCAGTTCTTCATAGGCCAGGCGCTTGCGCTCCTCGGGCACCTGCGGCGCGGTCCGATAACTTTCCCGGGCGCGGAGAAGCTGGGTCCAGGCCTGGTTGTCCTCCTCCGCGCCGATCCACACGTCGAAGTTGGCGTTGATCCACGAGCCCGGAAAGACATGCGAAAGCGGCTCCGGTTGTAGTCTCGCAAGCGCCTCGCTGACGGTGACCGCGGACATCTGGGCGTCTTCGGAGATCAGGCGGTACAGGTAGCGCAGGAAGGGTCGGCCGTTATGGTCGTAATACTCCCAGGCATTTTCGCCATCGAGGATGATGGGGACCAGGGCGTCGCGGCCGGATGCCAGAATACCGCGGCAGTTTTCGCCGATGCGGTTGAGGAAGTCGCGCGCGGCCTGCGTGGCGTCCATACCCGAATACACGAAGCCGATCAGATCGCTCAGGAAATGATCGCGGAAAACGACGCCGAGTTGACGGCCCTCCTGTTCCCAGCGATACGGGCGATAGATGGCGTCAACCCCTATCGCGCGGCCCAGGGTGCGGCTGAGCACGCCGCTGTCGCTGGCGGCCCAGCGGTAGCCCGCGGCGGCTGCGATAGCGAAGGTCTCGTCGGAGACGGAGCCTTCCGACGGCCACAAACCCACTGGCGCGGCGCCAAACTCGAGCGTACAATATTCGCGCGCCATCCGGAGCTGCGCCTGGGCATCTTCCGGATGGCTAAAGCGTGGGGGCAGCGGCACGCCGGGATGCGACACTGCCGCTATATTGGAGTCGCACAGCAGCGGCAGGATCGGATGATAGTACGGCGTGGTCGAAATTTCGATCTGGCCGGCGCCCGCCATCTCGCGATACACCGGAATCACCTTGCCGATGATCTCGCGCTGCTTCAGGCCCACCAGGCGTTGATCGTCGAGAGAGTAATCGCGGCCCTTCGCAAACAAGGCGCGGACTTCAGGGTCGGACGCGCGCAGCTCTTCGTCGAACCAGATCAGTTGCGAGATCACCTGTACATCCCGGAAATCCTGCGTGGAGAACCGCCGCCGGGCCGACTCCAGGCTGCGCTCGGAGTGGCGCTGCTCGTAGAGCACCGGATAGCGCGGAAAGGCATCCGTCATATGCAGGGGATGCGGCTGCAGGAACTGCTGCAGGAGAAAGGACTGGTCGGCCTCGGTGAGCGCCTCCGCGGGCTTCAGGGCGACCTCCAGGTATGGGTCGTGGGCCTCGCCGCGGGCATACTCGTCCACCTGCACCATCATGGAAGGGACCAGGTTGAAGGTCTGGCGCACATTGGGAAATTCGCGCAGGATGGCCACCATGCCGTAATAGTCCTTGAGGGCGTGCATACGGGTCCAGGGCAGCTTGTACTCGCCGGAGGCGAGGTCCTTGTAGAAGGGCTGATGCATGTGCCAGAGAAAGCAGAGATAAGTGCGGGGCATGTCTGGATTACTGCCTGCGCGATGCTACCGGGAAAAGAAGCTGGTGGCCGGAGGCGGCGCGTGAACACCTTTGATGGCGGTCCATAGGATATCGTTCAACTCGTCGGCGTCCGCGCGATCTTCCTGGCTGAAATCCAAACGCGAGGAGCGCTCCGCGGTGCCCGAGCGAGGCGGATTGCGTTCATCGAGCGGCACCCGCGGCTTCTCCACGGCGTACGGCGCGGGATCGGCGGCAGCTTGAAATGCGGCCGACATGGGCCGGGCGGCGGCGTCGAACTGGGTCATGGGATTCAGCCCCAGGATCATCTCCATGGTGCGCAGCATGGAAGCGGTGTTGTACATGGAGCTGTCCACGGCTCCGTGCTTGACGTACGGTGAGATCAGGTAGGCCGGCGAACGGTGCGAATCGACGTGGTCGGGGCCGTTCTGGGCGTCGTCCTCCAGAACGAAGATCGCCGTGCTGGACCAGAAGCGGCTCTTTGAGACCGCTTCCACCAGCGTACCTAGCGCATAATCGTTATCCGCCACCATGGAAAACGGCGTGAGCTTGCCACCCTGAGTGCCGTGGGTATGATCGTTGCCGAGCCGCATGAATATGAGTCGCGGCATGGCGCCGGATTTCTCAAAATCAGTGAGGTCGTTCAAAAAGACTTTGACGCGCTCTACGTCCGGGTAGTCCAGATCGAAATTACGATACAGGCGATTGGTGACATGGTTCAGGACAGGGTCGCGCACCAGCTCAATCTGGGTGCCGTCCTCGGCGGCTTTGGCGCGGTTCTGCGTCATGTAGCCGTAGTTGCGCATGGAAATTCCGGCGCCGCCGGCGCTTGACCAGAGATATCCGGCGGGCGGCGCGTCGGTAGGCTCCTGTTCTTCGTAGTCGTAAGTATTGCGGCGGCTGGCGTAGCTGTTGGGCCACATCTTCTGGATGTAATCCGTGGCGATGGCGGCCGTCGACCAGCAGTGGCCGTCGGCGCTGACATCGGAGTTCACATAGAAGTTGTCGAGCAGCACGAACTGGCGCGCCAGCTTGTGCTGATTTGGCGTGATTCTTTCGCCGAACAACACCAGCGAGGCGTCGCCGTTGCCTTCCTTGATATCGCCCAGCACCTGATCGTAGGAGCGGTTCTCCTTGACAATGTAAATGATGTGCTGGATGGGCGGGAACGGATTGGGCGCCTCCAGCTTCTCATCGCGGTACGCCGAATTGTCCACGGCGGTCTTGGTGTACGCCTGGAGCTGCTCGCCAGTGAAAGGCGCAATGAACGAAGCCGTGCCGGTCTGGATGCGGCCCACGTATTCGACCGCCGCACTGCCGGTATGGCTGGCCTCCGGACGTCGCGAGGGATTCGGCCCGTTGGGATTCGGATGGGAGCCCCCGCCGCGGCCGTTCAGCACCACCAGGACGCCGCCGGGGAGCACGCGCGCGGCCGTGGGGTACCAGCCCGTGGGAATGAAGCCCGCCACGTGGCTGCGCTCGCCGGGGGAGACGTCCACCACCGCGACCACATTGCCATCGGAGCAGACCACGTACAGATGTGTGCCGTCGGGGCTCAGGGCCAGCCCGCTGGGAGTCATGCCGGCAGGCTGGCGGGGCGTCATTGCAGTGTTGATGGTCTCCAGCAGGCGGAGATCCTTGCCCTCGGAGACGCCCAGGGTGTACACACTATTGGTGTTGGATGCCGCGATGAACAGGCGCGCGGCGTAAGGCAGCTCGCCCTCGCCAGCCTCGCCCTTGCCCGCCAGCCAGACCATGTCGGTGGGATGCGGACCCAGCCGCACATCGGCCAGTTGGTTGCCCGACGCTGTGTCGTAATGACCAACCGCGCCGTCCGTCCAGCTTGTCACGAAGAAGGATTTGCCATCGGGATGGAACAGGATGCGGTAGGGCCGGCGGCCGGTTTTCACGCGGTCGATCAGCATGCCGGATTGCGTATTGATGACCACGACGGAATCGTGATAAAGATCCGCGGCGTACAGCAGGTGGCCGTCGGGAGTGAGGGCCACGTCGCCGATAAAGTCCACGTGACTACGCTTCTCAATGGGCACCACGGTGAAGGTACGCGCGGGTTCCAGAGCGCCGTTAGCGAAAGAGAACTCGTAGACGGCCGCCCGCGAACCGCCGCCCACGTACACGCGGTCGCCCTTGGGAGAAAACGTGAGGCCCAGCCAGCCGTCGGCCACGCGCACGCGGCCGGTTTCGCGGCCGGTGGAAGCTTCCAGCACGCTGATGCTGGGCGGATTGTATCCGCCGTTCAGCACCAGCAGGTAGCGTCCATCGGGCGAGAGCGCGGTGGACATTGGAAACGTGTCCAGAGGAATTTGCTTGCCGGCAGGCGAGAGACGCCAGCCGCTGTTGAGCAGAAATCCGCCGCCAGGGAGCGGTCCGACTTGCTCGCGCGGGGCAGGCTGCGAACACAGGATCGCTACCGCCAGCAGGAGAGCTATGAGTGCATAGGGACGCATGTAGATACGATCATACCTTGGAGCTGGTCGCTATGCGGAACCCGTAGTCGGCATAGCAGAACTCCGGCGGAATGCTGCTGCGCGCGGCGCAGCGCGCGATCTTGATATGGTGCCGCCAGGCGCCGCCGCGCGAGGCCCGGCGCGTCCCGGTGGCCGGCCCTTGCGGATTATCCGCCGGCGAAACCGCGTAATACGCAGGATCGTACCAGTCCGCGCACCACTCGTGTACGTTCTCACACATATCAAAAAGTCCGAGGGCGTTGGGCGCGGCGGTGCCCACTGGCTCCGGCGCGTGCAGCCAGCGGGTCTGATAGTCTTCGCGCTCAAACACGGGCTGGTTGCCCCAGGGATACAGGCATTGCTCCGCTCCGCCGCGCGCGGCGAATTCCCACTCCGCCTCGGTGGGCAGGCGGAACTGCGCGCCGCACAGCGCCGACAGCCAGCCACCATAGGCCACCGCATCGAACCAGCTCACGCCGACCACGGGCTGCGCGGCGCCGGCGAACTCCACCTGCTCTCGAAAGGGAGGCATGGCGCAGCCGGTGGCATGCCGGAACGCGTCGTACTCCGCATTGGTCACCTGGCAGCGGCCCAGGCGAAACGACGTCACCTTCACGCGATGCACCGGACGCTCTTCGTCGCGCCCGTCGGCCTGACCCATCAGAAACTCGCCGCCGGGAATCAGGATCAGCTGCGGCGTCACCGCCGCGTCCGTTTCTTGCGCGGACGCTCAGGCTCGACCAGCGAAAATTGCAGCTTGCGCTCGCCGGCGTCCACGCGGTCCAGCGACACGCGCACCCCGTCGCCGATGGCGAACTCGCGGCGGGTGTGCTGCCCCACGATCTTGCGCACGTTCTCGTGATATGTATAGCGGTCGCCGGGCAGCATATCGATGGGTACCAGGCCCTCGATGAAGAGATTCTCCAGTTCCACGAACAGCCCATATTTCGTGGCGCTGATCACCAGCGCGGCGAACTCCTCGCCCACCCGCGATTCCATGAATTTGGTTTTTTTCCATTCCACCAGCTCGCGCTCGGCATCCGCGGCCCGCCGTTCCGATTGCGAGCACTCTTCGGCGATGGCGCGCAGCTCCGGTTCGGGCATCCCGGCTTTCCCATATAGAGCCGCTTTCAACAGCCGGTGGACGATCAGGTCGGGGTAGCGCCGTATGGGCGACGTGAAGTGCGTATAGGACTCCGCAGCCAGAGCAAAATGGCCGGCGTTATCCGTGCTGTAGCGCGCCTGCTTGAGCGACCGCAGCATCAGGTAGCTCAGGATGCGTTCTTCCGGCTTGCCCTCGATCTTGGCCACCAGCCTTTGGTAGTTCTTGGACGAAATGCCCGCCTGCGAATCCGGCAGCACGATATCCTTGCGCACTTTGCGCCCATCCCGCTTGCGATCCACATACCCGAATTTCTTCACCGGGATGGCACCCGCGCCCAACGAATAACCGAAGTGCGCGGCCACCTCCTCGAACTCCATCACGCGCTTGGGATCGGGCAGCTCGTGAATGCGGTAGATGGACGACTCCAGCGTCGTCTCCAGGTGCGACGCCACGGCTTCGTTGGCTGCCAGCATGAACTCTTCAATCAAACGGTGCGCGATGTTACGCGGCGCGCGAATCACCCCGGTCATTTCGCCGAACTCGTCAAATTCGATCAACGGCTCGGGCAAATCGAAATCGATGGAGCCGCGCCGCACACGCTTGCGGTTCAGGACCAAAGCCAGCTCCTGCATCAGCTCGAAGCGGGCGGCCAGTGGCGCGTAGCGGGCGCGCAGTCCGGCGTCGCCTTCGAGCAGCAGGTGCACGTCGGTGTAGGTCATGCGCTCCGCGCTGCGGATCACACCGGCCGTGAACTCCTGCGCCACGCGATCGCCCTGGTGATCGAACTCCATCAGCGCCGAAAGCACCAGGCGATCCACCTTAGGATTCAGCGAACAAATGTTCGTCGAAAGCTCGAACGGAAGCATGGGTACGGCCCGATCGGGGAAGTAGACGCTGGTGCCTCGCAGGCGGGCTTCCGCATCAATGGGCGTGCCTGGGCGCACATAATGGCTCACGTCGGCGATGTGCACGTGCAGCGCGTAGTTGCCGCCCGGCAGGCGGTCCACCCACACGGCATCGTCGAAATCGCGCGCGGTCTCGCCATCGATGGTCACTATATCGAGGCCGCGAAAATCGCGGCGGCCGCGCAGTTCCCCCTCGGTGATGGCATCCGGAACCCGCTCGGCCTGCTCCACCACTTCGGGCGGAAACTGGTGGGGCAGATGATGCTTCCGGATAACGATCTCCACATCGATGCCGAAATCGTCCGGATGGCCCAGAATCTCGATCACGCGTCCGGCGGCGCGCCCGCCTTCTTCCGGAAATTCCAGCAGCTCGACGTTGACGATCAAGCCGTCCAGACCGGCGGGATCGGGCACCGTGATGGGCTGCGCGCCAATGCGGTCGATCTGCCGCACGCCGGTGGGTATCTCCGTGCCTTCCGGGATATCGATCCATTGCCGGATGCGGTCATCGTGCGGCACCACGTAATTGCCGCGGCGGCCCACGCGAAACTCGCCCACCACCGTGGGATGCGCGCGCTTCAGGACTTTCACGATCTCGCCGTCCGCGCGGCCGTCCGCTTCGATACGTGCGATGCGCACCAGCGCCCGGTCGGCGTGCATGGCGTTGCGCGCGGAATCGGCCGAAATGTAGATATCTCCCTTGATCCCTTCCACCGGCCTGTCGGGAATCAGGAAGCCGTAGCCGTCCCGGTGCATGCTGAGGCGGCCTACGGCATACTCCCGGGTGCGCGCAGTGACGACGTACTGGCCGGAGCGGAGTTCCACCAGGTCGCCCCGCGCGAGCATCCGGGCCAACGCCAGCTCCAGTTCCGCGCGCGTCTCGCCTTTCGCGCCCAACTCGCGCGCGAGCTGTTTGAAATTGGCCTTGGCGTGCGGCAGGCGGGTGATGTGCTCGAGCAGCGCCGCATCCGTCATAGTTTGATTGTAGGTCAGCGGAATTCGAGCTCGATCTTGATGGCGGCGTAACCGGCAGCGCCCGCCTGCTGCGCCGCGGCATCGCTTCTCGGCAGCATCGCCTGGCTGCTCTGATCCGGCCGGGAAAATAACAGCCGCAGTTCCAGGTGCGCGGGCGTGGGCGATTCAATGCCGCCGCTGGACGGCAGTTCGTAGCGTTGCCCGTTCTCTACATCCAAGCTGGACACTGCCTCCCAGTCGCCGCCGGCACCCCTCCGGAACAGACTAAGGCGGCCCGCGGCAGCCGGCTCAGCTTGAATCCGAATCGAGTCTCCAATGTGAAATACATTCCCCGGAGGCGCCGGCGTATAGGTCCCATCCGCGCCCTTCAGCACCACAGTGTATTTAATATCGGCAATGGCGCCTGTAATAGTTTGGACCTTGGCCCGTGAGAGAGACGCGGATGGCAGCGCTCCCACCACGAAGTTCGCTGACGGCGCCGGCGGTGGCGGCTGCGGCGCCTGCGACTTCTTCGTCAGTTCGTCCAGTTGACGCATGGCGCCCACAGCCTCCGGTTGCGATGGAACAGGCGCCGCGGCGGGTTTGTTCGCCGCTTCGGACAATACGTGCTGATCGCCAAGAGCGGCGGACTCGGGCAGGCGGGCCGTCTGTTTGGCCTTCCGCGAGAGCGTGAGTGGAAGCGCATTCTCCGGCAACCCCGTAGTTGTGGGATGCGGCGCGCCGCTCTGCGGTGTGGCGGCTTGCGGCGAGACCGCATCCGCCACTATGACCTCGTGCCGCGCTTGCTTCGGCAGCCGCAGCACCATGCCGGCCACGATCAGCACCACCAGTCCGGCCATCGCCAGCGCGGGCGTCCGCCGCAGCCAATGCCAAGCGCGTGCCGGACGCGGTTCTCGCGCCGGACCTAGCGCTTCAATCACCTGTTGGCGCGCCGGTGGATCCTGCAGCACTTCGCGTAGCGCCTGCTCTTTGGCTAGGGCATCGAACAACTCCTGATCGTCGAGCGCCGCCTCGAACAGCGCCCGCCGCTCTTCGGCGGTAAGAGTGTGGGTGGCGTAGCCGCCCAGCAGTTTTTGGATGTCCTCGCGGCTCATCTCTTTTCCGGCTCCCAGTCTCCGCCCATCAGTTCCAGCAGTTGCTTGCGGCAGCGATGATCCCAGGTGTAGATGGTGTTGATCGACTGCGCGCCCATGCGTTTCTGGATCTCCGCGAAATCGTGGCCCTGCAACTTCAGGCGCAGCAAGTCGCGGCATCGTTCGCCCAATTGCCCCACGGCGCGCGTCAAGTGTTCGAGCATCAATTTGCGCTCCACTAAGGTGGCGGGGTCGGCATCCAGGTCGGGCAACTGGATGTCGGCGATGGAAACCTGGGTGCTTTCCCCGTGGCGTTGCGACTTGCGGCGCAGGCTCATGATCTTGAACCTCGCGATCTGCAGGGACAGCGGAACCAGTTCCTCCAACTGGTTCACGTGATTGTATTTTTCATGCAGGAGGATCAGCACCTCTTGCGCCAGGTCCTCAGCAGTATCCCCCCCTAGACGAGATGCCGCGAAGGCCACGATCCTTTCACGGAGTTTGAGAAGGATCTCCTCTCGTTCCACGCTGTTTACCGGCCGATGCACTCATCATGACACAAACACGTTGGATAAGTGTCGTAGAATGGAGAAAGCCGCAACGGGCGGTTAGCTCAGTTGGTTAGAGCGCCTGCCTTACAAGCAGGAGGTCCGCGGTTCGAGCCCGCGACCGCCCACCATTGGAATCAAGACCGGGCGCTACGGCTCGGCTCTACGCCATTAATGGGGAAAAGCTCCGCGCCCCTTCACGAACACATAATCTTAACCCTCAGCCGATAGTTGCTGAAATTGCGAAAACCAAAATATTGGTGCTCCTTCCCAGGAAGGTTTGTAGATAGCGCTCCAGGGCAGCCTCACACTACAATTGCACATATATAGCTGTGATACTCGGCGTTTCGAGGCTGCTTGCGTGCATAAGGGCCGCCCGGATGTTGGCGCCCATACACGCCAAATTCATGACGAGAGCCCGTGACCCTACGGCGCGAACGTACGTAGCACCTTCCCGTTGCGCGCATCCCGCAGCACTACGGCTGAATCGGTGAAGGCGGTCAACAGTCGCCCTTCGCCCGCCCACACTACCGGCCCTTCGCCGTCAAAAGGTGTGCGCAGCTCGCGCGTCTTCTGTCCCGCCTCACTGAACACGCCGATATTGGGCGGCGCCCAGGCGAAAATTTCTTTGCCGTTGCCGCTCCAGGCAAAGCCCCAACAGTTGCACGTGACGGTCTTTTTGGGCTTGAGCGTCTCAGGATCGAGCAGCGCCAGGCTGATGCCGCGTACCGCAACCACCACCGAGTCTTCGCTGGTCCAGCCCACCTTTACCGCCGCGGAATGCCCCCCGGTTTCCAGCTTCGACGCCACGATCACCCTGCCAGTAGCCGTGTCCCAGGTGGAGACTTCGCCGTTGTCCGTCGCTACCGTGTAGAATTTCTCGGACGGATGCCACACCACGTCGGTGATGATGGCGCGGGTCTCCAGCCGCCGCTGCCACTGCGTGTGTCCGGCGGCGTCGATCAGGAAGATATCGCGGCCAATAGCCACCAGCATGAAATCGGTCTGGCGCGACCAGTTAAAGGCTGTAATCCCGTGCACCAGCAGACGGTGGGGCACCAGCACCGTGGATTTGTCCGCATCCAGGTTATGGGAGATCAGGCCGGCGTCACCTTCCTGCGTATATGCCAGCAGGCGGCCGGAGGCGTTGAACTGCGCGAGTGGCTCGTTCAGCGTGCTCTTGGGAGCGGACTGATTGAACACCTTCTTCACGCGTCCCGATTCAAACTCCCAAACTACTACCTGGCCTCCCCGGTAGGCGGCCGCCACCAGGCCTGTCTCCTTCGCGTAGTCGAGGGACAAAACGTCCCGCCGCATTTCACCCGCGGCCAGTTGCAAGCCGCAGCCCGCGATCGCGGCTGTGGCGGCGAACCATGCTGGCTTCATAATGGAAATCCGGCGTAGAAAAAAATGATCGCATAACCGAACGGTGACTGTCGAATCGCGGCCTGCGGCGCACCGCCATTTTTCTCAGCGAACGGCCGCTGTTAACCATCGATAGTGGCCAAATGATTACGCTTGGCAAGCTGTCAGCGCGCTCCCGGACAGTCTATCCTGGTTACTAAAGAAACATGATGCGCGGAAATAGCTTTACTCGAAACGGGGTGATTTCGTTGCTGCTCACGGCCGCCGGCGCCATGATTGGCTGCGGGTCCGATCCGCCGCCACCTCCTGACCTGACTCCCCCAGCGGCCGCCGCGGCCATCTCGCAGAAGTGGGCCCAGGAGCAGATGAACCATTTCAAGGTCACCTTCCATTCCGACGATCTCGTGGAATGCGGAGTGAAAAACGACCTCTGGAAACTGGTGGAGGTAACCGACCGCAACGGCAATGCCTGGTCGACTGCCTACCGCCTGACGGATAAAGGCAACAAGATCGTCACGGCCATCAGCTTGAAGGAATCCGGCCGGGGGCATGAGATCCTCTTGAAAGGTCCTTATCGCATCGAGATCAATGGCATCACCGACGGCGCCCAGCCGTATACCAAGAACGTCGCGTTCCGCTGGGATATCGACTGGGATAAATCCCCAGTGGATCTGAAGGCGTGCCTGCCGCGGTTCGAACTCTCGGGCAACTCGGTCGCGCTTTTTCAATTGGACCAGAGCGGCACTTTCTGGAACTTCATTTCATACCTCAACCCCGAAGACATACCTCCTCCGCAGGACAGCGCTCCGGCGATGCCGGTAGTCAGTACGCCGCTGGCGCACTAGTCTAGTGAGTGCCATAACTCGATTTCCGGTCGCCGCGCTGGTCAGGCTTCAGTCATGCAGGACGATACTGAGCAGCGAGCTGTGAACTTCAATCCCGCCGTTGTAATCTATGAAGCCGAGTTTGCGGAATCGATTCATGAAAAAGCTCACTCTGGACCGCGTGGTACCCACGAGGCCTGCCAATGTTTCCTGGCTGATGTCGGGAATCACCGCGTCGGGCCGGCCTTCCTTCCCGAAGTTGGCCAGCAGCAGAAGGACTCGCGCCAGCCGCTTCTCACTGGAGTTGAAAAGCTGATCGATCAGATCCTCTTCAATCCGAATATTGCGACTGAGCACGTAAGACAGAACCAGTCCGGAGAAAGCGGGCTCATAGCGCAATAGGCGCATCATGGCCGGTTTTGCCAGCCGCACGATGGAACAATCGGTCATGGCGGACGCGGTCGCCATGCGTACCGGGTGCTGGCCCACCAGGCACGCCTCGCCTACCAGATCGCCCGGAGTCAGAATCGCAATCACCGCTTCTTTGTTCTGTTTGGAAATGACTGTAAGTTTGACTTTGCCTTTCTGAATCGCAAACACGGCATCCGCAGCGTCGCCTTGCGAGAAAAGCGCCGCGCCTTTGCGGTAGTGAACCACGGTTCCTTCCCGCACAATCGTAGCCAGAAGGGAGTCGGAATCCGAATTGGGCTTCATTAGTAGTCTCCTGCCCGGGGCGCTGCGCTACGAGCTTGCACCCTTCGCGCATTTTAGCCCCTATAGGCAGGCTCGTGCAAGGTCCGTGGCAGGCCCCCGGAGCGCATTTAAGAAGTGAGCAAATATGACCATACTATCGCGGCTGGCCTGTTCAATAGGGGACAGACAATAACTCCGGAATGCTGCTATCGCTTAAGAATCAGAGAATTTCGGGACGCGCAAGTGCCGGACAGTCAGTGGAGGGCGCCTGAAAAAGCTGCGCATCGGTATTATCGATCTCGTCTCCCAAGGTCCCACCCGGGCCTTGTATGCACGCGTCATGAATGCCAGCCTCGCCAGTATCATGCCCCAGGTCATTGGGGTCTGGTGCAAAGAGCAAGGACATGAGGTGGCCTTCGTTTGTTACACCGGCTTTGAAGATCTCCTGACGGAGCTGCCGGATAACGTCGACGTAGTCTTCATCGGCGCCTTCACTGAATCCGCGCACACGGCGTACGCCCTGAGTCATCTTTTTCGCGGGAGGGGGGCGATCACGGTGATCGGTGGGCCGCACGCGCGCTGTTACCCCGAAGACGCCGCACAGTATTTCGACTATGTGCTGGGCTTCACGGACAGGAGCACGCTGCATGACGTCTTGCGGGACTGCTCGCAACACAGGCCCGTGGGCGTCCATCTCGCAGCATCCCAGCAGCCCAGAACCCTGCCTGGGGTACGCGAGCGCTGGCAGTTTATAGAGCCGACGCTCAGGAAGGCGCCCCTGATCAAGATGGTTCCCATGCTCGGCAGCCTGGGGTGCCCGTACACCTGCGCCTTTTGTATCGATGCCACGGTGCCCTATCAGCCAATGGACTTCGAGACAATTCGCGAGGACCTCCGGTTCCTGCTGACCAGATTCAAGCGGCCCCTGGTGGCCTGGCACGACCCCAATTTCGGAGTCCGCTTCGACGACTACCTGGATTTGATCGAGGACGCAGTCCCTGCCGGCAGCATCGACTTCGTCGCCGAAAGCAGTTTATCTCTGCTTTCAGAGCCGCACCTCAGGCGGCTCGAACGCAATTCTTTCAAAGGCGTCCTTCCAGGCATTGAATCCTGGTTCGCGCTGGGCGACAAATCGAAGACCGGCGCGTCGCGCGGGATAGCCAAAGTCCGCCAGGTGTCTGAACACGTCAATCTGATCCTGCGGTACATACCCTACATCCAAACTAACTTCGTGCTGGGGCTCGATACTGATGAAGGACCCGATCCATTTGAACTCACCAAGCAATTCCTGGATATGAGCCCGGGCGCTTTTCCCGCCTATTCGCTCCTATCCGCATTCGGCCGTGCCGCGCCGCTCAATCTGAGTTACCAACGATCCAACCGCGTGCTGCCCTTCCCATTCCATTTCCTCAACAATAACGGCGCCATGAATGTCAGGCCGGCCAACTACTCCTGGCAGACATTCTACGACCACATAATCGATCTGACGCGGTATTCCTTCTCCACGCGCGCTATCTTCCGCCGTTTCCAGGCAACTCAAGGGGTGACTGCTCGTTGGATGAACCTGGTGCGTGCGGTTTCGACGGAGGGATTCGGAAGAGCCCGGTACTACGGGGAGATTCGCCGCCGCCTGGATACCGACCCGCAATTCCCGCCCTACTTCGAGCAGCACAGCAGCGTGCTTCCCCAGTTCTACAAAAACTTAGTGCGTCGGGATCTCGGGCCGCTGATGGGTTGTCTCCCCGAGGGTGCCCTCTATCACGATCCCAACGCCTACCTCAAGTCCGAGAGCTCCAAGGACGTGGTGGCCCTGGTTTAACCAGCCTCCCGAATCGGACATTTTCAGCTATGGCCATCCGGGAGCCAACCAAAGGTATGATTGTCACTCTGTCCATGCAGCCGTAAACTGTTTTGATGGCAAGTATGTTAGAAACCATACAGAACCGTCTGATTGAACTTGCGCGCGGCCTATCGCGGGAAGAAGATGGACAGGATCTGATCGAATACACGCTGTTGATGGCATTTGTCGCGTTGAGCTCCGCGGCCCTGTTTGTCAATTCGGGAACCAGCGTCAGCAGGATCTGGAGCAGCACCAACAGCGCGCTCAGCACGGCCGCTGTGAGAGCCGCCAGCTAGCCCGTACGATTGCCGCGTCAGCCTTTAGTAAACAGTCCCAGCTCCCAGAGCTGGCTGCCGGATTTCCAGGCAGCCTTTGCCCGTCGGCAGCATTTTGCCCGGGTTCAGGCGGTTATCGGGATCGAACAGCTCCTTAAACCGGCGCATCAGGTCCAGGGTGGCCTCGCTGAACTGGCGCGGCATCATTTCGTTCTTCTCCATGCCGACGCCATGCTCGCCGGTGATGGATCCGCCTACACTGATGCAATGGTCCAGGATCTCCGCGCCCGCGTCCCGCGCCTTGTCCAGATCGCCCGGCTTGCGCGCGTCAAACAGGATGATCGGGTGCATGTTGCCGTCGCCCGCGTGGAAAATGTTGCTGATGGTCAAGCCGTACTTGCGGCTCACGGCGGCGATCACCTGCAGGGTGGGCGCGATCTGCGTGCGCGGCACCACGCCATCCTGCACGTAATAGAACGGGCTCACCCGGCCCACCGCGCCAAACGCGTTCTTGCGGCCCTTCCACAGCAGCTCGCGCTCGTCGGCGGTCTTGGCCACGCGCACCTCGCGCGCCCGGCAAGCCATACACACATCCCTGATCTGATCGACTTGCTCCTCTACCGTTTCGCGTAGCCCTTCCAGTTCGATCAGCAGCACGGCGGCCGCGTCCATGGGATAGCCGGCGTGGGTGGCCTCTTCCACCATGCGCAGCATCACGCCGTCCAGCATCTCCACCGCTACCGGCACGATGGCGCGCGCCGTAATCTCGGCCACCGTGGCCCCGCAATCCTCCGCCGCATCGTAGACCGCCAGAACCGTCTTCACCATCTCCGGCTTGCGCATCAGCCGCACCATGATCTTGGTGACCAGCGCCATGGTGCCCTCTGATCCGGTCAGCAGCCCGGTCAGATCGTAACCGGGCACTTCGGTTTCCTTCGCGCCGGTAGTGACCAGGGTCCCGTCCGGCAGCACGCACTCCACGCCGAGGACGTGGTTGGTGGTGACCCCGTAGGCCAACGTATGAGGCCCGCCGGCATTCTCCGCAACGTTGCCGCCGATCGTGCAGGCGCGCTGGCTGGAGGGGTCCGGAGCGTAGAAGTATCCCTGCCCTTGCACCGCCAGCGTGATATCCAGGTTGACTACGCCGGGTTCCACCACCGCGCGCTCGTTCTCGAGATCGATTTCGAGGATGTGGTTCATGCGGGCGAAAGCCACCATGATGCCGCCCGCGCGGGGAATCGCGCCGCCGCTCAGCCCGGTGCCGGCGCCGCGGCCCACGATGGGAATGCCGTATTGCGCGGCAGTCCTGACGATGGCAACCACATCGGCCGTGTTCCGCGGGAACACCACCGCATCCGGACGGCCCTTTTCCACGCTGCCGTCGTATTCGTAGAGCGCCAGATCTTCCGGACGATCGAGACAGCCGCGCGGGCCCACCAAGGCGATGAGTTCGGTCTTCGCGGCCGCCAGGAGCATGGTGATTGGGCTGGTCTGCGCCCTACAGCATCGATTTTACGAAATTGACCATCTGGCCGTCCGTCCAGTTGGTTGCCCCGATGATCTTTTCCACGACCTTGCCCTTGCTGTCGATGATATACGATTCGGGATATTTGAACGTCCCGTAGTCCGCGCTGATCTTCGCATCCGGATCGCGCGCCGTCATGAACGAAACCCTGGTGCGATCGAGGAACGCGCGGTAGCGCTGGGGGTCCTTGTCCATGCTGACTCCCAGAACCACCACTCCGGAGCCCGCCATTTCCTTCGCAAACTGATCGAGCGAGGGCACTTCTTCCACGCAGGGCTGGCACCAGGTAGCCCAGAAATTTAACACGAGCAAACGCCCGCCAAAGTCGGTGCGGGTGAGGGTGCGGCCATTGTCGGCCGTGATTTTGAAATCGGGGGCCGGGTCGCCCTGCTGTACGATGCGCTCGTGCATGGAATTGTAGAGCACGAACACGAACACCGCCAGCAGCACCGCGATGCCGGCTTTCAGGTATTGATCGATTTTGACGCTGTGCATCTCTGGAAACTATAATTTTAGTGTACTTCCAGTCCGTTTGCTGCATCCAATAGTCAGCCTGATGCTGATCACCCGCAAAGTTGAGTTTTCCGCGTCCCACGTCTGCCGCAACCCGCGGCTTTCTGACGACGAGAATCACGCCCTCTTCGGCGCCGCGGCGAATCCGCACGGCCACGGGCACAACTACGTGCTGGAGGTCACCGTGGAAGGCGCGCCCGATCCCGTCACGGGCATGGTCCTGGATCTGAAGCAGCTTAAGGAGATCCTCAACCGCGAAGTGGTTGAGATCTACGATCACCGCTTCCTGAACCGCGAAGTGCCGCCGTTCGACCGCGTGATACCCACGCCGGAGAATATCGCCGTGGATATCTGGAACCGCCTCGAGCCGCACGTCAGCGGCGGAAACGCCCGGTTGCACGGCGTGCGCGTATACGAAACCCCCGACCTCTACGTGGATTATTTCGGGGGCGCGGCGTGATCCGGGTCACCCGCAAGTACCGCCTGTCGGCCTCGCACCGGCTGCATGCGCCCGCGCTCAGCGACGCCGCCAACCGGGACCTCTACGGCAAGTGCAACAATCCCTACGGGCACGGCCACAATTACGAGATCGCGGTGAGCGTGCGTGGTCCCGTGGACACCCGCTCCGGCCGCGTGGTGGATATCGCTTTGTTGGACGGCCTGGTGCGCCGGCAGGTGCTCCAACCGTTCGACCATCGCAACCTCAACGAAGAGGTGGAGGCATTCCGCAGCGCGGTGCCTACATCGGAAAATCTGGGACGCGAAGTGGCGCGGCGTCTCAAACAGAACTGGCGCGCCGTGTTTACGGCAGATGGACCGCAGCTCGAAAACGTGGCCATCGCCGAAACCAGCCGAAATGCATTTCAAGTGTCAGCCCATGAAATCGAATAAAGCGAACGTAAAAGTGATGACCCCCCAGGCGGACGAATCTATCGCGCCGCTGGTGAAAGGCATTCTCGACCGCCTGGGAGAAGATGTCCAGCGGGATGGCCTGGTACGCACACCCGAGCGCGTGGACCGCGCCTTGCGCTTCCTGACCAGCGGTTACGCCATGGACGTGAACAAAGTCGTGAATGGCGCGCTGTTCGAAGTGAAATACGACGAGATGGTCATCATGAAGGACATTGAGTTCTTCAGCATGTGCGAGCATCACATGCTGCCGTTCTTCGGCAAGGTGCACGTGGCCTATATCCCGCGCGAGCGCGTGATCGGGCTGAGCAAGCTGCCGCGCCTGGTGGACGTGTTCGCGCGGCGCCTGCAGATTCAGGAGCGCCTGACGCAGCAGATCGCCCAGACCATCCAGGATTTGATCGATCCGTTAGGCGTGGGCGTGATCTGCGAAGCGCGCCACTTCTGCATGATGATGCGCGGCGTCGAGAAGCAGCATTCCGGAGCGGTGACCAGCGCCATGCTGGGCTCCTTCCGCAACCGCAAAGAAACCCGCGACGAGTTCCTGGCGCTGATCCGTACCGCTAGTCACACCTAGGCTTCGGCCCCTGAGTCCCGCAGGGCCCGCACGGCATCGGTGTGGCCGCGACTCACCGCACGCGCCAGCGGCGTCTGCCAGTCTTCCGGCCGGGGATCGCGCGACAGACACTCGGCGAAAGGCCGGTTCAAGGCCGCCGGGTCGCGCGCCAGAATATCCGGAATGCGATCCAGCCGGTTGTAATCGAGCGCATCGAAGAGACAGATCGGGCCGTCGCGCAGCAGCATCTCCCGCATGCCGGCCTGGTCGAAGAAGTCCGCCCACTCCACCGGCGTGCCGTCGTAAAACGGTTCGCGCACCGTTAACGACGCGCCGCGCTCCAGTAGCAGCCGCACAATCGCTTCCTTGTTGGAGCCCGCGGCATGGTGCAACGCGGCCACCTCGTCAACGTAATCGGGATCGAAGCCCAAATCCAGAACCAGCCGCACGGCTTCCAGGCGGCCCGTGTTAGCGGCCTTGAGGACCATCGATTTCGGCGCTCGTCCCAGGATGTCCGGCCTGGCCTCCAGCATGGCGCGGGCCCCGGCTGAGTCGCCCGCCATGCAGAGCGACGTGAATCGTTCGACGTCATCCATCTCGGCTGTGGGGCTGCCCGACTCCTGCAGCAGACGTGCGATTTCCAGGTGCCCGTTTTCCGTTGCGTGGCGCCATGGTGTTTTTTCCCGGAACATCTCATCAGTTCGGGCGCCGTGCGCCAGCAGCAGCCGTACGCGGTCTATATGACCGTTGCGCGCCGCCTGGCAGAGCTCGCGTCCCAACAAGGTCATTTGGCCGCTCCCGGTCCGCACTGGCGCATCCGGCTTCAGGCCATGGCGCAACAGCAGTTCCAGCGACGAGCCTTGGTTAATCCATAAAGCCTGCTCGTCGGCCGGGTCAGCTCCGTGGCTGAGCAGCAGTTCCGCCATCTCCCGCCACTGCGCGTGCGGCGGCTGATTCGCCAGCCCGGTGGACCCGCCTCCGAAAACTCCCGTCAGCGCGGTGAAGCGGCGCGCGCGATCGCTTCCTGGCGGATCGTTGTGCTTCATGATGAACGCTTTGGGGTCCGCGCCGCGGGCCAGCAGGACCCTTGCGACCTCGTACGTCGAGTGGTTTGAATCGAGCGGCTGGACCCGTGAGTAGCAGGCGCAGAGGAGCGGCGCCCAGCCGTGGGGCCCCGGGCGGTTCACCAGATCGGGCTCGGCCTCCAGCATTTGTTCGACACCCGCCGCATTTCCAGCCGCGGCCGCCGTCCAGATGTTGGCTACGGCCAGCTCCGGCTGGTTCGCCAGCATCTCGGAAGCGCGGGCGTGAAATGTGCGGTGGTCGTAGTGTGGATCGTCGTAGCACAGGCACGCCTGATCCACGAACTGGTTCGCCAGATCCTGATTTGACGCCTCAACTCCGGCCTTCATTTGCGGCCAGCTCCCGAATGTCAAGATAGCCGAACCGCATTTCGTGCGTCAAGCCGCGTATTCCACGCCCACCAGGAACAACCCCTTGGCCGGCGCCGTCGGGCCGCCCTTGCGCCCGCATTCCGGATCCAGCAGCGCGCGCAAGCCCGCCACATCAAGGTTGCCGCGTCCCGCTTCGAGCAGCGAGCCCACGATGTTCCGCACCATGTGCTTCAGAAAACCGCTGCCGCGCGCGCGATAAATCAAGCGGCCCGGACGGGCGTCCAGCCGCGACTCGAAAATCGTGCGCACCTTGCTGTGGCCCTCTTCGTCACGCTCGTCGGACGCGGCGAAAGCGCCGAAGTCGTGATCGCCTTCGAGCACCGGCGCGCACGCCGCCATGCGATCGACGTCCAGCGGGTAGGGATAATGATGCACGTAGCGCCACTCGCACGGTGGGCAGACTTCATCGCGCACGATGCGATACTCGTAGGTCTTGGCGAGTGCCTGGAAGCGGGGATGAAAATCGGGCGCGGCTTCCGCGGCGTCCAGCACTCGGATCGCAGGCGGCAATAACCGGTTCATGGCCTTGCGCAGGTTTGGAAGTGGAATGGGATTCCGGATGCTGAAGGCGGCCACCTGCGCCAGCGCATGCACGCCCGCGTCCGTGCGCCCGGAGCCGGCGACCTGTACCGGCCCGCCTTCGATTTCCGCGGCCACCGCTTCCAGCGCGCCTTGAATGCTGGGCAAGCCCGGCTGCACCTGCCAGCCGTGGAAATCCGTGCCGTCGTAAGCCAGCGTGATGCGGATGCGGCGCATCAAACGGGCCGCGAGCCCGGCTTGACGGCCGGCACGCCTTGCGCGCACAGCGGGCATTGCGCCGGATCGTAGGCGGGCACCTCCAGCGTGACCAGCGCTACCCGAGGCACGCCCACATCGGCCTGGCCGCCGCTGCGATCCACAATGGAGCCGGCCGCCACCGGGCGCGCTCCGGCGGCGCACAGCGCGTCCACCACATCGCGCGTGCTGCCGCCGGTGGTGATCACGTCTTCCACCACCAGCGCCGCCTCGCCCGGCGACACTGTGAAGCCCCGCCGCAAAACCATCTTCTTACTTTCGTCGCGTTCGGTGAAAATGAACCGCGCACCCACCGCGCGCGCCACCTCGTGCCCTATGATCAAGCCGCCCAGCGCGGGCGAGACCACCAGTCCCACGGGCTCAGGCGCCAGTTTGCGAAGTGCGTCCGCCAGCATGCCGCCCAATTCCGCCGCGTGCCGGGGATGCTGCAATACCAGCGCGCACTGCAGATAAGCGGGGCTGTGCAATCCGCTGGTGAGACGGAAATGTCCGCTCAGATAGGCGCCGGTGGAGCGGAACAACCGCAGGATGGACTCGGCTTGCGGGGTCACAAACGCCTACTATACCATTGAGAAAAATCATGCATCGCTTTCAAATCGTCCTCTCTCTGCTGTGTATTTGTCTTCTAGCCTGGCCCGCATCCGCGCAGCAGGCGCATGTCATCGGTCAGCCGGAAGGAGATTTCGCTTTCCTTACCGGACGATACCGCTCGGCGGAGGTGCCGCCGATCAACATGGCCAACTCCGGGCGTCTGGATCAGTTGCTGCGCGCCGGCCGGCTGTACCTCTCGCTGCAGGATGCTATCGCCCTGGCTCTCGAGAACAACCTGGATATCGAGCTGCAACGCTACGGGCCGCAGATCGCCGACACGCAGGTCTTGCGCGCCAGGGCCGGCGGATTCGCGCAGGGCGTTTCGACCTCGGTCACCGCCGGACCTACCAGCGCGCAGCCCGGCGGAGTGGCGCAGAGCGGTGTCGCCGGCAACCCTTCCACGCAGGCTAGCGCGGCGAGTTCCACGGCGGTCGGCAACACCGTGCTCGCGCAATCCGGGCCGGCGATTCCGTCCTACGACCCGGCGCTTGTCGGCAACGCCAGTTGGGCCCACCAGTCAATTCCCGAAAGCAGCGTATTCATTGCCGGCACCGATCAGCTGATCCAGCGGCAAGACCTCTCGGGCTTCACCTTTCAACAAGGCTTGCCGACCGGAACCTCCGTCAGCCTGGGGTTGAGTAATTCCACGGCGGTTGGCAACAGCGCCAGTACGCTCTTTAATCCGGTCACCAATTCGTCGCTGGGGATAACGGTGACACAGCACCTGCTGCAGGGTTTCAGCCTGGCCGTGAACGACCGACAGATTCAGATCGCCAAAAATAACCGGGAGCTTTCCGATCTGACCTTCAAGCTGCAGGTCATCACCACCGTGGCGGCGGTGATGGATTTGTACTGGGACCTGGTGACGTTCAACGAGAGCGTGCGCGTCCAACAGCAGGCCGTAGCCACCAGCACCAAGCTTTACGAAGACAACCAGAAGCAGGTGGAGGTGGGCATGATGGCGCCCATCGAGGTGGTACGTGCCGAAGCCCAGTTGGCCACCGACCAGCAGAATCTGACGCTGGCCGAAACGCAGCTCCTGCAGCAGGAGACCATCCTGAAGAACGCCTTGAGCCGCACCGGCGTTGCCAGCCCCGCCGTGGCCGACGCGCGCATCGTGCCCACGGATCGCATCCACGTGCCGGGCGTGGAGCCGGTTTCGCCGATCCAGGACCTGGTGGCGGCGGCGCTGTCGGCACGGCCCGAACTCGCGCAGAATCGCATACAGGTAACCAATCAGGAGATCACCCTACACGGCTCCAAGAACGGGCTCCTGCCTACCCTCGACCTGGTGGCATCGGCCACCAACAATGCGCTAGCCGGCGAGGTGAACAACGTCAAGTCGACTTTCCCCTTCAGCTTCGGAACCCCCAGTCCGGCCTTCATCGGCGGTTATGGCACGGTGTTGAAACAGCTGTTCGCGCGCAACTATCCGAACTATTCCGCGGGATTCAACCTGACGATTCCGCTGCGCAACCGCGCCGCTCGCGCGCAAGCCATCAACGATCAACTGACGCTGCGGCAGTTGCAGGTCGGCGTACAGAGATTGGAGAACCAGGTTCGCGTGGACGTGCAGAACGCCGTGATCGGAGTGCGCAACGCGCGCGCGCAATATGAGGCGGCGGTGAAGGCGCGCATTTTGCAGGAGCAGACCCTGGATGCCGAGCAAAAGAAGTATGCGGCGGGCGCTTCGGTGATCTACAACGTGATCCTGACCCAGCGCGACCTGGCCACCGCGCGTCAGAGTGAGCTGGCGGCCGAGGCGGCCTATGCCAAATCCAAAGTGGAACTGGAGCGCGTCACGGGACAAACCCTGAACAACAACGGCATTTCGTTGACGGAAGCATTTCAGGGTGTCATTTCACGCCCGCCCAGCCCGCTGCCGACGGATCAGGCGGGCGCGTAGAACGTTCCAAAACTGGACAAAAGCGGCCGGCGGGTGCCAAATTTGCACCGCTTTGACACGTGGCTGAGTTTATTGGATTGAAAATAGAGAATTTATCATCTGGCTAGGGAATTGCTTTAGCAAGGGTGTGAAACACAAAGAGCAGGTCCAGCGAGCAGCGATTGATTCCCCGTTTGGCACCCGCCTGAGCAGTAACCTCTTTTAGAACCCGCTGAATCCCCTTAGACCCCTCACAATCGCGCTCGCTGGCTTGCAGCTTACCGCAGCGCGCCGGCGCGAGCCAGAGCTTCGCTGGCGTCGTCGCGTCGGCCCGCCACCACGTACAACTCCGCAAGCTGCCGCCAAAGGTCCGCGCTGCCGGGAAGCAGCCGCGCGGCGTCTTCTTCGTAGGAAATCGCGCGCCGCAGATCTCCCAGCCGGTACCACGAGCGCGCGCGGCCGTGCGCGATGTTCGCTAGGAACGTGTAGTCGACGACCAGTTCGGAGTGTTTCGGCAGGCTATGGGCCGCGCCATCGAACGCGGCCAGCGCCTTCCACGGCTGGTGGGCCTTGAGGTCGGCATAGCCCAAGTTCTCCAGCGGTTCCCAAGGCCAGCGAGAAACCCGGGCAGCCTTCTCCCATGCGCCGATGGCATCCGTCAACCGGCCCTGCTCCTCATAATATGCCGCCAAGGCCGACCACGGCGCCACCAGAGCCGGCTCTAACTCGGTCGCGGCCAGAAAGTCCCGCTCCGCATGCTTCAGGTCACCGGCTTCCTGGAACATGTGACCGCGCGTGAAGTGCAGGTAACCGTTGTCCGGGAAGATTTCCAGAGCCTTCCGAATCGCTGTAAGG
>Ga0070731_10001055_pt1 | contig 30577 bp, 26 predicted proteins | sample Coa_R1_2_FD_66448 | JGI IMG/M metagenome (GOLD analysis project Ga0070731, IMG submission 66448) | Surface soil microbial communities from Centralia Pennsylvania, which are recovering from an underground coalmine fire - Coalmine... | ecosystem: Environmental > Terrestrial > Soil > Unclassified ... | reverse complement strand
GGAAAACATTGCTCGCTCGCGAGTTTCGAAAGCGCGTCGGTGCCGATCCCGTGACGTGTCGCGGCGTACTGCGTCAATTCGAGCGCCGGCAGGGCGCGGGGCCCGGCGACGTCGAGCTTGAACTGGACCAGGCGGCCGCCACGCCGGCGCAGCGTCTGGCGCGAACGGCGCATGCGCGCCGCGGGCGAGTTGTCGACGTGTCTTGCGCGAACCATTCGGAAAACGTAACACCGTACATTTGCCACCCTGCCTATTTGCCGAAAATCGTCCTCCACCCCGCATAGCAACTGCCGACCAGCATCGGCGCGAGCACGAACCAGCCGAGCATCAGCGGAATCGTCGCCGCGATCGCGAGGCCGATGTAGATCAACCCGTACAGCAGGAACGCGCCGAAGTTTCGCCACGACGCGGCGAAACTCTTCGAAAGCGCGGAAATCGGCGGCTCTCCGTTCAGCACGACGAGCGCCGGCGCGAACCAGTAGGCCATCGCGGCGAGAAGCAGCAGCGTCAACGCGACGAGCGCGATGATGGCGATCCACATGCCGGCCGTTGTCAGCGCGAAGTAATAGTCGATCGGTGACGATGCGAAGTTGACGAGCGCCGCGACCCCGGCGATGCCGAGCGCGAGGAACGCCGTGCCGACGATCAGCACGGCCACCCCGATCAGCATGGCAAGCCACAGAAGTCCGAGCGTGAGGAGCGGCGCCAGGTGCTCGCCATGAAAGCCTTCGAACAGATGCGCGACCGAAAGCGGCTTCCCGCGCGCGAGCGCATGACAGCCGAGCATCACGCCGCCGGCGAACACCGGCGTGAGCACCGCGTGGGCGGGGCTGCCGATGATCGGAATCTTCATGAGCAGAAACGACAGCACGACGAACACGACGAAAATGCCGATCCATGCGAGCGGCGCGGCGCAAAAGATGCGCCAGCTTTCGCCCCACCACGCAGCGCCGTCGCTTGCTGGCAGAAGCCGCGGCGGGGGCGCGGTTCCCTCGAAGTCGCCAGTGGGCGACAGCGATGGGGATAACGGTTGGTTATCCATGTCCTCTTCCTCGAGAATTATCGCGAGACGACCGCGAGCTATCCACGCGCGTTCCTCACGAATGCAAGACGGCCTTGTGGCGCCGGGACGAGATTGTCGCGTACCTTTCGCCAAAAAACGAGCAGGCCTTGGGAAGCCGTGCTTCCGCTCCCATCTTAAACGCCTCTCCGTACGGCAAGCGACAGCGATGGATGCAATTGCAAACGAGCTCGCGCATTTCGGCGTCCCTTTCGTCGGCCTGAACGTCCTGCTCCAGCAACTGGGGCTGCCGATTCCCGCGGTGCCGACGATGATGCTCGCCGGCGCGCTTTCGATGTCGGGGCGCATCAGCGGCATCGCTGCATTCGGTCTCGCCGTGCTGGCATCGCTCGTCGCGGACCTTTTGTGGTTCTGGGCCGGGCGACGCTATGGCTACCCTGTGTTGCGCTTCCTGTGCCGTATCTCCCTTTCGCCCGACACCTGCGTGCGGCAAACCGAAGGCATTTTCGAGCGCTGGGGTTTCTACTCGGTCGTTGTCTCGAAGTTCGTTCCCGGCTTCTCGACCGTTGCCCCGCCGATCGCCGGCGCGCTTTCGATGCGGGTGGGCGCGTTCATCGTCGCCTCGGCAGCGAGCGCGGCGCTATGGGCCGGCGCTGCGATCGGCGCGGGTGCACTGTTCGCCTCGCAGATCGATTTCGCGATTGCATGGATGGTGGCGCACGCAACCGTCGCCGCGTTCGTCGTTGGCGCCGCAGTCGTACTGTACGCAACGATCCGCGCGTTCCAGCGTTACCGGATGACGCGCTTGCTCGCCTCGGCGATGATGTCGATCGACGAATTGCGCGAGCGCAACGCACGCGAGCCGCGGCCTTTCATCATCGACGTCGGATCGTCGCTCGCGCACGACGCTCGCCCGCGCATTCCCGGCGCAGTCCCCCTCGACCTCGACGCGATCGCGTGCCTCGACGATTTCCCGAACGATCGCGACATCGTTCTGTATTGCGCCTGCCCCAACGAGGCTTCAGCGCGTCGCGGCGCGCAAATCCTGCTCGCCAAAGGCTATCGGCGCGTTCGCCCGCTCGCGGGCGGGATCGATGCGTGGATCGCCGCGGGACACTCGGTCGAGCGCGGCGCGCCGATCGCGTTTCCAGGCTCGGCGACGGCGCGTCCGGCGAAGCTCGCGGCCCCACCGCTCGATCGCAGCGTCGAGCGCTGCTGACGCGGTTTTTCGCCCGCCATCTTTCATCGCGCTGCAACGATTCCTTGCAATTTGAGCGCGTGCGTCGCACGCCGCGCATCGGCGTGCGCCGAACCTATTCGCGCGCGTCGCCGTCTGACGTGATCGGCAGGAGGCGAGAGTCGGCGGTCGCTTGCGGGCAACAAGCGCTTGCAAAGCCGGGAAAGCGAGCGCTCGCTTTCGGAAGTCGCGGGCGCGAGCGGCGGCAGCGGAACGCCCACGCTCATGACGCTGGCATCACGTTCCCCGAGGGCTTCGACGTCGTTTGCTGGTTCATACTTCGTGTCCGCTCGCGCTCGAGTCGCGTGATGGCGCTCGCGCCCACGCGACGACGCCGCGACGATCGATTCGCGCGCCGCCCACACTGAAACTCGAATGGAAGATCCCCCGTCGTCGAAACGACCCGAGTCGAAAAGCGCACTCGCGCTTTCTGTTTCCCGGCGCGGCCGCCGCTTCGGCACCGTGATTGCGCTGATCGTGCTTGCCGCGATCATCGCGCTCGCCTGGTACCTGACGCATCGTCCCTCGCCGATTTCTGCGAATGGAGGTCCTCCAGGGACTTCCGCGTCCCGCGGTGGGCGTGGCGGCGCAGCGCGGGGTGCGCCCCCTAGCACCGTCGGCGTCGCCACCGCGCGCCACGCGAACATTCCCGTCTACATCGACGCGCTCGGCACGGTAACGCCGATCGCCGTCGCGACGGTTGCGCCGCAGGTGTCCGGGGTGATCACCAGCTTGCCCTACACCGAAGGGCAGATGGTGCAGAAGGGACAGGTGCTCGCGACGATCGATCCGCGACCGTTCCAGATGACGCTCGATCAGGCGACCGCGGCGCGCGTTCGCGACGAGGCGCAGCTCAACGCCGCACGCGTGCAACTCGAGCGCTATCAGGTCCTGCTCAAGCAGGATTCCATCGCGCGCCAGACGGTGGACACGCAGGACGCGCTCGTGAAGCAGCTCATCGGCACGGTGGGCGTCGATCGCGCGAACGAGAACAGCGCGCGCCTGAACCTGCAATGGTCCCGCGTCGTCGCGCCGATCGGCGGTCGCGTCGGCTTGCGCCCGATCGACGTCGGCAACTACATCGCCGCCGGCAACACGGCAGGCGTCGCGACGATCACGCAGATCTCGCCCATCGATGTCCAGTTCTCGATTCCGCAGGAGCGCGTGCCCGACATCAAGACGCAGGTTGCGGCGCAGGCGAAGCTACCTGTATCGGCATGGGACGCGAGCCGCACGCGCAAGCTCGACGACGGCGAGTTCCTGACGCTCGACAACCAGATCGACGTGCAGACGGGCACCGTCAAGGCGAAGGCACGCTTCGGGAATGCGAGCGGCGTGCTGTTTCCCAATCAGTTCGTCAACGCGAGCCTTTTGTTGCGCACGATCGACGCTGCCGTCGTCGTGCCCGTCATCGCGCTTCGCCACGGGCCGAGCGGCGATTTCGTCTACGTCGTCAACGACGATCATACGGTGAGCCTTCGCGACGTGACGGCGGGCATCGCCAGCGTCGACGATGTCGAGATCACGAAGGGCCTGAACGTCGGCGAAAAGGTCGTCACCGAAGGCGGCGACCGCTTGAAGGACGGCGCGCGGATCCAGACGAGCGAGGACGTTGCCAAGGAGGCCGCGAATGGAAGCAACGGTCGCCATGCAAGGGCGTCCGGCGCGAAGCCGGGGAATGACGGTGCCCAGGCGAGCGGTGCCGCGCAGGCGAGCGGTGCTGGCCAGAACGCGCCGGCGGGAATGGCGAACGCACCGGGTGCCGGCAATACGCCGCCCACCGGCACCGAAGCGGGTCGCAGCGGCGGCCGCCGGCGCGGCGCGCGCGCCGACGCGAATTCCAGCACGCAGCAGTAACGCGTCCTTGTCGTGGCCATGCTGAGCCCGTCCCGACCCTTCATCGAGCGGCCGGTCGCGACGTCGCTTTTGATGCTCGCGATCGTGCTCGCGGGCCTCGTCGGCTATCGCTTCCTGCCGCTGTCCGCGCTGCCGCAGGTCGACTACCCGACGATCCAGGTGCAGACGCTTTACCCCGGCGCGAGTCCCGAGGTGATGAGCAACACCGTCACCGCGCCCCTCGAAGGGCAGTTCGGGCAGATGTCGGGGCTCGATCGGATGAGCTCGACGAGCGCGCCGGGCGTGTCGGTGATCACGCTGCAGTTCTCGCTCGATCTTTCACTCGACGTCGCCGAGCAGGAAGTGCAGGCGGCAATCAACGCGAGCGGCTCGCTCCTTCCGGCCGATCTGCCGGCGCCGCCGGTCTATGCGAAGGTCAATCCCGCCGACGCCCCCGTGCTCACGCTCGCCGTGAGCTCGAAGACGATGCCGCTCACCGACGTGCAGAACCTCGTCAACACGCGGCTCGCGCAGAAGATCAGCCAGGTTTCGGGCGTCGGCCTCGTGTCGCTTTCGGGCGGACAGCGGCCGGCCGTGCGCATTCAGGCGAATACGCAGGCGCTCGCCTCCTACGGCATCGGCATCGACACGCTGCGCACGGCGATTTCGAACGCCAACTCGAACGCCGCGAAGGGCAACTTCGACGGGCCCAAGCGCGCGTACACGATCGCGTCGAACGATCAGCTTCTGACGGCCGACGACTACCGCAAGCTGATCGTCGCCTACAAGAACGGCGCGCCGGTTCGCCTCGACAACGTCGCCGACGTCTTGCAAAGCGCGGAGAACAACCAGCTTGGCGCATGGGCAGGCATGCAATGCAGCGGCGCGCAGCCGGAAGGCTCCGTCGCCGCTGCGCCGATGCCCCGCGAGGAGTGCCGCACGGGCGGCAGCGCGGCGCTGATCCCGGCCATCATCGTCAACGTGCAGCGGCAGCCGGGCGCGAACGTCATCAAGACCGTCGACGCGATCAAGGCGCAACTGCCGCAGTTGCAGGCGGGATTGCCGGCGTCGATCGAGGTCGACGTCCTCGCTGATCGCACCAACGGCATCCGGGCGTCGGTCAACGACGTCGAGAAGGAGCTGTTGCTCGCAGTCGCCCTCGTCGTGCTCGTGATCTTCGCGTTCCTCGGCAGCCTCCGCGCAACGGTGATCGCGAGCGTCGCGGTGCCGATCTCGCTGATCGGCACGTTCGGGCTCATGTACCTGCTGGGCTACAGCCTGAACAACCTCTCCTTGATGGCGTTGACGATCGCGACCGGCTTCGTCGTCGACGACGCGATCGTGATGATCGAGAACATCGCGCGCTACGTCGAGGAGGGCGAGCCGCCGCTACGCGCGGCGTTGAAGGGCGCGACGCAGATCGGCTTCACGATCATCTCGCTCACGATCTCGCTGATCGCCGTGCTGATTCCGCTTCTGTTCATGCGCGACGTCGTCGGTCGGCTCTTTCGCGAGTTCGCGGTGACGCTCGCGATGACGATCCTGATCTCGGCGGTCGTGTCGCTGACGCTCGTGCCGATGATGTCCGCACGCTGGTTCCGGCGCAAGGAAGACGAGGCGGCCGCCGGCAGCGTCGTTTCGCGCGCTCAGCGCTTCTTCCAGCAGGTGCTCCATCGCTACGACCGCTCGCTCGACTTCGTGCTCGACCATCAGGGCGCGACGCTGCTCGTTGCGCTCGCGACCCTCGCGCTCACCGTGCTTCTCTACATCACGATTCCCAAGGGGTTGTTCCCCACGCAGGACACGGGCCAGCTCCAGGCGCGCGTGCAAGCGTCGCAGGACGTCTCGTACGACCGCATGGTCGACCTTCAGGCGCAGGCGGCGCGCGCGATCCTCGCCGATCCGGCCGTCGAGAACCTGAGCTCGATCGTCGGCGTCGACGCGGCGAACAACACGATGCTGTCGACCGGCAGCATGCTCGTGAATCTCGTGCCGTCGCATGGCGATCAGCAGGCGGTGATGAATCGCCTGCGCGATCGCGTGCGCGCGGTGCCCGGTGTGACGCTCTACGTGCAGCCCACGCAGGATTTGACGATCGACGCGGAGACGGGTCCGACCGAATACCGCGCGTCGCTCGAAGGGGTGGATGCGAGCAAGATCACGCAATGGATGCACACGCTGATCGCGAAGCTCGCGACGGTGCCGGAAGTGCGAAACGTCCAGAGCGACGCAGGCGCGCAAGGTGTGACGAGCTACGTCGACGTCGACCGTGACACCGCATCGCGCCTCGGCATTTCGGCGTCCGCCGTCGACGACGCCCTCTACAGCGCGTTCGGCCAGCGGATCGTGTCGACGATCTTCACCGATACGAACCAGTATCGCGTGATCCTCGAGGCGTTGCCGGGGCTCGCGACGAGCACCCAGGATGTCGGCAAGCTGCAGCTCATCTCGACGAGCGGGAAGCCCACGCCGCTGTCGGCGTTCGCGACGATCAGCGAAAAGCTCGCGCCGCTGCAGATCACGCACGTAGGGCAGTACCCGGCGAGCACGCTCAATTTCGACACGGCGCCTGGCGTGGCGCTGGGCAAGGCCGTCGACGCGATCCGCAAGGCCGCGCACGACATCGGCCTGCCTTCGACGATCACGATGAACTTCCTGGGCGCGTCGGGCGCGTACGAACGGTCGCTGTCGAACGAGCTGTGGCTGATCCTCGCCGCGGTCGTCTGCGTCTACATCGTGCTCGGCGTGCTTTACGAAAGCTACGTCCATCCGCTGACGATCCTGTCGACGCTGCCGTCGGCGGGGGTCGGCGCGTTGCTCGCGCTGATCATCACCGGCAACGATCTCGGCGTGATCAGCATCATCGGCATCATCCTTCTGATCGGGATCGTCAAGAAGAACGCGATCATGATGATCGACTTCGCGATCGACGCCGAGCGCGACGAAGGCCTGCCGGCGCGCGATGCGATTCGTCAGGCGGCGCTCCTTCGGCTGCGGCCGATCCTGATGACGACGCTCGCGGCGCTTTTCGCGGCCATTCCGCTGATGCTGTCGTGGGGCGTCGGCGCCGAGCTTCGCCGCCCGCTCGGTCTTGCGATCTTCGGCGGGCTGATCGTGAGCCAGCTTCTGACGCTTTTCACGACGCCGGTAATCTATCTCGCGTTCGATCGCCTGGGCGGCGGGCGGACCCGGCGGAAGATCGGCGAGCAGGAAGCTGCCGGCGCCCGCGAGGTTGGTGGAGCCGGTGACGCGTAACTCGCGATGAACCTCTCGCGTCCGTTCGTCCGGCGTCCGATCGGCACGGTGCTACTCACCGCGGGCGTCGCCCTCGCGGGCATCGGCGGCTTCTTCCTGCTGCCCGTCGCATCGTTGCCGCAGATCGACCTGCCGGTCATCTCGGTCAATGCCAACATTCCCGGGGCGAGCCCCGAGACCATGGCGCAAAGCGTCGCGACCCCGCTCGAGCGGCACCTCGGCACGATCCCGAGCGTCAACGAGATCACGTCGACGAGCTCGGTCGGCGCGACGCGGATCACGCTGCAGTTCGACCTCGATCGCGACATCGACGGCGCCGCGCGTGATGTGCAGGCGGCGATCAACGCGTCGCGCGTCGATCTTCCGTCGACGCTTCGCCAGAACCCGACGTACCGCAAGGTGAACCCGTCGGCGGCCCCGGTGATGATCCTCGCGCTCACGTCGAAGACGAAAACGCCCGGCCAGATCTACGACGAGGTGTCGAACATCCTCAATCAGCAGCTCCTGCAGGTCGACGGCGTCGGCGACGTGCAGATCGGCGGCGGCTCGCTTCCCGCGGTCCGCATCGAGTTGCAGCCGTTCGCGCTCAACCACTACGGCATCAGCACCGAGGACGTTCGGGCGGCAATCCAGGCGAGCAACGCGAATCGGCCGAAGGGCTTCGTGCAGGGAAGCGGGCGCAGGCTCGGGATCTACACGCAGACGCCGGGGCTTCACGCGAGCGACTACGCGCCGATGGTGATCGCATGGCGCAACGGCGCGGCCGTGAAGCTTTCGGACGTCGCCGACGTCGTCGACGGCGTCGAGGATTCGCACACGCTCGGTCTCTACAACGGCGATCGCGCGGTCATCGTGCTGATCCGCATGCAGCCGGCCGCCAACGTGATCAAGACCGTCGATTCGGTGCGCGCGCTCCTGCCTGCGCTGCAGGCCGAATTGCCGGCGGACGTCGAGCTTCACGTCGCCTCCGATCGCACGCATTCGATCCGCGCGTCGCTGCATGAGGTCGAAGTGACGCTGATCGTCGCGGTGATCCTCGTCGTGCTCGTCGTGAGCGCGTTCCTGCGCAGCGCACGCGCGACGCTCGTGCCGGCAGTGGCCACGATCACGGCGCTGCTGGGCACGTTCGGCGTCATGTACCTGCTCGGCTACAGCCTCGACAACCTCTCCCTCATGGCGCTGACGGTCGCGACGGGCTTCGTCGTCGACGACGCCATCGTCGTGCTCGAGAACACGAGTCGCCACATCGAGGCCGGCATGACGCGGATGCAGGCGGCGCTGCTCGGTGCGCGCGAGGTGGGCTTCACCGTCGTATCGATCAGCCTGTCGCTCGTCGCGGTCTTCATCCCGCTGCTGTTCATGCCGGGGCTGCCGGGACGGCTCTTTCGCGAGTTCGCGGTCACGCTCTCGGTCGCCGTGATGATCTCGCTGGTCATTTCGCTGACTACGACGCCAATGATGTGCGCGTGGCTGCTGCGGCCCGGCGGTCCGTCGGAAGCCCGCGCGCGCCAAGGCTGGCTCGCGCGAACGCTCGAAGGCGGCTATCGATGGATGCTCGCGCGCTACGAGCGAAGCCTCGACTGGGCGCTTTCGAGCAAGGGCACCGTGATGCTGATCCTGCTCGCAGTGATCGTGCTGAACGGTTACCTATACGTGATGGTGCCGAAAGCGCTGTTTCCGCAGCAGGACACGGGGCAGTTGCTGGGCGGGCTTTCGGCCGACCAGAGCATCTCGACTAATGCGATGGGCGAGAAGCTGCGCCAGGTCGTCGACATCGTGCGCCATGATCCGGCCGTGCAATCGGTCGTCGGTTTCATCGGCGGCTCGCGCGCGGGCGGCGGATTCATGTTCGTCGAGTTGAAGCCGGTCTCCGAGCGCAGCGAGCACGGGCTCGCGGTGATCGCGCGGCTTCGCCCGCAGCTCGAGCGCGTCACCGGCCTTAGCGCGTTCCTGCAGCCGGTGCAGGACGTCCGCGCAGGCGGGCGATCGAGCAACGCGACGTACCAGTACACGTTGAAGGGCGACGACAGCCAGACGCTCGGCGATATGACGCGCAAGCTCGTCGATGCGCTGAAGACGCACGACAAGCTGACCGACGTCAACAGCGACATCCAGGAAAACGGCGTGCAGACGAACGTCGTCGTCGACCGCGACGCGGCGGCGCGCCTCGGCGTGAGCGCGAAGGCCGTCGACGCGGCGCTCTACGACGCGTTCGGCCAGCGGCAGGCGGCGACGATCTATACGGCGCTCAACCAGTACCACGTGGTGCTCGAATGGGCGCCCACGTATACCCAAAGCCCGAACGCGCTCGCCGACATCTATGTGCCCGGGACGACGCTCGTCAACCAGGGCGGGCAGATCGTGCAGGTCGAAAGTGCCGGCACGCCAACAGGTTCGTCGAGCAGCGCGTCGTCCGCCGGTGCGTCGGGCACGCGATCGAGCTCCGCGACATCGACGTCCGCGACATCGTCGCTGAGCGCGACGACCACCACGCCCGCGATCCCGGTTTCCCCGAATCCGGCGCTGCGCAACGCTTCGACTGGCAACGTGCTTTCGAATACCCCGGCGAGCCTCGTGCCGCTCTCGGCGATCGCACGCTTCGTCGAAGGGCCTACCGCGACGTCGGTGAATCACCAGGACACCGAGCTCGCCGACACGATCTCGTTCAACCTCGCCGAAGGCGCGACGCTCGACGACGCGCGCGCGGCGATCGCGCAAGCCGAGGCCGACATCGCGATGCCGACCAGCGTGCGCGGCGCGTTCGCGGGCACGGCGCTCCTCGCGCAGCAGACATCAGCGCAGCAGGGGCTTCTGATCGTCGCGGCGCTGATTGTCATCTATATCGTCCTGGGCGTCCTGTACGAGAGCCTCGTGCATCCGATCACCGTGCTCTCGACGCTGCCGTCCGCGGGCGTGGGTGCCGTGCTCGCGCTGCTGCTCTTCCGGATGGATTTCACGCTCATCGCGTTGATCGGCGTGTTCCTGCTGATCGGCATCGTCAAGAAGAACGCGATCCTCATCATCGATTTTGCGCTCGAGGCGGAGCGCGCGCGCGGATTGAGCTCGCTCGAAGCGATACGCGAGGCAAGCCTTCTGCGCTTCCGTCCGATCCTGATGACGACGCTCGCCGCGGGCCTCGGCGCGCTGCCGCTCGCGATCGGGTTCGGCGAGGGCGCCGAGCTTCGCCAGCCGCTCGGCGTCGCGATCATCGGCGGCTTGATCGCGAGCCAACTGCTCACTCTGTTGACGACGCCGGTCGTGTACATGCTCCTGGACAACTTCAGAAGGCGAGGCGCCGACGAGCGACGCCTGAGCCGCGCGGGCACCGACGAATGGCAGACGGCCGCGGGACCGGCATGAAATCCGGTTTCATTGTTGCCGTCGCTGCGATCGCGGCGCTCGCCGGCTGTTCGCTTGCGCCGCCATACGAGCGCCCAAGCACGCCCGCGCCCGCGTCGTACAAGGAATCGCCGTCTGCGCACGCGACCTGGTTTCCCGCGGCGCCCGCCGACGAGCTCGACCGCGGTCCCTGGTGGAACCTCTTCGGCGACTCCGTGTTGTCGGACCTGCTCGGGCAGGTCGAGGTGTCGAATCAGAACGTCGCAGCCGCCGTCGCCCAGTACGCGGAGGCGCAGGCGCTCGTTGGCGAAGCGCGCGCGGCGCTCTTTCCGACGCTCGCCTTGAACGCGAGCGCGACGCGCGCGGGCGGCGGGGGCGGAGGCGGTCGCACGTCGCAGGCGCGCGCCGCCGGCAACAGCTTCGACTGGACGCTTGGGGCAAGTTGGGAGCCCGACGTCTGGGGACAGCTGAGGCTCGCGGTGACCAGTGCGCAGGCGAATGCGCAGGCGAGTAACGCCAATCTCGCCGGCGCCAAACTCTCCGCGCAAGCCGCCGTTGCGACCGACTATTTCGCGCTGCGCGAGGCCGACAACGAGATCAAGCTGTTGACCGCGGCGGTCGATGCCTATGCGCGGTCACTCAAGATCACGCAGAACCAGTACGACGTCGGGATCGCGCAACGCACCGATGTGCTTCAGGCGCAGACGCAACTCGAGACGACGCAGGCGAACCTCGTTTCGACGGTCGGCGAGCGTGCGCGACTCGAGCACGCGATCGCGATTCTCGTCGGCAAGGCGCCGGGCGATTTCACCATCGCGCCGGCACCGTGGAACATGACGATTCCCGCAATCCCGCTGACCGTGCCGTCCGACCTATTGCAACGGCGCCCCGACATCGCAGCGGCCGAGCGCGCCGTCGCCTCGGCAAACGCGCAGATCGGCATCGCGCGCGCCGGTTATTTCCCGAGCTTCGGGCTGACGGCTTCCGACGGCTCGGTCGCGACAACACTGCCCGCGCTGTTTCGCGCATCGAGCAATGTCTGGTCGCTGGGTTTGTCGGTCGCGCAGACGATCTTCGACGCCGGCGCAACGGCCGCCAAGGTCGAGGCCGCGCGCGCATCGCGCGACGTCGCGATCGCGAACTACCGCGGGACGGTGCTGACCGCGTTCCAGTCGGTCGAGGATCAGCTATCGAGCCTGCGCGCGCTCGCCGAGCAGGAAGGCGCACGCCGCGCGGCGTCCGCCGACGCCGATCGGACCGAGCAGTTGACGCTCAATCAGTACCTTCAGGGCCAGGTGCCATACACGACGGTCGTCACTGCCCAGGTGACCGCACTGACGGCGCGCCAGACGCTTTCGCAACTCGAGTCGGGCCGGCAGGCGGCGGCCATTGCGCTGATCCAGGCGCTGGGCGGCGGCTGGCAGGCGGAATCCATCGCCGCTGCGGCTCACCCGTAACGATGCGCGACCAAAAGGGGCCAGGGATTTATCGGGAACGCGACCGAGAATCGAGCCTGGCCCCTTTTTCCTCTTGAATTCCCTCCGGAGAACCCGTACTATTAGCACTCGCATGGGTTGAGTGCTAATCGGCGCGTCCCCATGGATGTGAGGTAGCACATGCGATCGGCCCGGCGTTTCGATTTCCCAAATTCGGTATCAAGGCATCCATTTCAGGAGTGAGCACTAACATGAAGCTTCGTCCACTGCACGACCGGATCATCGTCAAGCGGCTCGAAGAGGAGCGCAAGTCCGCCGGCGGCATCGTCATCCCCGACACCGCCGCTGAAAAGCCGTCGATCGGCGAAGTCCTCTACGCAGGCCCCGGCAAGACCGATGATCACGGCAAGCTCATCGCGATGGGCGTCAAGCCCGGAGACAAGGTCCTGTTCGGCAAGTACTCCGGCCAGGAATTCAAGATGGACGGTCAGGACCTGCTCCACATGCGCGAAGACGACGTCATCGGCATTGTCGACTGATCCACCCCACACGTAACACGCATCAGGAGAATTCAACATGGCAGCCAAAGACGTTCGCTTCGGCGAAAACGTCCGCAACAAGATGGTGAAAGGCGTGAACACCCTCGCCGACGCCGTCAAGATCACGCTCGGTCCGAAGGGCCGCAACGTCGTCCTCGAGCGCAGCTTCGGCGCGCCGACGATCACCAAGGACGGCGTGTCGGTCGCGAAAGAGATCGAGCTCAAGGACAAGTTCGAGAACATGGGCGCGCAGATGGTGAAGGAAGTCGCGTCCAAGACGTCGGACGTCGCCGGTGACGGCACCACGACGGCCACGGTCCTCGCGCAGGCGATCATCTCGGAAGGCATGAAGTACGTTGCCGCCGGCATGAACCCGATGGATTTGAAGCGCGGCATCGACAAGGCCGTGACCGCGGTCGTCGAGGAGTTGAAGAAAGTCAGCAAGCCGTGCTCGACCAGCAAGGAAATCGCCCAGGTCGGCGCGATCTCGGCGAACGCCGACGAGTCGATCGGCAAGACGATCTCCGAGGCGATGGACAAGGTCGGCAAGGAAGGTGTGATCACCGTCGAGGACGGCAAGGGCCTCGAGAACGAGCTGGATCTGGTCGAAGGCATGCAGTTCGACCGCGGCTACATCTCGCCGTACTTCATCAACAATCCCGACAAGCAGGTCTCGGTACTCGAGGATCCTTACATCCTGCTGCACGACAAGAAGATCTCCAACATCCGCGATCTTCTGCCGGTGCTCGAGCAGGTCGCGAAAGCGGGCCGTCCGCTGGTGATCGTCGCCGAGGACGTCGACGGCGAGGCGCTTGCGACGCTCGTCGTCAACAACATCCGCGGCATCCTGAAGACCGTTGCGGTCAAGGCGCCCGGTTTCGGCGATCGCCGCAAGGCGATGCTCGAGGACATCGCGATCCTGACCGGCGGCACGGTCATCGCGGAAGAATTGGGCCTCAAGCTCGAGAACGCGTCGCTCAAGGATCTCGGCCGCGCGAAGCGCGTCGAAGCGGCGAAGGAAGACACGACGATCATCGACGGCGCCGGTGAAAAGGCGGCGATCGAGGCGCGGGTCAAGAACATCCGCAAGCAGATCGAGGAAGCGACGTCCGACTACGACAAGGAGAAGCTGCAGGAGCGCGTGGCCAAGCTGGCCGGCGGCGTCGCGGTGATCAAGGTCGGCGCGGCAACCGAAGTCGAGATGAAGGAGAAGAAGGCGCGTGTGGAAGATGCGTTGCACGCCACCCGTGCCGCGGTCGAGGAAGGCATCGTCCCCGGCGGGGGTGTCGCGTATCTGCGTGCCCGCGCGAATCTCAAGAACCTGAAGGGCGACAACGCCGACCAGGAAGCGGGCATCAAGATCGTGCTTCGCGCGCTCGAGGAGCCGCTGCGTCAGATCGTCGGGAATGCCGGCGAGGAGCCTTCTGTCGTGCTGAACAAGGTTGTCGAAGGCAAGGGCAACTTCGGCATGAACGCGCAGACCGGCGAGTACGGCGATCTGGTCGAGATGGGCGTGCTCGATCCGACCAAGGTCGCGCGCACCGCATTGCAGAACGCGTCGTCGGTGGCGAGCCTCATGCTGACGACCGATGCGATGGTCGCCGAGTTGCCCAAGGACGATAAGCCCGCGATGCCGGGCGGCGGCATGGGCGGCATGGGCGACATGGACATGTAACGTCCGACATCTGACTCCGCGCAGCAAGCGAAGGCCCGCAGCGATGCGGGCCTTCGCGCATCTCGCTGCGTTGCACTTTTTGCAACGCGACGCGTGCATTGTCGTTGCATCGCGCGGGTTTCCCGGCGTGAATTGGAAGAAATGCATTAGACTGTTCGCAAGCCGCGCCAGATCGGCAAGAACTGCAAGGCTTATGCATCGGTCATCCGCGCTGCCGGTTTCCGCTCGCCATACGTCGCCGTCCGGAGGCCGATGACCTCGGGACTCGTCTTCGGCTTCGCCGTCGCCACGCTGGCCGCAGTTATCGTCGCGGGTCTCTGGCGCCGAAGTCGCGAAGCGCCCGCGGGTCCGCGATCGTCGCTCGATGGACCGACAGCCCTTCCGCAATGGACCGAAGGCGAAACGACCCGCCTGCTGTCGTCCGCCGAAGTCCCGGGGCTTTATCTTCTGCGGCCGCGGTTCCTCTCGAAGGCCGAAAGCATCGTCTTCCTTCTGCTCAAGGCCGCGTTCCCCCGCCACGAAGTGTTCGCGCGCGTGCGACTCTCGGATGTGCTCCAGGTGAAGATCGGGCCGCAGGGCATGGAGCGGCTACGCGCATTTCGCAAGATCGCGAATCAGCACGTCGGCTTCGTCATCTGCGACCGCGACATGACGATCGTCGCGATCGTCGACGCGAAGGAGCCCGATCAGGTGATCGATCCGCGCGACCAGAAGCTCGAGACGATCAAGCAGCGCTGCCTGCAGGCCGCGCAGGTCAAGTACGTCTGCATCTATCCGCCGCAACTGCCGCGCTATCGCGAACTGCGCGAGCAGATACTGGGTCCGGCCGGCGATTTCTGACCCTGCATTGGTGCGTTCCAGTCTAGTGCGCCGCGACGAAGGTCAGGTAGAGCCACAGCACGATCAACGCGCCGATGATCGAGAGGATGAAGCCGGCGGGGTGGAACTTTCCGTCCGGCGAGCGCCAGAGCAAACCCCCGATCACGCCACCCACCAGCGAGCCGATGATGCCGACCGCCGCGGTGGCCCAGAATCCCATCGTTACCGCACCGGGATAAAACCAGCGCGCGAGAACGCCTATGATGAAACCGACGATGATCATCCAGATGATGTGAAGCAGGCCCACGCGAACCCTCCTCGATGACTGGCGAACCGCTCGCCGGGGGTGCAGCGTAGCATAACTGCGGCGGGCGCCACGTAAGCTTCCGGTGTGGCGCGCGACCAACGGCTGACCGCCACAAGCGCGCGAAAAACCCCGTAAAGCGCCGATATCGGGAACCCACATGCGCGACCTTTCGTTGCTTGTATCCGCTACTGCTTTCGCGATCGTCGCGCCGGTAAGCGCCGCCGACGCGTGCCGCGCCGCAAGCGGGCCGCTCGTCACGCCGCTCGTCGAGCTCTACACGTCCGAGGGCTGCGACAGCTGCCCTCCGGCGGAAGCGTGGCTTTCGGCGCGCTTCGACAAACCGCGCGCTGCATCGACGATCGCGCTCGAATTTCACGTCGACTACTGGGACGGTCCAACCTGGCGCGATCGCTTCGCCGCCCCGCAATACACCGCGCGACAGTACGAGTCGATGCGCGCGAACGGCGCCTCGTTCGTCTACACACCGCAGGTGCTTTTGCAAGGCCACGATTTCGGGCAATGGCACGGAGGCGACGCGCTCGCCCTCGACAAGGCCGCGCGCACGAAGGCCGGCGCAACCATCGCGATCGACGCCACGCCGGGCGAGCGCGGCCTGGCCGTTCATGCTCGGGCGCGGATCGACGAGCGTTCCGCGGCGGAGGATGCGCATCTTTTCGTTGCGTACGCCGACAGCGGACTGGTCTCGAACGTGACCGGCGGCGAGAACCGTGGCCGCAAGCTTGTTCACGATCACGTCGTTCGCGTGTTCCGCGACGCGGGCCCGGCGCGCAGTGATGGCAACATCGATGCGACGTTCACGCTGGCGCGCCCGGCCGAGCGCGGAATGCAGCCGGCGCTCGTCGCGTTCGTCGAGCGCGAATCGAACGGCGACGTGCTGCAGGCGCTCGCACTTCCGCTCGACGACTGCGCGACAGCAAGGTAAGGCCCGCCTGCTACCTGGCGCCGGTAACGCTCGTCCGGTGCGCACGCACCTGCGCCGGCGTCATCGACGCGGCGCGTTGCTTCGCAACGGAATCCTCGGTGATGCTCGGTGACGCGTTGACCGCGTTGCCGAACGCGTGCTCGACGTGATTGACGATGGCCGCGATCTCGGCATCGGAGAGATGTCGAAACGACGGCATCGCCGAGTCGTAATGCGCGCCTGCGACATCGATCGGCCCGTCGATTCCGTGCAGCACCGCCATCACCGGAAACGCGCCGCCCTCCAATGCAAGGTCGGGGTTTTTCGCGAGCGGCGGGTGGACGCCCGGCTGCCCCTGACCCTCGGAACCGTGGCACGTCGCGCAATTCTGCGCATAAAGCGCGTGGCCGTCGGCTTTCGACGCGACATTTCCCTTGGTTGGCGTCGAGGGCGGCGGATTGGGGCCGAGGTACGTGACGAGATAGCGGACCAGCGCCTCGTCTTCATCCTTCGTGGCGGTCAGACCGTAGTCATGCATGCTCGCCACCACCGCGCGCCACTGCGCGGGCACGAGGCCTTTTGCGTCGACGACGATCGACGCCGTGCCAGTCCCACCCGCCAGGATTCCATGTCGCGAGGCCGTCGATCGGCTGGCTGCGCTCCCATGCATGGATCGCGCGGACCCACACTTCGTGCTGGCCCGGATCGAGCTGCACCCGCTTGCGCCAGCGGTACCAGGCGTACGGTCCGTCGTTCCACGCGACGCCGCCGCAATCGACGCCGCCGCTTCGCACCGGCGAGGGTGTTCTCGGGCGCAAGGCCCTGCGCGCCCGTCGTGTGCTCCTGGATCGACTTTCCCGCGGGAAGCGCATAGCGGAACACCTCGAGGTGTGCCGTCCCGATCAAAAGCTCGGAATCCTGCTCGGTGATCGCGCGCCCGAACGGACGCACGTCGACGATCTCGTTTTGCGTTGCATGCGGAATGGCCACCGTCGCCTCCGTCAGCCCGTCGACTTTTTCGCCTTGACCTCGACCATCGTGTCGATCGCGAGCGTGGCGTGCGCGTAGGCGGCGCCGGCGCGCATCTCGGCGGCGACCCAGATCGCTTCCATCACTTCCTGCTCGGTGGCGCCGTGCTTCAATGCAAGCTCGGTGTGGCCGCGGATGCAGTACGGGCACTGCGTGACGTGCGCGACGGCGACGGCGATCAATTGCTTCGTCTTCTGCGGCAGCGCACCGTCGGCGAAAACTTTTTGTCCGAATTCGCGGAATGCCGCGAGCGTATCGGGTGCGAGCTCGCGCCGCTTCTGCGCAAGCTCGCGGGTTGTTTCCGGATACATCGTGTGTTCCATCCGGCTCTCCGTGTGGGTCAACCGGCGGACGCCGGCGGTTGGTAGGTTCCGGGCACCGTCGCGAACGCAATCGAGAGGCGGTTCCAGCCGTTGATCGCAACGATTGCGAGCGTCAGATCGACGAGCGCCTTCTCGTCAAAGTATCGCCGTACGTCTTCGTAGTCCTCGTCCTCGATCGGCCCGTCCGCGATGAGGGTGACCAACTCGGTCCAAGCGAGCGCGGCGCGTTCTCGCTCGGTGAAGAACGGCGACTCGCGCCACGCCGAAAGCGCGTAGAGGCGCTGCTCCGTTTCTCCGTGCGCGCGAGCGTCCTTCGTGTGCATGTCGATGCAGTACGCGCAGCCGTTGAGCTGCGATGCGCGCGTCTTGACGAGCTCGAGCAGCGATTGCTCGAGGCCGCACTGGCGAAGGTACGCTTCGAGGCCGCGCATTGCCATGTAGGCTTCGGGCGCGACCTTGGGGAAGTGGATGCGCGGAGGCATGGGCTAGTTTCGGTGATCACCGACCCTGACAATTTGAGCGTCCACCGCTCGCATTCGCTCGCTTAACATGCGCTTCGCTCATATTAGCGGCCGCCGAAATCGTACGGTAGGAGATCACGTTGTTCGGTGATCTCCTACTCGTACGATTTTCATCGTATTCGTCCCGCCGGACTTGCCCATCGGCTCGCCGATCGTCAGTACGATCAGATCGCCGCGCTGCACGTACGACTGTGCGAGGAGCAGATCCTCGGCGGCGCGCAAGACCTCGTCGCGATCGGTGCTTTGCTCGAGGAAGAGCGACGTCACGTTGCGAAGGAGCGCCATCCGCCGCTGCGTCTCGATCCTCGGCGTGATCGCGAAGATCGGGCAGCCGCAATTGTGGCGCGACATCCAGAGCGCCGTCGAGCCGGATTCCGTCAGCGAAGCGATCGCCTTGACGCGCAAATGATAGGCGGTGAAGAGCGTCGCCATCGCGACCGACTGGTCGATGCGCGTGAAGGTGCGATCCATGAAATCGCGATCGAGCTGCACCGGATCGGACTTCTCGGCCTCGATGCAGATCTGCGCCATGGTCTCGACGGTTTCCACCGGGAAGCGTCCGGCGGCGGTCTCCGCCGACAGCATCACCGCATCGGTGCCGTCGAGCACCGCGTTGGCGACGTCCGATACTTCCGCGCGCGTTGGCACCGGGTTGTGGATCATCGACTCCATCATCTGCGTCGCGGTGATCGTCAGCTTGTTGCGCTCGCGCGCTGCGCGAAGCATCCGCTTCTGCAATCCGGGCACCGCGGCGTTGCCGACCTCGACGGCGAGATCGCCGCGCGCGACCATGATCCCGTCCGACGAGTCGATGATCTCCTCGAGCGCGGGGATCGCCTCGGCGCGCTCGATCTTCGCGATCAGCATCGCCCGCCCGCCCGATGCGCGCATCAACTGGCGCGCCATGTACATGTCTTCCTTGCTCTTGGGGAAGGACACCGCGAGGTAATCGGCCTCGAACAGCGCGGCCGTCTTCATGTCCTCCATGTCCTTCTGCGTGAGCGCGGGCGCGGAAAGGCCGCCGCCCATCCGATTGATGCCCTTGTTGTTCGAAAGCGTGCCGCCGAGGACAACGCGCGTGATGATCCGCGGTCCGTCAACGGTCTCCACTTCGAGCTTGATGAGCCCGTCGTCGAGCAGAAGCACGGAGCCAGGACCGACGTCGTTGACAAGCTCGCGATAGTCGAGTCCGACGCGCTGCGCATTTCCTGGCTCGGACTCCGCATCGAGAATGAACCGCGTACCGGGAACGAGCTCGACCTTCCCTTCGGCGAACTTGCCGATGCGAATCTTCGGTCCCTGCAGGTCGGCCATGATCGCGACCTCGCGACCTTGCGCGCGCGCGACCTCGCGGACGAGCTTCGCGCGCTCGAGATGGTCGGCGCCGATTCCGTGCGAGAAATTGAGGCGTACTACGTCGACGCCGCCGGCGAGCATCTGGCGCAGAACCTCGGGCTTGCTGCAGGCCGGCCCGAGCGTGGCGACGATCTTGGTCGAACGCGGCATGGCTTCTGCGCTACGTGAAGATTCCGTGACGCCGGCGACGCGTAACGTCCGCGACGCTGACGAAGCGATCAGGTTCGCGCACGTTGACGCGCTTCGCGTCCACGTTCGTTCAACACTTCGACGGCGGGGAGCTTGCGCCCTTCGAGGAATTCGAGGAACGCACCGCCCGCCGTGGAGATGTAGCCGATGTCGTCGGTGACGCCGAACTTTGCGATCGCCGCGAGCGTGTCGCCGCCGCCGGCGATCGAGAATGCAGGCGACGTCGCGATCGCCCGGGCGAGTGCGCGCGTGCCGTTGGCGAACGCATCGAACTCGAAGACCCCGACCGGGCCATTCCAGACGATCGTGCCGGCGGTTTCGAGCATCGGTACCAGCATTGCAACGGTTCGCGGTCCGATGTCGAGAATCATGTCGTCGTCCTCGATTTCACCGATCGACTTGACGCACGGCGCCGCATCTGCGGCGAACGTTTTTGCACAAACGACATCGACGGGCAGCGGCACCTTGTCAGGAAATTCGTCGAGAATCGCGCGCGCTTCGCTCGCGAGGTCGGGCTCGGCAAGCGAGCGTCCGATGCGCGCGCCCGAGGCGAGCAGGAACGTGTTGGCGATTCCGCCGCCGACAATCAGCGCATCGACCTTGGCTGCGAGTGCGCGAAGCACGATGAGCTTGGTCGACACTTTCGCGCCGCCGACGATGGCGACCAGCGGTCGCGAAGGCCGCGAGAGCGCCTTGCCGAGCGCTTCGATCTCGGCGGCGAACAGCGGTCCCGCGCATGCGATGGGCGCATAGCGGGCCATTGCATCCGTCGTCGCCTCCGCGCGATGCGCGGCCGCGAACGCATCGTTGCAATAGACGTCGCAAAGGCGCGCCATCTGCCGCCCGAGCTCGATGCTGTTTTTCTTTTCGCCGGGATTGACGCGGCAATTCTCGAGCATCACGAGATCACCCGACGCGAGGTCACTATGCCACGTGCCGCCGTTCACCCAGTCGCGGACGAGCATCACTTCGCGACCGAGCAATTCACCGAGGCGGGATGCGATCGGTTCGAGTGTATCGGCTTGCGTAAGACGACCCTCGACGGGGCGGCCGAGATGCGAGGTCACCATGACGGCGCCGCCGCGGCCGAGCGCATCACGGATCGCGGGAAGCGAGGCGCGGATGCGCGTGTCGTCGGTGATGTGGCGCTTCTCGTCGAGCGGCACGTTCATGTCTGCGCGAATGAACACGCGTTGCTCGCGCACGTCGACGTCGCGAAGCCGCAGGAAATCCATTCGTCTACGTGGCGGCGGTCGTCGCCAGGGTGATGTCGCAAAGGGTCATTTTGCCGCCATCAATGCCATGGTGACGTCCAGCATCCTATTGCTGAATCCCCATTCATTGTCATACCAGCTGCAGGCTTTGACGAGGCGGCCGGAAACCTTCGTGAGCGTTGCGTCGAACGTCGACGATGCCGGGTCGTGATTGAAATCGACCGATACGAGCGGCTCGTCGTTGTAGCGCAGGATGCCGCCGGATAGCGGCCCGGACCGCGATGCCTCGAGCATCATCGCGTTGATCTCGTCGACGCTCGTGTCGCGCCCGGCAATGAACGTCAGATCGACGATCGACACGTTGATCGTCGGGACGCGGATCGCGTAGCCATCGAGCTTGCCATTCAGTTCCGGAAGGACGAGCCCGAGCGCGGAAGCCGCGCCGGTCTTCGTCGGAATCATGCTCATCGTTGCGGCCCGTGCACGTCGCAGGTCGGTGTGATAGACGTCGGACAGCACCTGGTCGTTCGTGTACGCATGCACCGTGGTCATCAGGCCATTCTGAATGCCGACGCCGTCGTTCAGCACCTTCGCAAGCGGCGCGAGGCAGTTCGTCGTGCACGACGCATTCGAGATGACGGTGTCGGAAGCCTCGAGCTTCCGATCGTTGACGCCGTAAACGATCGTCGCATCGACATCCTTGCCGCCGGGCGCCGAGATGATGACCTTGCGCGCCCCGGCCTTCAAATGTGCGGACGCCTTCTCCTTGCTCGTGAAAAGGCCCGTACATTCGAGCACGACGTCGACGCCGAGCGAACCCCACGGCAGTTGCGCCGGATCGCGCTGCGCGAACACGCGGATGCGATCGCCGTCGACGACGATCGAATCGCCCTCGACGCTGACCCGACCAGGGAAACGCCCATGCGCAGTGTCGTATTGCGTCAGGTGCGCATTGATCTCGGGACTGCCGAGATCGTTGATCGCGACGATCGCAAGATCGTGCTTCTTCCCGTCCTCGTAATGGGCGCGGAGGATGTTGCGCCCGATGCGGCCATAGCCGTTGATCGCAACCTTGATCGTCATTCCGATTCCTCTTCGTGGTTCATGTTAGGGCGTGTTAACAGGCCCTAATGCAACGTCGGCCCGTCCGGCCTCGCTCGATCCGCCGACGCTTCGCACGCGTGGATCAGCGCGTCGATGTCCGAAAACCCGTAACCCGCCTCGATCAGCGGCAATCCGTCCCACTCGAACGGCTGCTCGACGAGCAGCGTTGCGCCCAGTCCCTCGTAGAAGCCGCGCGCCGGCTTGTTGCCGGCGATCACCCAGGCGATCAGACCGTGCGCGCCGTGCGCGCGCTGTGCCTTCGCGACGGTGTCGACGAGGCGCGTGCCGATGCCCGCGCGCTGGTACTCGCGCAGCAGATAGACAGCGGTCAGTTCGGCATTGAGGTCGTATCTCGGTTCCTTCAGCATGTTGCCCGCCGCGAAGCCGACCACTTCGCCATTGCGCTCGGCGACAAACACGCTCGCGGTGTTCGGGCCGGCGGAAAGCACGCGCTCCCACATCCTCGCGCTCGGCTCGACGTCCATGCTCGCGAGATAGGCATCGGGAACGAGCCCGCGGTAGGTCGTGCGCCAGGAATCGATGCGGACCTGCGCGATCACCCTCGCGTCCGCGGCCGACGCCGCTCGTATCGCAACGCTCATCGGGACGAACCGTCCGCGCCGACGATCCTGCGCAGTTCGTCGGCAACGTGATCGACGGTGAAGCCGAAGAACGGAAACAGTGCGGCGTACGGGGCCGACTCGCCGAAGCGGTCGATGCCAATGACGCCTGCATGCGGATCGTCGATTGCGCCGACGTATTTTCGCCAGCCACCGGTTGCCCCCGCTTCGACCGCAAGCCGCGGGATTCCCAACGGCAGAACGGCGCGGCGATACGCCGCGTCCTGCCGGTCGAACGCTTCGGTGCACGGCATCGAGACGACGCGAACGCCGATGCCTTCCTGCGCGAGCCGCTCACGTGCACCGACGGCGAGCGCCACCTCGGAACCGGTCGCGATCACCACGGCGCGCCGTTCGTGCGGGCCGAAATCAGCCAGCACATACCCGCCGCGCTCGATTTTTTTCATTGCCTCGGCATCGCGTTTCTCGAACGGCACATTCTGGCGTGTGAAGAGCAATGCGCTCGGGCCGTGATGCGAAAGCGCATTCGACCAGGCGACGGCGGTTTCGACGGTGTCGCAGGGTCGCCAGAGATCGAGTTGCGGGATCAGCCGCAGGCTCGCGGCATGCTCGATCGGCTGATGCGTCGGGCCGTCCTCGCCGAGGCCGATCGAATCGTGCGTGAAGACGAAGATCGTCTTCGCCTTCATCAACGCTGCCATGCGCACGCCGTTTCGCATGTAATCGGAGAACGTGAGGAACGTGCCGACGTACGGGATGAATCCGCCGTGCAACGCAAGGCCGTTCGCGATCGCCGCCATCGCGAACTCGCGCACGCCGAAGTTCACGTAGTTGCCAGGCGTTTTCGCCGTTATCGCGACGCTGCCCGACCAGTTCGTGAAGACAGAGCCCGTGAGGTCGGCAGCGCCGCCGATCATCTCCGGCAACGCTTTCGCGAAGGCTTCGATGGCCTGCTGCGATGCCTTGCGCGTCGCGATCGTCTCCGCCTTGGCTGCCTGCGTCTCGACGAGTTTCGCGGCGATCGTCGCGAAGTCCTGCGGCAGCTCGCCTGAAATCCTGCGCTCGAACTCGGCCGCAAGCTCGGGGTACCGGGACGCATAGCGGACGAACGCCTCCTTCCATGCGCGCTCGATGCGTTCGCCGCGAGCCCGGGCGTTCCACGCGTCGTAGATCGCCTGCGGAATCTCGAACGGCGGGTACGACCAATGGAGCGCTTCGCGTGCCGCCGCGACTTCCTTTGCGCCGAGCGCGGAACCGTGCGTGTCCGCGGTGCCCGCCTTCGTCGGCGCGCCTTTGCCGATGATCGTCTTGCAGCAGATCAGCGTCGGGCGCGACGACTGCGCCTTGCCGCTTTCGATGGCGGTGCTCACCGCGTTCACGTCGTGCCCGTTCACGTTCGGTACGACATGCCAGCCGTACGCCTCGAAGCGACGTGGCGTGTCGTCCGTGAACCAGCCTGGGGTGCGACCGTCGATCGAGATGCCGTTGTCGTCGTAGAGGACGATCAGCTTGCCGAGGCCCAGCGTGCCTGCAAGCGAGCACGCCTCGTGCGAGATGCCTTCCATGAGGCAACCATCGCCACAGGTGACGTACGTGTAATGATCGACGATGACGTGGCCGTCGCGGTTGAACTCCGCGGCAAGCAGGCGCTCGGCGAGCGCCATACCGACGGCGTTCGCGAGCCCCTGCCCGAGCGGGCCGGTCGTCGTCTCGACGCCGGGTGTCAGGCCGACTTCGGGATGCCCGGGCGTCTTCGAATGGAGTTGGCGAAAGCGCTCGATCTCGCCGATCGGCAGGTCGTAGCCCGTCAGATGCAACAGTGCGTATTGCAGCATCGACCCGTGGCCGTTCGACAAGAGGAAGCGATCGCGATCGGGCCAATGCGGATCGGCCGGATTGTGACGCAGGTGCCGATCCCACAAGGCCACGGCGATCTCGGCCATCCCCATCGGCATGCCTGGATGCCCCGATTTCGCCTTTTCGACGGCATCCATCGCGAGCGCGCGAATGGCGTTCGCCATGCCGGCTTCGCGAGCCGGTGCTGCGCCATTGTTCAAGTCGCCTTGGGAGTCGAGCATCGCGAAACGACCGGAGCGGAATCGCCGCCCGAAGGCGGGGATTTGTGCAAAGAATTGAATGCACGCGCGGAAGCACCACTATTGTGCCATAATTTATCGTTTGATTTTTCGCTGCGCTTTCAAAGCGGGAGCTGTATCGAACTCTGCGGCGGTCGCCAACGTTTCGACGGCGTTCGTCATCGCTTAATACACATCGGCAACGGTTGCTCCGGTATCCGGAAGACGCCCGCGCGTGGAGGCTAAACGCCATGTACGGAATCCATCTGCTGGGGGAGTGGTACGGATGCCCCGCCGACGAGCCAGCGCTGACGCAAGCGAACGTTCTGCGCGACGTCTGTCGCCGTGCCGTCGACGGCGCGGGTCTCACGATCGTCGGCGATCGCTTCTTCCAATTCGAGCCGCAGGGCGTCACGGGCACGCTGCTCCTCGCCGAATCGCACCTCGCGATCCATACGTGGCCGGAAGCCGGGTTCGTCACGCTCGACGTCTACGTCTGCAACTACACGACCGACAACTCGGCCAAGGCCGAGCGCGTCTTCGCGGCCCTCGAGAAGGCGCTTCGTCCCGCGCGCAAGTGCTTCCAGGCGATCCATCGTGGCGGACGCGACGAAACCGAGACGGAGAATTCGCGCGACGATTCGCGCCGCAACGAGCGACGCGATGAGCGACGCGCAGCCACCCCCTGACGCCGCCGGCGACCTCGCACCCGGCGTCCTGACGGAGTACCTCGACGACGACTGGGGCGTGTTCGTGCGCTCCGCCGCAGCGCTCGAGTCTTTCCGCTCGAAGTACCAGCACGTCGAGGTTCACGACAGCGTAGCGTTCGGCAGGCTGTTCAGGCTCGATGGCCACTTCATGACGTCGGAGAAGGACGAATTCTTCTACCACGAGAACCTCGTCCACATCGCCGCGCTCGCGCATCCTTCGCCAACGACTGCGCTCGTGGTCGGCGGTGGCGATGGTGGCTCGGCCGAGGAACTGCTGAAGCATCCATCGATGGCGCGCGTGACGATCGCCGAGATCGACCAGAGCGTCATCGACATTTCCCGGCGGCATTTCCATGCCGTCCATCGCGGTGCGCTCGACGATCCGCGCGTTACCGTTCGCGTCGAGGATGGATTCCGGTTCGTCGAGAACGTGGGCGAACGATACGACCTGGTCGTGCTCGACCTGACCGATCCCGGCGGTCCCTCGACAGCACTCTATACGGCGAAATTCTACGAAGCATGTGCGGCGCATCTGACGCCGCAAGGCGCGATGACGATGCACGTCGCGAGTCCGATCGCGCATGGCGCGCGCATTCGCGAGGCGATGTCCGAGCTTCGGGGTGCGTTCGCGTGCGTCACGCCGTATCTCACGTCGGTGCCGCTTTATGGCGGCCTGTGGATGATGGCGTGCTGCTCGGCCACGCTCGATCCGCGTGCACGTTCGGCAGCGGAGATCGACGATCGTATCGCGAAACGCAGGCTTGCCGATCTTTCGTACATCAACGGCGAGACGTACCGCGCCGCGTTCGCGCTGCCCAATTTCATCCGCGATCTCGTTCGATAAGCCTTTGGCAATGTTGGAAACGGCGTAGGCGAAAGGCCTACGCGATTCATCGCCTTCGTTGCCTCGACAGTGCCGATCGGCACGCGCATCATCGAATCGTACGCGGGGCGCCGCGCCTTGAACGTGGGTCGTGGCGACCGCATCTTGAAGCTCAAAGAAGGACGCTTTCTCGCGTCCGCCAACTCGATGATGACAAGCGAGATGACGCCCAAACTGTCCGAAACGATGTTCGACGCAGACTTCGTCGTCATCGACGGCATCGTGTTCGAGGCGGAATACGTTCGCGTTCCCGACGAATTCACCGTCGCCGACGACGTCGTGCTCGAAGCGCGGCACGGCGACACCGAGCTCGCATTCACCCAGGCCGATTTCGAGGACGCCGAGCACGTTGCCGACGGCTTCTATCGGCTGACCGCCGGCCATCTCGTTCGTTTCCTGACGAGCGCGACGGTTCACTGAACCATCATCTGCCGTTTACAATGCCCGCTTTCGGGAAGGAAGCGTGCATGTCGATGGACGCTCAACGCAGGCAGGCGCTTAGGAGAACTGGCGCGCTGTCGCTTCTTTCGCTCGTATCGGCCGCGGGCTGGCTTTCACCCGCCGATGCGCGCGCCGATTCGTGGAACAAGAACGCGTTCGAGACGCATTCGCTCGACGAGACGATGAAGGCGTTCGGCGGCGGCGCGCCCGTCCCGAGCAACGATGTGGTCTTTTTCTCGACGCCCGACATCGCCGAGAACGGCGCGGTCGTACCGATCGGCATTACGAGCAGGGTTCCCAGGACCGAATCGATCGCGATCCTGATCGAGAAGAACCCGAACATGCTGGCCGCGGTGTTCGACATCCCGCCTGGCACCGAGCCGACGCTTTCCACGCGTATCAAGATGGCGCAAACGTCGAACGTCTACGCGCTCGTGAAGGCCGACGGGAAGTATCGCGTCGCGTCGAAAGAGATCAAGGTCACGCTCGGCGGTTGCGGCGGCTGACGCCGCGGAGCAAACCGCAACTGCTCTCGCAGGACGCGCGCGAAGGAGACACGAGAATGGCAGACCCGATGAAGATTCGCGCGAACCTCGTCGGTGACGAGACCGAGGTCAAGGTGCTGATGAGCCACGAGATGGAAACCGGCCAGCGCAAGGACGCGCAGGGCAAGGTGATTCCGGCGTGGTTCATCCAGAACGTCAAAGTCATGCACAACGACAAGGTCGTGCTCGCCGCGCAATGGGGACCGGCCGTGTCGAAGAACCCGTTCCTGTCGTTCAAGTTCAAAGACGGCGCAAAGGGCGACAAGGTGACGATCACCTGGGTCGACAACCACAACGACACGCGCACGGACGAAGCGACCATCGCGTAACGGACGCTGCATAATGATGCAAACGAAACTGCACCGAGCCTTCGCCGCGACATTGTTCGCAAGCGCTGCGGCGATGGCGACGATCGGCGTGGCGCTCGCCGATTCGACGAGCGACGAGATCGCGAAATACCGCGAGGCGCTCGCCGAAGGCAACCCCGCCGAGCTTTGGGAAGCACGCGGCGAGGAGATGTGGACGAAGCCGCGCGGTTCGAAACAGGTCTCGTTCAAACGCTGTGACTTAGGCCTCGGACCCGGCGTCGTCAAGGGTGCGTACGCGCAACTGCCGCGCTACTTTCCCGATGCGAAGCGCGTGATGGACCTGGAGACGCGCCTCGTCCATTGCATGGTGACCGAGCAGGGTTACACCGAAAAAGAAGCGACGAAGAACGTCTTCGGCAACGGCAGCGCGCATCGTTCCGACCTCGAGGCGCTCGCCGCGTACGTCGTGTCGCAATCCAAGGGTGTCGCGATGCACGTGCCGGTCGACGAGCCGCACGTGCGCGATATGTATCGCCTCGGGGAGAAGATGTTCTATTACCGCGGCGGCACGCACGACTTCGCGTGCGCCACGTGCCATGGCGACGACGGCAAGCGCATCAGGCTGCAGGACCTGCCGAACCTGACGAAGGTCGAGGGCGCGCAGAAGGCGTATACGACGTGGCCCGCGTACCGGGTGTCGCAGGGCGAGGTGCGCACGTTCCAGTGGCGGCTCAACGACTGCTTTCGGCAGCAGCGCTTTCCCGAGCTGATCTTCGGCTCCGATGCGTCGATCGCGCTCACGGCCTATCTCGCGGGACGCGCGAACGGCGCCCCGTACGAGGGACCGGCGATCAAGCGGTGAGCGCAGGATGAATCGTCATTCGTTGTTCCGTTGGGGCGCTGCGCTCGTCGGCGCGGCCGCGGTCGGCATCGCGCTTCATGGCTGCGCGAGTGCGCCCGCCGACGACGAGGTGGCTGATCGGGCGGCGGCGATGATGAAGTCGTCGTTCAAGGCGAACGGCCAGGCGACGCTCGCGCGGCTCGATCGGGACGAGACGCAGCGGCTTTGCAGCGAATACGCGGGCCGGCCGCTGCCGCCCGATATCGCGGAGAAGATCCGTCAGGCGAATCTGGCGACGATGCGTTATCCGGCCGATGGGCAGTTCGTCGGCGACTGGAAGAACGGCGAGAAGATTGCGCAAAGCGGCCAGGGCTTCCAGTATTCGGACGATCCGAAAAGCGCCGCGGGCGCGAACTGCTACGCATGTCATCAGCTCTCGCCGAAGGAGCTGTCGTACGGCACGATCGGCCCGTCACTCTATCGCTTCGGCAAGCTTCGCGGCTACACCGACGAGACGCGGCGATACGCCTGGCAGAAGATCTACAACCCCGAGGCGTTCTCCGCTTGCACGAACATGCCGCGCTTCGGCGCGCATCACATCCTGACCGAGCAGCAGATCAAGGATGTCGTCGCGCTGCTGATGGATCCCGCGTCGCCGGTCAATCAGTGACACGGCTCCCCACCCCAACCCTCTCCCCCGGGGAGAGGGCGCCGAGCGAGAGCGAGGCGGGTGAGAGGATGAACGCGTGAGACGCCGCGACTTCCTCCAGGCACTTGCCGCGGCCGCCTGCGCCGGACTTCGCCTCGACGATGCGCGCGCGACCGACGTCGATCGCTTCTACGACGCGCTGCGTCCCTTCGGCAACGTCGCGCTTCTGCACATCACCGATTGCCACGCACAGCTTCGACCGACGTTCTTCCGCGAGCCGAGCGTCAATCTGGGCGTCGGCGCCGCGCGCAGCAAGCCGCCTCACCTCGTCGGCGAAGCGGTGCTGCGTCGTTTCGGCATCGCGCCGGGCAGCCGCGACGCGTACGCATTCACGTATCTCGATTTCGCGCACGCCGCGCGCACGTTTGGCGCGATGGGCGGGTTTCCGCACCTCGCGACGCTCGTCTCGCGCTTGCGCGCCGAGCGTCCCGGCGCCCTTCTACTCGACGGCGGCGACACGTGGCAGGGCTCGGCAACATCGCTTTGGACGAACGGGCAGGACATGGTCGACGCGGCGAAGCTTCTCGGCGTCGATGCGATGACCGGCCACTGGGAGTTCACGTACGGCGCGAAACGCGTGCGCGAGGTCGTCGACAAGGATTTCGCGGGCCGCGTCGATTTCGTCGCGCAGAACGTGAAGACCGTCGACTTCGGCGACCCGGTCTTCGCGCCGTACGCGATGCGCAATGTCAACGGCGTGCCGGTCGCGATCGTCGGCCAGGCTTTTCCGTACACGCCGATCGCCAATCCACGCTACCTCGTCGCCGAGTGGACGTTCGGCATCCAGGAGGAGAGCCTGCAGAAGACGATCGACGAAGCGCGCTTGATCGGCGCTCGCATCGTCGTGCTCCTGTCGCACAATGGCATGGACGTCGACCTCAAGCTCGCATCGCGCGTGACCGGGCTCGACGCAATCCTCGGCGGGCACACGCACGATGCGATACCCCAGGCGTTGGCGGTTGGGAATCGATCGGGTACGACGCTCGTTACCAATGCGGGCTGCAACGGCAAGTTCGTAGGGCTGCTCGAATTCGACGTTGCAAACGGACGCATTCGCGGCATCCGGTATCGATTGGTCCCGGTGTTCGCGAAGCTGCTTTCACCCGATCGCGCGATGGCAGCCTTCGTCGCGAAGGTGCGTGCGCCATTCGAGACTAGCCTGGGAGAGAAGCTCGCAACGACCGAGGGGCTTCTCTATCGTCGCGGCAATTTCAACGGCACCTTCGACGAGGTGCTGCTCGACGCCCTAATGGCCGAAAAGGATGCGCAGATCGCATTCTCGCCGGGCTTTCGCTTCGGACCGACGCTCCTGCCCGGCGATGCAATCACTTACGACGACCTGCTATCGCATACGGCGATCAC
>Ga0070731_10001054_pt1 | contig 30590 bp, 31 predicted proteins | sample Coa_R1_2_FD_66448 | JGI IMG/M metagenome (GOLD analysis project Ga0070731, IMG submission 66448) | Surface soil microbial communities from Centralia Pennsylvania, which are recovering from an underground coalmine fire - Coalmine... | ecosystem: Environmental > Terrestrial > Soil > Unclassified ... | reverse complement strand
GCATGTCTGGCGCGAGCTCCTCTCAGCCCGGCATCTCGAGCAGCATCCCGCGCTCACCGGGATTCGCTCGTTCCCGCTTCCCTTGGCCGCCTTCCGCAACCGAATCCTCGCGCTGCCTGCTCCCGAGGCGGCGTCGACCGGGGCGGTCACTCATCGTCCCCGCCACTCGGCAGCAGCGCCGCTCCTTCTCGTCGTTCTGGGGCTGGCGATCGCGCTGGCTCTCGCCGCCGGCCATCTGCGGCCCCGACGCAACGATGCCTGAACGAACATCCCTCGAGCCAGACCGACCGATCGCTCGTCCTGGCAATCTCCTGGGGCTTGAGCGCACGTCGGCTCGTTCCCGGAATCGTCGTCACCGCCGCGGTCGCGGGCGCCGTGTTTGCCTACGCGCTGCCGAGGCTGGCCGCCTACGGCTCGGTGTGGCGAGAGATGACACACCTCTCCGCGTGGTGGATCGTCGGCCTATTCGGGATCACCGCCGTCGACATCCTCACCTACGCGCCGCCGTGGCTCGTGGCGCTGCCCGGGCTGCGCATGGTGACAGCTCTGAAGATGACGCAGGCATCGACGGCGTTCGGTCTGGTGATGCCGGGTGGCGCGACGCTGGGAATGGGCGTTTCGTTTGCGATGCTGCGCTCTGCCGGGTTCGCGCGTGGGGCGGTCGCTGCCGCCGTTGTGGTCACGGGGCTCTGGAGCCAGGTGTCGACGTTCCTGTTCCCCGTTGTCGCTATAGCGTTGCTGGCGGCTGAGGGTGTCGGGTCGGCCACACTGCAGCTCCTTGCGGTCATAGGCGTCGGTATCTCCGTTGTGCTGATCGTCGGGGGCGCGGCAGTGCTGTGGCGGGAGCAGGTCGCTGCGCGCACGGGCGATCTTGCGGCGAGGGCCATGTCGTGGGTGCTGCGGCTGCTGCGTCGCGCCCCGGTGGAGTGGGGTGGAGGCTCGCTCGTACGCTATCGGGGCGAGGTGCTATCGCTTCTCCGGCGCGGCTGGATTTCGCTGACCATCGCGACGCTTGCGAACCAGCTCACGGGCTATCTGATGCTCGAGCTCAGCGTCCGCGCGTTCGGGATCGGCCGCGGACAGGTGTCCGTCACGGAGACGTTCGCCGCCTGGTCGATCGGGCGGCTCCTCGGCTCGCTGCCGATCACTCCCAGCGGCATTGGGGTGGTCGAGCTTGGGCTGACGGGCTCGCTCGTCGGCTTCGGGGGGCCGCACGCGCCGGTCGTCGCGGCAGTGTTGGTCTATCGCGCCCTTTCGCTGGTGCCGACGATCGTGCTCGGGCTGCTTTCGACCATCACGTGGCGACGCAGCAGCGCAGCGAACGTGTGATGCCGGTCAGAGGTGCGCAGCCGCGAGGCGGAAGATCGGTGCGGACGCGTATCGGACTGCGCTCCCTGCGAGCGGGAGGGCGAGCTCGCGGACACCGTTCCACTGCAGGCCGTATTCGCGACGGATCCGGCCTGGGAGCAGGCGCGCCGTGGCAAGACGATGAGCCGGCACGAGCAACCGCAGAGGCGCTGGCAGAGGCGTCGCGAGAATGACGGCTGCGACCTCCAGTGCCGGTGGGGTCACGGTGATGACCCCGCGTCCTAGCTGATCTAGGAAGTACTCACGGTGCTCGGCGTACGAGTGCGGCAAGGCTGACGGCGGTGCTCCGAAGAGGCCAGCGACGACGCTCATCTCGCGGACGTATTCGTCACGGTCGTCGAACGAGAGCGGTGCGACGAAGCGCTCGTATGCGGCGAGCGAGCCGTACACGAGAGTGGTATGGACCCACAGCATCAGATCCGGATCGGCTGCGGAGTAGGGAGTGCCCGCCGGAAACGGGCCTAGGCGTGTCGACAACGTCCCGTGGACGCGGCGATGGACCGCCTGCACGGATGCCCCTGCGCGCTCTGCCTCGTCCCTGTCGCCGAACGTGATGAGGTAGAGAGCACGCAACGTTCGAACGAGCCGTCGCCAGAGATTGCGGTCGTACCCCGAGTGATCCGCCACACCCGCCGCCACGAGTGGATGTGCGACTTGCAGCAGTACCGCTGCGCCGCCCCCGAGGAACGGGGTGACCGGCGAGCTCCCGAGCCGGCGCACGATGCTCTCAGGCGCGAAGTAGCCGTCGCGGGCAGCGACCCGTTCCGCGTGAGTCCTCACTGTCGGCTCCATACCCACCGCTGGATATCTCCTACCGACGGCTTAAACCGATGGTGACGGCGTCTAGGCGTTGTAGGCGACCATGGTGAGGCCGAAGAGCGCGCAGTAGATCCCGAACGGGATCAGGTTCGCTCGTCTGAAGTAGCGGATGAGGAAGTGCACTGTGACGACGGCGACGACGGCGGAGCAGGCCAGCGCGACGAGGGCGGCGACGCGGAGGTCGTGTGCTTGTGCGGCGGTGGCGTAGCCGTTGCCGAGGTGGATGCGCCCGGTGAGGTCGCTGTACTTGAGGACGCCAGCGGCGAGAATGGGCGGGGTGGCCAGGAGAAACGCGAAGCGGGCGGCGTTCTCGTTGTTCAACCCGCGAAGGAGGCCGGCTGTCATGACGATGCCGTCGCGGCTGATCCCCGCGATCAGCGCTGCGGTCTGGAACACGCCAATCACGCCGGCGTCGCGATACGACAGCGGTTCGAGCTCCTCGTTGGCTTCTTGCCTCGTCCTCTCGGGTTCGATCGCCGGCTGTTCTCCTCGGCGGCGCAGGCGCTCGGCCGCGAGCAGGATCACGCCGTTGACGACGAGGAAGATGGACGCGGCGAGCGGCTTGGCGAGGGCGACCCGAACCGAGTGCTCGAGGAGCAGGCCGAGGATGCCGACCGGGATCGTCGCGATGACGATCAGCCAAGCGACACGTTCATCTGCCGTCTCGATCGACCATTGCCGCAAGCGGACCGACCGCCAGAGAGAAACGAAAAACGCGCGGATCAAATCGATCCAGGTGCGCCAGAAGTAGACCAGTAGGCCGAGCGCGCTCCCGACATGGAGGGCGACGACGAACGCCAGCCAGGGCGACTCCGGTTGCGACTGCCACTTCACGATGTTGTGCCAGCCGAACAGGTTCGGGAAGATGACCGTGTGGCCGAGGCTCGAGATCGGGAACAACTCCGTAACGCCCTGAAGGACCCCGAGGACGACGGCCTGGAAGTTCGTGATCAGCTGTGAGCTGCTCGCAATCAGCATTCGGCTTGCGAACGGTATCGCGGAGGTCGAGCCCGCGGCTTCAGATTGCGGTTATGGCGTTGGTCGTCGTGACAGCGCCTGCTAGCACCACAAGAACGCATCCCAAGCGGATTGCAACTAAGACCGTTCTTCGACGCGGGGGACGCATCCGAATGGCGAAGAGGGCGGAAAGCGCCGCCGCGATCAGGCCGATTCCCAGTGCGAGCGGGCTCGGGTCCACTGCGGGCTGCGAAGCGACGACGACAGCGTTCAGCGGTGCCAGCGAGCCCCCGCTCCGCACGGAAAGTGCTGTGTGTATGACGCGTGTTGCTTGCGACGATGTCGCGTAGCCGTCGCGAACCAATGACCGGAGTACGTCGACCTGCCGCCATCGGGCGGCTAGCGGATGCGTCTTTGGGTCGTACGCTGTCGGCGCTTGGAGGAGTCCGGCGAGGAGGCTGGACTGCGCGAGATCGAGGTGGGCAGGCGTGCGCCCGAAATGGCGCGACGCGGCGCTCGCGATGCCGTATGCGCCGTCGCCGAAGTAGGCGCTGTTCAGGTACCCGTCGAGGATTTGCTCCTTCGTGTAGTGCGTCGAGACACGGAACGACAGCGCGAGATCCTCCAGCTTCCGCCACGGCGAGTGATCGTTGCCCTGTAGGTAGAGCAGCTTGACGAGCTGATCTGTGATCGTGCTCGCACCCTCGGCGAGCGAGAGATGCCCGATGTCGTACGGGATCGCACGGGCGATGCCGATGAGGTCGATCCCGTGGTTGTGGTAGAAGCGCTCATCTTCGGTGGCGACGACCGCCTCGCGCAGGGAGAGGGAGATTTGCCCAAGCGGCACAGAGGAGTGCACGCCGGTTGTGCGTTCGCGCGCTACGAGGCGCGCCTCGAGATTGGAGATGCCGGGCGACGCCAGCCACGCCGCGATCAGAGGGGTAACGACGACGGTTCCAAGGAAGGCGATGATGAGGAGGCGTTTGGGTGCGTGCGGGTGCAGGCTAGCCACCGAGGACCGCTGAGCCGGCGCCGCGTACCGTCAGGCTCGCCACCGACCGCGAAAGTCGCGTCACGTTCCGCTGCGCTGCAGCTCCCCGATCGTGGTGATCGCGTGGCAGATCGACCCACCGGTGTTGCGTAGGCACCATTGCTGCGGCGAGCACGAGGCCACCTATCACGACAATCGACACGGCGTAGCGACGAGCGGTCGTTCCGCGCACGGGTTCGTGCGTCGCGGGCAGAGCGTCGTCTGCGGCGCTTCGTAGCGCACGTCCGAAGTAGGCGAGCACGTGTATGCCGAGGAGCGCAAGCCAGATCACCGCCGCAGGGCCGTGGAGGCGTCGCGCGAGCTGGAGATCGTGTCCATGCAGGAATCCCATCGCGAAGCCGCTCCCAAAGAGGACGACCGTGGCAACGACAAAAAGCGGTGCGAGCATTCGCATCGCAACCTCCGGCGGCCCCGCCGCGACGTACGCGCGGTTGCGGCTGTAATAGCGCACGAAGCGCCAACCGGTGCTCCCTAGCTTCAGGAGCACCGCCGGGATCAAGGCTAGACCGACAAACACATGCAGTGACATGAAGCTGTGCACGCCCAGCAAGATGCTTGCAACCTCGACCGAGACCGGAATGACAACGAGAAGTCCGACGGCGGCCGTCAGGCGCTCGTTCCCTCGGGGGTTCATCTCGGATGCTGGATCCTTCAATCTCATGCCGCCCACCGGCAGCCCTTTCTCAGGGCCTGAGTCTCTCCCCGGAGGCTGTGAGACCGCTGAGGAGACGGTTGAGCTTGCGCGCAGCGCCCGTTGGCGGCGCGTTCATTGCGCTTTCATCTCGACCGACTAGCTTCCACGGCGAGTCATGCCACGAGAACTGCTTGACCAAGCGCTCCTCCGCGCTTTGCGCGCCGTACCCGACCAGAAGGTCGGTGAGCTGGCGGACGCGGTCGGGCTGCCGCGCACGAATTTCGGGCGGCCGCTGACCCGACAGGTCCAGAGCCAGGTTCAGCAGCTGGTGCAGGAGGGGCTCGTCGAGGAGTTCGAGGGGCGCTATCGATTGTCCCTGCGCGGCCGCCGGGCGCTTGGTGACAGCGCACTTGACGGGGACGGCGCGCGCTCCTAGGCCGCCGCGGGCGGGCAGCACGTTCATCTCCGACAGGGGTGCGAGTCGCTATCGAGGAGGTCCGTGAGGACGCGGCCCGGAGTTTCGGCTGCCTCGATGGTAAAGGGGCCGGACCGGAACGCCTGGACGCGTGTCATCGCCGACGACCCCGGAGCAAGGCATAGGGAGCCGCGTGTCACTGACCAGTATTCGCTGTAGCGTGCGCGGAGATAGTAGGTGCCCGGTGCATCGATGAAGCCGGAGATCCGGCTCGACTGCACGGCGGTGATGGTTGCGCCTGCGGGCCGGTAAGCAGCGGCGTCGCGTGCGGGAGTTCATAGATCGTCGCATTCGAGGTCTGCATGATGGTGCGTAGCCCTGACGTCGGCGATTGCAGAAGCGACGCTTCTCGCTGCCCGTCGATTGCCTCCAAGGGCAGATGCGGGAGGATGACGAAGCGGACAGCGTGCTGTCGTAGCCATGTGCGATACGACCGTGGTGTGAGCTCGGGTGCGTAGAGCGCGGCGTTGTCAGCCATGTCGAGCTGCCGGTACCAGCCGCGAGCGAGCGCGAAGCCTGCGTGCGGGAGGTAGTACGCTTCCCAGTGGTTCGCGGTCGGGACAATCTCGACGCGGAATGCAGGAGAGTCGTGAGACCGGAGGAAGTGGATGACCGGAGCCCAGTAGGTGACGGTCGAGTCGGCGCTCGACGAGCGGTCGGGGATCATGGTGAGATACGGCCGACATTCGCGGCGAGCGCGCCTGCGATGCCTACGATGGCGAGAGCGCGCGGCCGGAAGTCAGCCCGCGCGGCCGCCACGAGCATGAGCGGCACGACGAAGACATCAGCGCGGATGAGGTTGTGCCCGACCGGCGATGGGACGATGCCGATGACGACGCTCGCAGCGGCCCAGATCAGGAAGATGACCGCGTGGGGCCAACCCGCCCGCCCGGCGAGGGAGAGCACAACTCCTACGGCGCAGAGCGCGAGGCCCGCGGCGAGTCGCCACGCGCCGTACGGGTAGACGATGCCCGGCGATGGCAATAGCTCGAGCAGTGCGACCTGCACGCCGGCCGCGAACGCGAGCGCGCCGGCGAGAACGAGCGTCTGTCGACTTAGGCGTCGCTTCCGCAGGAAGAGCGCGAGCATCGCGAGTGCGAGGAAGAGGAATGCGAGTGGGCTGAAGCCGAGCGTGAGGAGCGTGCAGCAGGCGGCCACCCATGTCCGGCGCTGCTGCATCGCCCAGACGGTCCCGAGCAACGTCGCAAGTCCCAGGTCATAGGGGTAGGCCGCGGTAAACGCCTGTCCCGCAAGGAGCACTGCGAACATTCGCGCTGGCCAGCGCCCAAGTGTGTGCCACTCGCGCAAGGCGATCGACGCGAACACTGCTGCGGCGACGACAACGCCACCGATACCGAGCGCTGCGTTTCCGACGAGGTTCGCAAGCGGGTAGTAGAGGAGGCTGTATGACGAGAGTGGGTACTGGCCGGCGAACCACAAGTTGTCCCACACGAAGATTCCGTGCTGGACGAGTGACGTGCGGTACAGGTGCGCCGCGAGATCGCCGCCGCGCGGCAACCCCAGCACCACGAACGCGGAAAGTCCCGCGGAGAGCGCGCCGCACAAGGCGACCTCGCGCGCCTCGCGCGCACCTCGGATCTCTGCGTCCATCGGTTCTGCGGGCACGATAAACGTCTCTCTCCGCGTGCCGCAGCGCCAAGCATCCAACCCGTGTGAAGCTGTTCCGCCGCGCCATTGGGCTAGCCTCCCCGTGCCGTGGGGAGTTGGCTCGTCATGCGTGCGTTCGTACTGGTGGCAAGCCTGGCGTCAGGGACTCTCAACGCGTCGCCGTACCGTCTTCACACCTTCACGTTCGTCGAGCATGGACACACGATCGAGGCGCCGGGCGGATCGCGGGCGCCGAGACAGGTGCGTACCGTCGTGCGGTTTCCGACAGCGTCAGGACCCCATCCGCTGATCGTGTTTGCTCACGGGTTTGGGCTCACGCCCGGGACATACGCAGCGCTGTTGAATGCGTGGACACAGGCCGGGTACGTGGTCGCCGCTCCGATCTTTCCACTCACGAACACGCACGCGCCGGACGGCCCGAACGAGTCGGATCTCATAAACCAGCCTCGGGACGTCAGCTTCGTGATCTCGAAGCTCGTCTCGTTGAGCAGCCGCGATCACGGCGTCCTTGCCGGGAAGATCCAGGCTGCCCGGATCGCTGTGGCTGGCCAATCCGACGGCGGCGTGACAGCGCTCGCGGTCGCCTACGACAGCCGGTTCCGAGATCACCGTATCCGCGCGGCGATCATCATGTCAGGAGCTCGACTTGGCGGCATGGGCCCGTTTCCGCGACGAGGGCCGCCGCTCCTTGCGATACAAGGAACCGCCGACACGACCAACGCCCCTGCGAGAACCGCGGCATATTTCAGCCTGGCGCCCAAGCCCAAGTACTTGCTCTGGCTGATCGGTGCCGCGCACCTTCCGCCATACACCTCTGAGCAGCCTCAACTGAGCGTCGTCGAGCAGACGACACTCGCGTTTCTCGGCCACTACTTCCTACACCGTCCGCTCGCGGCATTCGTCGCGGCTGCCAGACGTCCGGGGCTGACACGCCTCGTCTCGCAGCCCTAGCCATCTCACAGCTTTCTCCCAGCCCACCCTGTCACCCTCGGTGACAACATGCGCACGCAGCGGGAGGGCGGCAGGCGCGCACGCGTTCTCGTTCAGTCCGACGAGGCCTTTCCAGGGCGCGGTCGCGGCAGACCGAAGGCGCGCCGTCGCCGGTGGCAGCTGATCCTCGTCGCCGCGCTGGCCGTGCTCTCACCGGCGTTCTACTCGTACGCCTCGTCCATGGTGCAGCCATCGAGCCTTCCGCTTGGCGTCCGCAGCGTCGAGTGGCTTCGCAACAACCACATGAACTGGCTCGTAGACGAAGCAGAAAGCGTCTACTACGGCTGGAAGGCTCCGGCGAAGGGAGGCCCGCAACTCAAGGCGCTGCCCGCGGTGGGACTCACTCCCACCCACGTTCACCCCCGGCACCACCGTGCGGCGTGGCCGCCCCCTATCAACCCGGTGTTCAACCATCCCCTTCCAGGCGAGGGCGCGTGGAGACCGAGCGGGCCGAACATCGCCGGCGGCCCGCCCGTTCTTCTGGCCACATTCCGCAGCGAGCTCGCCTATCCACGCATCGTCGCCTACGTCGCCTGGTTCGACCACACACGGACGTCCCTTGCCTGGTACCCGGGCCGGTATGAGCCGCCAAGAGCGCCCGTCCGTGGGCCATTCTCAATCCCGTTCGATCAGCGTTGGCGGTTACTGGCGACCTTCAACGGGGGCTTTACATACATCGACGGTCACAACGGCTCCGCGGTGAACGGGCAGACGAACGAGCCGCTTGCAGATGGGCTCGCGACGTTGGTCGGCTACCGCAACGGGAGGGTAAACATCGTGCGCTGGACCGGCGGCCCAAACGCACCGGCAACCTTCGCCTGGGCGCGCCAGAGCTTGCCACCGATCATCTGGAACGGGCAGCTGAGCCCGGAGCTCAACACGAGCTCGGAGTGGGGCGCGACGTTAGGGAACGCCGTGCGGGTATGGAGGACCGGGGTAGGGATCGATCGCCGGGGCAATCTGATCTACGCCGCCGCAAACGATCAAACCGTAATCACGCTCGCCCGGATATTGCAGCGCGCAGGCGCTGTCCGCGCAATGCAGTTCGACATCAACCCCGAATGGCCGACGCTCATCACCTACAGACACCACCACGGACTCGTACCGACAGAGGTCGTACCCAACCCCATGCAGCCGCCCACGCGCTACCTCGTCCCGGACGACCGCGACTTCGTCGCCGTCTACAGGAGGCTTCCAGGCCCGGTTACCGTGCCCTTCGGATAGAGCAGATCCGCATCATTGGTTTTGCTCAGGTGAGCTGGAGGATCGTCTTGATCCGATTCACGACGTTGTCCAGGCTGAAGGGCTTCGTGATGTAGTCCTCGCCTCGCTCCAGGTCCCCGCCCTCGCCGTCGATCGCGTCCGTCGCGGTCAGGAAGAGAATCGGGATCTGCCAACCGCGTGCTCGCAGGCGGCGGCCGACCTCGGCCCCCTCGATCTCCGGGAGATTCCGGTCGAGGATGACGACGTCCGGCTGGAAGCGCTCAACCTCGGCAAGGGCCTCTCGGCCATCCCGGGCCTCGTCGACAGCGAACCCCTCGTAGCGGAACGCCGTCGCCAGCGCGTCACGAATGGAGTCTTCGTCATCGACGACAAGGATGCGCGGCGCACTTCGTCGCCAATCGTGGGACATCTCCGCCGTTCATTTTGGCTCGAGTACCTGGGAAAGACCTGGGGCGGGGCTGATAGTTCATCGCTCTTTCATCAAGCCAGATGACAATGGGCACATGCGGATTCTCGTCGTTGAGGACGAAGTCAAGATGGCGAGATTGCTTTCGCGAGCCCTGAAGGAAGAGGGCTACGCGGTCGACGTCGCTGACCGCGGAGAGGAAGCGCTCTGGATGGCTCAAGCTGTTCCCTACGACGCGATCGTCCTCGACGTGATGCTGCCCGGCATGAACGGCGTCGACGCCTGCCGCGTGCTTCGCTCTCACGAGGTGTGGACACCGGTATTGATGCTGACCGCACGGGACGGAATCGAAGACCGCGTCGCCGGGCTTGACACCGGCGCGGACGACTACCTCACGAAGCCGTTCTCGTTCGTCGAGCTTCTCGCTCGCCTGCGGGCGCTAACTCGACGCATAGCGGCGGCAAGACCGGTCGTCGTGCAGGTCGGCGACCTCCGCCTCGACCCGGCTGAACATCGTGCATGGCGCGGGAACGTCGAGCTGAATCTCGCGCCGAAGGAATTCGCGCTTCTGGAGTTGTTCATGCGCCGACCAGGCGAAGTGCTGTCGCGGCTGCAACTGCTCGAGGGTGCTTGGGATATGGGCTATGAACGGCGCTCGAACCTCGTCGACGTCTACATCCGCTATTTGCGCGAAAAGATCGACAGGCCGTTTCGCCGCAGCTCCATCGAGACGATCCGCACCGTTGGCTATCGCCTTCGCGAGGACGGCGGATGAAGACGCTGTCGCTGAAGCTCAAGCTCACCCTCGTCTTCGTCATTGTCATGGCCGCGCTGCTCGCCACGACGGCCGGCTTTGTTTATGTGCGCGTCGGTGGCGCGCTTCTGTCATCCGTCGATCACAATCTGCGACTGCAGGCAGCCGAGACGTCATCGCATCTCAGGAAGGAAAGGTCTCTCGTCGATCCCGATACGGCGGGCGGCCCTATGCTGGCACAACTACTGGACCGCAACGGCCGTGTCCTTCGCTCAACGCCGGCCGGGCTCGCCCCACTCCTCGGCCGAGCCGCGGCCGCGAAGGTCCCCGCCGGCACTGGCCTCCTGAGGACGAACGATGTCGCCGGCCGAAGCCACGAGTGGCGATTGCTTGCGGTCCCTGTCGGTGGCCGGGGGCTCGTGCTCGTCCTCGATGCCTCATTGGCTGCTCGTCAAGACGCACTCGACAGATTGATTGTCGAGCTCGCCATCGCCGGGCCGATTGCCTTACTCCTCTCGTCGTTGGCGGGTTATGCGCTCGCAGCCGGCGCGCTCAGGCCGGTCGAGTCGATGCGACAGCGGGCAGCGGTCATCTCGGCGTCTACTCCGGGGCAAAGACTGCCGCTTCCGCGAAGCCGTGATGAGATGGCCCGGCTGGCGGAGACGCTGAACGCAATGCTTGCACGGCTCGAGAAGGCCTTCGAGCATGAGCGGGCCGCGATGGAGCACGAGCGCCGCTTCATCGCCGACGCCAGCCACGAACTGCGGACACCACTCGCGTTGCTACAGACCGAGCTCGAGGTTGCTCTTCGAAGGCCCCGGTCCAGAGACGAGCTCGAGGCGGCCCTGCGCTCGGCAGCGGAGGAGACCGAAAGGTTGACGCGACTCGCTGCCGACCTCCTCTTGCTCGCTCGCTCCGACCAAGGCGAGTTGCCGCTTCGGCGAGAGGCGGTCCCAGCGATAGGCGTACTACACCCCGTGGCGGAGCGCTTCGCGACGCGTGCAGCAGAGAACGGTCGGTCGATCGTCATCTCAAACAGCGTGGACCCACTCGTCAATGTGGACCCGGCGTACGTCGAGCAGGCACTGGGCGGTCTGGTCGAGAATGCGCTTCGCTACGGAGCCGGCCGCGTCGAGCTGTCCGTCGTCGAGCGCGGTGGTTTGGTCGAGCTGCATGTCGTCGATGAGGGGCCGGGGCTACCGCCCGCGTTCCTGCCGCGCGCGTTCGATCGTTTCAGTCGCGCTGACGAGGCCCGCGGCCGAGGCGGGACCGGCCTCGGGCTCTCGATTGTCGACCGGATTGCGCGCGCGCACGGCGGTAGCGCCGGGGCGGGGAATGTGCCTGGCGGCGGAGCTGACGTCTGGATTGCCGTCGAACGAGCGGAAGATCGGGGCACGAGTCCCGTGGGAGCGGGCACCCCTGGTCAATCGTTCGATCCGTGAGACGCTCTCATCCGCCCTTCATCAGCGTCTGCTCCACTGGCCGGGCGGTGCCGGACGAACGACATCAACATGCGCGGCTGACTGAGCGCGACCGTGGTTTGCGCCGACTGAAGACGTTGACCGCGGCGGCTGTCGCCACCACGAGCGCGCTGGCCGGACTCTTTGCTGGCCTCGCTGCCCAGAGCTCTGCGGGACGAAAACTCGTACGAACCCCCGTGCGCGCATCCTCGGCGACTGCAAGCAAGCAATCTGCCACTCGGCGCGCCGCCAGGATTCCTCCGCCTCCTCCTCTGCCCGCGCTCGGCTCCGACTCACAATCGGCCCCGACGCCGGCTCCGCCGGCACAGCCACCGACGGCGAGTTCCTCGCCTCCGGTTGCCGTGTCCGGGAGCTCGTGAGCTTCGCGACACTCTCATTCCACGCGCTCGGGACCACGGCGACGCTCTGCGTCAGCGAGGCCGGCGCCCTCGGCGAGGCGCGAGCGCTCCTGGAGCGGGAGCTCGCCGAGGTGGACGAGACGTGTAGCCGGTTTCGAGTGGATTCCGAGCTTGCGCGGTTGAATGCTCGCGCCGGCCGGCCGGTCGCCGTCAGCCCAAGATTGTTCAACGCAGTCACCGTTGCGCTTCGGGGCGCAGCAAGCAGCGACGGCCTGGTCGATCCCACGATCGGGCGGACGCTCCGACTCGCCGGCTACGACCAGACATTCGAGCTCGTTCGCCGACGTGAACCGAGGACGTTCATTGGGCGCTTCGCGACCGCGCCGAGCTGGCAGCTCATCGACGTAGACGTCGACCGTTCTACCGTTTGCGTTCCTGCCGGAGCTGAGCTCGATCTCGGCGCCACCGCGAAAGCGCTAGCCGCCGACCGAGCCGCAAGCGCCATCGCGAAGGCGGTCGGCGGCGGCGTCCTGGTATCGCTCGGCGGCGATATCGCCGTTGCCGGCGAACCACCCGCGGGAGGCTGGTCGATCCGGCTGGCCGATGATCACGCCGCGCCGCTTCTCAGCGCCGGACCGGCCGTGTCGATTCGCGCGGGCGGGCTCGCCAGCTCGGGAACGGCCGTGCGCCGATGGCGCTCGGGCCGAGTCGCGATGCACCACATCGTCGATCCCCGTACCGGTCGTCCGGCAGTCACTCCCTGGCGGGTCGTCCATGTCGCCGCCGCGTCCTGCGTCGACGCAAACATCGCCAGCACGGCCGCCATCGTGCTTGCCGAACGCGCGCCGGACTGGTTATCGAGCAGACGGCTCCCCGCGCGACTGTGCAGCGCCACCGGCGCGGTGGTGCTCGTCGGCGACTGGCCCGAGGAACACCGATGAGCACGCTACTCGCGGCAAGCGGAAACGGGAAGGCGCTGTGGTACCTGACACGGGGCACCGGAGCCGTCGCGTTGCTGCTGTTAACAGCCGGTGTCGTTCTCGGAGTGATGACCTCAACGCGCTGGCGCGCGAAGCGAGTCCCTCGGTTCGTCGTCTCTGGCCTGCACCGCAACATCACGCTGCTTGCGGTCGCCTTCGTCGTCGTTCACGTCGTAACGACGGTCGTCGACAAGTTCGCGCCCATCGGCTACCAGGACGCCGTTCTGCCGTTCCTTTCTCCGTATCGCCCGATTTGGCTCGGACTGGGCGCGGTCGCATTCGATCTTCTGCTCGCGTTAATCGCGACCAGCCTGCTGCGCGCCCGAGTCGGGCTTCGCACCTGGCGAGCCGTGCACTGGCTCGCCTACGCCTCCTGGCCGATCGCCCTCGTGCACACACTCGGAACCGGAAGCGACGCACGAGCCGGTTGGCTCGATGCGCTCTCGATCGTATGCACGATCTCGGTAGTGCTCGCCGTGCTTTGGCGGGCGACCGGCGTCGGCGCGCGCCGTCTGCGTATCGGTTCGGCGTTCGCCGCGTTCGCGGCGCCGCTCGCCATTCTCATCTGGGCCACCGCGGGCGGTCCACTGGCCAGCGGCTGGGCCGCGAGGGCCGGCACCCCGAAGTCGCTGCTGGCGTCGTTCCGCGTGCCGGCCTCCGGGGCCGCTGCAGTCGGGGCAGCGAGCAAGACAACGCCAGCTCCGCAACTCCCGACCGGCTCCTTCGCGTCCAGTTTCCGCGGCCGGATCACGCAAGCCTCCGGCGGAGCAGGACTCGTCGTCGTCAGCATCGATGGTGTCGCCAGCGGCGGGTTTCGCGGCCGCGTGCACGTCGCGCTTCGAGGAGAACCGCTGGGCGGCGGCGGCGTCCAGATGATCGACAGCAGCGTCGGCCTGCTCCCACAGGGCGCGACTGCATGGACGCCGGGGCGAGTGACCGGCCTCGAGGGGCAGCGCATCTTCGCCGACGTCGAGACCTCGAGCGGTCGACGAGTACACGTCGAGCTGGATCTGCGCATCAGCCAGTCAGGGAGCGTGGCCGGCTCGATCCGAGGCGGCGGGAGCGGACCACCCGCATGAGCGCCCAGGTAGCACCACGGAGCGCTCAGCCGCCACCGCATGACATACCCCGCCTGATGGCAGGAGCCCGCGGCGATGGCAAGCCAGTCTCTCTGAGCGAACACCTCGACCGTTACGGCGACCTCGGTGTGCGACCGGCGAGAGGAGCTTCGCCCGACCTGATCGCGCTAGTCGAGGCGTCGGGCCTGCAGGGACGCGGAGGAGGTGCCTTCCCCGCCGGCCGCAAGCTGCGAGCGGTCGCCCAGATGAACCGGCGCCCGCTCGTGCTCGTCAACGGCGCGGAAGGCGAGCCGATGAGCGGCAAGGACAAAGTGCTGATGCGCTACATGCCGCATCTCGTGCTCGACGGCGCCGTCGTCGCTGCTGCGGCCGTCGGCGCTCGAGAGGTCGTAGTCGTCGTCGGTGACGATGCAGCGGGGTCGTTTGCGGCGATGCAGGCAGCGATCGACGAGCGCGCACGCAGGCGACACGGCGGGGTGTCGTTTCGTCTCGCCAGCATTCCGGCACGGTTTGTCGCGGGCGAGGAGACGGCGCTTGTCAACTGGCTGAGCGGTGGTTCGGTGAAACCGTTGTTCACACCACCGCGTCCGTTCGAGCGCGGCGTGAGCGGATCCCCGACGCTCGTCCAGAACGTCGAGACAGTCGCAAACCTCGCGCTGATCGCCCGGTTCGGCGCCGACTGGTTCCGCGCATTGGGGACCATCGAGGAACCGGGGAGCGCGCTCGTGACGTTCGCCGGCGCGGTCGCGCAGCCGGGCGTCTACGAGATCCCACTCGGACTCTCTCTCACCGGGCTGATCGCGCGCGCCGGCGGCCTCAGCAGGCCCGTCAGCGCCTTTCTCATCGGTGGTTACTTCGGCGCCTGGGTCGCTGCCGAGGACACGAGCTCAATCAGGTTGCTCGACTCCGAGCTCCGTCCGCTTGGAGCGTCGCTCGGGGGACGAGTGATTTTCGCCCTACCTCAGAGTGTCTGCGGGATCGTGGAAACGGCGAGACTCAGCCGCTATCTGGCCGACGAAAGCGCGGGACAATGCGGCCCGTGCGTGCGCGGCCTCGATGCAGTCGCCACGGCACTTCAGGAGCTCGCGTGGGGGAAGCGCAACACCCGCCACGACGACGCGCGACTCGATCGTTGGCTCGCCCAGATCGACGGCCGAGGCGCATGCAGGCATCCCGACGGCGCTGCCCGACTGATCGCGAGCGGCCTCCGCGTGTTCGCAGCAGAGCGTGCCCGCCACGCAGCCGGCTCGTGCGGCGGCACCGGCAAGCCGTTACTTCCCGTCCACGCAGCGCGGAAGTCCAAGCGATGACGGACCGCCTCCGCGTCAACCCGATCGCCTGCGAAGCGCACGGACTATGCGCAGAACTGTTCCCAGAGCGTGTCTCTCTCGACGATTGGGGCTACCCCATCATCGATCCCCAATCCATCCCCCGGGAACTTCAGGTGCACGCTCGCCGCGCCGTCGACGCGTGCCCCACTCTCGCTTTGGCCCTTGTCCAGGCCGATGCGGGCGATCGCGGCGATGCGCGCCAATGGCGCTCCCGCCAGCGGTGACGCGGATGCCACGCAGGCGCAGGCGTCTTCTGGGACGCTGGCCCCTCGCCATGCTCGTGGTCCTCGCCATAATCCTCCTCGGGCTTCTCACGCACAGGAGCCGGCCGCCCTTGGCAGCAACGAAGACGGCGCCTGCGGCGGCGGGCGCCCGCGCGCGCGGGCGCTCGCAACGGGCGAACGAGCCGGTGCGTATTGCTGGGCCGCTTCCAGGCGCGCTTCTCATCGCCGATCGTGGAAACGACCGCATGATCCTGGTCGACCCTCACCATCGGGTCCTGTGGAGGTTTCCCGACGCGCTCGACAAAGCGCGAGGGGCACACCTGTTCTTCGACGATGACACGTTTGTCGAGCCGGGTGGCAAGGCGATCGTCTCGAACGAAGAAGACGAGCAGACGATCGTCAGCGTGAATATCGCGACGCACCAGATCCGCTACATCGCCGGAATCCCCGGCGTTAAGGGCGGCGGCCCGCACGAGCTGAACTGGCCCGACGACGCCTACATGCTCGCGAACGGCACCCTTACCGTCGCAGACGCATACAACTGCCGCATCCTCTTCATTCGCAATCACCGCATCGTCCGACAGATCGGTACCACCGACGTCTGCGCTCACGACCCGCCTCGCACGCTCGGCGCCGTCAACGGCGACACTCCCGTCACGGGCGGCGGCGTGCTCGTATCCGAAATACAGGGCTCCTGGATCGACGAGTTCAGTCACACCGGCAAGCTGCTCTGGTCGACCCAAGCCCCGGTCGGGTACCCCTCAGACCCGCAGCCGCTTCCAGGCGGCCGTGTCCTCGTCGCCGACTACTCGAGTCCGGGCGCCGTGGTGATCATCAACCATCGCGGCCGCGTGCTCTGGCGCTACCGGCAGTCCACCGGATGGGCCGAACTCAACCATCCCTCGCTCGCCTTCATGCTCCCGAACGGCGACATCGCCGTCAACGACGACTACAACGACCGCGTTGTCATCATCGACCCGCACAGCAACCGGATCGTCTGGCAATACGGGCACGCCCACATGCCCGGCATCGGTCCCGACCACCTCAACACGCCCGATGGCATGGACTTCGTCCCGCTCGGCCCACACGAGAGGCCCCTCTGGCAACTCGTCCACCATCCCTAGACGGACACCACTTCTTCCGCCCAATGAAAGGTCACCTCGTGCTGGCAGTGATCGAGCAAGACGAAGCTCTCGCCGCCGGACGGCGACACGAGGACTCAGTTGCGGCGACGCCGGCGCCGAGCGAGGGGGCCGATCAGCATGCCGCAACTGACGAGCAGGCTGGCCCGGAGGCCGACCGAGGAGATGCCGTCCCGGAATATCGCGTTTCGCGTCGCAGCGCTGATCTCACAGCGTTCTCGCAGCCAGCCCTGCCACCGTCCGTCGCAGATGCGCTCGGAGCGGGAGGCCGGATCCCGCGCGGCTCCTAAAGTCGCCACCCGATACTTCGCTCACGCTCCTGCCGCGCGAAGGGATGGCGTGGCCTTAGACGCGGCGTCGGATGCGCCGCGGACGGTCGTGGCCTGAACGTGGCCGTCGCGGTTGGTGTACTTGCCGCCTCGCTGGCTTCGGCGCTGTACAACACGGGTCTACTGCCGCAGGCCGACGCGTCTCGTCGAGAACGGATCCGTGCGACGTTCTCGCCGACGCTACTCAGTCGCCTCGCGTTGCGTCGGCGTTGGCTCGCCGATCTCGAACCTTCTTCGCAAGCTCGGTGTTCGGGATCGTGTCCAGGCAGTGATTGCCGCGTATGACAGCGGTCTCGTCAAGCCGCGGCATGAGCCCCGCCGCGCGTCCTAGTGGCTGAGGCCTGAGACCGAGAACCACGCCGCGAGCCCCGCAGGTCGAGCGTTGCGTGCGCCCGTGCGGCGCGTCGCGTGCTCTAAGCGTTCTCCCAGGTTGTCATGACAAGGTGGGCTGATCATGCGTTCGGCCCTGCGGCGACGTTCGGCCAAGATTCTCGTTGTCGACGATGACCCTTCCACCAGCGACGCCATCGTGACGGCGCTCACATACGAGAGATATGTCGTAGAAGCAACGCGCGACGGCATTCGAGGCCCTGGCGGCGCTCAAACGGTTCCGCCCCGACGTGATCGTTCTCGACTGGACGCTTCCGGATGTCGCCGGGATCGAGGTCAGCCGCTCCCTGCGCCGGGAGGGCTCGACGGCGGCGATTCTCTTTCTCACCGCGCGCGGCTCGATCGATGACAAGATCGAGGCGTTGCTCGCTGGTGGCGACGACTACGTCACGAAGCCCTTCACCCTCGCCGAAGTCGTGGCTCGCGTGGAGGCCCTTCTCAGCCGCGCGGGACGCGGAGTGACCGGCGCCCCTCACCCATGAGCGGGTCGGCACGTCGTTCCGCGATTCATCGCCGGCGGCGTCGCAAACGCCGGCTCTTGCTCGTTGCGTTTCTGGCCACCCTTACCGCCGCGGTCCTCGGCGCGCTGCTCGGGACATCACCGTCTGGTTCGGGTCGCCCTCCAACAGGCACGCCCAAAAGAGCAGCGTTGGCGTCGGCTCCGGTTCGAGCGCCGACGGATTCGGCGCCGATGCATCTCGTAGAGAGGCGAATCGGCGCGCTCGCATCGCTGGTGCAGGACGCAGCGGCCGCTGCGATCGGCCATGGTCGAGTGCTGCTGCTCGGCGGGCTGACGGCTGCGGACACCTCTCGGGCCGACATCCGCAGTGTCGATGCGGGGGAGGACCGCAGCGTTGGGGCCCTGCCTGTCGGATTGCATGACACGGCCGCGGTCCGGATCGGAGATGCGGTGTACCTGTTCGGCGGCGGCACCGCCTCGAACACACAGAGCGACCAGATCCTCCGCATTCCCATCACCGGTGGAACTCCGACCGCCGTCGGACGACTCCCTGCTCCGAGCTCGGATCAGGCGGCCGCGGCTATCGACGGCTGGGCGTACGTCGTCGGTGGCTACACGGGCGCCAGGTGGTTGGACACGATCGTGGCCTGGCGACCAGGCGAGCAGGCGCGCGTGGTTGCCCACCTGCCGACGCCGCTGCGCTACGCGGCGGTCACTGCCGCGGATGGACGACTGTTTGTCTCGGGTGGATCCTTACCGGCGGGCACGGTCAGCAACACGATCTTCGCGTTCCGACCCGGAAGCAGTCGCATCGTCGCGTTCGGACGACTCCCCGAGGGCGTGACCCATGCTGCGTCGGCGGCGGCCGCCGGCAGCGTCTACGTCATCGGCGGCCGAGGAGCGGCCCCGGACAGCCAGACCGGGCGGATCGTCGATGTCGATACCACGACCGGTCGAACACGAGTCGTAGGAGAGCTGGCCTCGCCTCGTTCCGACCTTGTCGCCGTCTCGATCGGTGCCAGGATCCTCCTCATCGGCGGACGCGGAACGCGCGGCACCGAGGCGGGGATCAGTGCTCTCGTGCGGGCCGGCGCAGCCACTCAAAAGTCGGCTCGGTCGAGTGCCTCGAGTGCCGTCAACGTCTACGCCCACGATGGTGCCAACATGCTCACGGGCGCGGCGCGCGATGCCCGCGCGCTCGTCTACGTACCGAACAGTCAGAGCGGCACCGTCGACGTGATAGATCCGCGGACGTACAGGATCGTTGAACACTTCGCCGTCGGGCTGCTTCCTCACCACGTCGTCCCGAGCTACGACCTGACAACGCTCTATGTCACCAATGATCTCGGCAACAGTCTGACGCCGATCAACCCGCGTACCGGGAAGCCGGGACGGCCGATCTCTGTTGCCGATCCTTACAACATGTACTTCACGCCCGGCGGCCGATACGCAATCGTTGTCGCGGAGCGCCTGCACCGCCTCGACTTCGTCGATGCGCACACTTTCCGTCTGCACCGTGTACTGGAGGTTCCCTGCGTCGGCGTCGACCACATGGACGTTTCCGCCGACGGCCGCTATCTGATCGCAAGCTGCGAATTCTCCGGCCAACTGATCAAGGTCAACATCGCGCGCGAGCGTGTCGTTGGTGTGCTGAATCTGCCGGATGGGCCGGGCGGGATGCCGCAAGACGTTCGCATCTCCCCGGACGGTCGTGTCTTCTACGTTGCCGATTTGACCGCGAACGGCGTATGGAAGGTCGACGGGAGCCGCCTCAGAGTGGTCGGCTTCATCCCCACCGGGAAGGGGGCACACGGCCTCTATCCGAGCAGAAACGGGCGGGACCTGTACGTGTCGAATCGCGGCGAAGGTTCAGTTTCGGTCATCAGCTTCGCGACCCAGAAGGTGATCGCGAAATGGAGGATCCCGGGAGGAGGGAGCCCGGACATGGGTGGCGTCTCCGCCGACGGCAAGGTGCTCTGGCTCAGCGGCCGCTACAACGGCGACGTCTATGCGCTCTCGACGCAAACCGGAAAGCTCCTCGCGCGCATCTCGGTTGGTGCTGGGCCGCATGGTTTGTGCGTATGGCCGCAGCCGGGCCGCTACTCGCTCGGCCACACCGACAACATGCGTTGAAGGCTGTGCCCGCTCGCTGCCGCAGGCTCTCACCCCCTCCTCTGCGGCCGCGGCGGGCACAGGCAGGCACCGCCGGCGCTCCGACGGCGCGGCCGAGGCATCGGATTCGCCGTGACCGGCACTCGTTCCGCACCGCCTGAGCAAATGAGGCCTGCGCCGGTCATGACAGCCGTCACCTTGAATCAGTCTGTCGCAAGCGAGCTGCCGGTGTGGCGCGTCCGCCGTGAGCTCGCTTTCGCCGGGCTGGTCACCGGCGTTGTGGCCGCTGTGTTGCTCGTCGTCGGGCCGGCTCCCGGCGATGCAGCCGCCCATTTGTACCGCACGCTTCTCGTTCAGCACGGCGTCCTTGTTTGGGACAACTACTGGTACGCCGGCGACTATCCGCTCTCGTCGTACAGCTTGCTGTACTACCTACCTGCGGCGGTTGTCGGGAACCTGCCGTTGGTGTTTGCCGCCGCGGTTGGGTCGACGGTGCTGTTTGCATCGGTCGCGCTGCGGGAGTGGGGGTCTGCGGCGTTTTGGCCGTGTCGCGTGTTCGGGGTGCTCGCGGCGGCCCCGCTGTTCACCGGCTTGTACAGCTATTCGCTCGGCTTTGCAGCGATGCTCGGCACGCTGAAGGCACTCCAAGTCCGCCGGACGGTTGTTGCGTTTCTGTTGGCTGCGCTAACCGTGGGCTTCAGCCCGCTCGCGTTCGCATTCCTTGTGCTCATCCTCGGAGCCGTCTTTCTTGCGAATCGACGCACGTCAAAGCGAACCCTCCTCATTGGCGCGGGACTTGTTGCTGTCGCCGGCGTGCAGGTCACAGCGCTTGTCGTCTTCCCGAGCGGCAACGGTGTGTATCCCTTTCATCCCGTCGACTTTGGAGCCATCTTGGGGCTGTGCGTGTTGGGTGTGTTGGTGGGGCGGCGTGCTCGCCTTGCCGCACCGCTTGTGGCCTTCTACACGCTTTGGGGGCTCGGTAGCGTCATCGTCTTCCTGGTTCCTTCGCCGCTCGGCGACAACTGGACGCGCCTGGCTGCATTCGCGTTCCCGCTCATGCTGCTCACAGCGAGTCTCTCCGGTTTTCGGCCGCGCCGACTTGTCGCTTTGGCACTCGCTGTGTCGTTTGCCTACAACGTCACGCCGTACCTTCTGCTGATCCCGTACCGACTGGACAACCGTCCTGCAAGCGCTAGTTTCTGGCAGCCGGCGATTGCGTTCCTTCGTCACCACCTCCAGCCCGGCTTCCGGGTTGAGGTCGTCCCGACCGCCGCCCACTGGGAGTCGTACTGGATCCCCAAAGCTGGATTTCCCCTCGCGCGCGGCTGGTACAGGCAAACCGACGAGGTCGACAACTCAGTCCTCTATTCCAGCCATCTCGACGCGGCGTCGTATCGGCGATGGCTGCGGTCGGCTGCCGTCGAGTACGTCCTGCTTGCGTCTACACAACTCGACTGGGACGGCGGCCCGCGCGAGGCGAAGGTCATCCAATCGCGCAGTTCCGGCCTCACACTTGCCTTCCGGAGCAGCAACTGGCGGATATACCGGCTGTCGAATCCGACGCCGCTCGTCACCGGCCCCGGCCGTGCTCGCGTGATCGCAGTCGGCCACACCACAATACGCATGGACTTCTCTGCCTCGGGTCGCTATCTCCTTCGAACCCATTACAGCCCGTACTGGAGCGTGCGGGGCCCTGGATGCGTACGGCCCGGCCCCGCCAGGCTCACGTGGTTGCAAGTCGACCGCCCAGGATCGCTCGCGCTCTCAGTGGCCTCATCCGCGGAGGGCTTTCTCGACGGTCTGACCTCCCGACATAGGGGCGCCTGCTGACCCGAAACGTGGCGTGGTGAAGCGAAGTTTGGTCCTCAATTTGCACAACGTTTCCCCGATCGAAGTCACGCTCGCAGGCGTCCCAACTCCACGTACTCCGCCGCGAGGCTTTTATGCCACCCTCATAGTGGTCGGCGCGGGCGTTTGCTGATACCCAGGCCGCGTGGCAGCGGGACGCTCGGGGTGCAGGGGCGTGGCATCATCAGCATGTGATCGAGCAACTACAAGCGGCGGCCGAGGCGCTGAATCGTGGTGATCCAGAGCCGTTCGTTTCGCTCATCGCAGAGGAGAACGAGTGGCGTGGCGTCGCTCGCGGCCGTCTGTGGTGGAAACACGCCCCAGCCTGACACGGTCCTGACGAGGCCCGTGAGGTCTTGACCTTCCAGCGCCAAAAACGCGACAGGCGGCGGGTGGAGGCCCAACCCACATTCACACAGGTTGGCGACAAGATCGTCGGATCGACGACCTGGCTCGCTGCCGACGGGCGACGTCAGGAACGCTTCCAAGTGTTCACCGTCCGGGATGGAAAGATCGTCGACATGCAAGGCTGCTCATCTCGACGACGAGCGGAACGGTTCGCGCGGCACAGCTGAGCCGGGCGGCCGAAGGGGCCAGGTCTGTCGGGTGCCGTCGTGGAACTCGAGCTCCACACACTGGACACGGGTGCCCACTCTCTCGCATGGGTCCATCCGAAGGCGGCTGCTCACTGACGCGGCGTCGCGTGCAACGTGGCGAGCACGGCATCAACGATTCGTTTCTCTGCGGCAGCTGCCGGCGGCGTTATCTCGACGCGGAACCGCCGACCCGACTCGCGCAGCACACGGCCGGTCGCTCGCTGGTTTGCTCGTAGCTCGGTGAGGACGACGCGGACGCTCGGAGCGCGCAGGGTGATTACGGGATGGCAGCCGGTGCGTGGGTTGATCGCGGCGCTCCACGTGCCGGGGAGGCGCAGGCTGAGATCGCAGCTTCGCAAGGTCCACGTGCGCGGCCGGGCGGTCAGGGTCTTGAGCAGCGTGTTCGCCTCGGCCAGGTCGCCCGGCGCGGGGACGGTGACGGAGAGATCGAAGCTGCGGCCGGCGGTCGAGAACACCCGTCGAGCGATCGCAAGCGAGTGTCGGTAGAAGATGTCCTTGGCGGCGAGACGGATCGGCAGATCTGCGTGGCTGCCTTCAGCATCGGGCAGTTGAAGCAGGACGAGGTGTATGTCGCCGCGGTTCCCGCGCAGGACAAGTTGCGCGCCAGCCCGGTTCGCGGGAATCTCGATCCTCCCTGACCATCCGGGAAGTAGGAGCAGCGTGACGCCATCGGAGGCGAGTCGGCCACGGTGGGGCAGCACCACTTGTGGCGGTTGCACGCGCAGCGTGCCTAGTACCCGGTTCAGCTTCTGCAGACTGTTCGCGGCGAGCGGCTTCGGGCCGAGATCTGCGAGGACCTCGAGTTGCTCCCCTCCGAGCAGCACACTCCGTGTCGCATAGACGTCGTCGGCGGGGAAGCCCTCCATCCCGGCGATGATGTCGCGCGTGTGGAGTGTGAGCGGCGTCCGGGCGGGCTGGAAGTCGAGGTAGGGAACCTCTGGCCCGTAGTCCCATACGACCAGATGCACGTGGCCGCGGGGAACGCGCGCACGCTCGGGGGAGTCGAGCGCGAGGCGCCCGAGTGGAAAGTCGGCCGCCTGCAGCTGACCGGGGCGCGCGACGCCATCCCAGCCACGAGCGAGCGTCACGCTCAACCCGTAGCCGTGGAGCGTGCTGGTCGAACGAGCGCTCGCCGAACCGGCACAAGCGATAAGCAGCAACGCGACGACGAGCGGGCTATGCAGCCTCATGCCGGCCGTACGCGCAGAGCGCCGCGACGAGTCCCGCGCGCACTCGCCCTTCCACCGTGTGCGCGGCTTCGGGTGATCGAGGCGGTGTGATTCCCGGAGGTGAGGGTTAGTCGACATGGATGAGGAGGTCGCGCTGAAGTGTTCTCGGGTCGACGCGGATGACGTCGTAGCCGGTGGCCGGCCGGTTCGGTGGCGCGATCACGGTCGCGATCCAGATTGCGTGCTGGTTGACGGTGAGCGCGTCGGCGATGCCGGGGACGTCGACGGCGCCCGTGCTGCGGCCCGTTCGCGGGTCGAGGCGCCGAAGACGTGTGTGGCTGCGGTTGCCGTGGTCGAGTGCCCAGAGGGCGCCGTCGCCGGCGGCGAGATCATGTTGGAAGCCGCCGAGCCGGAGGTCTCCGGTGTGGATGGTCCGTACCTTGGTGGTGCGCTCGTCGACGCGGAGCATGCTGGTCTGCTGCGGGAGCCAGACGGCGCCGTCGCCGGTGCTGACGTCGCCGAGCTGCGCTCGGAGGACGTGATGCATCCGTCCGGCCGGGTCGATGTGCACCAGCCGGCCGTTGGTCGAGATCCAGCAGCCGCTGGCATCGGCCGCCATCCGTCCCGCACCCGGAACCTTCCAGACACGGGTGAGGTGGCCAGTGAGGGAGAAGCGCGCGATCCGGTTGACGCCGGCAGAGCCGATCAGGGCCCAGACGCCGCCGGCGCCGGCAGCGACGTACTGGACGGAGCTGTCCGGCTTGCGCCAGAGCACGCGCACCTTCCCTGTGGCGGCGTCGACGCGCGTGAGTGTCCCCCAGACGTAGCCGTTCTCGACGCTCGCGACCCAGGCTGCCCCGCCCGCCAGAGCGACGCTGAGGGGATACGCCGCACCGGCCAGGCGTGGGCGCGCGAGTGTCCGTCCGTTGTGCGCATCGAGTTCGAGCACACCGGGCTCACCGACGAACCAGACACGGCCGCCGGCTGCGGCGAGATCAACGAAGTCACCGCCGGCGCGGGCAAGCGGCGACGCCGTCAGGGCGACGGCGGTCATCACGAGCGCGGCAGCCCCGCTGCGACTCCTCACGCGGTCGTCACACCCATGTTACGTGCGAGGCGACCGCAGCGGTCCACGGCGGGACCGCTCCGGTCGCGATCGACGTAAGAAGGACATGCGCTCCTTTGCCCGGCTCCTTGTCGCCGTCGGTGTCGCGGTCGTTGTTCTCGAGGCTGCGAACGCGAGCTCCGCCCGCCCCGCCGGCGGCTCGCCGGTCGCTCTCGTGACCGCCGAGAGCTCAGACGAGGTCCTGGCGGTATCGTTGCCGACCGGCAAGGTCCTCCGGCGGGTGCACATCGTGAACCCGCAGGCAATCGCGGCGCAGCCGTCGGGGCCGGCCGTCGTCGTCAGCCCGTCCGGCACGGTGACGCTGCTCGCCTACCACAGCCTGCGTCCGTTGAAGGTATTCCGCTCGCTCCGCTCGCCGCAGATCGCCGCCATCACCCCCGACGGCAAGTGGGCCTACGTCACAGACTCGGCGACGGGAAGGCTGTCCGTCATCAACTTGGCCGAGCGCAAGATCGTCCACACCGTGTTCGTCGGTGCAGGCGCACACCACCTGGCGATCAGCCCGGACGGCGCCCGAACGTGGGTCGCGCTGAGCGAACAGGCAACGACGATCGTCATCCTCGATACGTCAAACCCGGCGGCGCCGCGAGTCGTCGGCCGGTTCCGACCGCCGGTTCCCGCGCATGATCTGGCGTTCGCGCCGGACGGGCAGACGGCGTGGGTGACCTCGGCGGAGGCACCCTACGTTTCCGTGCTGAACGCACGCAGCGGCAGGCTCATCGCGACGGTCTCCGCGGGAAAGGCGCCGCAGCACATCGTCTTCGACCCGTACGGCAGGCCGCGCGCATTCATCACCAGCGGCTATGGATCGACGATCGAAGAGGTCAACGCCCACACGCGTCGGATCATCGCCCGCGCCGAGGTGCCGTACGGATCCTTCAACCTGGCCGCAGCCGGCGACGTCCTCGTAACCGCGTCGCTGCTCGACGGGGAAGCATCCGAGTTCAACGGCGCAACGCTCACCCGGTGGATGACGACGAAGCTCGCACCGGCCACCCGCAGCGTCGCCATCAGCGTCTGGCCATGAAAACCGAGCGCCTCGCAGCGGCCAGGGGACGGCTACCGAACCGCCACGCTGCCGACGCGCGTGCCGGGCGCGAGCTGAAGGAGCGCCGGCAAGCGCGGAAGCTGTGCCTTCCGGACGGTAGCGGCAGGCGACGAGGCAAAGACACGAATCCCCGAACGGTTTGAGACGGTGACGGTGAGCCTTCGTCCATCCGTGTCCAGGGCTTGGATCGTTGCCGGGGGGATCAGTTGGCCCATCGGGATCGCTTCGCCGTGGTCGAGCCGGAACAGTTGGATGAACGGGCCTTGGTCGCTCGCAGAGGCTGGATCGACCGCGAGCACGATCTGATCGTCGAGCCAGCCGACGCCAGCGACGACCGACGGCGCAAAGGTGCCGCCGTTGGTCGGGGCGCCGGCACCCGTGACCAGGAACCCGTGCTGCGTGGCGACCGCCAGGGCGCGACCGCGGGGTGCAAACGCTAATTGGGTTGCCTCGCGTGCTGACGGCGAGGTGACGACCTGGCGTGAGCGATGCCCGAGGTCGTAGACGACCGGCGTTCCGCCGGCGGCGACGTAGGCGACGGCCAGCGAGTCTGCCCGCCAGGATGGCTGTACCGTGCGCACAGCTCGGTCGATCAACTCGTCGTGGGCGCCGTCGCCCTCGATGATGTGCAGGCGGAAACCGCCTCTGCCGGCAACGATGTAGGCGATGCGCAGCCCGTCGGGCGCCCAGCTGATCGCGGCGACCGGTCCCGCAGTCGGATGCGACCACGCGCGGCGGCCGTCGGGCGCGATCGCGACCAGCGCGTCACCGATTCCGGCCGCGACGTATTGGGCGTGCGGTGAGAGGGCGGCGGCCGTCACAGGGAGGCCCTCGAGGCGGAGCCCGCTGCTCGTCGTCAACCACAACCGGCCGTCGACAACGGCGGCGATTCCGCGGGCGCCCGCCGGGACAGTGAGCTGCGACACGGTCGCCGTCGTCTGACGGGGCGAGGACGCTCCGAAGCTGACGTGCAGCGCGCCGGCGGCGGCCAAGGCCCCGGCAGCCAATGCCAAGACGAACGCGGCGGCCGCAGACAGAACAGCGACCGTTCGCAGCGGCGATCGCCGTCTCGTCTGCGGCGTGGGGAGCGCATCGAGGGCCCTCGCCAGCGCACGCTCGCCGACCTCGGCGCCCGCTTCGGGCAGCTCGGAGAACAGCCTCGCGATCCGTACGTCAATCTCGTCGTGCATCGTGCGCCTCAAAGGAGTCGCGCAGCTGCTCGAGGGCGCGAGCCAACCGCGAGTTGACGGTACCCACCGGCAGGTCGAGCGTGGCCGCGATCTGCTTCGGCGTCATCCCTACCCCGTAGCGGAGGATGACAGGGATCCGACGCTCCAGCGAGAGCTCCACCACCGCAGCCAGAAGACCGCGATCGCCTGAGTCGCGATCGGGCTGTAGATCGACGGGCTCCGGCGGCTCGTCGTCGGCGAGCCGACGCTCCGATCGAAGCAGATCGAGCGCGCGGTTCGCAACGATGCGGTGTAGCCAGGGCGCAAAGGGTCGCCGGTCATCGAAGCGATCAAGCGCGGCAAAGGCACGCTCGAACGCGTCGGCGGCGACATCATCGGCCAAAGCCCGACGGCCGGTGATGACGAAAGCGGTCCGCCAGGCGCTCTGCCAATAGCGGCGAAACAGCACCGCGGCGGCATCGCGATCTCCGCGACGTGTCCTGCGAACCAGATCTCGGTCAGTGCGCTCACGCACGCCTCTGAGTCTCCTACGAACAACGAGGCGATGCGCGTCCCAGGCTGACTGGCTTCAGTGGGCGAGCCGGACGCTCAGGGAGCGGTGTTAACCAACCGCGGGGAGCGCGTGTTCGAGTGTCGCGGCTGGTACGGAGCCCACCAGAACGTACGTGACGCCGTGGGTCTTCCAGGTGAGTGCGGTGCCGAGCGTTGTTGTGCGTTTGCCGGCGGCCTGGTGGACGACAATCGCCACACCCACCCCTCCCGCGCGGACTGATCTCGCGCGAATGCTTCTCGAGGGTCTATCGAAGCGGGAAGTAAGCGGGGCTCGGAGAGCATCCGGACGGGCCGCAGCTAGTGCCCGTCAACCCGAAACGAATGTGCTGGATGCCGCCGCGAGGGACGCGGATTCGGACGCTGTACGGCGGCCCTTCGAGTTGCGGTGCCGTGGCTTTCGTGGACGCGCCGCCCGAGCCGAGTAAGCGCACGAACATTCCGATGGCTGAGAAGGGAACCCTCGTGCTGTTGGCTCCAGAAACATCTACCGACCATCGAATCAAGATGACCTGGCCCGGCGCTGGGTGCAGCGGTAGCGGAGCGAGGAGATGCGCCCGCGCTCCTTCCTTCGCAGCCGCCGGAAGGGCGACCGCCAAGGCGACGACCACAACGCCGCAGAAGCGTCCGGCCACGCTGAACATCCGCACCGAACGATACAAGACGGTCCTGCGCCAGCGTTCGGGAATGTCACCTGAGCCAACTCTCCTCTATGGTCAGCGTGTGGTTGGTAGCTCGGTCGTGGGGCGGCCTCTGGGTTGCGTCAGGAGGGAGGAGTGGCGAAGGAGCCAGTACCGGTCGATCTGTCAGGTGTCGGCGACCTTGCTGTCGAATCTGGCGCGGCGTGCCGCGGCGGCGCGCGCGAAGAGGTCGCTGCTCGACGATCCTCTTGCCGTCGAGGCGGTCGAGCGGCTCGACTACGACTTCACCAATGTCTCCACTCGAGGCGCTTCGTGGCACGCGGTGCGCGTGACGACGTTCGACAGCGCGGTTCGGCGCTTCTTGAAGGGGAATCCGGATGGAACTGTCGTTGCGCTCGGCGAAGGCCTCGAGACGCAGTTCTGGCGGGTGGATAACGGTCGCATGCATTGGCTGACCGTCGATTTGCCGCCTGTTCTGGATCTGCGTCGGCGTGTTCTGCCGGAGGAGTCGCGCCAGCGGAGCCATTCTGGCTCCGCGCTGGACCTGGGATGGGTCGACCCACTCGACCCGAGCATGCCCGTTTTGGTGACCGCTCAGGGCCTGCTTCCGTACTTCGAGCGCGAGCAGGTCCACGCACTGATCGCCGGGATGGCCGAGCGAATCCCCGGTTCGTCGTTCGTCTTTGACGTCGTGCCCGAAAGGATGCTCGAGCTAGTTCGGAGGACCTCCGGCCGGGAACGCGACCAGGCCGTCGAGCTGTGGACCTGGTTGTTCGACCTCGATGAACGTGCGTCGGTGGCCGCGATTCCGGGCGTCGCGCGCCTCCGCGACTTGTGGCCTCCGTTCGCATTAGGGCTCGCGCCGCTCGTGCTGGGTGCCGTTCGCTCCCTGCCGCGGAGGTTGCGCTACGCGGTTCCCGTGCTGCCGGTGCTCGAGGCTGGGTTCGCCGAGCGATAGCCGCTGTCGCCGCCCGGCCTGGTGACGGAGAAATCGCCTGCGCCAGTGTTTGGGAATGTCACTCGAGCGGGGCTATCGCTTGCGGGTGGCGATCACCCCTCGACGGGCCTGGCGGCGCTGCGGGGTACGGGCAGCGTGCGGCTTCTCGGCGATGGTGTCGGCTCGGCTGCGGCCGCGATGGCTTGCAAGGCCTGCAGGTGCCCGCGCAGAGCGGTGCGTCCTAGCTTGGTGAGCGTGACCTTTCGCCGCGAACGTGCGTCCGTCCGCACACGGGAAACGTCCACGTAGCCAGCGTCAGCGAGCGTTGCTAGGTGCTTACTCAGAACCGAGTCCGAGATTCCGAGGCTGTCTCGTATGTCGGCGAACGGCAACCACCGCACCGGCGAGAGCATCGCGCATATCTGTAGACGCAGCGGGGCGTGGATCACCTCATCGAACACCGCTTTGCTCACTGCTGCCATGCCCGGGAGCCACGACGCCGATGGGAAACCTGAGCGGCGAACAGGCAGGCAGCAACGATCACAGTTACGGCGCCACCGAGTCCCCAACTCACAAGAGCCGAACTGCCTTGGCTTGCGAGTAGGTGGGGGCCGACAACGCCGCCGACGAGCACCGCGACAGCGATGAGCGCCACTTCAGTGAGACTCCACCGAGGCTTCGGCCACGAACGTAATGGCCGCCACCGGTTACGAGAGGCCAACCTCAAAAGCTCAGCGATGAACCAGACGACCGCGATGATGGACACGACGTTTCCCGGCCCCTTGTAGGCGGGCGCGACCGTTTGCGCTCCGCAGAAGACACTCAACGCGAGGATGAAGCTTGCCGGGCCATCGCGCGACGGGCCGATGTGTCGTGTTTCTGGCGGGCCTCCCGTAGCTGCTCTCGGGCTGCGCTTAGAGTGACCGAACCCGACGGCTGATTTTCCATAGCGGAAAGTTAATACGCAACTTGCCGATACGGCAAGTCACGCGACCTGATGGACCGACAAGCACAGACCGATGAGAGCAGCCTGCGCCAGGTTCGGGAATGTCTCTTGAGCCAGTGCGCGGGCGGGCGGAGCACGCTTCAGTGGGGAGCGCTACTTGCCGATGAGGGGTCATGGCGAAGACGCTGGTGGCCCTCGCCGCGCTAGGTGCCGCAGCTACTGGCTGGGTGTTCTTCGGTGGCGCGGCAGCGGGCGGATCCATGTCTCTCGTTCGCACGATCGTTCCCGGCGTTGGCATCGGTGGGGTCACGCTCGGGACTCCTCTCCCGGCGGTGCACCGTCGCCT